>Ga0335075_10002691_pt1 | contig 28384 bp, 30 predicted proteins | sample Lox_Sample_24_FD_206723 | JGI IMG/M metagenome (GOLD analysis project Ga0335075, IMG submission 206723) | Soil microbial communities from Loxahatchee National Wildlife Refuge, Florida, United States - Lox_Sample_2.4 | ecosystem: Environmental > Terrestrial > Soil > Wetlands | place: USA...
GAGCGCCGAGCAGCTCGGCCAGCCGTTCCGCGACCGGAGCCAGCGACGGGCCGCCGGCCGCGCGCTCGGCGTAGCTGGCCCCCTTCGGCCGCCCGAGGTGCGCGATGATCAGCACCCGCGCGCCGCGTCCCCGCAGCTTGCTGATGGTAGGCAGGCTCGCCCTGATCCGGCCGTCGTCGGTGATCGTGGTCCCGTCCAGCGGCACGTTCAGGTCAGCCCTGAGCAGCACCACCCGGCCGGCCACGTCCAGTGAGTCGAGGTCCTTCATCAGGCGCCGGCCAGTCCCGAGCCGACCAGCACCGCCAGGTCAGCCAGCCGGTTAGAGTAGCCCCACTCGTTGTCGTACCAGCCGATCACCTTGACCTGGTCGCCGGCGGCCATGGTGAGCAGCGAGTCGAACGTGCAGGAGTACGGGGTCCCGACGATGTCGGAGGACACGATCGGGTCGGCGGTGTAGTGCAGATAACCCTTCAGCGGCCCGTCGGCTGCGGCGCGGTAGGCCGCGTTCACCTCCTCCGCCGAGGCCTCGCGCTCGAGCTGCACGACGAGGTCAGTGACCGAACCGTCCATCACCGGCACGCGCATCGCCAGCCCGTCCAGCTTGCCCTTGAGCTCAGGCAGCACCAGGGCCGTGGCCTTCGCAGCTCCGGTCGTGGTCGGGATGATGTTCTGCGCCGCGGCCCTGGCCCGGCGCAGGTCCTTGTGCGGGAAGTCGAGGATGACCTGGTCGTTCGTGTAGGCGTGGATCGTGGTCATCAGGCCCTTGCGAATGCCGAAGCTGTCGGCAAGCACCTTGGCCATCGGCGCGACACAGTTGGTCGTGCACGAGGCGTTCGAGATGATGTGATGGCTCGCCGGGTCATAGCGGTCGTCGTTGACGCCCATCACGATCGTGATGTCCTCGCACTTCGCCGGGGCCGAGATGATCACCTTGCGGGCACCGCCGGTCAGGTGCTTCCTGGCGTCCTCCGCATTCGTGAACCGGCCGGTCGACTCGATCACGACGTCCACGCCCAGCTCGCCCCAGGGCAGCGTTGCCGGGTCCCGCTCGGCCAGCATCTTGATCGAGTGGCTGCCCGCCTGGATGACGTCACCGTCCGCACTGACTTCCATGTCTAGCGTGCCGAGCAGCGTGTCGTACTTGAGCAGGTGCGCGCAGGTGGCGAGGTCGCCCAGGTCGTTCGCCGCGACGATCTCGATGTCGCCCACGCCGGCCGCGTGGACGGCCCGCCAGAAGTTGCGGCCGATGCGGCCGAACCCGTTGATCCCGACCCTGACGCTCACTGCTGCGAGCTCCCCTCACTTGGTTGCTGTGTCGCGGCTCACACGGACATCCCGCCGACCGAACCTTACCGGACCGGCGCCGGCCGCCCCGCCCGGCATCCGGCCAGGCGGGGGCAGCGGCAGCACGGCCTATGCTTTCTCGCTAGCCTCACAGCACGGGCTTGTCCGCCCGGCTGGCAACGGGCCGGGCTTACGAGGGAGGCCGTCGTGATCTTCGGTGCGGCCAGGATCGCGGCCAGGCCAGCCAGCCGGCCAAGCACGCTGACGGCGCTCGCGCTCGCCGCCGCGGCTGCACTGGCAGGCGCAGTGCTATGGGGCCTGACGGCCCTGGTGTTCCACCGTCAGCTCTCCCTGGTCGGCCTGCTGATCGGCCTTGGCGCGGGCCTGGCGGTGTCCAGGTACCGGCCTGGTCACCGGCCGGCGATCGTGGCCGGCGCGCTGATCACTGTGCTTGGCTGTGCCCTCGGCACTTTCCTCGCGGTCGTTTTCGCGCTGCTAGACGCCGGGTTGCGTATCGGCTGGGTGACCGGGCACCTGAGCGGCGTGCTCCGCGACTACCCAAGCGCGGTCGGCTGGCTCGGCCTGGTGTTCTGGCTGATCGCGGCGTACGCGGCCGTCCTGGTGCCGCTGCGGGCCCGGCGAGCTCAGCGGTAACGCCTACGGCACCAGCATGTCGGCGGTCAGCGTCGCCTCGGTGCCCGGCACCCCGAGCTCAATCGCCCGGCGGTCCGCGAGCGCGAGCAGCCGTCTGATCCGCCCGGCGATCGCGTCCTTGGTCAGGGCGGGCTCGGCGAGCTGGCCAAGCTCCTCCAGACTCGCCTGCCGGTGCTTGATCCGCAGCTCGCCGGCGAGGATCAGGTGCTCAGGGGCCTCTGACCCGAGGATCTCCAGCGCGCGCTCGACCCTGGCGCCCGCCGCCACGGCCGCCCGCGCGCTGCGCCGGAGGTTGGCGTCGTCGAAGTTGGCCAGCCGGTTCGCGGTCGCCCGCACCTCGCGCCGCATCCGGCGGTCCGTCCAGGCCAGCACGCTGTCGTGCGCGCCGAGGCGAGTCAGCAGGGCGCTGATCGACTCGCCGTCGCGGACCACCACGCGATCCACGCCGCGGACGTCGCGGGCCTTGGCGTGGATCTTCAGCCGCCGGGCCGCCCCGACCATGGCCAGCGCGGCCTCCGGGCCAGGGCAGGTCACCTCCAGCGATGTGGACCGGCCCGGCTCAGTCAGGCTGCCGTGCGCAAGGAACGCACCGCGCCAGGCCGCCTCGCAGTCGCAGGTCGCGCCGGCCACCACCTGCCGGGGCAGGCCGCGGACTGGCCGGCCGTGGTTGTCAATCAGGCCGGTCTGCCGGGCCAGGCTCTCGCCGTCGGCGGTAATCCGGACGACGTAGCGGTTGCCCTTGCGCAGCCCGCCCGGCGCAAGCACGACCAGGTCGGACGCGTGCCCGAACACTTCCGCGATGTCCTTGCGCAGTCGCCGCGCAGCAGCGCCGGTGTCGAGCTCTGCCTCGACCACGATCCGGCCCGCCGCCAGGTGCAGCCCGCCCGCGAACCGCAGGATGGTGGACACCTCAGCCTTACGGCAGCATGGCTTCAGCACGCTCACCCGGCTGAGCTCGTCCTTGACCTGGCCGGTCAGCGCCATCGGTCTCACTCCCCCTCGAATATCTGCGCGAACGCCCCTGCCAGCCGCAGCGGATCGTGCCGCGGTGTGCCGTCGTCGACGGCAAGGTCGGCCAGCACCAGGCGGGCACCGAGCAGTCCCGCTGCCTTCTCCAGTTCGGCAGTCGCCGGGCCGGCCGCGGTGCGGTCGGCGAGCACGACGTCGATCGACAAGTCCGGCGCATGGTCGGCCAGGACCTCAAGATGAGTGTGCGGCGAGAAGCCCTCAGTCTCGCCTGGTTGCGGCGCCAGATTCAGCGCTACCAGCCTCCGCGCTCGAGTCCTAACCAGCGCCGCGGCCAGCTCCGGCACCAGCAAGTGCGGCAGCACGCTGGTGAACCACGAACCCGGCCCGAGCACTACCCAGTCCGCCGCCTCGATCGCTTCCACTGCTTCAGGGCACGCGGGCGGGTCAGCGGGAACAAGTGATACCGACCGTACTCGTCCTGTCGTCGTCGCGCAGGCCACCTGGCCGCGAACTGTTGTCACGTCGTCCGGCCTGTCCCGGTCTGCCCCTTCGACTTCGGCCACGAGGTCCAGCGGAACCGCCGCCATCGGCAGCACCCGGCCGTGCGCGCCCAGCAGCCGTGCGACCCAGTCCAGCCCTTGCACAGTGTCGCCGAGCAGCTCCCACAGAGCCACGATCAGCACGTTCCCGACCGCGTGGCCGGCCAGGCCGTCCTCGCCAACGCTGCCTTCACCACGGGCGACCTCGCCCTGCCCGGCGAACCGGTGCTGGATCACCCGGCTCCAGGTTGTCCCCCACGCGTCGTCGCCGCACAGCGCGGCGAGTGCCATCCGGAGGTCGCCGGGCGGCAGCACGCCGAACTCCCGGCGGAGCCGGCCGCTGGAGCCGCCGTCGTCCGCGACCGTGACGATCGCGGTGAGGTCCCTGGTCACCCGGCGCAGCCCGGACAGCGATGCATGCAGGCCATGACCGCCGCCGAACGCGACGACCCGGCGGCTGCGCGGCCGGCCGGCCGGCTGCGGCGCGCTGGCCCCGAATTCCCGCGTCACTCGCGGCCCAGGTCCCGGTGCGTCACCTGGATGCCAGGCCAGGTCCGCGACAGCCGGGCCGCCATCTCGTCCGCGATCGCGACGCTGCGGTGCTTGCCCCCGGTGCACCCGACCGCGACCGTGAAATGCCGCCCGGTGTGGTCGTAGCCGGCCAGCGCGATCTCCACCGCGCGGACGAACGCGTCCATGTACTCAGTCGCGCCTTTCTGGCTCAGCACGTAGTCGATGACCGGGGCATCCCGGCCGGTCTGCGGGGCAAGCTCAGGTATCCAGTGCGGGTTCGGCAGGAACCGGCAGTCTGCCACCATGTCCGCGTCTACCGGCAGGCCGTACTTGTAGCCGAACGACACGATGCTGACGCGCAGCGTCGCGTCGGCCTCGGTGGCGAACGCGCTCCGCATCCGCCCCCTCAGCTGATGCACGTTCAGCGTGGTGGTGTCGAGCACGAGGTCGGCCGCCGCGCGCATGCTCTGCAGCAGTTCGCGCTCAGCCGTGATGCCGTCGACGATCCGGCCGCCCTCCTGCAGGGGATGCGGCCGGGAGACACTGTCGAACCGGCGGACGAGCGTCTCGTCTGATGCCTCAAGGAACACCACATAAGGCCGGACGCCGCGCGACGTCAGGTCGGTGATCGCCGACTTCAGGTCGGTGGAGAACGCCCGGCTGCGGATGTCCACCACGGCTGCCAGCCGGGGCACCGAACCGCTGGCACGCCTGGCCAGGTCGGCCATCGTCGGCAGCAGGTCGGCGGGCAGGTTGTCGGCGACGAACCAGTCCAGGTCCTCGAGCGCCTTGGCCGCTGTGCTGCGGCCGGCCCCGGACAGCCCGGTTATGATCACGATCTCCTGCTGGCCAGTCCCGTCCGTCGTCATTCCCATCCCCCGTCGGCGCCGTCCCCGCTAACCCGATCCCCGGTAGTGCCATTCCCGTCTGGCTGACTGCGCACCTCACCGCCGCCGGCCTGCGAGCCGGCACTGGCACCGGCGGCCCCGTTCCCGTGATGAAGGGCATCGTGGACGGCCGTCGCGGTGCGCAGGCCGAAGCCGGGGACGGCTGCGATCTCCTCCACCGACGCCGCGCGCAGCTTGCGCACCGACCCGAATCGCCGCAGCAGGGTGGCCCGGCGAGCCGGGCCGAGGCCAGGTACCGCGTCAAGCTCGCTCGTCGTGAACGCGGCGCGCCGCCGGGCCCGGTGGTAGGTGATGGCGAACCGGTGCGCTTCGTCCCGGACGCGCTGGAGCAGGTACAGGCCCTCGCTGCTGCGCGGCATGATGACCGGCCCGTCCTCGTCCGGCAGCCAGACCTCCTCCAGCCGCTTGGCCAGGCCGCAGACGGCCACGCCAGTGATGCCAAGCTCGGTCAGCGCCCGCACCGCCGCCGCTACCTGGGCCGGGCCGCCATCGATCACGAGCAGGTTCGGCGGGTAGGCGAACTTGCGCCTGGCCGCCACCTCATCCGGATCGGCGTCGGCGATCTGACCAGCGCTGGAGGCCACGGTTTCCGCGGTGATGCCAGCGCTGGCCGCGGCGGCCTGCTCCTCCAGGTACCGCCGGAACCGCCGGGTGATCACCTCGTGAATGGCCGCGACGTCGTCAGTACCCTGCAGCCCCTTGATCGCGAACCGGCGATACTCCGACTTGCGGGCCAGGCCGTCCTCGAACACCACCATGGACGCGACAACGTGCGTGCCCTGCAGGTTCGAGACGTCATAGCTCTCGATCCGCAGCGGCGCCTCGTCGAGCCCGAGCGCATCCTGGATCTCGTTCAGCGCGACGCTGCGGGTTGTCAGGTCGCTGGCCCGCCGCATCTTGTGCAGGGTGAGCGACTCGCCGGCGTTGCGGGCGACGGTGTCGAGCAGGGCCTTCTTGTCGCCGCGCTGCGGCACCCTCAGGCTGACCCGGCCGCCGCGTCGCGCCGCCAGCCACTCCTCCATCGCGCCGGGGTCGGGCGGCAAGACCGGGACGAGCACATCTCGAGGGATTGCCGATGGCTCGGCCGGGCCGACAGCATCAAGCCCGGAGCCGTCGCCGCGCCTGCCCGGCCTCGGCCGGTCGGCCGCGACCGGGTCGGAGTCGTACACCTGGCCGAGGAAGTGCTCGACCAGCTCGGCGGTGCTGATGTCCTCGACCTTGTCCACCACCCAGCCGCGCTGCCCGCGGACCCGCCCGCCGCGCACGTAGAACACCTGCACGGCCGCCTCGAGCTGGTCCTCGGCCAGCGCGATGACGTCGCTGTCGGTCCCGTCGGGCAGCACCACGGCCTGCTTCTCCAGCGCTCGCTGCAGCGCCTGGATGTCATCCCTCAGGCGGGCGGCCCGCTCGAACTCCTCGGCCGCGGCGGCCGCGCGCATCTGGCTCTCGAGCCGCTTGGTGAACTTGCTGGTCTGGCCGGCCATGAAGTCGCAGAACTCCTCGGCCAGAGCGCGATGGTCGTCGGCGCTGATCCGGCCCACGCACGGGGCCGAGCACTTGTCGATGTAGCCGAGCATGCACGGCCGGCCGATGTGCCCGGCCTGCTTGAACACCCCGGCCGAGCAGGTACGGACCGGAAATACCCGCAGCAGCGTGTCAACCGTGTCCCTGATGGCCCAGGCATGCGAGTACGGGCCGAAGTACCGGACGCCGCGCCGCTTAGCCCCGCGCATGACCTGCACCCGCGGGTATTCCTCATCCATGGTGACAGCCAGGAAGGGATAGCTCTTGTCGTCCCGGTAGCGGACGTTGAACCGCGGGTCGAACTCCTTGATCCAGGAGTACTCCAGCTGGAGCGCCTCGACCTCGGTGCCGACCACCGTCCAGTCCACTCCGGCGGCCGCCTGCAGCATCGACTGCGTCCGCGGGTGCAGGCCGACAAAGTCCGCGAAGTAGGAGTTCAGCCGCGACCTGAGGCTCTTGGCCTTGCCGACGTAGATGACCCGGCCGCGCTCGTCGCGGAACCGGTAGACGCCAGGGGACTCGGGGATGGAGCCTGGCGCCGGTCGGTAACTCGCCGGATCTGCCACACGCCAACTCTATGCATTAGGCACGGCACCGCAGCGCCGCCGAGCCACAGCAGTCGCGCGGAGCGCTGTCAGTCGCCAGCCTCGGCATGCGCAGCGCGCAGCAGCGCGAGGACTTCGCTCTCCCGGTAGCGGCGGTGCCCGCCGAGCGTGCGCACTGACGTCAGCCTGCCGTCACGCGCCCAGCGCGTCACCGTCTTGGGGTCTACCCGGAACATCGCCGCAACCTCGGCCGGCGTCAGCAGCCGCTCGGCGTCCGGAACTGTTCTGCCGCTCATCCGGACCGCCTCCTCCCCGTCGGTGGACGGGCGCGCCCAGCCCTTGTACCGGTCCCGTCTGGTTCTCCCATTGTACGTGTAACTTCTTGAAAGGGGTAATACCGAAATAATGCGCTCTAGCGCAGGTCAGGAGCCTCCTGCTGAACGTCTAAACGATCACTGGCGGCCCGAAGGGCTCACTGGGGACGCCGGGGACGCCGGGGACGCCGGGGACGCCGGGCGGCTCAGGATCGCGAATACTCGGCCGGGGCGAAGATCACGATCGCGGCCAGATCCTCGCTGATGCCGCTGAAGTGGTGCCGCTCCCCCGCCGGGACGTATACGACAGAGCCAGGACCCACCACGGCCCGCTCGCCGCCCGACTCCAGCGTGGCCCGGCCGGCCGTCACGACATAAATCTCGTCCTCGGAGTGCGGCTCCTGCTCGTCGGTGCCACCCGCCGCGATGCAGTACGTGCCGACACTGAGATCGGCTGCCCGCAGGTGCTCGGCCCAGTGGGTCGTCGAGCCGTCCTCCGGCCCGGTGAATTCGCCCGCCCCGCTGATAACCCGCATCCGCTTCCCCTGGCTCGCCGGATCTAGTTTCTGGGATGACTCGGTTTTCTAGGATGCCTCGGTTTTCCAGGATGCCCCGGTCCCGGGCTCCGCCGGCCGCGGGTCGCGCCACATCAGCCAGATCGTCGGGCCGCCGCCGGGAATCTGGAGTTCGCGTGTCACGCGGAACCCGTGGCGCTCGTAGAACGGCACGTTCCGCTCCCTGCTTGATTCGAGGTAAGCAGGAAGCCCGGCTGCATCACAGCGGACGAGCCGCGATCGCATCAGCTCGCTGCCGACTCCGCTGCCCTGAAGCGGCGGATCGGTGCCGATGCCGGACAGGTACCAGTGCGGCTGCTCGGGGTGGAAGCGCACCATGGCGCCGTAGGTGCTGCTCGCGACCGCGAGCCGGGAGCCGAGCCGGAGAATCAGACCTGGCAGCGCCATCAGCTGGCGTCCGAGTGACGGGCGCCAGCTGCCTGGCGGCATCCAGATCGCGCAGCCGAGAATCGCGCCGTCTGCCACCACGACTTCGGTGCCGTCGTGCCGCAGGCTAGCGTCGCGCAGCGAGCCCGCGAAGAACGGCGGCAGCCGGCGCTGCCGCATCTGCTCATCAGGGAAGATCCACGCCATGACCGGGTCGTCGGCGAACGCGCGAGCAAGCATGCCGGCGGCGGCTGCAACGTCAGCCCGGACGAACGGGCGCACAGTCCGCCCCGTTCCCCAGGCAAACGCCGCGTCGCTCGGCTGAGGCATTGTGCCAAGCTACCAGGGTTCGGCCGGCCATGGCCGGATGCGAAATAGCGGCTGCGGCAGCCGCGGCTGCCGCATGCGCGAAGACCTAGCAGGCGCACACGACGACAAGTCTTAGCTCAGAGCTCTCCGAGGAGGATGACCTCGAGCGTGCGCGGGCCGTGCACGCCCTCGACGCGTTCCAGCTCGATGTCGCTCGTCGCCGACGGGCCGCTGATCCAGGTGAGCGGCCTTGTCGCAGTATCCGCAAGCTGGTTCACGGCCTCCGGTACCAGGTGCACGACCTGACCGGCGCCGACCACGCAGAGGTGGTAGTCCGGCACCAGGGAGATCGCGCGGCGGCCCTGATCCGGCGAGCCGTCAAGGATGATGGTGCCGGTCTCCGCGATCGCCAGCGCCGCACGGGTAACGGCCCCATCAAACAGGTCAAGCTCGCTCGCACTCAGCCCGGCGTCGACCGTGACGTCGGCGAAGTCCGGCAGCGGCAGCCCCAGCCGCGGCGGTACGACCACGCGCCGGGCCTGCCGCCGAGCCAGCGCTTCGCTGATCTCCGCCGCCAGCGTTGCCGTCGTGGCCCTGCGTACCAGCGCCCGGTAATGCGTCAGCCGGTCAGCCAGCAGGTCAAGCAGCGCTGCCCCGGATACCTCGCCCAGCTGCCGGTACGCGACGGCTGCGTCGCCCGCGCCAGGCTCGCCGGCGCCAGGCTCGCCGGCGCCAGAGTCAGGCGCGCCAGCCGCTGTCGCAGCCCTGATCCGGGCCAGGATCTCATCCCGCGCTGTCACGAGCGCTCAGCCTTCCACCACTCGCGGAACGTCTGCCCGGGTGGCACCGGCGCGTCACGCGCCCTGGTCCAGGCCGCCAGTGGCGGCGGCAGCGCGCCGATCTTGCCGTCCCGCCCGAGCAGCCGCCCTGCCCGGCCAGCCCGCTGAGCGGCGCCGAAGCGACGGGGCGACGCCATCACCCACGAGGCCGCTGCCATCGTGACCGCTTCTGACGACGGCAGTCGCCGGGCCCGCTGCGTTTCCTCCACATGCCGCGCGCGCAGGTAGACCAGCAGATCGGGAATGTTGATCTTCACCGGGCAGGCGTCGTAGCACGCCCCGCACAGCGACGAGGCGAACGGCAGCGAGGCGTTGTCCTCGATCCCGGTGAGCTGCGGCGACAGGACCGCGCCGATCGGCCCCGGGTAGACCGAGCCGTACGCGTGCCCGCCGGTCCGCTCATACACCGGGCACACGTTCATGCAGGCCGAGCAGCGGATGCAGTGCAGCACCTCGCGGCCGGTCCGGTCGGCCAGCGCCGCCGTCCTGCCGTTATCGAGCAGCACGAGATGCACCGACTGCGGCCCGTCACCTGGCGTGACACCGGTCCACATCGAGGTGTACGGGTTCATCCGCTCCCCGGTCGACGACCGCGGCAGCAGTTGCAGGAACACGCCGAAGTCAGTCCATGCCGGGATCACCTTCTCGATGCCCATCACGGTGATCAGCGTGTCCGGCAGCGTCAGGCACATCCGGCCGTTGCCCTCCGACTCGAGCACGCACAGCGTGCCGGTCTCGGCGACGGCGAAGTTTGCCCCGCTCACGGCGACCTTCGCGGACAGGAACAGGCGCCGCAGATGCCGCCGCGCCGCCTCCGTCAGGGCTGGCGGGTCGTCGGTCAGGCCAGGATCCGCGTCGCCCATCTCGCGCAGGAAGATGTCGCGGATCTCCGCACGGTTCCGGTGGATGGCCGGAACCAGGATGTGCGATGGCCGGTCGTGCCCGAGCTGCACGATCAGCTCGGCCAGGTCGGTCTCGTGGGCGGTAATGCCCGCGCCGGCGAGCGCGTCGTTCAGGCCGATCTCGTCGGTGGCCAGCGACTTGACCTTGACGACTTCATCGGCCCCTGCGTCCTGCACGAGCCGGGTCACGATCTGATTCGCCTCGTTCGCGTCCCTGGCCCAGTGCACGGTGCCGCCGCGCGCAGTAACCGCCGCCTCCAGCTGCTCCAGGTAGTCGGCGAGATTCGCCATGGTGCGCGCCTTGATCGCCTGGCCCGCGGCGCGCAGCTGTTCCCAGTCCGGCAGCTCGCTGACGACGGCGGCGCGCTTAGCGCGGATCGTTCCGGTGGCCTTGGCCAGATTGCGCCGCAGCTGAGTGTCCGCCAGCGCCTTGCGTGCCGCCTGCGGGAACGGGGTCGTCTGGCGCAAGTGCCCGACGCCGCGGGGCGCGGTCGGCATCGGCGTGGGGTACGGCGGGTCGTCCCCTCGGGCTGGTATCGGCATGCCGAGGAAAGTGGTCATCTGCTCGCCAGGATCTCGGCCAGGTGCACGGTCCTCACCCCAGTCCGCAGCCGCGACAGCCCGCCGCCGATGTGCATGAGGCAGGAGGAGTCCCCAGCCGTGCAGACCTCGGCGCTGGTGGCCAGGACGTTGCGCATCTTGTCCGCCAGCATCGCGGTGGACACGTCGGCGTTCTTGACCGCGAACGTGCCGCCGAACCCGCAGCACACCTCCGCGTCGGCCAGTGGCACGAGCTCAATGCCGGAAACGTGGCTGAGGAGTCGCAGCGGCGCCTCGCCGACTCGCAGCAGCCTGAGCGAATGACAGGTCGGATGGTAGGTCACCCGGTGCGGGTAATGGGCTCCCACGTCCTCCACGCCGAGAACGTCAACCAAGAGCTGGGACAGCTCGTAGGTCCGCGCTGCGACGGCCTCAGCCCTGGCGGCGAGCCGCTCGTCGCCCTTCCGCCGCGCCACCATCGCATGCTGATGCCTGATCGAGCCGACGCACGACCCGGACGGTGCCACGATCAGCTCGAACGGCTCGAACGTGTCGACATAGCGCCTGATCAGCGGCAGCGCCTCGGCCTGGTAGCCGGTGTTGACGTGCATCTGGCCGCAGCAGGTCTGCTCCGCCGGGAACACCACCACGTGCCCGAGCCGCTCCAGCACGGTCACGGTGCCGCGGGCCGCGGCCGGGAAGAGCGTGTCGGCCAGGCAGGTAGCGAACAGGGCAATCCGCATCTCGCTCCAGCCTCCCGGGTCCCGCCAGCTCATTGTGTCATGCGGCCGGCCTGGTCCTCCGGGTCTGGCCTGGCGCGGCGAGCGGACCCCCTAGCGGTTCGCTGCAGAGAATCGGGACAAACTGACTGTCAAACTGCAGCGAACCACTAGGGCGTCATCACCTTCGCTAGTCCGGCACCCGGTACGGTGGTCGGCCATGGGCGCCACGACCTCGATCGGCATCATCATCTGCGCCCTGGCGACCGTCGCCGCGCTTGCCTGGCTGTACCTGCTGGCGCTGCACGGCAGCTACTGGCGAACCGGCCACCGGCTGCCGCAGGTCAGCCCCGGCCCCGTGGCACTGCCGTCGGTCACGGCCGTGATCCCGGCGCGCAACGAGGCTGACATTCTCCCGGCCAGCCTGCCGACTCTGCTCAGCCAGGACTACGCCGGCCGGCTGAGCGTGATCGTCGTCGATGACGACAGCACGGACCGCACGGGCACTGTCGCGGCGAAGCTCGGCGCGGACGCGGGCTGGACGGTGCGGACGGAGGCGGAGGGGGGCGCCGCCGCTGGCACGGCGGACCGGGTGCTGACTGTCGTCGCAGCGGGTGACCGGCCGGCCGGCTGGGCCGGCAAGGTGTGGGCTATGTCGGAGGGAGTGCGCGCGACCGCGGCGGCTAGCGAGTACTTCCTGTTCACCGACGCCGACATCGCCTACCGGCCCGGCACTCTCAGTGCACTGGCCCGCGCCTCCGCCGGCGGCAACTTCGCCCTGCTGTCACAGATGGCTCTGCTGCGTGCCGCGACGCGGTGGGAGAAGGTGCTGGTGCCGGCGTTCGTCTACTTCTTCGCGCTGCTGTACCCGTTCCGGCGGGTCAGCCGGGCGGACTCGAAGACTGCCGCCGCGGCTGGCGGCTGCATGCTGGTCCGCGCGGACGCGCTGGCCTCGGCTGGGGGCGTGGCGAAGATCCGCGGCGCCCGGATCGACGACGTGGCGCTGGGCCAGCTCATCAAGCGGTCAGGCGGGCGCTGCTGGCTCGGGCTGAGCACCGATGTCATCAGCCTGCGGCCGTACGACCGGCTCGCCGACATCTGGGACATGGTCGCCCGCAGCGCTTACACCCAGCTGAACTACTCGATCGCCGCTGTCGTGGGGACGGTGCTGGCGCTCTCCTGGCTGTACCTGCTGCCACCCGCCGCCGCCGTCGCTGGAGTGGCGCTGCTGGCCGTCGGCGCCGGTGGCGCGGCTGCCGCCTGGCTGGCCGCCGCCGGGCTCGTCGGCTGGCTGGCGATGAGCGTGACCTACGTGCCGATGCAGCGGCTGTACGGGCTCTCGCCGCTGCGCGCGCCAGGCCTGCCGCTGGTCGCGGGAATGTACGCGGCGATGACCGCCGACTCGGCCTGGCGGCACTACCGCGGTCGCGGCGGTGTCTGGAAGGGCCGCGTGGTCACGACAGACGGCAGCTCGCAAGGCTAGCCCGCCCTCCGGGCGGCCCGGCGGCAGCCCACCAGGTGCGGAGCCGGCTGAAGCGACCGAGCCGCATCACGCAGTCGGAGGCGTGCTGCCGCTCTCGATGTCTGCCAGCAGGGCCGCGACGCGGCGCTGGATCTCTTCGCGTATTGGCCTGACTTCGGCCAGCGCGAGTCCGGCTGGATCGGGCAGGTCCCAGTCGAGGTATCGCTTGCCGGGATAGACAGGGCAGGCATCCCCGCATCCCATCGTGACGACGATGTCGGCGGCCTTCACCTTGTCGGTAGTGAGCCGCTTCGGGAACTCCCCGGAGATGTCCAGGCCGACCTCGGCCATCGCTTGCACAACAGCGGGATTGAGGTGCTCGGCTGGCTGCGAGCCTGCCGAGGTCACGCGCACTCGCCCGGCCGCATCGTGATCGAGGATCGCGGCGGCCATCTGTGACCGCCCGGCGTTGTGGGTGCAGACGAACAGCACTTCGGGAATGTCGGCCACGTCGTCTTGCCTTCCGTGATCAGCCTGCTAGCTGGGCTTCTTCTGCGCGACCGCGAGGACGAAGCGGGTAGAGGGCGACGGCGAGGGCTGCCCCGATCGCGCCGCCGATGATCTGGGCCGCGATGAACGCCGGAACGGACACCGGAGCGATCCCGGCATATGTGTCGGTCAGGCTCCGGCCGATGGTGACCGCCGGATTAGCGAACGAGGTTGACGACGTGAACCAGTACGCCGCACCGATCCACGCGCCGACGGCCCAGGCAACGTGCTGCATACGGTCGGTCCGGGCGAGCGCGACGATGACCAGCAGCAGGCCACCGGTCGCCACGACCTCGCCCGCCAGAACCGGCATGCCGCCCCGGACGTGCGTCGAGGTCCGAAGCACAGCAGCGCCGAACATGGTGTCGGCCAGCGCGGACCCGGCTATCGCCCCGGCGACCTGACAGAGGATTACCGCCGCAGCTACGCCAAGTCCGTAGCTGTGCGAGGTACGGCGACCGAGAATCCAGTCAACGGCCGTTACCACCGGGTTGAACTGCGCACCGTTCGCGGAGACGAACACGAGGATCAGTACGGCCAGACCGAGCGCCGTCACCAGTGAGTTGATCAGCAGGCGCAGCGCAGGGTCGGCGGTGAGCCGGGCAGCGAAGATGCCGGAGCCGACGACTATCGCGACCAGGAGCCCGGTACCGGTGAATTCGGCGAGCAGTCGCCTGCCGACGGCAGCGTTCACGCCGAGGCGGGCTTGACTGCGCGGATGATGGCTGAATGTAGGCCCGGCCCCGCCTCGCGAGTGAAGGTGACGGATGCGTCGGCGAAACCTGCCGCCGTCAGGCCGTCGAGGTACTCCGAGCGAGACAAGGCTCCGGCGATGCATCCGGCGTAAGATCCGGCCGCAGCGCGGTCGGCGGCCGTCATGTGGTTCTCAGCCACCACGTCCGAGATACCGATACGGCCGCCCGGCACCAGGACGCGGAACATCTCGGCGAGCACAGCGGGCTTGTCGGTGGACAGATTGATCACGCAGTTTGAGATCACGACATCAACAGCTGCATCGGGTAGCGGGACGGCCTCGATCTCGCCCTTGAGGAACTCGACGTTCGTAGCGCCGGCCCTGGCCGCATTCGCCCGCGCCAGCGTCAGCATGTCGTCGGTCATGTCCACGCCATAGGCCTTCCCGGACGGGCCGACACGCCGGGCCGACAGCAGCACGTCGATTCCGCCGCCGGAGCCCAGGTCGAGAACGCGCTCACCTTCGTGCAGGTCTGCGACCGCTAGCGGGTTGCCGCAGCCCAAGCTCGCCAGGATCGCCTCCTCGGGCAGACCCTCGGTCTCGCCTTCGCGGTAAAGCGACCCGCCGACGAGGCCGGCAGTGTCCAGCGCAGCAGAGCCAGTCCCGCAGCATGAGCCGGAGGCGCTTCCGCAGCACGAGCCACCGGCACCCAGCTCGACAGCCTGGGCCGTGACACCCGCCCTCGGCTCGAGCACCGCGCGAGCTGCCTCTGTATACCGGGACCGGACCTGCTCACGCAGAACGCTCTCGGCCTGTTCAGCCATGACGATCACCCCGTACGGATAGACGTCTGTCGATGTAACTAGCCTCGCCCACGCATAGACGGATGTCAATTCGTCACGCATACTGGCCTGGTGAGCACAGCTATCGTCAGTGTCCAGCCCCGGCGAGGGCTCCCTCTGCTAGCCGATGAGTGCTGCTCGACGCTGCTACGAGAGCCGCTAACAGCCAGCCAGGCGGCCGACCTCGCCCGCATTCTGAAAGCGCTGGCCGATCCAACCCGGCTTCGCCTGGTGTCGATGGTCGCCGCGCACGATGGCGGCGAGGCATGCGTCTGCGACCTTACCGATCCTCTCGGCCTGACGCAGCCGACGATCTCGCATCATCTCAAGATCCTGGTAGACGCGGGGATCCTCACCCGCGATAAGCGCGGCAAGTGGGCCTACTACGCCCTTGTGCCGTCGGCCCTTGATGCACTCTCGTCCGTGCTGAGCACAAGTAACTCCGCGGCCAGGTAGCGACCGCACTTAAAAGCTAACTGTCGGTGCCGGTCAGTAATCTCCCGGCCATGGCCAACTTCGCGGTGACGCTCGTGCACGGCCCGGGATGGGATTCCGCCCGCCCGATTCGCAGCCAGGACGGGTGGGACGGACACGCAGCCTTCATGGACCAGCTTGTCGACGACGGGTTTATCGTCGTCGGCGGTCCAGTCGGGGACGGCCAGCGCACGCTGCACGTGGTCGAGGCCGCTGACCAGGATGCCGTCAGGGCGCGCCTGGCCGAGGATCCGTGGGCCCGCGCCGGGCTGCTGGAGATCGGCACGATTGAACCCTGGGCACTCTGGCTCGACGGGAGGACCGGGTAATCCAGCGCCTCGGGCAGTCAGCTGTTCAGGTAGCGGAGGACTGCCATCACCCGGCGCTGCAGCTGCTCGTCATCCGGCGACATCGGCAACGCGATCCTTGAGCAGGTAGCCGACGCTCCTGCTCTCCGCCGAGAGCAGTTCGGTCGCGTACCGCTGATCAGGCCACTCCCATCGCGCTGCGGCTGCCGGGCGGGCGGATAGCAGCAGGTACAAGCGCCAGCCCCGTCACCTTCTGTGGCTGGCCGAGTGCCTTGCTCACGTCGTTCACGCTGCAGGCCGGTCACGCGCCAGCAGGCGCCAGGCAGCTGGTGCTCGGGTCCGGACACCTTAGCGAGGTGCTCGTCAGCGCCTCCGGGCGGTCGGTGACGAGAATCCCGGCCGAGATCGCCGCCCTTGGCGGCCGCCACCAGGGCCCGCAGTCAGCCAGTTGCAGCGTCGCTAACGCTGAGTACGACCTGCCGTTACCGGCGTCGTCATCGGCGCTGCCGGCTGCGCCTTCGCGGCCTGCGTCATCGCCAGAGCACTGACTGGTTCATGGCTGCCCTGCGTCAGTACCGGGACGACCGCCGTCATCATCGGCGCTGTACTGGCGCTCACGGGACTGGCGACGCTGGTGCCGGCCACGATGCTCACGCGGCTAGGTGGTAGAGGATGAAACGGGAACGCGGCCTGGAGGCTGAACCGAACCGCCCACGGCGACCGACAAGGACGAAAATGATCCGAGCGCTGGCTGAAGCAGACTTTTCTGAGTGGGACCAGCTGTGGCAGGCATACCTGCGTTTTTACCGTGCCGAGGTGAGCAGCGAGGTCACGGCCGCGACATTCCGCCGGCTGTGCGGCCAGGCTGACGGGCTGACCGGCCTGGTCGCCACGGACGAGCGAGGCGCACTGATAGGCCTGGCTCATCTGGTCTTCCATCCCTCGACCTGGTCCGCGGATCCGTACTGCTATCTGGAGGATCTGTATGTGGCCCCGGCAGCACGCGGCACTGGCACGGCGCGCGAGCTGCTGGAGGCGGTCTTCGCCGAAGCGGGGCGGCGCGGCGCAGCTCGCACCTACTGGGAGACGCAGGAATTCAACGGCCCGGCCCGCTCTCTGTATGACCAGGTTGCGCATCGCACGTCAGTTGTCATCTACGAGCGCTAGCCTGCGTCTCGGGGGCAGGCCCGGCAGGACGGGCGCAGGTCCGGCCGACGGGTCGTCGCATCGATGTACCGCAGGTAGCCGTTGCGGTAGAACTGCGCCAGTGTGTCAAAGAACGCTCCGGCCGCCGGATTGGCTGCCAGTGCTGCGGAGACGTCGTCAGCAAGATCGCCGCGCTGCGGCCCTTCCGGCGCGAGTTCGACAGCGACCTCGGAGCCGATCGCAATGCCGATCCCGTGCATCCTCGACGGGTTGAAGCTGAACGCCCAGCCGCTGTCGCCAGGCTCGAGCGTTACGCGCACACAGCAGCTGTTGACCGTGCCGTGGACGTGATGCACCGCTTTGGTGCCCCATGCCTCATCTGGGTCAAACGGAACTGCGATAACGCCGTGCCCGCGCGGACCCGACGTGACCTCAACGCGGAATCGCTGTGCTTGCACGCTCACATCGTGACACTACCGGGCCAGGGATTGTCGCTGACGTTTGCGCGGAATCCGGACCACCGATGTCACGGATCTGCCTGCCAGATGCACTAGATAGGTAGCAGATAGTGCGTCGGGAGGCGAGGCCGGTGGACGAGGACGAGTTCGCGGCACTGTACCGGCAGCAGCGATCCGCGCTCGTGTGGTACCTGCTGTGCCACGGTGCCGGTCAGGCTGAGGCTGCCGATGCCGTGCAGGACGCGTTCGCCTGCGCGCTGGTCGCCGCGGACGAGGTTCGCGATCAGCGCGCCTGGTCGGCCTGGCTGCGCACCGTTGCGCTGCGCTGCTATCTCCGCTCGCTGGCCAGGCCAGGCGGCCCGCATGGAGAGGAAGCGCGGCAGATATCCGTCCTCACGATGGCAGACGTCCCGGACATCGCGGTCGCGGCCGAGCCGGATGGTCCCGAGATGCGGCAGCAGGAAGAGCTAGTGCTGTCGCTGCTCAGCGGACTGCCACCTCAGCAGCGGCGGGTATTCGCGCTCTGCTACGAGGGCTGGAGCACCGCCGAGATCGCGGCCCAGCTCGACATGGATCAGGCCGCGGTCCGGCAGAACATCGCCCGGGCACGGGCGGCTCTGCGCCGCCTGATCATTCAGCACTCGGTACCGCTGGGGGAATCGTCATGACGGCTGACCGCGATTATCTCGAGCTGGATGCGCTGGACGAGCTGCTTCGGGCAGTGCGGCAGACTTTCATTGCGCGCAGCGACGCCGCCTTTGACTTCGGGTCCGGACTGGCAGACGTCCGGGAGCGCGCGGGACTGCCGTTCGCTCTTGTGCCGGCGCGCCGGATCCCGCCTGGTTCCGGACCGCTGTCGGCTGCCGTCGCCCTGGTCTGCGAGCACGTCGGGGACCTCGTCGTCGTACTCGACTGCCTGCTGCTGAGCGGCCCGCTCCCAGACCTGGTCGGCAGCCAGATCCAGCGAGCAGCCGATGTACTGCTCCAGTTGCGCGACGAGGTGGCCGTCGGGACCGCCTCCCTGACTGACGCAGGATCGGCGTTCGCCACCGTGCGCGATCTTCTCAGCCAGGCTGATCTGATCCTCCGTGTCGAGCACGGCCTCTCCCTGCCCGAGACCCTCGCCGGTGCCGGCAGCGCGCCAGACGAGCACGCCGGGCCGGCTGACCGGCCCGGCGACCATCACCTTGCGGCTGTTCCGGAGCGAGGACTCGAAGCGGTACTGCGCCAGCTTGAGCACGAGGTCAGCACGGCGCTGGCGGCGGTTCACGATCGTGCTGGCCAGCGCAGGACGCGAGCACGGCGGGCAGGCGGCCAGGCTCGGCGGCGAAGCGCGGGCGGCCGCTGACCGGCCCGGAGCAACCGGCATCGGCGCCTAGCGTTCGTGCACGCGGGAAGCTTCCTGGCCAGTCCGTCAGCCTTGGCTGCGGTTAGCCAGCTCCTGGCCAGCTGATCGGAGCAGCTCAGTCACTGTGGACAGCGATGCCGCGCGTGAGGCCAGATTTGTCAGCGCCGTCTCGCACGGGTGGAATTGGCGGTGACTTGCCCGCCATCACTGAGCGAAAGGACGAATCTCGGTGACCTCCGAGCCGGTTAGCCTGAGCGACGCCCTCGACAGCTTTCGCGACATCTACAGCCCCCGGATCGTCGGCCGCATCAACGACTATGACGTCAAGGTTGCGCACGCGAACGGTGAGCATGTGTGGCACGTGCACGAGCAGACCGACGAGTTCTTCCTGGTGGTCCGCGGCGAGTTCGACGTCGCGCTGCGCGAGCCAGACAGCGGCGAGCGGACTGTCAGGCTCCGCGAGGGCGACATCTTCATCGTGCCGAAGGGCATCGAGCACAAGCCCTCATCGCCCGGCGGCGCCATCATGATGTTCGAGCTGGCCGGGACATCGTCAACAGGCGACACGCACACCGGGGCGATCCCGGCGCACGTCGACAGCACGACCGGGCACGAGCTAGACCGTCCTTAGACGCTGCCGACCTGCTTGTCCTGGCCGGCCCACTCGCGCTGCCGCAGGACGAACTTCTGGACCTTTCCGGTCGAGGTCTTCGGCAGCGGTCCGAATTCGACCGCGTCCGGGCACTTGTAGTGGGCGAGACGATCACGGCAGAACGCGATGATCTCGTCCGGAGTCACCACGGCGCCCGCGTTCAGAGCGACGTACGCCTTCGGCCGCTCACCCCACTGCGGGTGCGGGATCCCGATGACTGCGCATTCGAGCACCGCTGGGTGCGCGCAGATTGCCTGCTCGACCTCGATGCTGGAGATGTTCTCCCCGCCGGAGATGATGACGTCCTTGCCGCGGTCGCGCAGCTCGATGTTGCCGTCCGGATGCCAGACGGCAAGGTCCCCGGAATGGAACCAGCCGCCGGCGAACGCCTTGTTCGTGGCCGCCTCGTCGTCGAAATAGCCGCTCATGACGTTGTTCCCGCGCATGACGACCTCGCCCATCGTGGCGCCGTCACGCGCAACGTCGTTCATCTGGTCGTCGACCACGCGGACGAGATCGGAGGAAATATATGCCTGGCCCTGACGGGCCAGGTGCTTCGCGAGCTGCTCGGCTGGCAACCCGGCCCACCCCTCCGGCTCGGGCGAGACGGTAATCGGGCCGTAGGTCTCAGTCAGGCCGTACACATGCACGACGCGGAAGTTCAGCTCGCTCATCCGGCCGAGCAGCGTCGGTGACGGCGGGGCCGCCGCCACCATCGCGGTCACCGGCCGGTCCAGGCGATGCGCTCGCGGATGGTTGATGACCATCAGCTGGACGGTCGGCGCCCCGTTATAGTGCGTCACGCCCTCACTATCAATCAGGTCCCATACCACGTCGGGATCCACAGCACGCATGGTCACGTGCCGCGCGGCCACCGCGGTAACCGCCCACGGGAAGCACCACCCATTGCAGTGGAACATCGGCAGCGTCCACAGGTACACCGAGTCGGCGCGCAGGCCGGCCACGATCACCTCGTTCAGCGCATTCAGGTACGCGCCGCGGTAGGTGTACTGCACCCCCTTCGGACGTCCGGTGGTCCCGGAGGTGTAGTTGATCGAGATCGTCTCCTCTTCGCTCTCCAGCCAGCTGGCTGGCCGCGACGGCAAGCCGCCGGACAGGAACTCCTCGTACGCATCCGCCTGGCCGCCGGCGTCACCACAGCGGATGACGGTCACGCCGGGCAGGTCGGCAGGCGGCGCCAGCGCCTCGAGCGCCGCGTCGAGCAGCAGGAATCGCGCGCCGCTGTGCTGCAGGATGTATTCGACCTCGGTGGCAGACAGGCGGTTGTTCACTGCGACCAGTACCCCGCCTGCCGCCGGCACGCCGAAATGGGCCTCCAGCATTGCCGGTGAGTTGAAGAGCAGCGCGGCAACGCGGTCTCCCTTTGCCAGCCCCGAAGACCTGAGCGCGCTGGCCAGCCGCCATGACCGCTCGGCGAGCTCCCGATAGGCGTACCGCCGTTCACCCTGGACGACCGCGATCTTGTCCGGGTAGATGTAGGCCGAACGGTGCAGGAAGTCGACCGGGTTCAGCTCGGTGCGGAACACCTCGCCGGGCGCAATCTCGTGCTCAGGTACACCAGAAGATGCAGACAACCGGTTGCTCATCAGCTGACTCCCTCGTGGCGGTTATGCCCAGGTCAGCAGCTATCAACGGCTGCGGCCCCCGGCGGATGGTAGCTACCCTCCGTGGTCTTGGCCAGGAGCACGACTGAGCGAAGCTGGTCCTGGGTTAGAAGCTCACGTACCTGGACTTGCCTGAAGCCACCCGTCTTGGTCGCTGCCGTGATTGCCGCGGCCGCGCTCAGAGAGTCAGGAAGCTCGCAAATGACATGTGCCGCCGCATCCTCGACTTCCCAGTACATGCACTCCAGACTGCCGCCGAGAGACTCAAGCAGCGCAGCCACCGCTGCAGTGCGGTCGTCTGTGACGGCGAGCATACGTGCCCACGACGCACTCGAATAGTTGAACGTGACCATGAACTTGAGCATCGTCGCCCCCTACGTCGCGCTCACTCCTGAATCATAGAACCGCCCAAATGAACCTGTTCAGCCCACTACGCGGGGGCGCGAGCATCCTGCATATCGCAGCCCGCTAGCTCGCTCCCGCCTAGCTGGGGCGCTCCCTGGTAACCGCGGCCGCATCCTTGTCCAGGCGAAGCCCCAGGTACCGGGGGTGGCGCAGCTGCCCGGCCGTTGTCCACTCGGAGAACCCGACCTGGCACACCATCTCCGGCCGCACCCAGTGCACACCAGACCGCGGCAGCGCGCCGCAGTCGAACGCCGGCCGCTGCTGCTCCAGCTCATCAAGCTGTGCCCGCAGGCTCGTCAGCGTCGGCTCGTCGAATCCGGTGCCGACCTTCCCGGCGTAGGCCAGCTGACGCTTGTCGTCGTAGTACCCGATGAGCAGCGCGCCGAGCCCGTTCCGGCTGCCCTGCGGATCGGTGAACCCGCCGATCACGAACTCCTGGTTGGTCTCGGCCTTGAACTTCAGCCAGTCCCGGCTCCGGCCCGCCACGTACCGGGAGTCGGCACGCTTGACGACCAGGCCCTCCCAGCCGCTGGCCAGCGCGTGCTCCCAGTACGCCCGGGCCGACTCACTGTCGCGGCGGTGCACGGTGAACCGCAGCGGGCCGCCGTAGGACAGCAGCTTGCGTAGCACGACCTTGCGCTCGCGCAGGGTCAGGTCACGGACGTCCCGCCCGTCCGCGCGCAGTACGTCGAACACGAAGTAGGTGACTGGCACGGACCGCATCAGCGCCGGGCTGGGATCCCGTACGCCCAGGCGCTGCTGCAGCCGGCTGAAGCTGGTCGCCCCGCCCTCAAGCGCCACCACCTCCCCGTCGATCACGAAACCGGTGGCGGCCTGGGCCTCCAGCGCTGCCGTCAGCTCCGGATAGGTGGAGTTGACCAGCTGGCGGTTGCGGGTCGTGAGCCAGACCTTGCCGTCCGCCTGGTACGCCAGGCACCGCTCGCCGTCGAACTTGCGCTCGTACATCCAGCCGGAATCGAAGAACCGGTCCCGAGTCAGTGTCGCCAGCTCCGGGTCAAGCCAGCCCCCCGGCACGTCGCGCACGGTCGGTCGCTCGGCCGAAGCAGGTCTGGTCACGCGCTAACACCCGCCATGCCCCGGTATCTGCCCCGGCGGGCGCTGCCTAATAATCCGCCATCGAGCTGCTTGGCGACCTGCGCGCCGAGGTCCTCGTGCACGTTGCGCCAGTAGTCGACCACGCGCGGCACGACGTCCTGGTGCACGCCGGCCTTCAGGTGAGCCACGATGTTCGTCACCAGGTGATCCCGCTCGGTGTCGGTCATGACATCCCGGTATAGCGCACGCGGCTGCACGAAGTCGTCATCCGCCGCGTGCTTCTGGTAGGCGTACCGCCCGATCTCCGCTGCCTCCACTGACCAGCCCAGGTCAGCAGCACGTTCTGGATCAGCGACCGGGCCGCCGTAGGAGTTCGGCGCGTACACCGGCTGCGAGCCTGCATCCCGGTAGGTCATCGGGCCGTCCTTGTTATACGAGTGCACCGGCGACTTGGGCGCGTTGACCGGGAGCTGCTGGTAGTTCGGCCCGATCCGGTGCAGGTGCGTGTCGTGGTAGGAGAAGATGCGTCCCATCAGCATCTTGTCCGGCGACAACCCGATACCGGGAACGAGGTTCGACGGGTCGAATGCCGACTGCTCGACTTCGGCGAAGTGGTTCTCCGGGTTGCGGTCGAGCACCAGGCGGCCGACTGTCATCGGCGGGTAGTCCCGATGCGGCCAGACCTTGGTCAGGTCGAACGGATTGAACCGGTAGTCGGCCGCCTCGCCGAACGGCATGATCTGCATCTCCACCCGCCACTCCGGCGCGTTGCCGCGGTCGATGGAGTCCCACAGATCCCGCCGGTGTACATCGGGATCCTCGCCAGCCAGCGCCTTCGCCTCGGAGTCGGTGAGGTTCTCGATCCCCTGCACGGTCTTGAGGTGGTACTTCACCCAGAACCGTTCGCCGCCCGCGTTCATCCAGGAGAACGTGTGGCTGGAGTAGCCGTTCATGTGCCGCCAGGTCCTCGGGGTGCCGCGGTCCGACATCAGGATCGTCACCTGGTGCGCGGACTCGGGTGACAGGCTCCAGAAGTCCCACTGCATGTTGTTGTCCCGCAGCCCGGTGTCGGGCATCCGCTTCTGCGAGTGGATGAAGTCCTGGAACTTGCTCGCGTCCCGGACGAAGAACACCGGCGTGTTATTGCACACCAGGTCGTAGTTACCGTCCTGCGTGTAGAGCTTGACAGCGAAGCCGCGCGGGTCCCGGTTGGTGTCCGGGCTGCCCAGCTCCCCTGCCACGGTAGAGAACCGGACGAAGGCAGGGGTGCGCTTGCCGACACCGGTCAGGAAGGCGGCCTTGGTCCACGGCGAGACGTCCTCGGTCACCTCGAAGAACCCGTAGGCGCCGCCGCCCTTGGCGTGCACCACCCGCTCGGGCACGCGCTCGCGGTTGAAGTGCTGCATCTTCTGCACGACGTAGTGGTCGTGCAGAACGGTAGGCCCGCCTGGCCCGACGGTCAGCGAATACTCGTCACTCGGCGCCGGAATCCCGGCGTCTGTGGTGGTTACGGGGCGGTTCGTCATGATCTGCTCCCCCCGGCACAACGACAGTCCGCCTTCAGTGCCAGCGTTGCATAGCCGGCCGACGGCCCGACCGCTGGGTGCGGGGCGGGGCGTCAGGCCACGGTGGCGGCAGCGGCCGGCCGTATCAGTCCGCCGAGCAGGCTGTCGACCGTGGCCTGGAAGCGCGCGTCATCGCCGTACGGGCGGGCGATGAGCATCGCTCCCTCGAGGCTGCCAATGATGAGCCGTGCCGTAGTGCGACCTGGACCGGCGAACTGCAGGACGCCGTCAGTCCGGCCCTGCTCGAGCACGCCCTCCAGCCAGCCCTCGTTCTGGTCGAAAAACCGCATGACGGCCTCGCGCATCGGCTGCGGGAGCGTCTGATACTCGGCGGCCAGCATGCCGCACAGGCACATCTTCTCGTTGCGCAGAACCTGCAGGTACAAGTCCGCATAACCGGCGAGCCGGGCGGGCGCGTCAGCCGCAGTCGCATCCACGCTGGCCAGCGCCTCGGCGAAGTTGCTGGTGTACCGCGAGATGAGCGCTTCACCGAGATCGGCCTTCCCGGCGAAGTGGTAGTGCAAAGCCGCCTTGCTGATGCCGAGCTCAGCTGCGACGTCGGCATAGCTGAACCCGTTGAAGCCGCGAACCTGAACAAGCCGTTCCGCGATGTCCAGAATTCGCGCCGCAGTGCCCGGGTCCGACTGCGACACTCTGACGGCCATCGTCTTTCGGCTCCGCTAACTATGCTTGACGGCTGACCTACCAGTAGGTCAGACTCCTGTCGTGAGTCTGACTTACCTGTAGGTAAGCGTACAGGAGTTCGGCTCCGGGGGGAGGGCACCATGGCCCGCAAGATGATCGACTGCCGCAAGGTACCCAGCGAGATAGGCTGCACGCTGACCATCGCCGGCACTGAAGACGAGGTGCTCGACGCGGCGGCCGCCCACGCCGTCGCTAAGCACGGCCACGAGGACACGCCGGAGTTGCGGGAGACGCTCCGGGCCGGCCTGGAGACGGCCGAGCCGACGCTCAACAGCCCAGAGCTCCGATGAAAGTCCCATAGGCATGCAGGAGCAGTAGCTACGGGACATTCATCAGCACAACTGCCGCCTAACCCTCGAACGCCTCCGGCGGGGGGCAGGAACACATCAGGTTCCGGTCGCCGTAGGCCTGGTCGATCCGGCGGACCGGCGGCCAGTACTTCGCGCGCCGATCGCCGCCGGCCGGGTAGGCCGCGCTCTCCCGGTCGTAGGGGTGCTTCCAGTCCCCGCTGATCAGCATGCTGGCGGTGTGCGGCGCGTTGCGCAGCGGGTTGTCCGCCGCGTCGTACTCACCGGACGCCACCCGGTCGATCTCACCGCGGATGGCGATCATCGCCTCGCAGAACCGGTCGAGCTCAGCCAGGTCCTCGCTCTCGGTCGGCTCCACCATCAGCGTGCCAGCCACCGGGAACGACATGGTCGGCGCGTGGAACCCGTAGTCGATCAGCCGCTTCGCCACATCCTCGGCGGTCACGCCCGTCTGGGTGGTGATGGCCCGGAGGTCCAGGATGCACTCGTGCGCCACGAGGCCGCTCTGCCCGGTGTAGAGCACCGGGAAGTACTCCGTCAGCCGCCTGGCCAGGTAGTTCGCTGACAGGATCGCGACCTGCGTGGCCTGGCGCAGCCCCTGCCCGCCCATCAGCTTGATGTAGGCCCAGGAGATCGGCAGAATGCCCGCCGACCCGTAGGGCGCGGCCGCCACCGGACCGGCCAGCGCCTTGCCGCCGTCCGGCAGCCCCGTGCAGTCAAACACAGGGTGGCCAGGCAGGAATTCCGCCAGGTGCGCCCGTGCCGCGACCGGACCGACGCCAGGGCCGCCGCCGCCGTGCGGGATGCAGAAGGTCTTGTGCAGGTTCAGGTGCGAGACGTCCGCGCCGAACTTGCCAGGCCTGGCCAGCCCGACCAGCGCGTTCAGGTTCGCGCCGTCCACGTACACCTGGCCGCCAGCCTCGTGCACGGCCGCGCAGACATCGCCGATCGTCTCCTCGAACACGCCGTTCGTCGACGGGTACGTCACCATGATCCCGGCGACCGACGGCCCGTGCGCAGCCAGCTTGGCCCGAAGGTCGCCCATGTCAACGGCGCCGTCTGAGCCGCACTTCACCACCACGACCCGCAGCCCGGCCAGCACCGCGCTGGCCGCGTTAGTGCCGTGCGCCGACTCCGGGATGAGGCACACGGTCCGCTCCGGATGCCCCTGCGACCGGTGATAACCACGGATCGCCAGCAGCCCGGCCAGCTCGCCCTGCGAGCCCGCGTTCGGCTGCAGGCTGATCGCGTCGTACCCGGTGATCTCGAGCAGCGCGGCAGACAGCTCATCGATCAGCTTCCGGTAGCCGGCCGCCTGCTCCGCTGGCGCGAACGGGTGCAGCCCGGCGAACTCGGGCCAGCTGATCGCCTCCATCTCGGCAGCCGCGTTGAGCTTCATGGTGCACGAGCCGAGCGGGATCATGGACCGGTCGAGCGCGATGTCCCGGTCGGCCAGCGTTCGCAGATAGCGCAGCATCGCGGTCTCACTGCGATAGCTGTGGAAAACCGGATGGTCAAGAAACGTGGTCGTCCGCGCCAGTGCCGTCGGCAGCATTTCGGCCGTCCCGGCTGGCAGAGTCCGGACACCTGCGGAGGCCGACGTGCCGACCAGAGCGCTCACCACCGCCTCAACCTGCTCGTCCGTCGTGGTCTCGTCGCACGCGACCTGGACCACGTCCGGACTGGCCAGGTGGACGTTGATGCCGGCCTCGGCCGCTCTGGCTGCGGCCGCCCCGGCCTGCCCCGGCATCCGGATGGCTACGGTGTCGAAGAAACGAGACGACTCCGTTTCGTATCCGAGGGCTTTCATGGCCGCGGCCAGGGCGACTGCCTTGCCGTGGACGCGGCGCGCGATCGCCGTCAGGCCCGCCGGGCCGTGGTAGGCCGCGTACATGGCAGCGATGACGGCGAGCAGGACCTGGGCCGTGCAGATGTTGCTGGTCGCCTTCTCGCGCCGGATGTGCTGCTCACGAGCCTGAAGCGCGAGCCGGCAGGCAAGGTGGCCGTCGGCGTCGACTGACACGCCGACCAGGCGACCGGGCAGCTGGCGCTTGAGCGCTTCCTGGACGCAGATGTAGCCAGCCTGCGGGCCGCCGTATGCCATCGGGACGCCGAATCGCTGCGTGCTGCCGACCGCGATGTCAGCGCCGAGCTCTCCGGGCGGCGTCAGCAGGGTGAGCGCGAGCAGGTCTGCGGCCACCACCGCGAGCGCGCCAGCCTCGTGCGCGGCGGCGATCGCGGGGGCGAGGTCGCGCACCTCCCCGCTGGCGCCCGGATACTGCAGCAGCACGCCGAACAGCTCGCCCGCGGGCTGTTCCGCGATCAGCTCAGCCGTGACATGGCCGGTTACCAGCTCGATGCCCAGCGGCTCTGCCCGGGTGCGGAGGACGGCCAGGGTCTGCGGCAGGCAGTCCGCGTCAGCCAGGAACACGCTCCCCTTGCCCCGCGCCCGGCGCGCCAGCGTCATCGCCTCGGCTGCGGCGCTCGCCTCGTCCAGCATTGACGCGCCTGCTACCGGAAGCGCGGTCAGATCCTCGATCATGGTCTGGAAGTTCAGCAGTGCCTCGAGACGGCCCTGCGAGATCTCCGGCTGATAGGGCGTGTAAGCCGTGTACCAGGCTGGGTTCTCCAGCACGTTCCGCCGGATCACGGCCGGCGTGTGGGTGCCGTAGTAGCCGAGGCCGATCATCGACGTGGCGACCGTGTTCTGGCTGGCCAGGCTGCGCAGCTCGGCCAGGACCTCGTCCTCGGTCAGCGGCGCGGGCAGCTCAAGGGGGGCGCCGGCGGCAATGCCGCCCGGAAGGGCGGCCGCGGTCAGCTCGTCGAGCGAGGCGTAGCCGACCAGCTCGAGCATCCTCGCCTGGTCTGCTTCGGCCGGACCGATGTGCCGCTGGGCAAAATGCTGCGTGTCTTCCACGGGAGCCTCCCCGGGCGGACCGCCAGGCCCGCAAGCAGGTGGTATCGGACTCCCCCTCTGTTGACCGCGCCTGCGGGCTTCAGAGTTGCGCACACCGCCCGGTCCTGCTGCCTGAGAGGTTCCGGGGAGGTTGCCCCTTCGGCGCTTCGCGCTGGCTGCGCGGAGACTCTCCCGGCCGGTGTGTTCCAGCATCGACGAGCCTACCCGAGCAGCCGTCCGGCGAGGGCTCGGCGCGCGATTCCCTCCGCTAACCGGGTACTACTCACCGCAGGCAGTCAGGGAGAGGTCCGGGGGGACTTGAATGCCAGCAGCGCGGACGGCATGGGCGGGGCTCGTCATCCTGGGGCTCGCGGTCACCGCGATCCTGCTA
>Ga0335075_10002692_pt1 | contig 28383 bp, 17 predicted proteins | sample Lox_Sample_24_FD_206723 | JGI IMG/M metagenome (GOLD analysis project Ga0335075, IMG submission 206723) | Soil microbial communities from Loxahatchee National Wildlife Refuge, Florida, United States - Lox_Sample_2.4 | ecosystem: Environmental > Terrestrial > Soil > Wetlands | place: USA...
GCGCGAGCGGCTGGCCGCACGCGTCCTTCGCCTTCTTGCGGGTGGTGCAGTAGTACCGCGGCAGTCCCTTCTTGCCGGACTTCTGGCCGTGCATCCGCCCGTCGCACCGGTCGCACCGCGCGATGTTCCGCAGCAGGTACGTCGAGATCGACTGGCCGGGGTGCCGTGTCGTCGACCGCTGGCGGCGAAACTCGGCTCGGGGACGATCGCCGCGTGCTTGCCGCGGATGTCCCGGCTCGTGCCCCGCTGCGTAGTCACGTAGCCGCAGTACGTCAGGTTCCCCATGATGTCGCGCACGGTGTCCGCGCAGAACAGGTTGCCGCGGGTGGTCCGCCATCCTTGGGGTCGTGGTTGCGGGGTTGTTCGTGGCAGCCGCCTTTGAGCCGCTGGCGCCGGCGCAGGGGGGTATCGCCACCATGAACCTCAGTTGCACCGCTGGGGCACGGGCGCTGTGCACGACACGGCAACGACGATCGACAGCCGAGGCGCCCTGTGGTTGGTCTGTGCTGGCCCAACCCACCGCGTTCGAGTTGTACGCGTTGCCCTCGATGGGCGAATGTGAAGCCACAGCGCCCTGTCTGGTGTCCAAACGAGATCTCGGGCCAAGAAGCCGGCTCGTGCGCGTTGGTCAAGGCCGGAGACCACTAAGGCCTCAGCTGGCTGACGACGCTCCCGATCAGCAAGCTATCTGCCACGACGTCGCGGCCGAAGGATCGTTGACGCCCGGCGGCTTGCCCCCGCTCAAACTCGCGGGGGTAGGCCGCTGGCCCGGCGTCCTCGGCCGCTGCCGCGCTGGCCGGAACACCGGGTAGCCGTCGGCGACCGCTGGGCGACGTCGGTCTCGACGGGTTCCGGCGCCAGCCCGCGCGGAGGCCTCGGCCGCGCGAGCGCTCACAGTCCGCCGAGGACCGGGACCGCCAAGGGGTACTTGCGTCAGCAAGAGAGGCACACTGGTAGGTTCTGCTGCGTGTTCGTCCGGGGTCTTGGAGCGCTCTGCCTCTGTTCGCTGTTCGTGGCGACCAGCTCGGCGACGGCGACCGGGCGGGACAGGCCGGTCAAGGAGCACGTCGACCTCGTCCTGGTCAAGAAGTCCGGCATGACGAAGTTCGAGCACAAGGGCCGAGCCACGGGGACGGTGGCCGGAACGGTGCGGTCCCGGATCACGCTGACGCATTCAGTTGTGCTCAAGGGCACCGTGACGATCACCACGGCGGCGGGCGCGGTGCGGATGACCGTCGATGGTCGCGCGCGCTCGCTCGGGCTCCGGACCAAGTTCACGGGCAAGGCGACGATCGCCGGCGGGACCGGGCGCTACGCCAAGGCGACCGGGGTCGGGCGGTTCACCGGCGTCGTGAACCGTGACACATGGCATGCGACGATCGACGCGACGGGCACGTATCGCTACTGAGCTGGTCGCCCGTGTCGCCGCCGTCGCAACGGGCGTCCTGCTGATCGCCACCTCGACGGCGGTCGCGGCACCGGTTCGGTTTCGGGTCGAGCTGGGCGGAGACGCTCGGCCCGGCGCGACGACCTCGTTGACCTTCCGCCTCCGGGTTTCCAGCGAGCTGCCGCCGGTCACCGAGTTCCGGGTGCTGACCCCGTCGGGCATGGACCTGAGCACCACGGGCTTGGGGGTCGCGACGTGCGTTCGGCCGCTGTCCGAGGTGCTCGACGTCATGCACACGCTGTATCACCGGCCGTGCCCGGCGAACTCTCTGATGGGCACCGGCTCGGCCACGGCTCAGTTGCGGTTCGATCCCGAAGATATGTACTCCGGTGCGGCCCGGATCGCGTTGTACGCGGGCGAGTCGGTGGGCGACAAGCCCGGGCTGCTGGTCATCGCCGACACCTTTCGCCCGATGCGCACGCAGTTCAGCTACCAGGGCTATCTGTACGTGCCGCCTCGCGGCTTCGGGTTGGGGATGGCGATCAAGGTCACCCCGATCCCGAAGCCGCCCTTCGGCGCCCCGGTGGCGCTCTCGAGCTTCAGGCTCGTGGTTGGCCGGGCCTCCCTTCGCTACACTCGCGTGCGGCATGGGCGCCGGGAGACCTACCGGCCAAGAGCCATCCCCGTGCCTCGAACCTGCTCGCGCCACGGACTTGGGTTCCGCGCCATCGTGCGCTTCGCCGGCGGCCTCCGGTTGGTGCAGGACGCGCGGGCGGCGTGCCCGCACGAGCGGTAGGCCCCCGCCTGAGGCGAGCGCGGCTCCCGCGGAAGGCGGGTGTCGCGCGTTGTGGGATGCAACGCACAGATATATGCTTGTGTCTCTAAAGGCGACGTGATGTCGGAAGCGACACGGCTGACAGTTCTGGGAATGGTTCGACGGCGGCCGCATTCGTACGGCTACTCGATCGTTGACGAGATCAGCCGGTGGTCGGCGCCGGAAGGCGTGGCTCCATCGGTCCGAGCCGTCTACAAGGCGCTTGAAGCCCTTCGTGACGGAGAGCTGATCGCCCCCGTCGCGACCACCGACGTCACCTCGGTGCAGCGGCGCCGCTACGTCGCGACGCCGATGGGTGAGGAGCGTTACGAGAACTGGCTGCGAAGCCCTGCGAGCTCCTTTGCCGATCTCTTCCGGCGTCTGGGGAGCGCGAGGCACAGCGACCTGCCGGTACTGATCGAGTTGGTACGGGCTGCGGAGCGCAGCTTCGTCACGTCGGCCCAAGACCTCCAACTGACCGAGCCAGCCTCGCTGGTCGACGCCGGCGCGTCGTGGGGCGAGGTCTCAGCGGCCCTTCTCCAAGCCACGGAATGGAACGAGAACGCCGCTCGAGCGGGATTTCTCCGGAACGTCCGTCGCGAGTTGGAGTACGCCTACCTCCGATTCGACGCCACCTCGGCCGTACCATGAAGCCGGTCGTCCACCTCAGCGCCGTGAGCGTGGTCTTCCACCGAGGCCCATTGAGAGTCGACGTGCTGCGCGACGTCTCGATGGAGCTGTTCCCTGGCGATCTGGGCGGCGTGTGGGGCCGGCGCGGCGCGGGCAAGACGACGCTGGCCGCGGCCATCGCGGGCATGCAGCCGCCGAGTCACGGTCAGGTCCTCTTCGACAATGGCGAGTCGCGCGGGCATCAGGACGAAGGCAGGGTGGCGGCGCACGTCGGGTTCGCGGCGACCAGGCACGGGCCGCCCTACGACGACTGGACGCCCGTGGATTGGATCACGGCCTCGATGGTCAACCTGGGACTCCCCTGGCGGACCATTCGACGTCGCGCTCATGTGGCACTCGACCGCGTAGGGATCGGCGAGTTCGCCGACGAGCGGTGGGCGCACCTATCCGACAGCACCAGAGCCCTCGCGTCGATCGCCCACGCGATCGCCAAGACGCCACGCCTGCTGGTGGTCGATGACGCCGTCGCCGGGTTCGGGGTGGGTGACCGAGCCAGCATGATGGACCTGCTCCGCGGCTTCGCCGGCGATGGGATGTCCGTGCTGATCACCGCCGCCGAGATGACGGACCTCCGCGGCGTCGCACGGCTCTGGGAGCTGGAGGACGGCACGCTTGATGGTCCGCCCCTCAAGCCGCCCGAGCAGCCGGTCGCGCCGCCGCGTCGTCGCGCGCTCGCAACCCGGCGTTCGGCCCGACGTTGAGTACCCGCCTCGACGAACACGATTTCTGAGCACTCGACGGTAGTGCCCGCGACACTAGTGCCCGTGGCACTAGTCCCGTCCCATGGCTCCGCCTACGGTCAGCAGGCATGGCGGAGCGCATCGCGACGACGGCCAAGGACTTCGAGGCCCGCAAATTCCCTTCCGTTGGCCTCGACGCCCATGGGCGTCGCTCGCCGGCCCACGGGCTTCGTCCGGGATGCGCGCGTAGGTCGCCCCCCCGGCCGACGAGGCGAGCGACGCCGATGCGGGCAGGGATCGTTGCCTGATGGGGGACCGGTGCGATCGTCGGGTCCGCGAGGTGTCGGACCTCGCTCGCCGTCGCGGACTGCGGGACGAGCGGGACCGCACAGCGCTCGACGGTGCCGTCGAGGAGATGCTGGACGTGCTGTATGCGGCGACCGAGCAGTTGGACGTCCGCGTGTTGGTCGTGGCGATGTTCGGTGATCCGTTCGCCGGCGACGACCAAGACCCCGAAGGTGGGCACAGCGTGCCGATCCGTGCGAGCTTCGCGTCGTTACGAGCTTCAGGCCCGGTGACCGACCCCCAGAAGCGGTATCTCGCGCTCGAAGGGATGCGCGCGGCATCCGATTCGCTGTTCACTGAGATGAGTCTGGGGCTCGATCTCGCCGACGCGATGAACGCCTTGGCCGACCGCAGGGACGCCGGCGATCAGGCCGCCGCAGCAGCCCTGAAGACCGTCTTCGAGGCGGCCCGCGCAGCGCGAGCTGCGCGAGAGGGCGCCCCCGTCCCCGATGTCGAAGAGAAAGACCGACACCAATGACCTCCAGGAAAGAGAAGAAGCAACGGCGCGAGCGCCTGCGACCCCATCCGGCGCGGGATCAGATCCTGGATCTGATGCGCAGCTACGGCAAGCCGATCAGCCCGATCCAGATCGCCCGCATCACCGGCGGGACCCTGGGTTCGGCCGCCTACCACGTGCGCACGCTGGTCTCGGCCGGCGTCATAGAGCTCGCCGACGAGGTTCGTGTGCGCGGCGCCGTCGAGCATTTCTACGCGCTTGTTCCTGGTGATGATGAGGGTCTGCGGATCATCGACCCGGTCACCCAGCTGCTCGGGCTGTGCGGGGCGTTGACCGTTCCCGCAACGGATGGTGGCTACCCGCGTCCTGGCGTCCTGGACGAGCTTGCCCGTGAACGGCTCGTCGGCGTCCTGGATCGTCTGCGGCCCGAGGTCCAGGAGATCGTGGCTGAGTCCGTGGCACGCGCCGAGCACGCCGAGACAGACGAAGACGGCCAGCCGCGCAACTAGGCGCGCCGGGATCTGGTTGGCGACCACGGAGCCCGGCGTGCTGTGATGCACGTCGTTGGCGGTATCGGTACAGCCAGTGCCTGAAGGCCGTGACCGCCTTGCCGCACAAGAGACGTCAGATATGCTCACGTCTCCAAAATGCCGCGCGCTCTTGCTGATCAACCGGTCTTGCCGTGACTGCGGGCCATGGTCCGGCCGCGCATGCCCGTCCGGCCGAGCACTCGGACCGCGGTGCCTCGCCCGTGATCGAGCTACGGGACGTCCGGAAGCACTACCTCGTGGGCGACGAGGTCGTCCGCGCCGTCGATGGCGTTTCGCTGACCGTGACACCCGGCGCAATGGTCGCGCTCTACGGACCGTCAGGTTCGGGCAAGAGCACGTTGTTGCGGTTGCTGGCCGCGATCGAGCGACCGGACGCCGGCACGATCATCGTCGACGGGACCGACGTCACCTCCCTGGACGAGAGGCGGGCGGCCGACTACCGCATGAACGTCCTGGGCTGGATCGGACAGGACTCCGATCTGGTCGACGGCGCCTCGCCGCTGGACAACGCGGCCTTCAAGCTCATCTGCGCCGGCATGAAGGTCCGGGACGCGCGCCGGCGGGCGGCGCAGGCGCTTGCCGTGGTCGACCTCTCGGTGCGCAAAGGGCAGACGGCCGAGACGCTTTCGCTCGGCGAACGGCAACGGGTCATGGTCGCGCGCGCCCTGTCCCTGAACCCTCGCGTGCTGCTCGCCGACGAGCCGACCGGCAACCTCGACAGCGAGCGCACCCGTCAAGTGCTGGGCCTTCTCCGCACGGTCACGCACACACGCGAGATGGCCACCATCTTGGTCACCCATGACGAGCGTGCAAAAGACTACGCGGACTTGGCCTACACCTTGCGCGACGGCACTCTCAGCCAGTTGGTGCAATCGAGGAGACCCGCCGGGTGAGCCTGGCCACGCTGGAGCCGGTCACGCCAAAGCGCCCGCGGGTCGGCAGCCTGCTGCTGCTGTACCTGCTGCGGCTCAGGCGCCGATGGCCTGCCGAGGCGATGGCGGTGCTCGGGATCGCCGCGGGGGTCGCGCTCCTCTACGCCGCCAGCGTGGCATCGAAGTCGCTCTCCGCGCCGGTTCGGAGCCTGAACGAGGGGATCGTAGGAAACAGCCAGATCGAGCTGCTCTCTCGCGGCGGCGTTGGGATGCCCGAGGTGGCCTACGACCAGATCGTGGCGATCGATGGCGTACGTCGGGCGGCGCCGGTGCTCGAGGTGCCCGGCAACGTCGTCGGTCCCAAGGGCGACCGCGCCGTGACGTTCTTCGGGTCGGACCCGCGGATCGTGCGCCTGCGCGGCAACCTGTTGAAGGGGCTCAGCAGCACCGACGCCGCGGCGCAGGAGGCGACGGTCATCACCGCGCCGATCGCCAAGCACATCGGCGTGAAGTTCGGAGACGACATTCGCGTCGAGATGGCGGGCCGCAGGCTCGCCGTGCCGGCGGTCGTGGCCGGCAAGGACCAGCTCGGCCCGCTGACCGAGACGTCCATCGCGCTGGCCCCGCTGCGCTATCTCCAGCGCCTCACCCGCAGCGGCTCCACGGTGACACGGATCTTGGTCGAGGCCGAGCCGGGGAAGGTCGACGAGGTGCGCCGCCGGCTCCGCCCGATCGCCGCGCGGCTTCACGTCGACGTGAAGCCGTCGGACTTCGACAGCCGCGCGTTCGCAAACGCGGCCAAGCCCACCGACCAGGCGACGCTGGTCTTCAGCGTCTTGAGCGCGCTCGTCGGTTTCCTGTTCGCCGCATGCGCGTTGCTGGTGACCACGGCCGACCGCCGCAAGACCATCGTCCAGCAGCGCGAGCTAGGCGTCCCTCCACGGGCTCGTTTGTACACCATGTTGATCGACGCGGCGATCGTCGGCGCTCTCGGCGTCATCGTCGGGCTCGCGGCGGGCGAGGCGCTCTCCCGCGCCGGGTTTTCCTCAGACGTCAGCTTCTTGTCCGGCGCCTTCCCGGTCGGCGAGCAACGCATTGTCACCTGGCAGAGCGTCGCCGGCGCGGCGGCAGGCGGCATGGCTGCCGCGGTCGTCGGGGTGCTCGCCCCGTTGGGCGACGTCGTCGTGGCGGCACTGCCGCACTGGATGCGGCGTCAGCGCCGACCGCGCCGGTTCGCGGCACGCCCTGGCGGTCCGCTCATGACCACCGGGATCGTCTGCCTGGCGGCGGCGACGGTCATCGCCGTCTTCGCACCTGCCGCGGTGATGATCGGCCTCGCGCTGCTGGGCGTTGCGCTTGTGCTGTGCCTCCCAACGATCCTGGCGTCGGCGATCGCGACGCTCGAATGGTGGAACCGGCGGGGACCGTGGTCGTGGAACACCACCGAGCTGGCGCTTCAGCAGCTCAAGACCCGCAGTTGGCGACCACGGGCGCTGGCGATCGCCACAACAGGCGCCGTCGCCGTGTTCGGCGCGACCGCTCTGCAGGGCGCGCGCGTCAACCTCCAGGCCGGGCTCGACGACCTGACGACCGGGCTCACCGAGACCACCGACGTCTGGGCCGCGCCGCGCGGCGCGGGAAGCTCGATCGGCACCGCCCGGTTCGCGCCGACCGCCGCCCGGGCGCTCACCGACGAGCCCGCCGTCGCCGGCGTCGATCTCTACCGCGCCGGGCTTCTCGACCTCGCCGAGCAGCGGACATGGGTCATCGGACAGCCCGAAGCCGTCACGCTCCCGATCCCCCCGCACCAGGTGCTCGACGGCAGCGAGCGCCAGGCGACCGCCGACCTGCGCGGTAAGCGCGGCTGGGCGACCGTTTCCCGCGCACTCGCCGACAAGCTCCACCTGCGCGTGGGCCAGACCTTCGACCTGCCCGCACCGCATCCCGTCCGACTTCGCCTCGCCGCCATCACAACCAACTTGGGATGGGCGGCCGGCGCATTGGTCATCAACGCCAACGACTTCGAACGCGCATGGGGCAGCGACGCCATCGCTGCCTACCAGGTCCGCCTTCGGCCCGGCACACCACCGTCCATCGGACGCGAGCAGGTCGAAGCCGCCCTCGGCGGCAGGGCGTCGGCGCTGCGCGTCGAGACAGGACGGGAGCGCGGCGACCGCCAGCGTGGGATCACCAGGGCGGGTTTGGCACGACTGCGGCAGATCACCACCGTGACGTTGATCGCGGCCGTGCTGGCGATGGCCGCCGCCATGGTCGGCCTGCTCTGGCAGCACCGGCCGATGATCTCCCACATGAAGGCACACGGCGTCCGCGCCACGGTGATGTGGCGGATGCTGCTCATCGAGACCGGCGTCTTGTTCGGCACCGGTGCCCTCGCCGGCGGCATGTTCGGTCTGCTCGGCCAGGTACTCGGCAGCGATGGTGTCCAAGCGGTGACCGGCTTCCCCGCCGCCGACGGACTGCGCCTAGACGTCGCCGCGATGACCGTCGGGATCGTCGTCGCCGCGTCACTCCTGGCCGTTGCGCTGCCAGGGTGGCTGATCGCCCGCGTGCGGCCGTCATGGCGCAGCTAAGCTCGCGCGCGTGTCGGCGAGGGCTCGCAACTCGGACCCCGCACCGCTAACGCCCACCCAGCTGAGCACGCTGACCGCCGCGGCCACGCGCGAGCTGCTCTGGGGCCTGCGCGAAGTGCGCTCGACCGTCCGCGCATGGCGCGGACGCGCCGCAGCGATCCCTGACCCGATGCTGCGACGCCACGCCCTCGACGCCCTGGATGACAAGAGGCCGCTGCTCGACGGCGCCGCACTGTTCTGGACCCTGCCGCGTACCCGAAATCTCGAACTCATCCGACTGCTGGTCGCCTTCCAGATCCTCGCCAACTTCCACGACCATGCAGGCGAGCGGGCCGGGCACGGCGCTGTGGAGGCCGCCGCGAGCATCCGCACGCTCGGTGCGGTCCTTGACATCCACCGTCCCTGGCGCGGGTACTTCGTCGGCTCGCCCCCGCCCGACGACGGCTACCTCGACTCGCTCGCGTTCACCTGCCGGTCAGTCGCCGCAAGTCTTCCGCACTACGACGACATCCGGCCGATCCTGATCGACCACGCCGCACGTGCCGAGGTGATGGACATCGACCACGACGCGCGCTCTGTCGACCGACTTGAACAACTTGAACGCTTCGCGACCGCACGCCTTGCGCATCCCGACATGTTCTGGTGGGAAGCGGCGGCGGGAGCCCCTTCGATGATGTCCGTTCACGTCGCCTTGGCCTTGGCGGCCGACAAGCGGACCACGCCGGACGAACACGCCCGCGCCGCCGACGCCTACATCTGGGTCGGCACGATTGCCTCGCTGCTCGACAACTACATCGACCAGCACGCCGACACCGCGACGGATACCCATAACTACATGGACTACTACGACAGTCGGGAGTCCAGCCTGGAGCGCATGACGTTCTTGATCGAACGGGCCCTCCGGGAGGTTTCCAGCCTGCCGCGGGGTCAACGGCATCTCGTGCTCGTCGCCTCGATGATCGCCATGTACCTCACGAGCGACAGCGCGCGAGGGAGCCAGCTGAGGTCCTCGACGCGAGCGTTGACCGCACGCAGCGGCACCCTGACCCGCGCGCTCATGCCGTTGCTCGCCGGCTGGCGCCTGGTCTACCGAGAAGGTGACGCATAGTCGCCGCCAGCTCGTGGCTGTTGCCCGCGAAACTGCCCGCCCAGCCCAACCTCCTTGCTGCGGGGGCGAACGCGCGCGCCAGTCCCAGCCTGGATCGCCCATGCCAACCGCGACCACCCCGAACCTAGAAGCGGATCTCGATGGGCGGCACCGGCCCGGGGGTAGGAATCCCGGGTTTCTCCCCCGTGGCTCCCGCTTTTCCGACCTCCTCGTGTCCACGGACACGGCGGTGTTCTCGTTCCGGGCGGCGACGCTGTGGCTCGTTCGTTGGAACCGGTGCGGCCAGAGGATGGTTCTGGGCGAGAGGGCGATCAGGACCGCTGCCTGGTTGAGCAAGTCCGGAAAGGCCTCTTGGCCTCGAAGGAGGCGAACGGGGCGGGGATGGCTGACTCAGCCGACGCCAGGCGCGGCAAGCTGCGGATTGCCGCGCGCTCATAAGGCCAAGTCTAGAGGCGGGTTCCCGACGATTCGTGGGGCAAGGCACGTGGGTGCGTGCCCAGCTCCACGTGACGCTGGCGGCGGCGGGGACGGGCCCGCGCCTCTTCACCACGCCGGCGGGCTCGGTGGTCGGCGCATCGGCCAGAGGGGTGGGCTGGTGCCGAGCTGGAAGGGGCCGAGGTGCTCGAAGCCGAGGCGTTCGTAGAGGGCGGCGTTGCGCTCGCTGGTCGCTTCGAGGTAGGCGGGGAGGCGTTCGTGGTCGCAGCGGTCGAGGGTGGGGCGGAGGAGGGTGGTGCCGAGTCCTTGGCCTTGGGCGTCGGGGGTGACGCCGACGTAGGGGAGGTAGTAGTGGGGCTCGCGGAGGTGGCGGTGCTCCATCAGCGTGATCAGGGCGAAGGCGTGGGGGAGGCGGCGGCCGAAGACCCGGGTGAAGGCCGGGCCGTGGGCGACCTGGGTGCGCAACGACATGCGCCAACGGCTCGGTGGCAGCTCCAGCGACGCGCCGGCGTTCCCGTCGACGGTCCAGGCGCGACCGACGGGAAGGACGACGTGGTGCAGCTCCAGGGCGAAGAACCGCTCCAGCCGGCGCCGTCGTCGCGGCCCGTCCGGGATCAGCCAGCCCAGCACGGGATCGTGCTCGAACGCGGCGGCCAGGACGGCGCTGAGCGAGCCGGCCTCCGACGGGGCGGCGGTGCGAAGGGAGCTGTCGGTGCGCAGCACGGGGTTCGCGTCCCGGTCGGTGGCGACCCGGTTGGGATCGTTGAAGGGTGACGGCCTCCCACCGGATCCGTCAAGCCCCGAGCGGATCGCCGCCGCCGGCCGCCGACCCTCTCCGCCGCCCCCGCGCCGACGCTTAACCGCTTCTCAAGCAGCTCCAAGCCTTTTCCCATAGAAACCTCAACAGCCGCCTTAGCCGATGCGAACGGGTCGGCCCGTACGTTCGCAGGCGCCATGGCGCTCATCGACCAACGGTACGAGGCAACTGACCAACCGCTCGCGCCGGATGGCCGCGCTTCAGCTTCGGAGCCCCGAACGCTGCTGGACGTCTTCGACGCGACCGTGGCCGCGCATCCCGAGGCGATCGCCGTGGAGGCCGCCGACGGGACCTTCGGCTATCGCGAGCTGCGGGATCGCTCGGCCGCGCTGGCGGCCGAGCTCGGCGCCGCGGGCATCGGTCGCGGCGACCGCGTCGGCGTGCGCGTCGCCGGCGGCACGGCGCGCCTGTACGTGGCGATCCTCGGCGTCCTGCGCTCGGGCGCCGCCTACGTGCCCGTCGACGCCGACGACCCGCCCGCGCGCGCCGAGCGCGCGTGGCAGGCGGCCGGCGTCCGGGCGATCGTCGTCGACGACGGCGTCGTCGGGCGCGGGCCCGGCAGCGGTCGCGGCGGGCCGCCCACGCCGGCCGACGACGCGTGGATCATCTTCACCTCCGGCTCGACCGGCGTCCCGAAGGGCGTGGCGGTCACGCACCGGAGCGCCGCCGCGTTCGTCGACGCCGAGGCCCGGCTGTGGACGGTGCGCGCCGACGACCGCGTGCTCGCGGGCCTCTCGGTCGGCTTCGACGCCAGCTGCGAGGAGATGTGGCTCGCGTGGCGGCACGGCGCGACGCTCGTCCCGGCGCCGCGCGCCGTCGTGCGCGCCGGCGCCGAGCTCGGCCCCTGGCTGGCCGCGCGCCGGATCTCCGTGGTCTCGACGGTGCCCACGCTCGCCGAGCTCTGGCTCGGCGACGACGACGACGGCGGCGACGGCGACGGCCGGGACGTCCTGGGCGGCGTCCGGCTGCTCATCCTCGGCGGCGAGGCGCTGCCCGACGCGCTCGCGCAGCGCCTGCTCGCCGACGGCCGCCGCGAGGTCTGGAACACCTACGGGCCCACCGAGGCGACGGTCGTCACGACCGCCGCGGCCGTCCGGCCCGGAGCGCCGGTGACGATCGGGCGCGCGCTCGACGGCTGGGCGACGGCGATCCTCGACGACGCGGGCGCGCCGGTCGCGCCCGGCGCGTGCGGGGAGCTCGTCATCGCGGGCGTCGGCCTCGGCCGCTACCTCGACCCGGCCCTGGACGCCGAGCGGTTCGGGCCGGTCGCGGCCCTGGGCTGGGAGCGCGCCTACCGGACCGGGGACCTCGTCCGCGACACGCCGCAGGGACACGCGTTCGTCGGCCGCGCCGACGACCAGGTCAAGATCAACGGCCGCCGGCTCGAGCTCGGCGAGGTCGACGCGCTGCTGCGGCAGGTCCCGGGCGTCGCGCAGGCCGCGGTCGTCGTGCGTCGCAGCCCGGCCGGCAACGCCGTCCTGGTGGGCTACGCGGTCGGCGACGGCCTCGACGCCGCGGCGGTCCGCACCGCGCTGGCCGAGCGGCTGCCCGCCGGGATCGTGCCGGTCGTCGTCGTGCTGGACGCCCTGCCGCTGAGGAGCTCGGGCAAGGTCGACCGGGACGCGCTGCCGTGGCCCCCGCCCGCGGCGGCGGCGCCCGAGCGGGCGGCGGCGGAGCTCGGCGAGGTCGAGGCCTGGGTGGCCGCCGCCTGGCGCGAGCAGCTCGGCCCCGTCGCGCTGACCGCCGACAGCGACGTCTTCGCGCTGGGCGCCACGTCGGTCGTGGTCGCCAAGCTCGTGTCGCACCTGCGGCGGCGGTTCCCCGCGGCCGCCGTCGCCGACGTCTACGAGCACCCGACGCTCGGGGCGCTCGCCGCCCGGCTGGAGCGGATGGCGCCGCCGGCGCCGTCCTCCGACGGCGACGACGACTCCCGGCCGGCGACGCCACCGCGGCGCGGCGTCTGGCACGCCGCGCAGCTCGCCGGCGTCGTGGTCCTCCTGGCCTTCGGCGTGCCGGTGTGGCTGGAGTCGATGTTCTTCTACAACCTGGTGACCGGGAACGGTCCGCGGATCCCGTGGCCGGTCCTGGTGGTCGCGTGGCTCCTGCTGCTGAGCCCGCCCGGGGGCGCGCTGCTGCTGATCGTCACGCGGCGCCTGCTGCTCGCCGACCTGCGGCCGGGCCGCCACGAGCGACACGGCTGGCTGGCCTACCGGATCTGGTTCGTCGAGCGGCTCGCGCGCGTGCTGCACGTCGAGCGCCTGGCCGGCACGCCGTGGGCCCCGCGGGTGGCGCGCGCCCTGGGCGCCGACGTGGCGCCCGACGCCCGGCTCGGGACGCTGCCCGCCGCGACGAGCCTGATGACCGTCGGCGCCGGCGCCACGATCGAGGCGAGCGTCGAGACCCACGGCTGGTCGATCGAAGGCGACGCGCTCGTGCTCGGCGCGGTGACCGTCGGGCCGGGCGCGAGCGTCGGGGCTCGATCGGTCCTGATGCCCGGCGCGGTCGTCGGCGCGCACGCCGAGATCGAGCCGGGCAGCGTGATCACGGGCACCGTGCCGCCCGGCGAGCGCTGGGGCGGCTCGCCCGCGGCGTACCTCGGCGAGGCCGGCGCGACGTGGCCCGCGCAGGCCCCGCCCGCGCCGCGACGAGGCCACTGGTCCGCGCTCTACGGGCTCGGCCTCGCCGCCACCAACATGTTGTCCTTGATCGCCGCGCTCCCGCCGCTGACGCTGCTGGCGTTCCTCGGCGCCTGGACCACTTCGTCGACGAGCGCCACGGTCGTGATCATCCTCGCCAGCGCGCCGCTGCTGGCCGCCATGTTCATCGTCACCGAGGCCGTCGTCACCGCGCTGGCCTTCCGCGCCGCGAGCCGGCTCCTGCGGCCCGGCCTGCACGCGGACACCGGCGCGGTCGGATGGGCGCTGTGGTTCACGGGCGCGATCGTCGAGACGACGCTGAAGCCGCTGTTCCCGCTCTACGCCTCCATCTACACGCGCCCGTGGCTGAGGCTGCACGGCATCGCGGTCGGGCGGCGCACCGAGATCTCCACGACGGAGGGGCTCAACCCGCTCGTGGAGCTGGGCGCGACGAGCTTCATGGCCGACCACCCGTTCTTCGCCGTCGGCCGTGCCCGCGCGGGGTGGCTGCGCGTGGAGCCGATCCAGGTCGGGGATCGCGCGTTCATCGGCAACGGCGCGGTGCTGCCGGGCGGCGCGCGGGTCGGGCACGGCAGCCTCGTCGGCATCGAGTCCAACGCGCCCGCCGACATGCCGGACGGCTCGTCGTGGTTCGGCAACCCGCCGCTGGAGCTGCCGCGCATCCCCGAGGCCGCGGACCCCCGCCGGACCACGAACCCGCCGCGGCGCCTGGTGGTGGCGCGGGGCGCGGTCGAGGTGGTGCGGATCCTGCTGCCCACGAGCGTGTCGATCGCGCTCGGCTCGCTGATCTTCCTGGGGCTCAACGGCGCGGGCGACCGGGCGGGCGTCGTCGGCATGCTCGCCGCCGCCCTCCCGCTCGAGGTCCTGGGCGCCGTCGCGGCGACCGTCGTCACCGTCGTCGTCAAGTGGGCGATCATCGGCCGCTACCGAGCGGGCGAGCGTCCGCTGTGGTCGTCGTTCGTCTGGCGGGACGAGATCGTCAACAGCTGCCAGGAGCAGCTCGCGGGGGAGTGGCTGCTGGAGACCGCGCAGGGCACCGCGATCGTGCCGGCCTACCTGCGGGCGATGGGCGCCAGGGTCGGCCGGGACGTGTGGGTCGACTCGCTGGCCATCACGGAGTTCGACGTGGTGACGCTCCACGACGGCTGCGCGGTCAACCGCGGGGCGTGCGTGGAGACGCACCTGTTCCACGACCGCGTGCTGAGGATCGGGCCGGCGGAGCTCGGTCCGGGATCGTCGCTGGGCACCGTGAGCGCCGTCCTGCCGGACTGCCGCCTCGGCGCCGAGACCGTGGTCGGCGGGCGCTCGGTCGTCCTGCGCGGCGAGGTGCTCCCGCCGCGCACGCGCTGGCATGGCGCGCCGGTCGTCGGCGTCGCGGCGCTGCCCGCGGGGTGACGCGATGACCCGGGCCCTCGCCGAGCCGGCCGTCCGCCTCCTGGTGGCCCGCCCGGCCGAGCCGTACGCCGAGCTCGTGGCCCGCGCCCGCGTGGCGAGCGCCGGCACCGACGCGCCGAGGACGTCGCGCAGCTACTGCTTCCCGTACGCGGTGCTCGCCTGGCACACCGGTCGCGTGGGCGTGGACCTCGAGCGCGTCGCGCCCTGCGACATGGCCTTCGCGCGGCTGGTGTGCACGCCACGCGAGCGCGCGCACCTCGCCGGCCGGCCGGTCGGCGCCCACGACGCGCTGCTGACCTCGCTGTGGTCGGGCAAGGAGGCGATGGCCAAGGCGGCCGGCGACGCCCGGCGCTACGAGCCGTCCCGCCTCGACGCGCCGCTGCTGTGGCCCGGCCACCGGGCCGGCCGCTGGCGCGCGCGCTCGCTGACCGGCCTGCCGCCGGGCCACGTGGGGTGGCTGGTGTGGGCGGAGGCCGGACCGGATGCTTCGGAGTAGCGCCGCCGCGCCTACTGGTTCGCCAGCACCGGCGTCGCCGGCCGCGCCGGCACGGCCGCCGTCGCGGCGCCGCGGCGGCGGTCCCGCCGGCGGGTCCACAGGCGATCCGCCATCGCCCAGGCCGCGAACGACAGCCCGCCGACCAGGCCGGTCGCCGTCGCCAGCACGCCCGCCGCGGCGGCCGCGGCCACGCCGCCGGACCCGAGGATCAGCACGGTCGCGCCCGCGCCGACCGACGGCCCGACCGGCAGCTGGCCGATCGCGACCATGGCGATCAGCACGGCGATCGAGTCGAAGATCGAGGCGTCGACGCCCACGGCGTGCAGCAGCAACCAGTTGCGCGCGATCTGCGCGAAGACCGCGATCAGCACCAGCCCGAACAGCCGCCGCCCGTCGCGCAGGCGATGCAGGACGGCCAGGCCCTGCCACAGGGGCCGGGCGGCGCGGATCGACATCCGGCGCAGCGCGAAGGTCAGGCCGACGACGGCCGCGACGAAGACGATCGGGCACCACCACGGCAGCCCGAGCGGGCCGATCAGCGTGACCGACGTCGCCGCGGCCAGGCCCGCCTCGACCGCCAGGATCGGCAGCTCAGCGGCCATCAGCGTCGCGACGCCCGGCGCGTCGGCCGGGCTGCTGCGCCGCAGCGCGGCGATCCGGGCCGCGGTCCCGAGCTGGGCGTTCAGCAGCGAGCCGACGTAGCCCATGCTCGACGCCCGGTACAGCGGGCGCCGCGACAGCGTCCCGCCGGCGGCCTCGATCGTCCGGTGCCACGCCTCGGTCCGCGACACCAGCGCGACGACCTGCAGGAACGCGGCGAGCAGCAGCACCGGGATCGACGCCCGCGACAGCGCGGTCGCGAAGTCGTCCCGATGGCCGGCCAGCACGAGCACCATCACGCCCGCGGCGACCACCGAGCCGACCACGGCGACCAACCGCCGATGGCGCTCCAGCCACGGCCGAACGCGCTGAGAGAGCTGCGACATGACCGCCCACGCTACGCACGCGCGCGACGGGAGTCCCTACAGCTATCCCCCGGATCGCGCGCGGGTATCCGCCTGCCCGCTGCCGTGGGCGGGGCAGGGGACCGGAAACCGGTGCCGAAAAGGGGTCTGGCTCGTACCGGTTCGCCCGGGGCGCGGCCGTCCCGTCCAGCCGCTCTCCACCGGTCCGCCGCCTCTCTCCAGATGCCGTCTCGCCTTCGCCTCGTGCTCTGCGCGCTGCTCGCGCTCGCCCTCCTCGTCCCCGCGGCCGCGCAGGCCGACGGCACGCCGGACATCTCCGTGGCGGTCTCGTCGCGGTCGGTCCTCTACGGCGAGGACGTCCCGGTCACGGTCACCGCGACCAACCCGCCCGGGACCTACGGCTACAACTTGAGCTTCCGGGTGGTCCTGCCCGCGGGCGTCAGCTACGCCGGCGGCGCCTCCGTCGCGCCGCAGGTCGTCGCCGACAAGCCGCTCGTCGGCCAGACGACGCTGATCTTCAGCAACGTCTCGGACCTCTCGCCGAACTCCAGCCGCGCGCTGGACTTCACGATCGCCTACGACCATGCGACCTACGACGTCGGCGACACGTTCGGGGTCCTCGGCCAGGCGTTCGTGAACGACGACCCGCGCTTCGTGCCGAAGTTCGACCCGGCCACCGGCGCGGCCGGCGGCGGCGCGACCGGCACGGCCGGCACGGCCGGCACGGGCGGCACGGTCATCGGCGCCCAGAAGATCAACGCCATCAAGGTGACCAAGGACGAGCCCTCGGCCGAGGGCGAGATCCTGCGCGGCGTCCACGACCACCAGACCGTCTACACGGTCACCGTCGAGAACAACGACGTCCACTCCACCACCGGCACGACGCTCGACGACTACCTGCCCGCCGGCCTGGAGTTCCTCGGCTGCGGCAACGGCACCGACGACCACACCACCGACGCGCCGACCAACCCCGGCTCCACGGAGGAGTACCCCGGCGCGGGGCCGATCGACATCCCGTCGCTGACCGGGTGCGTCGACCCGATCTCGGTCGACACCGAGACGGTGGACCCCGACGGCCCCGGCCCGCTGCCCAGCGCGGTCTACACCCACGTCGTCTGGGACGTCGGCACGCTCGCGCCCGGCGAGACGCGCACGTTCCCCTACCGCGCCGCGGTCCCGCTGCGCGCCAACACCACCACCTTCACCGGCACGCGCCCGACCGCCGCGTCTGGCGGCCAGGGCGCCAACCTGGACAACAACAACGGGCCCGAGGTCGCCGACGAGACCGCGCTGACCAACCTCGTCCACGCGACCGGCGACTACCAGGGCGGCACGCCGGTCCCGGTCTCCGACGACGCGACGCTCACCCGCACCGCCGAGGACTACGTGGTGCGCAAGACGGCGTCCGCGGGCGCGCTGGAAGAGGGCGCGATCACCACGTGGACGCTGCGCTTCGCGACCTCCGAGTACCGCTACGTCGACGACGCGACGGTCACCGACACGCTGCCCAACGGCTTCTGCCCGCTGGACGCCACCAACCGCACCTCCGGCAACGACGGCGCCGACAGCGAGTGCGACCCGGTCGCCGGCAACGAGCCCTCGGCGCCGTACGAGACCGCGGTCGAGAACGCCGACGGCACCTGGACGCTGACGTGGGACGCGTCGGTCCTGGCCCACCTCGGCCACATCGGCATCGACGACAGCTTCACCATCACCTTCCCGACGCGCACCCGCGCGCGCTACCAGTCCAACTTCCTGCCCGCCGGGCCGATCCTCACCCGCGACGCGGTCAAGAACACGGTCACGACCGACGCCGAGCAGTACGCCCGCTGCACCGCGCCCGGCACCGCGGACTGCGCGACGCCCGGGCCGAAGGTCGCCGCCACGATCGCCGACGGCTCGGCGATCGCCGACGCCAGCGAGGCGGGGCAGACCGCGACCGACCCGGTGATCGACAAGAAGGTCGCCGCCTCGGGGGCCGACTGCTCGGCGGTCACCTTCGTCGACACCGTCCCGCACTACCACCCGGGCGACCGCGTCTGCTGGTGGGTGCGCGTGACGTTCCCCTCGGCGGTCGACACGACGCCGCAGGCGCTCGCCGACTTCCTGCCCGCCGGCGCCGACTACGAGGGCGGCAGCGAGACGGCCGGCCCCGGCGACACGGTGACCTCGACGCTCGACGCCTCGGGCGCCGCGAGCGACAAGGTGCTGCGCTGGACGGTCAGCGGCAGCACGGTCCCGTCCGGCAGCAAGGTCTTCTCGCGCGTCTTCTCGACGATCGCCCGTCCGACCGGAAGCCCGGCCACCGGCGACATCACCGGCAACCTCCTCAAGTTCTCCTCGACCGACACGCCGGGCGTCTCGACGTCCCTGCGCGACGAGGCCGACTACGTCCTCGACACGCCGAGCGTCGAGCTGACCAAGGGCGTTCGCACCGTCGTGCGCGGCGGCACCACCGTGACCGGCCCGCTCGCTCCCAACAGCGACAACATCGCCGTCCAGGGCGGCGACCAGGTCACCTACCGCGTCGACGTCACGAACTCGGGCGCCCAGGACGCGATCGACGTCCAGGTCCGCGACCTGCTGCCCGCCGACTACCAGTGCCCGTTGACGCCCGGCCCGATCAGCGACGGCGGCACGTGCGTGGACGGCGGCCTCGCCAACGACCAGGTCCGGTGGACGCTGCCCACGCTCGCGGCGGGCGCCACGACGACGCTCACCTACACCTTGACGGTGCCGTCCGACATCGGGCCGCATCGCTCGCTGGTCAACCACGCGGGCGTGCGCCAGTTCGAGGGCGCGACGAACCTCGGCGGGACCTACGTCTACACGCCGGCGAGCAACATCGACCCGACGAACCCCGCCACGCCCAACGCCCCCGCGGCCGACGACGTCAGCGAGGTCCACACCGCCGACGACGTGGTGACCAAGTCCCGCCAGACCGAGATCACCGAGGCGGGCAACTCCGCCACCCAGGCGACCATCGGCGAGGAGATCACCTACACCTTGTCGGCGACCGTGCGCGCGGGGACGACGCTGCACGGCACGGCGCAGCTGACCGACACGGTGGACAGCTCGACGCGCCAGCCCTACGTCGCGGGCTCGGCGACGGCGACGCTCGACGGCGCGGCGCTGCCCGCCGGCTTCACGCTCGACACCGGCGGCTCGACGCCGCGCGTCGTGTTCCCCACCGACTACGCCGTGCCCGCGGGCGCGACCGACGCGACGATCGAGCTGGTCTTCAAGACGAAGGTCGCCGACGTCGCCGGCAACACGCGGACCTCGGGCAACCTCACCAACCAGGCCCACCTGACCTGGACCGACCCGACCGACGGCGCGCAGACGCGCGACTCGGCCTCGGTGGCGACGCAGATCGTCGAGCCGCTCATCGCCCAGGACAAGCGCGACGACGTCAACCCGGGCCGCGCCGCGCCCGGCGACATCATCACCTACACGGTCACGACGACCAACCCGTCGACGCCCGGCCGGGTCTCGACCGCCCATGACCTCGTCACCGAGGACGTCGTCCCGGTCGGCCTGACCCCGATCGGCGCCGCGCCCGGCAACGCCGCGCTGGCCGACGGCGCCACGGTGCCCGGCAGCGGCGGCGCGACCTGGGACGCGGGCACGCGCACGATCAGCAAGGCCGTCAGCACGCTGGCCCCGGACGCGAGCGCGTCGTTCAGCTACCGCGTGCAGGTCGACGACCCCGGCGTCGGCGGCGCGACGAAGGTCAACACGGTCACCACGACCGCCACGAGCCTCGGCTCACCGGCCGACGCCGACGGCGAGCGCACGACCGGCACCGGCTACTCGGCGTCCAAGAGCGACACCATCACCTTGGTCGGCGCGACGATCGCCAAGTCCGCGAGCCCGACGACGGCGACGATCGGCACGCCCGTCACCTACACGTTGCGCGTCACGATCCCGGCGAGCCTCGCGCTCTACGACGTGACCGCGGTCGACGTGCTGCCCGACAGCCTCGACTTCGACGGCTACGGCACCGCGACGTGCGTCAGCGGCTGCCCGCTGGTCAACCCCGTCAACACCTACACCTCGGTCGTCTCCGGCACGACGAAGCTCGCCTGGGACCTCGGCGACTTCGCGACGCCGCTGGCCACGCCGCAGGTCGTCGAGCTGACCTACCAGGCCCACGTGCGCGCCACGCACCGCACGGGCGGCGCGGCGGTCGTCGTCGGCCAGACGGCGGTCAACTCGGCCACGGTGGCCAGCGACCGCACCGACCTCAAGGGCGCGTTCGACGCGGCGACGATCCCGGCGACCTTCGACGACACCTCCACGCCCGCCACGGCGACGGTGACGGTCGTCGAGCCGAAGCTGACCGTCGACAAGCAGGTCAAGGTCGGCGGCGGATCGTTCGTCGACGGCCCGGCCACCGCGCGGTCCGACAGCGGCCTGACCTACCGGATCGTCGTGACGAACACCGGCAACGCGCCGGCCTATGACGTGACGGTCGGCGACACGCCCGACGCCGCGCTGACCGGCGTCACGCCGGGCACGCCGCCGACGGGCGTCACGGTCACCGACGGCTGGACGGCGGCCGATCCCGCGATGGCCTGGCGGATCGCCGGCCCGATCGCCGCGGGCGACAGCGTCACGCTGACCTACACCGCCGACCTCGTCGCGGCGAGCGGCCTGCACGACGGCCAGAACGTCGACAACACCGCGACGGTCCCGCACTACTTCGGCGCGCCCGAGGCGACGCGGACCGCCAACCCGACGACGATCTACAGGGACTACACCGACGGCGGCAGCGACGCCACGCGCGTGGTCCTCGACTTCCCGACGTTCACGCTCGTCAAGAACGTCGGCGCGTCCGGCGGGGCGAAGACCGGGACGGCCGAGGTCGGCCAGGACTTCACGTGGCGGCTGACCGTCACCAACACGTCGGGCACGGCGTCGGCGAGCGCGGTGCACGTGACCGACACGCTGCCGCCCAACTGGGCGTACAAGGCGGGCTCGGCGACGATCGCGCCGGGCGGCGCCGCGCTGGAGCCGACGGTCACCGCGCACGCCACCGGTGACGCGCTGGACTGGAACGTCGGCACGCTGGCGGCGGGCGCGAGCAAGACCGTGACGCTCGTGGCCCGGCCGCTGCCCGCCGCGGCGACCACGCCGGGCACCGGCACGGCGGCCAACGTCAACAGCGCCGCGGTGACCGCCGCCACCGACGAGGCCGGCAACCGCGGCAACGCCGACGGCGACTACGGCAGCGCGCCCGACACGGCCACCGCCACGCTGCACCTGCCGGACCTGGCGATCGTCAAGACGCCGGACCACGGCGCGGTCAACGCGGGCGAGACGTCGTCGTTCGACGTCGCGGTCACCAACAACGGCAACGCCACCGCGCGCGGCGTGGACATCGCCGACGTCCTGCCCGAGGGGCTGACCTACACCGCGGGCGACGCCACGGCCTCGCCGTCGACGGGCTTCTCCGAGGCGTCGGTGGCCGCCGGCCCCGGCACGGGCCAGACGACGGTGCACTGGACGGTCGCGACGCTGGCCGCCGGAGCGACGGTCACGGTGACGGTCCCGGTCACGGTCGGCCACGACGTCGCCGACGGGACGACGCTCACCAACGCCGCCGAGGCCCGCTCCGACGAGGTGCCGACGCCGGTCGGCGACACGGGGTCGCTGGACGTCAGCGCGAGCGCCGACCTGTCGATCGCCAAGACCGGCGCCGCGCGCTACGTCGCCGGCACGAGCTACACGTGGCACCTGCGGGTCCGCAACCTCGGGCCGTCCGACGCCCAGGCCGCGACGGTGGCCGACGCGCTGCCGTTCGGGACGACGTTCGTCTCGGCCGACGCGCCCTGCGCCGAGGCCGGGGGCGTCGTGACCTGCGCGCTCGGGACGATCGAGCCGGGCTTCGACCACACCTACGACATCGAGGTCGCCGTCGATCCGGGCCGGACCGGGCCGTCGCTGTCCAACACCGCGACGGTGTCGGCGAGCACGACCGACCCGGTGCCCTACGACAACGTGTCGACGTGGGACGCCGGCGGGTCGACGCTGGCCGACGTGTCGGTGACGAAGGCCGCCGCGCCGGCCGCGATCCTCAAGAACGGCCAGACCACGTTCACCATGGTGGTGCACAACGCGGGGCCGTCCGTCGCGCGCTCGGTGACGCTCACCGACCCGATGCCCGCGGGCCTGACGGTCGTCTCGGCGTCCGGCACGGGCTGCGCGGTCGCCGCCGACACGGTGACCTGCGCGCTCGGTGACCTGGGCGTCGGCGCCGACGCGACGGTCACGGTCGTGGCCAAGGGCATCGACAACGGCACGTGGACGAACACCGCGACGGTCGCGACGATCACGAGCCAGCCCGCGGGCGGGGGCGATCCCGACAGCGCGGACGCGTCGGTCGTCGTCGGCCCGGTCGCCGACCTGCAGGTCGCCAAGACGGCGCCGGGGACGGTCGCGGCGGGCGGGACGCTGACCTGGAAGGTCTCGGTGGCCAACGCCGGGCCCGACCCGGCGACGGGCGTGACGCTCACCGATCCGCTGCCCGCCGGGACCGTGTTCGTGGCGGCCGACCCCGGCTGCGCGGAGGCCGCGGGCACCGTGACCTGCGACGTCGGGGCGCTGGCCGTCGGCGACCGCGCGGAGCGGACGATCACCGCGACGGTGCCGGTCGCGCTGGCCGACCAGACGCTGATCAACACCGTGACCGCCACCGCCGACCAAGGCGATGACCATCCCGAGGACGACACCGCGTCGGCGAGCACGCTCGTCGGGCCGGCGGCCGACCTCGGCGTCGTGAAGACCGGTCCGGCCTCCGCGGCCGCCGGCGGGCAGATCGCCTGGACGATCGTCGCCACCGACCACGGGCCGTCGGCCGCCACCGGCGTCACGGTCACCGACGCGCTGCCCGACGGCGTGACGCCGGTCTCCGCGACGCCGACCCAGGGCGCGTGCGCGATCGCGGGCGCGACCGTCACGTGCGCGCTGGGCTCGCTGGCCTCCGGCGGGGCCGCGCAGATCCAGCTGGTGGGGACGATCGCCGCCGACCGCGTCGGCGCGACGCTGACCAACGGCGCGGAGATCCGGGGCGATCAGCCGGACCCGGTGGCCGGCAACGATCGCTCCAGCGCGACGACGACCGTCGGGCCGGCGGCCGTCACCGGCCCCGACCTGAAGCTCGTCAAGTCCGTGATCGGCGACGCCAAGCCGCAGCTCGGGCGCGCGCTGCGCTACGCGCTGGACGTCACCAACGCCGGCGACGCGGCGGCCACCGGCGTGGTCGTGACCGACACGCTGCCCGCCAACCTGGAGTACGTCACGTCCGCGATCCCGGGCGGCACGTGCAAGGCCACCAACTCGGTCGTGACGTGCGCCGTCGCGTCGCTGGCGGCGGGCGAGACCCGGCGCGCGACGGTCACCACGCGGCCGATCGCGCCCGGCCCGGTGCGCAACACGGCCAGCGTGCTGTCGGCGACGGCCGAGACCCGGGCGGTCGACAACGTCGCCTCGGCGGGCACGACGGTCACCGCGCCGCGCGCCACGCTGCGCCTGGTGAAGACCACGACGCGGCGGTCGCCGGTCCGCGCCGGCCAGCACGTCACCTACCAGGTGCGGGTCACCAACGTCAGCACGCGCGCCGCGGCGGACGTGGTCGTCTGCGACACGCTCCCGAAGGCGCTCGTGGTCGTCTCCGCGCCGGGCGCGAAGTTCCGGCACGGCCGTCCGTGCTGGACGATCGCGATGCTGCGCGCCGGCCACGGCACGACGTTCCGCCTGACCGCGCGGCTGACCGGCGGCGCCCGCCCCGGCCGGATCCGCAACGTGGCGAGCGTGACCGCCCGCAACGCGAGCAGCCGCCGCGCCGCGGCGACGATCACGGCGGCGGCGCAGCGGGTCGCGGCGGCGCGGGGCGGAGGGGTCACGGGGTAGCCGCTCGCGGCGCCCCGTGACGCGGGTCAGACCAGGAACGCCCGCTCGAAGAACCACACCAGGCCCATCGCGCAGACGCCCGCGGCGATCGTCCCGGTCGTCCCGACGTTGACGAGCGGGGCGCGGCGGCGCAGGAGGGTCAGCACCGGGAAGGTCAGCAGGATCAGCCCGAGCTGCACGGACTCGATGCCGAGGTTGAAGACCACCAGGGACGACAGCAGGCTCCACGACGCGCCCTGGTCGATGCCCAGCGCGGAGGCGAAGCCGAGGCCGTGGACCAGGCCGAAGCAGAAGACGACGCCGAGGCGGGTCCAGCCCGCGGCGTCGAGCCCGAGCGGGCCCGGGCCGACCTCCTCGACGTCGGCGGCCCGGCCGCGCAGCTCCCAGATCCGCCGCAGGTGCAGGGCCGCGACGATCGCGATCGAGAGGGCGATCGTCGGCTCCACGAGGCCGGACGGGACGGCGACGACGCCGAGCGCGGCGAGGATGAACGTCACCGAGTGGGCGATCGTGAAGCTCGACGCGGCCAGCACGATCTCGCGCAGGCGGCGGGACCCGGCGATCAAGGCCAACAGGAACAGGATGTGGTCGATGCCGGTGAGCAGGTGGTTGGCGCCGAGCCGGAAGAACTCCCAGTACTCCGTCAGCAGCGACTGCTGGGTGGAGAACGCGGGGTGCCTGGCGTCGAGGCTCGCGGTGCCCGACTTCAGGTCCAGCTCCTCGTAGGTCACGATCGTCTTGGTGCCGCGGACGTAGCCCTCGGAGTTGGGGAACAGCGCGCTGCGCAGCTCGTGCGCGCCGCCGCTCTCCGGGCAGCGGTAGTCGAGGTCCACGATCGCGTAGTCGGTGCCGTCGCGCTGGGTGATCCGCGCGGGACCGTCCTGCGTGGGCGTGCAGGCCGTGCCGTCCTTGACCGTCAGGCGCTGGTGCCGCTCGATGTAGGCCATGACGGCCTTGGCGTGGTCGTCGAGCGCCTTGGCCTCCGCGGCGTGGTCGTGCGCGTCGAAGGCCGGGGTGCCTTGGCGGAAGAGCGGGTCGTCGTGCTCGGCGTCGGCGGCGGAGACGACGAGCAGGTCGTACTCCAACTGCAGCTCGGTGCGGACGTGGCCCTTCTCGGGCGACGTCATGTCGATGTAGACGACCGAGCTGAAGCCGTGCGCGAACGCGGACGCGGCGTTCAGCAGCGTGCTCGCGGCGATGGCGATCAGCAGGACGACAACTACGGGGCGGGTGCGGTGGCGGACGGCGTGCATGGGAGGCTCCTTGGGCGGCGGGCATCCTGGCGGCCCCGTGCGGCCGAGCGGTGAACTTGGTGTGAAATCGGCTCGACGGGAGCCGCGCGGGCGGAAAAGATCGCTCGCCGACATGCCCGCCATCGCCCGCCAGCCCCGCCGACGCCCCCTGCGCACGACCACCCGACGCGGCCGCGCGCTGCTCGCGGCGGCGGCCGCCGCCGTGTTGGCCGCCGGCGCCGTCGGCGCGGCGGGCTGCGGCTCCTCCGAGGACTGGTCGTCGCCGCACGCCCGGCCGACCGCGGTCGGCGCGCTCGGCGCGGGCTTCGTCGACCGCGAGCACCCGCCCGCGCCGGAGGCGACGATCGCGCCGCGGCCCGGATCCTGGGACGACGTGCGCCCGTCCAGGGGCTACCGGGTCGTGCTGCTGCGCTACGGCGGCGACGACCAGACGCGCACGCTGGCCGACGCGGTGCGCGACTGGGCCGGCCAGGTCGACGCGAGCCTGAAGACCGTCACCGCCCAGCGGCCGGACAAGCTCATCGAGAGCATCACCGAGGCCATGGCCTTGAAGCCCGACCTCATCATCTCGGTCGGCAACAGCCTCGTCGATCCGCTCGCGCTGGTGACCGCCAACCACCTCGACCAGCAGTTCCTGGTCGTCGGGGCGGAGGTGGCCGAGCCGACCGCCAACGTCACCGCGGCCGACTGGAAGGGCGCCTCGTTCCGAGGCGAAGGGCTCGGCCTGCCCAACGCCTATGACCCGGCGTCGTTCACGCCCGAGCGCGCCGGGCGCGCGGTCCGGGCCGGCGTCGCGGCGGTGCTGCACGGCATCACCGGCATCGTGCTCCGCGTCCGCTGACGTCCGCCGCCCGGCGAACCTCGCCTTCTCTACCGGATCGACACGCTTCCTTCACCACTCGGCCACATCTGGATCCCTGGCGCCGTTTGAAGATGCCGCGCGTCCATCTCGGTCCAAACGAAAGGCAAGGAAACATCAGTGGTGCCTTCTAGCCACACCAACAAGCGGGCAGGGACGCCGCGGTCCACGAGGCGTCATGGGCGCCGCGCGGCCGCCGGGGCGGCTCTGGCCACGCTCGCCGTCTCGGGCGTCTTCGGCATCGGGTCGATGACCGGTGCCAGCGCCCAGAGCCCGGTGACGTCGACCGACATCACGCTGACCGTCGGCGCCAACGCGGCGCAGCGCGTCGTCTCCTGGTACGCGTCCGGCAACGGCGCCCAGTCGGTCCAGGTCGCGCCGACCTCGCAGCTCGTCAACGGCGAGTTCCCGGCCAACGCGACGACCTACCCGGCCACGCTCGCGGCCAACACCGTCAACGGCGGCTACAACGGCCACGCCACGCTCGACGGCCTGCAGGAGGACACCGCGTACTCCTACCGGGTCGGCAGCGACGGCGCCTGGTCGTCGACCTACGCGTTCAAGACGCGCAAGTTCTCCGGCAACTTCGACTTCCTGTTCTTCGGCGATCCGCAGATCGGGTCGTCGGGCAACACGGCCAAGGACGGCGCGGGCTGGCAGGACACGCTCGACGTGTCGCTGGCCGCCAACCCCGACAGCGAGCTGCTCGTCTCGGGCGGCGACCAGGTCGAGACCGCCAACACCGAGTCGCAGTGGGACGCGTACTTCGCGTCCGACAAGCTGCGCCAGGTCCCCACCGCTCCGACGATCGGCAACCACGACGTCGGCGGCAAGGCCTACGAGCAGCACTTCTGGACCCCCAACACGGACCGGTCCACGTCCTTCTACCAGGGCAGCGCCGCCACCCAGTCCGGCGGTGACTACTGGTACATCTTCAAGGGCGTCCTGTTCATCCACCTCAACTCGAACGCGTACGCCAACGGCGCCGACGCCGCGCACATCGCGTACGTGACCAGCGTGGTCCAGGCCCACAAGGCCGAGGCCAAGCACATCGTGTTGGTCTACCACCACGCGATCTACTCGCCGGCCGACCACGCCAACGACAGCGACAACAAGCAGCGCCGCATCGACTTCCCGACCGCGTTCTCGAACCTGGGCGTCGACCTCGTGCTGCAGGGCCACGACCACAGCTACTCGCGCAGCTACTCCATCAAGAACGGCCAGAAGGCCAACACGAGCGAGCAGCCCGGCGCCACCGAGGTCTCCGCGGGCCCGGGCGGCGTCATCTACGTGACGGCCAACTCCGCCTCGGGCTCCAAGTACTACGACCTGACGACCCCGGTCGCCGGCGAGTACGGCCCGGACCCGCTGGACCCGACCGGGAAGCGGCACTACGCGAACTCGGTCGAGAACCAGGAGCACGTCCGCACCTACGTCAAGGTGGGCGTCAAGGACGACTCGCTGACGGTGCAGGAGATCCGCAGCGGGACGTGCGCCGCGCCGAACGCCGCGGTCGAGCTGGGCAAGGTCTCCTGGTGCGGCCCCAACAGCGGCGCGACCCCGGCCCAGCCGGTCGGCTCGATCGTCGACAAGACGGTGATCTACCGCAACGCCGCTCCCGTGAGCGGGACGGTGCCGTCGACGCTGTCGCTGAAGCTCGACACGCCGCCGACGTTCAGCGCGTTCACCCCGGGCGTCGCCAATGACTACGTCGCGTCGATGACGGCCAACGTCGTCTCGTCCGCGGGCGACGGCGTCCTCACGGTCGCCGACCCGAGCGACGCGGCCGTCGGCCGCCTGGTCAACGGGAGCTACAGCCTGGCCTCGGCCCTGCAGGCCAAGGCCAGCAGCCCGAACGGCGCCGGCGCCAGCGCGTTCGCGCCGGTCGGCGGCTCGACGACGCCGACGTCGCTGCTGAGCTACTCGGGCCCGGTCAGCAACGACCCGGTCACGGTGCAGTTCCAGCAGCACATCGGGGCCAACGACCCGCTGCGCACCGGCAAGTACAGCAAGACGCTGGTGTTCACGCTGTCGACCACCAGCCCCTGATCGCCGGCGGATCGCCCGATCCGCCGGACCCGGGTGGTGGGCGCCGCG
>Ga0335075_10002693_pt1 | contig 28376 bp, 28 predicted proteins | sample Lox_Sample_24_FD_206723 | JGI IMG/M metagenome (GOLD analysis project Ga0335075, IMG submission 206723) | Soil microbial communities from Loxahatchee National Wildlife Refuge, Florida, United States - Lox_Sample_2.4 | ecosystem: Environmental > Terrestrial > Soil > Wetlands | place: USA...
CGGTTGTCCCAACCCGCTTACTCCTCTGCGCTGCGTGCGCGGCTCGGATTAATGCTCAATGCCGGAAGTGGCGGATGCCGGTGAAGACCATCGCCAAGCCGTGCTCGTCGCAGGCCTGGGTCGAGTCTGTGTCGCGCACCGAGCCGCCCGGCTGGATGATCGCCGTGACGCCGGCGCGGGCGGCCTCATCGACGTTGTCGCGGAACGGAAAGAACGCATCCGACGCCAGCACCGCGCCCTTGCTGCGCTCGCCCGCCTTGCGCGCGGCCATGTGTACGGAATCGACGCGGCTCATCTGTCCGGCGCCGACGCCGACGATCGCGCCGCCCTTGCCCAGCACGATGGCGTTGCTCTTGACGTGCTTGCACACCAGCCAGGTGAAACGCAAATCGTGCATTTCCTCCTCGCTCGGTGCGCGTTTGGTGACAACCTTCAACTGTCCGAAATCCTCGCTGCCGGCGTCGCGCTCCTGCACCAGCAGACCGCCATCGACCCGCCGATAATCGAGTCTCGGACCGATCGGCGCGACGCCGGCCCCACCAGCATCAAGCGATCCGGTGCGCAGGAGACGCACGCTCTTTTTCCAGGTTGGCCGCGTCGTCAGTACCCCGAAAGCGGCGTCGCTGAAGCCGGGCGCGATGATGCACTCGACGAAGCGATTCGGCTCCGTGATCTGCATGGCCGTCGCCTCATCGACCTCGTGATTGAAGCCGAGAATGCCGCCGAAGGCGCTGAGTGGATCGCCCTCGTAAGCCTTGCGAAACGCCTCAACCAGCGTGGCGGCGACGGCTGCGCCACAAGGGTTGTTGTGCTTGATGACCACCGCGGCCGGCTCGGAAAACTCGCGGACGAGGTTCAGCGCGCTATCGAGATCGAGCAGGTTGTTGTACGACAGCTCCTTGCCGTGTAGCACTTCGGCACTGGCAACGCAGCCGGGAGGTGCATCCGGCTCGGCGTAGAAGGCGGCATGCTGATGCGGATTCTCCCCGTAACGCAGCATTTGTTTGCGGAGAAAGTGAAGCGGCAGTGCGGCTGGAAACTCCTCGCTGTACGCACGTTTGACGAAATAGACGCGGATGGCCTCGTCGTAGGCGGCGGTGCGCGCAAAGGCGACGCCGGACAGCCGCTCGCGCGTCTCCAGCGTCAACGCGCCGTTGTTTCGCCGCATCTCCTCCAGCACGAAGGCGTACTGCGTCGGGCTGATGACGACGGCGACATCGTGATAGTTCTTGGCCGCCGAGCGCAGCATCGACGGCCCGCCGATGTCGATGTTCTCGACGATCTCCTCATGCGTCGCGCCGGGGCGGGCGGCGGTCATCTCGAACGGATACAGATTGCAGACGACAAGGTCGATGGGTTGGATATTGTGCGATTGCAGCGCGGCGGTGTGTTCGGCATTGTCGCGGACGGCGAGGATTCCGCCGTGAATACGCGGATGTAGTGTTTTGACGCGGCCGTCGAGCATCTCCGGGAAACCCGTGACCTCGGCGATGTCGCGCACCGCCAATCCGGCGTCGGCCAGCGCCTTGCGGGTGCCGCCGGTCGAGATCAATTCGACGTGGAAGCTCGCCAGGCCGCGCGCCAGGTCGAACAGGCCGGTCTTGTCGCTGACACTGAGCAAGGCGCGGCGGATGATGCGAAGGGTCATGCCCGGATTCTCTCGTGACCTCGTGGAGCTTGCGCATGGGGCGGCAAAGGGGATTCCTATTATCGGCGGCGCGATTTGTCCAGCCGTCAGAAAACTCGAAGGTTTGCTCCGAAACCAACAGCATCGGGAAATGGGAAGCCCCGCTACGTTTCGCTCTTTTCAGTGGCTCTAACAAAATGTGGCGACACGTTTTCAACGTGTCGGAGCATTCGGCACGTTGAAAACGTGCCGCCACATTCGGTTAGTCCCTTTCAGGCTTGTCCGTGTCGGGCAAGCCGAAGCATCGCACGCTGCCCGTGTACTTCTTCGGGAAAAAGCACTCGAACGCGCTGGAAGTGAACAGCGTATTGCCCCCGCCGACATACACTCGTCCGCGCGACAGGGACGGCCCGGCGAACACCGGCCCCAGCTCGATTTCCTTGAGTACCTTGCCCGTCTTCGCGTCGAGGGCGAGGAGCTTGCCGCTGCCGACGGCGGTGAAGTAGATCATGCCGTTGCCCACGGCGATGCCCGCAGCGACCGCGTCGCCGACGTCGCGGTACATCGGCCTGCCCGGCTTGCCGCCCATTTCGGGAATTTTCGGCCGCTCGTGCCGCCAAAGCTCGCGGGTGAGATCGATCGAGGTCGCCGTCACCCGTCCTCCCGTCGGCACCTGCCAGGGCACGAAGGAAAAGGCTTGCGTGGCCAATCGCACGGCGTCGATGCCGTTGGTGAAGATGGTGCGGCCGTCGGTGGCGCATCCGGTCTGCAATCCGCCCACGGGGCTGGGAAGGGCCAGCACACGCGGATCGTGTTTGGCCGGCGGATGGCTGGGCGGGCCGGTGTAAACCGGTGTATGCTTGACGAGCTTGCCGTTGTCGGCCCGCAGGATGTAGAAGCCGCCGTTCTTGCAGCCGGCACCGACGACCTTCGTCCGCTTGCCGTCGATGTCCCGGATGAACAGCTTGGGCGTGTCGCCGATGGACTGGTCCTTGTACAAGCCGGTTTTCGGATCGTAGGCGCGCATGGCGGTGGTCCACACGTCGCCGGGGTTGATCTGCGTGCTCCACTTGCGCTTGCCGGTCGCGGCATCGACTGCCCGGATGGCGCAGGAGTCTTCCGTGTAGAGCTTCGGATTGTCCTTCGTCGGCTGCCGCGGCGCCGTGTTGGCGTCGGTGCCGAAGAACAGAGTGTTGGTTTCGGGATCGTAGGACGGCGTGGACCAGACGCTGCTCATCGCGGGACCATACTCGAACTTGTGCTTGCCCCACGAGCTTTCCACGACGACCGGCGGATCGAGCTTTTCCGGCTTCGGTCCAATGTCGTGTTTCCAGAGGAGCTTGCCGCTCTTCGGATCGAGCGCCGCCAGGAAGCCGCGGCCGGTGCTGCCGGGGTACTTTTTGGTGCCGGCATAGAGCTGCTCCAGTGTACCGCCGCCGAATATCACCTTGCCGTCGGCCAGAATCGGCGAGGCCATGAAGAGGTTGTTCTCATGGGCACCTGGGAAGGTCCGCGCCCGGCTATCGACTTTCCAGCGCTCCTTGCCCGTCTCGGCGTCGAGGCAGTACATCCAACCGCTCATGTCCGCGAAATAAACCGCTCCCTCCGCGACGAGGGCCGAGCAATAAATCCCGCTGCTTTTCGCCGCGGCTCGAAGCTTTTCGGTGATGGGCGCACCTTCCACCGGCGGCAGTAACGCCTTGCGAGTGGGATTGCGATAGACCCAGCGGAGCGTGCCGTCCGCCGCCAGCTTGTAGAAAGCCGGAAACGTGGCGGTGCCGAAGTAAACCTCGCCGCCGACTACCGTAGGCGTGGCATGAACGACGCCGATGGTCTCTTTCGAATTCACGGCGGGAAAGCGCCATTTCTCGACGAGCTTGCCGACGTTGGCGGGGCTGAGCGTTTTCTCCGCGGGGTTGAATCGCCAGCCGGCCAGGTCGTGATTGTACATCGGCCAGTCGGCTTGGGTGATCGCCTGCGCTCGCTTCGGCGGTTCTGCGCGAACAGCAAGTGGTAAGCAGGCGACTGCCAAGACGAGGGCCGAGGTGAGCAGTCGCGGAAGATGGCGTATCGTACGCATGAAGCGAACCCTCTTTTCCTGACTTGTCCTGATGTGAGTGCTTGAGTCCAAGGCGGGATTACTTTCATTCATGATATTGCTCGATGTATTCTACCCCGACAGGCTGTCCCTCCAGCAACTTCTTCAACGCCTTTGATGACCTTACTCGTAACTGGATATACGTGATCTCTGTCCCGTCGTCGGGGCGCTTCTCCGGATCGTCGCATGCCGTTACTTTTCGCACACCTCCAAAAACCCACATCGCAGGCTTTCCGCCCCAGGTAATAGTAGGTTGGCCATTTCCAGCCATCCGCTGTCCATGCTTTTCGGCCTTGGTGAAAGCCTCCTCCTCGGAGCGTGCCCGGATCAGGATCACGTTCTCCCAAAGAGGAAAGGTCTTCTGCCGATGTTCCGTGTATTTCACCCACATGATAACATGGGCGGCGAACCAGCTCGTTTTCATTGTTGACTCTCCCGTTTCCGGGCATTGCGGCAGCCCATGAACTTCTGTGCCTCTTTGATTTTGTCGATGAGAGCCTGGTCGTTAGCCTGTTTGGCTTTTTTCAGCATGTCGGCAAGAACGTCACAAGGATTTTCCCGACTTTTCCGGCACCGTTTCTTGACTTCGCGCGTTATTTCATTTTCGCCCTTCTCCCGGCGTCGTGTCATGCAACGCTACTCCGAAAGGCACCGTCTTCTTGTTCCCACGTTCCCCATCTTTCAGCGCACGGCGAGGGTATATTCCGGATGTCCCAGGGCGTTGACGCGCTGCGTGAGCTGAAACGATTTGCCGAACACGGCGGAGCGGAGCCAGCCGTCGCGCTTGCGTGTGGCGGCGTAGCCCCTCGCGGTGCGGCGAAGGATGTCAAAACGCGGCGGCTCTTGCCGGGCGTCCACCAGCCAGTATTCGCGGATGCCGGCCCGACAGTACGCCTGACGCAACACAACCGTATCCTTGTGGACCGAGCTGGCACTGACCACTTCCAGAACCATGTCGGGACTGCCTTCCATTTCCACGAAACCGCCGTCCCACCCCTCGATGAGCTGCACCTGCTTCGCCTCGATGCTGGCGGTCGATACGAAGGTAGCATCCGGCTTCCCGGAGATGTCGGCCGTCTCATTGCTCAGGAGCAGGCCATCCGGCAAGAACAGCCCCAGCCCTTCCGCCTTCACCACACCGGTCAAGACGAAAAAGAATTCCCGTTTGACCGCCAGATGGGTGAAGATCTGTTCCTTGCTCATGTCGATCCACACCTCTCCCTGGAGAAACCAGGCGCGGCCGTCCTCCGGGAAATCGTCGGCATCGGCCCAGCGACGGAACGATTCCAGGTCCACGACCCAGGCCGGGATGCTCACTTTCTGGTTATACTCGTTAATCACCGTAATCATGCTTCTGTCCTTTCGATCCGATGACGGAGACGCTCCATGATACCCAGAGAGCGGAGGAACACCAGACGAGGACACGGCCAGCCACGACTTCGAGTCCATTATTTGCTCGGCGTCGTCGCTTTCGGCTCGCTGCCGAGGTGGCTGCTGACGGCGTTGCTCGGCACCGGCAGCAAGAAATTCATGTTCTTGTTGCCCAGGTTCGTCCAGAACGTGCCGGGACCGCTGTGGAACATTCGCAGCACCATCTTGTCGTTCAGCTTCTCCGCCATCGCGTAACGCAGGTAGGCGTTGCTGTCGCTCTGGAAGATGGACATCTTCTTCTTGTAGATGCTCGACTTGGCGGTCTCGGTCATGGTCTTCACCTCGGCCTCGGCCTCGCCCATGAGGCGGGTGCGCTCGGCGTCCAGCTCGGCGATCTGCGCCCCGTACTTGGCCTTCAGCGCCTCGATGTCGGCCTCGACCTGGATGACGATGTTCTTCGTTTCCTGATCGATGCCGGCCACCAGGCGCTCGGTCTCGGCCTGCACGGCTTTGGCGGCCTGCTCGATGGTGCGCTTGGCCTCGGCGACCTTGGCGTTTTCCTCGGCCGTCTCCGTCAGCGCCTCGCTGGTCAGCCGCGTTTCGGCGGCCAGCTGCCGCTCGCGCTTCTGCTCCAGGAAATTGTCCGGGATGATCATCTCGCGGATGAACGCCGAGTGAACCACTACCTTGTTCTCCTTGCATATCGTCTTCAGCTCCTCGGTGAAATCGCTCTGGAACTTCTCGCGTTTCTCGCCTTCCAGAAAGTCCTGAGCGCCGAAGTTGAAGCCGCGATCGCGGCTGATCTTGCGGGCGTGCTGATCGACGACGTTGCGCTCCACGACGGCCAGGTCGCCGTAGGCCGCCACCAGGTCGGGCCAGTCGGAGGGCTTGACCTCCCATTCGATGGTGCAATCCATGCTGATGGTGTTGCCGTCGCGGGCCGGGAACGCGATGGCCGTGCTCTTCGGCGAATCGGGAACGTAGTGGTAGCTGGTCTGGTAGATACCGACCTCGCAGGGGATGACCTCGAATTCCTTGGTGTTGAGGTAGTAAGTGCCCGGCTGAAGCACCTCGCGGAGAATGCCCTTCTCTTCCGGGTTGTGCGCGAAGCGGTCGGGACCATCCTGGCCCAGCAGGCGGCGCATCACGCCGATCTTGCCCGGCTCGACGCGCACCGCCTCCACTTCCTCGACCTTGAAGCCGTAAGGATTGAGCCGATAGGAGCCGGGCAGCAGCACCTCGCGGCGGATGCCCTTCTCGGTTTCCTTCTCGGCCAGCACCCGGCCGTCGGCCGGCGGGTCGCCGCCCAGGGCGGTGACAATCCCCGCGCGGCCGGGCCGGATGACGACGTTCGGCTTTTCCTCGGTTTCATAGAGGATGGGCGTGACGTAGTGCCAACCCTCGCCGAGGGCCTTTCTTTGAATGCCCTTTTGTCCCTCGTCGGCGAGGACCTGATTGGGACGCAGCTCGTCGCCGTCCTTCGAGATGATGATGAGCATCTTCCCCGGCGGCACGTAATGGAAGAAGACGTGCCAGAGAACGAACGACAGGATCAGCATGGCCAGCGCTGCCAGGCCCGCGGCCGGCAGCCAGCGATGGCGGCGAAGATTGCGTAACGGCGGGATGGCGGGGAGGTCGCCTTCGAGAATGTTTCGGTTTGTCATGGATCTTGCCTCGGATTTAAATGTTTAGCCGCGACGTTTATCGTTTCGCGCGAAACGTAAACCGCTCCCCTTCGGGTCGCGGCTAAACGAAGTGACTCGTTCACCGCGACACCGTTATGTCACTTATCGCCGGGTTTCTCGGCGACGGCCGGCTGTTCTCCGTTGACGGGTTTGCTCGCCCTCGGCATTTTGGGGCCGGGTGCCAGATAGGAAGCGAACAGCCGCGCGAGATCGCTGTTGTCGGAGGTGAAGATCTCCGTCAGCGCCGGCGCGATGCGGGCGATGATCTGATACTGCGCGAAGCTGTCGGCGCTGGGGAAGCCCTGGACCGCCGTGCGCAGGCCGGACACCTCCGCCTCGTTCTGGGCGTTGATGACCGCCGCCTCCGCCTTGCCCTTGCTCAAGGTCGCCTTGACGCGGTCGCGCGCCGCTTCCAGCCGCACCTGAGCCGCCTTCAGCTCCTGCTCCAGCTTCTTCTCTTCGACTTCCTTCATCTTCTGGGCGTTCGTCACTTCCACCTTGCGCTTGGTCTCGGCCTCGACCGTCTTTTCTTTCTGTTCTTTGAGCGCCTCGGCCGCCTTCTGTGCTTGCTCGGTCTTGTACTGCTCGATTTGCTGCTGGAACTTTTCGCGAGTCACGCGCGTCACCTCGCGCTGGGAGATGACGGCGGCCAGCTTCTTCAGCTCCTCGTTCGACGTATCCATGTCCGCCAGCGTGATGGCCTCGATGGCAATGCCCAGGTCCTTGCAGATGGGCGTGACCTTGTCCATCAATTCATGCTGCAAGCGTTCGCGCGGATTGACCGCCTTGGCCTGCCGTGGGCTGTTAACCTGCGAGATGAAGTCGCGCGCGTTGTACTTACTGCCCTCGATCCGGCCGTAACCGCGGATGAGCGGCAGAATCACCTTTTGCAGGATTTCGTTGTCCTGCTGTTCCTTCTCCGTGGAGTCCGCCTGATGCAGCTGGGCTTCCGTGCTCAGCATCACCAACAGCTCCGGGGCCTTCTCCGGCAGAACGCGGTAAACCACCAGCACGTGCGGGTTCAGATGGAAGCCGTCCAGCGACGGAAAACGAATGTCCTTGAACTCGACGCGATGGCTGCGCGTGTCCACCGGCACGATCTTCTCGCGATAGGGGTTGAGATAATAGGTGCCCGGCGGAACCGGTTTCTCCTGCACGCCGCGATAACCTTCCGGCACAACGTAGGCGCTGCGGCTCGCTCCCTTCAGATCGCGCGCATCCTTGCCCCACAGCAGCGTGCGCACACCCACCTGATAGTGATGGATTTCCAGCGCGTCCTGCTCCGTCACGTCGTAGGCATACGGGTTGATGTAATGCTTACCCGGCAGCTTGACTTCCGGCACGATGCCGCGCTCGTCCGGACCGGCGAGGAACTCGCCGCGCGCCAGTCGCTCCGGCGAGATTTTCTTACCATACTTGCGCGTCAGCACCAGGCACTTGCCCGGCGGCACAATGCGCGCGGGATGGATCTCGGAGCTCCAGATCAGCGGATTGAGAAAGTGCCGGCCCTCGGGCAGCACGTCGAGCATGACGCCCTTGTGATCGCTGTCCAGGGCGATGATTTCGTCGGGGTCGAGGTTCTCGCCCCACAGGTGAACGCGGACCAGGAGCTGATTGGGCGGCACTTCCTGGCGCTCGACTTCCCAGTGCCACAATTGCTGCAACAGCAGCACGGCGGCGACAATGACGCCGAACACCAGCCACGTTCGCGGTTTGTTCCAGAACTCCATGAGAGGTCTCCTGTTTCTTTCTCGTTCCTACGTGGAGCGTGGGAACAAGGTCATTCCGATTTCCCTCGTTCCCAAGCTCTGCTTGGGAACGAGATCATAGGTGTCGCTTCTTGCCGTCCGTCTCGTGCATTTTTTCCTTCAATTCGGCCAGTTGCGCATCGAGCATTTCCGGATCGATATATACCGCCTGTCCGGACAGCGGTAGGTCGGCCGTGTCGGTGAGCACCTGCTCGGCGGCGCGGGCGTTTTGGGCGGTCTGCTGGACTTCGTTCTCGGCGCGCAGCCAGGCGGCGACGGCGCTAAACGGATCGAACTGGTTGGCCAGGGCGTACTGCTGCTCGACGGTCTTGGCCTCGGCGAGCTGGCTGAGAAGAATACTGCGGCCGACCTCGTACTGGCGCAGCTGCAATTCGAGCAGGTGCAGCCGGCGGCGTGTTTGATCGATGCGCTCCTTCTGCTGAGCGAGCTGGGTCTGGAAGCTCTGGACGGCCAGGCGTTCGAGGTTGAGGTTGTACAGCGCCGCACGTGCGCCCAGGTCGTCGCCGCGGCGGACCATCTCGCGCGCTTCGCGCTCCAGGGCGGCAATGCTCTCGACGCTTCGCTGGTTGTTGCGAACGATGTCGGCCTGCGCCGCCTCCGCCTGGTGGAGGGCTTCACGGAGCGCCCGGATATTTTTCTCGTGCTCGCGGACGACGCGGTTGAGCACTTCCGTGGGTTCGTGGCGGAGGTCCACAAACCAGCCCCAGACCTTGCGCAGCAGCCGCCAGCTCCGCTCCGGTCCGAGAATCAGCGCGACGAGCAGCAGCGGGACCACCACCCACAAGAGCACCCGCAGTAAGAACATTGCCATGACATCCTCCCGTTCAGCCGATCCGGCAGATCCTGTCGGGCGCGACCTCGGAGATGTCGGACATGGCATTAACACCTCGAAGGAATCTACAGGATTATTCGCTGGGGAAGATTCCTTGTTTCAGAATGACCCCCCGAATGTCCGGCCCGCGAGCTGTGACAGGCACTTCTACCAGCGATTATCCTTTAATCCATCGGGACTTGCATCAAGAAAGCGAAGTCCGTGGAAAATCCGAGAAATATCGCGGACTCGCTGTGCATTTTTGGAGTGCGGCGCTTTGCCGCCGCTTTTTTTCTTTCGGTGATCAACAAAAAAAGCAAAACAAAGCGGCGGAAAAGCGCCGCACTCCAAAAAAAACAAACAAAGCGGCGGAAAAGCGCCGCACTCCAAAAAAAACAAACAAAGCGGCGGAAAAGCGCCGCACTCCAAAAAAAGCAAAACCCCGCCGGTTCGCTGGATAAAATAAACTCGTATTGAACGCGCGTTCAGAAGGAGATAGGGCATGCCCTGGTTCACTTTCTGCCGCCTTTTTCGCTCGCGCTGGCAGCGTCTCACGTGGCTCCTTTGGCCGGACACGCTCCGAGAGCGACTGCAAGCGGAGCTTGCGCGTCTGGACGGCGAGCTGGCCCAACGTTATCAGCGGCTGCTTAAATGTCGTCAAAAGATCGAGAAAATCCGCTTTCGTCTACGGGAACGAGCGATCGACCGCCTGCACGAACGCTTGCAAAAGTGGGAGCGGGCTTATGCGGAGCGGCTCTCCCGCTTCCATCATCGCAAGCAGCAACGAGCCGCCGTCCGCGCGCAGCTGCTCTCCTGTCCGCCGCCGCAGAGCATTCGCAGCGTGGAAGAAAGCGACTTCGATTATCCCTTTTGAGAGCGTGGCCCTACCTGCACCACGCGCTCGCGCCGATGAGCATGCAGATCGCCGGGCAAATCCACCGCAGTCAGATTGTCGAACACCACGCTGGCCAGGCGCTCCCAGGCGGCGCGATCCATGCCACTGTGCGGCCAATCCTCGCGCGTCCACACGAGGCGAAACATTTCGCGCACCTGGTGACGAGGGGCTGTCAGTAACTGGCGGCGATCGAAGATGAGCAAGTCGCCGGCGCGGGGCAGCTCTGCCTCGGTCAGCAGCGCGAGCGCCGCGGCTTCCTCGATGCGGTACGCCTCCTCGGCCTGCTCCGCCAGCGACGCCAGCACGCAGACGATGGCCGGGTTGTACTGCCCTGCCAGCAGCGGCAACAATTCGTGGCGGATGCGATTGCGCGTGAAACGCAGATCCTGATTCGAGGCATCCTCGCGATACGGCTGCCCCAGCTCGTGCAGATAGGCGACGATGTCCGCGCGCGTCGCCGCCAGCAAGGGACGGACGACCACCAGCCCCGGCTCCAGCTCGCGGTGTGCAGCGATGCCGCGCAGCCCTCGCAGGCCGGTGCCGCGCAGCAGACGATGCAGCACCGTCTCGGCCTGGTCGTTGGCGGTGTGGCCGGTGGCAATGTATCGGATGCCGTGCGTCCGCGCCACCTCCGCCAGCCAACGATAGCGTTCGCGGCGCGCCAGCGCTTCGAGGTTGGCTCCCTCGGCCCGTGCCTGGGCGGCCATGTCGCACCGCGTCCGGCACAGCGTCAGGTTTGGCCGCCCCGCCGCCGTGAGCCGGGCGTGCAGCTCGACGATGAAATCCTCATCGCCGTCGCTTTCGCGGCCCCGCAGCTGATGATTCAGATGCGCGAGCACGAGCGGCAGAGGAGCGTGCGGATCGCGGGCGGCATCGAGCGCGCGCGTCAGGGCCACGCTGTCCGCGCCGCCGGAGACAGCGACGACCACACCCGCCGACGCGTCCGTCAGCGATCGCAGGCACTGCCGTACCATGCCGACCACCCGCGCTTCCTCAGGCATTCCGCTCTCCTATGATTTGCTACAATCCTCGGTTAGCCGCTTGCGGCTTAGCGCTAAGCCGCAAGCGGCTCGAAGGAAGTTCTTCATTGTACCGTGTCCCTCCGACGAGAGACCTTATCCCCATGCCGGAGCCTTCCGATCCCCAATCTCTCGCGTCCGACCGTCTTCTGAGCTGGACCGACCCTGAGCAGGTCCTCCAGCTCTTGCTCCGGCCGAGGACGCGCTGGGTAATCTGCTGGCTCATCGTTCTCGGCGCGGCCGCCTTTGTCGCCGAGGAAGCGTGGAAGGGGTTCGACGAGTCGAAACGCCGCGACGGCAACGGCGGGCATACCACCATCGATTTTGGCGGACAGTGGCTCATGGGTCGCATGCTCGTCGAGGGGCAAGGACGGCATCTCTATGACCGTCGTTATCTGCGGCCCGTGGCCCACAAGGGCTATCCAGCCGGCGTCGAGCGTCCCAATGCGGACAAGTGCGATGCCGAAGCCCTGATGGACTGGCTGGCTGGGACGGACGATTCCGAGGCGGCGGCTATGTTCGCCTCCTTTCTGGCGCCGCTGGCGGCGCAGCACGGTCTAGAAGAAACAGCCATGCTGGCCAGCGCTCAGACGGCCTGGACGGAGGATCGGCTCGCGCACATCAACACGCCGCGGATCGGCGGTGCGCTGTATCCACCGGTGCATGCGTTCTACTATGCACCGCTGTCGTTGCTGCGGCCGCCGATCGCTTACCGCGTTCTCCAGGGCGGGATCCTCGGCCTGGTTTTCTTCGCCGGCTGGGTCGTTCACCGCATGACCGAGGGGCGGGTGTGGTGGCCGGTGGCGTCGCTGTTCATCATGATGTTGCCCGGCTTCTCCGGCTGCATCATGCTGGGCCAGAACGGCATCTTCACCCTGACCGTGGTTCTGGTCGGCTGGCGGCAGCTGATGCGTGGGCGCGAGCGGCTGGCCGGGGTGTGCTGGGGACTGCTCGCCTTCAAGCCGGTGTGGGCAGCGGCGTTCTTTCTTGTGCCGCTTGTCACCGGACGCCGGCGGATGGCCGTGAGCATGGCCATCGCCGGCCTCGTGCAGATCGCTCTAACGCTGCCGATCGTCGGCTGGCAGAGCTGGCGAGATTGGCTGCAAGTCGGTCAGGAAGCCGCTCAGGAATACCGGCGTCAGGAAAACTGGATTTTCCTCAGCCGCGATCTGCTCGGCATCCCGCGGCGCTGGCTGCTCACCTTCGACGACAGCGTCGCCAAGGATCTCGTCTGGAGCACCGGCAATTCGGCCGCGACGAACGGCGACCGCGAACAAAAGCCCTGGGACCACCCCTTGCTCGCCATCCTGGGTTGGGGACTTTGGGGTATCGTTCTGGCGGGTACATTGTTTGTCGTGTGGCGGCGCTGGCAGCGGCGCGGCGAGCTGACGGGAGCGTTCCCCGCCTTCGTGCTGTCGGGCTGCGTGCTCACCTGTTATCACTACATGTATTACGACTTTGTCGTCGCCGGCCTGCCGATACTTCTGCTGTTCACCGAGCCGGCCCGCTATTTCCAGGTCCAATTCTGGCGCCGGCCGCGCTGGCTGTATCGATCCGAGCCGCGACCGACAGGGAGTGGTGCCCTGTCCACGGAGATACGGCGTTATTACCAACCGTCGCTGAACGATTTGACGCCGCCGCCGATGCCGCTGCTGCCGCAGGGACGCCGGCCGCGCTGGGTCGCTGCGCCGATGCCGCCGCTGCTTCTCACTCTCATCCTGGCCGTGCCCGCCTGCGCCTGCATGCGCGATCCGTCGTACCACTTTCCGCCCTGGGATACGTTCGGGCTGCTGTTTCTGTGGGCGTGGTGCGGCTATCGCCTGCTTAGCGACGCTTCGCAGAAGCGTTGGAGCGACGGACGCTTCTGCGAAGCGTCGCTAACCGATAAGCTCGCGGAGCTTGGCGCCGATGTCGGCAGAGCGCATGAACGTCTCGCCGATCAGCACGGCGCGGACGCCGGACGCCTGTAGCCGTTCGATGTCGCCGCGCGTGCGGATGCCGCTTTCGCTGACCAGGCACATATCCGCCGGCAAGTCGGCGATCAGATCGAGCGTGTGTTCCAGGCGTGTTTGGAAGGTGTGTAGATCGCGGTTGTTGATGCCGATCAGCCGCGCGCCGCTGGCGAGGACGCGCGGCAGATTGGCACGGTCGTACAATTCCACGAGAGCTTGCAGCCTCAGCTCGGCCGCCTCGCGGAGCAGACGCGGCAAGGCGGCCTCGTCGAGGATCTCGGCGATGAGCAGCACGGCATCGGCCCCGGCCAGCCGCGCTTCGAGCAGCTGATAGCGATCGAGGATAAAGTCCTTGCGTAGCAGTGGGCAGGACACCGCGGCGCGAATGGCCGACAGATAATTCAGATGGCCCTGAAAGGACGGCTCATCGGTGAGCACACTGATGCACGCGGCCCCGTTTTGCTCGTAAATGCGCGCGATGGCGACGGGATCGAAGTCGGCGCGGAGCAAACCGGCCGACGGCGACGCCTTCTTGACCTCGGCGAGGATGGCCATGCCGGGGGCGCTTTCAAGGGCGGCGCGGAAATCGCGCGGCAGCGGCGCTTCGCCGAGACGCTGTTCCAGGATCACATCGGGTATCCGCGCGCGGGCGGCGGCGATTTCCTGGTGTTTGTAGGCGACAATGCGATCGAGAATACTGCTCATGTGCCCTCCGCCGCTTGCGGCTTAGCGTTAGAGATCGGTATGCAAGACGATAGCACGAATGTCAACAGCGAGCCGGGTCGTGTGAGCGTCCCCAATGCCGTGCCCTGGAGCGGGAGAGAGCTTCTCTTCGCCCTGTACCTGGTATGGTACTTCTGGCCTCTGACAGCCTACCTGGGTGTGACAGCCCTGGGTGTGGAACACTGGTATTACGGCGACGACGCGGGGGAGATGCAAGCTCGTCTGAGCCTGTGGAGCGGCATCCTGGCCCTGCCGATGCAGCTACTCACCATCCCGCTGCTCTTCTCGGCCTTCTCCCAAACGCGTCTGGACCAGCTCGGCCTGACGACGCGGCGGTTTGGCCGCAACGTGCTGCTGGGTCTGGCCGGGGCGCTGCTCCTGGCTCCGCCGGTGTTTGGGATTAACTACTTCCTCCGCTACCTGTATTCCCAGGGGGGCGACCACGTCGAGCGGCACGTCCTGGAAAAAATCGCCCAGCATTCGTTATTTCCCACCGAGTGGATCCTGCTGTTCTTCGCCGCGATGGTGTCGGCGCCGCTGGTGGAAGAATTGATCTTCCGCGGCGTGCTCCAGCCGTGGCTGGCGGCGCGGCGCTGGGGAGGTCATGTCGCCATGCTCGGGGCATTGGTGCTCGCTGTGGTGCAGCGCTGGGAGCGCTTGCGGACGGCCTGGCCGGAGGGCGTTCCGCCCTTGATGGAAGCCGCCGCGCCGGTGTTGTTCGTGCTGGCGCTGCTTCCGCTTTATCTGCTGGTGTGGCGGCTCAGTCGCACTCCAGTGGCTCCCGCGATTTTCGGCACCTCGTTGATGTTTGCCTGTATTCACTCGGCCTGGCCGACGCCGATTCCCTTGTTCGTGCTGGCGCTGGGCCTGGGCGTGCTGGCCCAGCGCACGCGGAGCCTGGTCGGCCCGATCGTGCTGCACAGCCTGTTCAACGGCGTCAGCTGCGTGCAGCTGCTGTCGGAGACGTTAATTAGCCACAGATGAACACAAAAAAATAATTGTGGATTTTTCTGTGTTTATCTGTGTTCATCTGTGGCTAATTCTTCACATCGGCAGCTTGACCACCTCGGCGGGCGAGCGGCTGCCTTCCGATTCGACTTCCAGCTTCGTGCCCGGCTGCTGATGTCCGCGGCGGACATAGGCCAATCCAATCGCCGTGCCCAGCCGCGGCGAGAACACGCTGGAGGTAACGCGGCCCACTTCCTTGTCGCCGACGAAGAGCCGGCTGTCGTGCGGAGCTGGAGCGGCCAGCTTGACGCCGACCAGCGTGCGATTGACCTGGCCGCGATCGCGCGCCATGACGATCGATTCCTGACCGAGATAACACCCTTTCGTGTAGCAAATGGTCTCGGCGATGCGGCCGACCTCCGGGGCGAAAGTGTTTTCGTCGATGTCGGCGCCCTCGCGCGGCAATCCCGCCTCGATGCGCAGGATCTCGCACGCCTCACGTCCTGCCGGGCGTGCTCCCGCCTGTATCAGACGCTTCCAGATGCGCGCCGTCTGCGCCGCCGGACAAACTATGTCGTAACCTGGCACGCCGAGTGCATCGTGCCGGCGCACCCAGATGTCCGAGTCGCCCTCAAAGTGGAACGCGATGTGCTGCAACGGTTCCTTCGGTGGCGTATTCGCACCGAAGCCTTGCTCCAGCAGATCCGTGCTGCGCGGCCCGGCGAGGTGCATCTGAGCGAACGCCGTCGTGTGATTGCTCAGCTCGACCTGCTCGCTGATGAGATAGCGATCAAGGTGCTGAATGATTCTGTCGGCCGCGCCCGGCGCGACATCGAGCGAGAACCCCGCAGACTCGACCGGCTCAGCATGACAGTAAATCAGCAGATAGGCAATGACCTTCGCCTTGGTAGTGGTCAGAAACGCCTCGCATCCGCCGCCCGGCGGGAGGCCAAGAATGTCGTTGGTCGTAAGGTTGTGCAGGAAACGCGCGGCGTCGGTGCCCTGCACCTCGATCTTGCCGCGCGGCGAGTCATCGACGAGCACGGCGGCGCTCCGCGCGGCGTCGTACTCCGCGGTGACATCGCGGAAATGTCGGGGCACCAGGAAACCGGCCTCTTCGATAAACTCGGCTCCGGCGATAGTGGTCTGTTCGTGCAAGGGGGTGTGTTCGGCCATGAGTAACTTCCTCCATTCTGCGCGAGACTTTCCGGCATTCTTCTTGCTAAAATAACAGATAACGCGAGCGAACCGCGACCTCTTGCAAGGGTGCCATCATGTCTTACGCCGGTTGCTTTCTGATCGCCAAGCCGATCCTTCAGGATCCGAACTTCAAACGCACCGTCGTCTTCTTGTTGGCGCACAACGCCGAAGGGGCATTCGGCCTGGTCGTCAATCGCCCCGCCGAGACCAAGGAGCTGCCCTGGCCGGTGTTCCTCGGCGGTCCCTGTCCGTCGCCGGGACTCATCATGCTGCACGGCCATGCCGACTGGGCGGAAGCGGCGGAAGACGACGACGCGACGAACAAGGACCCTCAGCTGGCTCCCGGTATTTATTCCGGCGATGCTGCCTGTCTGGACCGCGTCGCGGATGTCGAAGAAGGCGAGACGGTGCGTTTCCGCGTTTTTAGCGGTTATGCCGGCTGGGGCGGCGGGCAGCTGGAGGGCGAGCTGGCCGTCGGCGCCTGGTCGGTGGCCACGGCCAACGGCCCGCTTCTGTTCGATACCCCCGCCGAGGAGCTGTGGGACCACCTCGCTCCACCGCGCATCCCCGAACCAAGCGTCAATTAATGGCGAGCGGGGGGCGTCAGCCCCCTGATTCTCGCTGGCACGAAGAATCAGGGGGCTGACGTCCCCCGCTCGCCAAAATGATCCTTCCCTTCCGCAATTCTCTTGACATCCGTGCTGCGCTCGTTACAGTAGATGTTAGATTGAGATTCAATCTCAACAAGGATGAGCATCTTCCCACCGACTGATAGGAACCTACCGTGAACCTGGATACCCTCCTTCCTCTGGAATATCTGCGTGCGGGTGAATGGGCCGACGTGGCGGAAGTGACGGGCGAGCCGACCTGGGTAAGCCGGCTGGCGGAGCTGGGTCTGCGGACCGGAAGTCGCTTACGGCTGCTCCAGCCGGGTTGGCCGTGCTTGCTCCTGATCGGCGGCAGCCGCCTGTCGCTGCGCGGCGAGCAGGGAACGCAGATCCTCGTCCGTCCCGTGGCGGGCTGAACATGCCTTCTCTGGACCAGCTTCGGCCCGGCCAGTGCGGCCGCGTCTCGGCCCTGGCGGGCAACGATGGATTGGTGCAGCGCCTCATGGAGATGGGGCTGTTCGAGGGTGAGGCGATCGAAGTGGTCGCTCTGGCTCCGCTGGGCGATCCCATCGAAATCCGCCTGGGCGATTCGCGTTTGAGTCTTCGTCGCAGCGAGGCTGCTCGCGTACACGTTCTCCTTTCGTGAGTGAGCGTCATGGGCAGCGAACCGAAGCGAGCCGCCGCTCTCGTCGGCAATCCCAACACCGGCAAAACCACTCTGTTCAACGCCCTGTCCGGCCTGCGCCAGCGCGTCGGCAACTATCCCGGCGTCACCGTCGAAACCAAAAAAGGCCAGATGTGCTGCGGCGGTCAGCCGTTCGAGCTGATCGACCTGCCGGGCACCTACAGTTTGTCGCCGCGCAGTCCCGATGAGATGGTGGCCGTCGATGTCATCCTCGGCCGGCAAAAGGGCGAGGTCCGGCCCGATGTCGTCGTCTCCATCGTCGATGCCAGCAACCTGGAGCGCAATCTCTATCTGACGACGCAGGCGCTGGAGCTGGGGGTGCCGGTGGTGCTGGCGCTCAACATGATCGACGTGGCCGCGGCGCAGGGCATTCGCATCGATGTCGAGCGCCTCAGCCGGCAGCTGGGCGTTCCGGTCGTGGCCATCCAGGCGAACAAGAAAAAGGGATTGGAGCAGCTTCGCGATGCCATCGCCCAGGCCGCTTGCGGCTTAGCGCTAAGCCGCAAGCGGCCTCTTTTCCCCGAAGCCTTCGAGCGCGAGATTGAACAATTGCACCAGGCGCTCGGCCCGGATGTTTCGGAATATCTGGTTCGCCGTCTGGTGCTGGACGTGGGCGGCTGGACAGAGCAGCGTCTCGTGGACCATCTCGGCGAGGGCATCCGCCAACAGGTGCAGAGCGTCCGCGAGCGGTTGGCCCAGGCGGGTTGTCCCGTGCCGGCCGTCGAGGCGCGAGCGCGTTACGGCTGGATTCGCGAGGTCACGGCCGGCTGCGTCGAGCGCCCCGCGGAGCGGCCGGTCACCTGGACCGACCGCATCGATCGCGTACTGACGCACAAATTCTGGGGCACGCTGATCTTCCTGGCCGTCATGTTTCTCGTCTTCCAGGCCATCTTTACCTGGGCTAGACCGCTGATGAAAGGCATCAGCGACGCCAAGGACGCGCTCGCCGACCTGTTGCGCGGCCAGCTGCCGCCCGGCCCCTTCACGAACCTGCTGCTCGACGGCATCCTCGAAGGCGTCGGCGCGGTGGTCATTTTTCTGCCGCAAATCCTGATCCTGTTCGCCTTCATCGCCGTGCTGGAAGATTGCGGCTACATGGCCCGCGCCGCCTTCCTGATGGACAAGCTGATGTCGCGCTGCGGTCTGAGCGGCAAATCGTTCATTCCCATGCTGTCGTCGATCGCTTGCGCCGTGCCCGGCATCCTGGCCACGCGCGTCATCGAGAACCGCCGCGATCGCCTGGCCACGATCCTCGTCGCCCCGCTGATGAGCTGTTCGGCGCGTTTGCCGGTCTACATTCTCCTGATTGGCGCCTTCCTGACCGGCCCCGCCTTTGCCTGGTGGCTGCCGGGCGTGGTCATGTTCGCCATGTACGCCATTGGCCTGGTCCTGGCTCCGCTGGTGGCCCTGCTGCTGAAGCGCACGCTGCTGCGCGGCGAGACGCCGGTGTTCGTCATGGAGATGCCGCTGTACAAGCTGCCGTCGCCGCGTCTGATACTGCGGCGCATGCTCGACAGCGGCTGGGCGTTCCTGCGCCGTGCCGGCACGCTCATTCTCGCCTCAGTGGTCGTTGTCTGGGCGCTGTTGTACTTCCCGCGCGGCGGCGAGGCGGAGCAGCAGCCTTACGACGTTCGCCTCGCCGCCATGCAGCAGGAGCTGGACACTCTCAAGGAAAAAGGCGAGAACGAAGCGGCGGAAGCAAAGGAGCAGCAAATCAACTCGTTGACGGCGGAGTGGAAGCAGCAGAGCTACCTGGGCCGCATGGGTAAGGCGATCGAGCCGGTGGTACGGCCGCTGGGCTGGGACTGGAAGATCGGTGTGGCGGCGCTGGCGAGCTTTCCGGCCCGCGAGGTGGTGGTCGGCACGCTCGGCATTATTTACAGCGAAGGAGAACAAGATACCGATGCCATCCGCGAAGCCAAAAATGTCGCGGATTTGCCGCTGGCCAAGGCGATGCAAAAAGCACGCTGGGACGACGATCCGGCGCGTCCCGTGTTCACAATTCCGACAGTGCTATCGCTTCTGGTGTTCTTCGCGTTGTGCTGCCAGTGCGTTTCGACGCTGGCAGTCATCAAGCGCGAGACGCGCAGCTGGCGCTGGCCGGTGTTCACGTTCACGTACATGACGGCGTTGGCGTATGTGGGGGCGCTGGTGGTGTATCAGGCCGGCCGCTTTTTCGGCGGATGAGGTGTGTGAATGGTTTCCGGTGTTGTTCTTTTTCGTTAGCCCAGCCCTTCAGGGCGGCTTTGCAACGAAATTCAGGAAAACGGTAAACTGGTCAAGATGGATAGCTACCCATCTTCACTAAGTTGCCAGATTCGGCAATTGCGTTGCAAAGCCCTTCAGGGCTGGGAGAGGTCGCGGTGAAAGAGAATTGTGGGCCTTCAGGCCCTTCCGCGGCACACGCTCGATACCGGGGAGGGTCTGAAGGCCCGAAATCGCCTCGACTCGCCGCCATTCCCAGCCCTGAAGGGCTGGGCTAACGAAACAAGACGAGGACAGGCGACGAGGTTGTATCCATGAGCGAAGCCGTTGAGCGCATCTTGACCCAGCTCGACGCCCTTAGCCCGCAGGTACGTGCCGAGCTGGTCCATGCCATTCTGCGTTCTCTGGAGCCGGAAGAACCCGGTGTCGCCGAGGCGTGGGATGAGGAGCTGGCTCGCCGCCTCGCCCGCCTTTCCAATGGGCAAGCAACGGAGGTTTCCGCACAACAGGTCTTCGCCGGCTGGCGTCGCCTCGGTGGATGAATGATGGACAGGCAATTACTGCTTGTTATCGTCTTGGTGGCCCTGGCCCTGCTATACCTGGGCCGGCGGACACTGCGCACCTGGCGCGGCCAGGGCGCTGGCTGCGGCGGCTGCAAGTGTTCCAGCACGGCCAAGACGCCGAACACCGCCGAGACGTTGATTCCCAGCGAGCAAGTCCGCCTGCGCCGTCGCTGAGGTCACGGGAGGCTCAACAAGAGTAGCTGTTTACCTCGCACGGGGAACGAGACATCAAGCCGCGGGACAGGGAACCTTCGTATTTTTCACCTAAAGAAATTTACAATACCCCCTTTTCGATGCTCAGGAGTTAAATACTTTCATGGATCGAATCGACGCTTCTCGCTCCTCTCTTTCCAGCAATCGGGAAAAGTTCTCGCCAGCAGGGGTCAGGGTGATCCGCTGAGCAGAATTCACGGTTGTTGCCTTGAGGAAGTGGAAGTGCGCTAAGTAATCCTGTGCTTTGAAATATCCAAGGTGCGACCTTTACATCGAAGAACCATTTATGGACCAGTTTCATTCCCTCAGGTGCGAGAAGAGGAAGTGTGGAGAGTTCCCACTTGAAAAAATCAACCCATTAAGGCACCAACACTAGCTGATTTGGGTTTTCGCGGCTAAATCGATTTTCTCTCGGTCCATCTCTCCAGATGGCCTTGAACCACTGCAGGATACAGATATCAAAAGCGTTCCAGAGGCTATTCCGCAAATCCCTGTCCATTGAGTCTCTCTGTAATGCCTTCGTAGCAGGCTCCAGTCCCATCCGCTGCGAGAAGTTCATGGAATCGCTCTCCGTTGAACAGAAAAACAGTATCTCCATTATCCATTCGGACAGGGCAAGTGCAAGAGCGTTTCACGAACTTCTGCGGCATTGAGTTCTTTGTGGGACATCCGGAAAAGTGGTCTCGGTTCGTTATCGAAAATTCTCCCTTGTTAGCCTTCCTCCGCCTGCGCCCAGTCCCGCGCTTCGGCGAGGTCTTGAGCCGTTATCTCGCGTTCGATCATCCACACATCGTCAGTTCTTGGAAATCGTTGGATCAAGCGCTGCCGTGAAGCCATTGCTTCTTCCTCTGTTGCAAAGCGCAATTGGACCGTCCGCGGATTGAGGAGCTGCGATCCGCCTTCCTCCAGCATCGCTTGGCGAGCCTGATCGTAGGTCACCGGATCGTTTTTGCGCAAGGCAGTGATTATCCGGTACGGCAACATCCCGGCGGCATGGGCTTCCGGGACCGTGAGACCGCTGGCGAGCACGATGCGATCGCGCGATTCCGGCCCCTCGGCCAGCTCATAAGCACTCAGAATCGTGGCGGAACGCTCCTGCAAGGGAACATCATGCCACGCATCCCAGATCACCGTAACGCGCTCTTTGCCCGTGCGAAAGGCATGCTCGTAAATCACTGGCTGCCCGAATTCACGATTGCTTTTCAATTCGGCGGCCAATTTCTCAGCAAGCTCCTTTTTAGCGCTCCCGATGCGTGACTCGGGACCGATTCGTTTGCGGGGCATGATTGGACCCTCACAAGGCGTTGGAGCTGACCAGCAGCCATTCGGCCGCTTCACGCACTTGGTTCATTTCGTACAAGTAAGCGACGTTCTTGTGGTAGCGCAGCGTTTCGCTCCACAGTTGCCCGATGCTTTGCCCGCAGGCCTGCACTTCCTGGCCGAACAGAGGCGGATAAGCCGCTCCCGGTGTGGCGGCATGCTCGGCAATCAGTAGCTCCGCCCAGGCCCGCACATTATGGCCCTGTCCCGCAACCGGCCAGGCGATCCCCATCGCTCGGCCCGCGTTGATGGCGGGCAAGATGTCGCCGACCCAGGTCAGCACCGCCGTCTCCGACCGCCCTAGCAGGGAGAAATAGGCCGCTTTCAGGATCATTTCCGCAGAGTAGCCCCAAAGATAGATCGCTCCGGCGCGATAGCCAGCTGCTGCCAGAGCCATGCCTTCGTCAAACCGCCGGCGGGCGGAGGTCCGGAACTCACGGATGCTTTCCGGTTGCCAACGAGCAGGTAGCCGCTTCGGCATCTACAGCCCCTCAGCGACCGATCAATGGTCCCATCGAAGACGACTCCGCTGCCATTATGATAATCAAAGCGTGATCGGACAATCCCCTCGTACCATAGCGCCGCTTCGCCCGGCACCTGGGCTTTGCTCTTCTCGCCGTCCACGCAGGAAAAACTGCGGCACCCTACATATTGTCGAGAGGGGTGGGTCGGGAAAGCGGTCCTACCGTCCAGTAGTCGAGATCCACCAGGAAACGCTTGGCCGATTCCGGCAGCTCCTGGCCGGGAAGGAGCCAGTAACTGAGGCGTTGGCCGTCGGGACAGACGCGGACGGAACGGATGGCCAGCTCCTGCTTGACGCGCTCTAGTGTCCGCTCGGTCAGCCCCAGGGGGAGCGCAGCTGCCCAGATTTCGCGCGAGGTGCGGGGGCCGTCGCGCAGAAATCCTTCCAGAAATTCACGCCCGCGTTCGCGCGGCGTTAAGCGCCGAGGAGGGTTTCGTGGAACGCCGGCCAGAAGCTGAGCAGCGGTCCAGTCGGTCGGGCCGAGCCACGACAGCGATAAGACTCCCGATTCGCCCTTCTCCACCTGGTATGTCAGGCTCGGTTGCGGCGGAGCGAGGTTGTTTTTTACCTGCGCCAGCACGCAATGGCCCGGCTGCTCGGGGTCGCGGGCGATCAGCCAGCCCGACCGGCAGGCGGCAAGGAAGCCGATCGAGCCGCCGCCGCGATAGATCGGCGAACGGCCGTGTGACTTGTTGAGGTGACGGACCAGAAGCACGCAGGCGCCGTGATGGTCGGCGAGCTGTGCCAGGGGAGCCAGGGCGCGACGCACGCTGGCGTCGTTGCCGCTGTGGATGCACGGATCGAGAAAGGACACAATCGGGTCGATCACCAGTAGGCGGGCGCGTGTCCGGGACAGGGCATCGTTGAAAAGAGCCGTGGCCGCCGGCAGTCGCAAGGGTTCTCCAGCCGGCGCCTCATCCGACCGCAAGACGAAGACGCGCTTCAAATCGGCGCCCAGCGCTTGCAAACGCGGACGGATGGTGTCCTCCGCACTGTCCTCGCCGTTGAGAACGAGGGCGGCGGCGCGTCCGGTGCCGGTTGCTCCGTCTGGAAAAGGTCGGCCTTTGCTGAGACGAGCGCAAAGATCGAGCGTCACCAAGGATTTGCCCAGGCCAGGATCGCCGTCGAGCATCGCCAGCTTGCCCAACGCCAACCGGCCCGGCCATAGCCAGGAAACCGGCCGTGATTCCAGATCGCCAACCGCGGATAGCTGCATGGTTGGAAAGAGTGGTGCAACGGAAGATACAGGAGAATGGGAGTGCCAAAAAGTCCTTCCTCATCTATTATGCCCGACCGAGGCTGCTTGTTCCTAGACGAGAATCCGCGAGGCATGGAGCAAAGAAGACGACCAACGCCCGTGTGGCGGTGTGGCGGATTGGCGGTGTGGCGGCATGACTTTGGGAACGCCGTCCGCGAAGCTCCGCTTTGCGCCGCCTGCTTCGGCGTCGGAAGGCAGACCCTCCCAACAGGGCTTGGGAGCCAGAAGAGCCGAAAGGCATGAATTGACACCCGAATCGGCGAATGTGCGCGCATTTCGGATATTTCGGAAAAATCTACTCTTTTCGCTTGACATGGGGGTTTGTGGCTGTACCATCAAACCATCTCGGCCTCTTCTCTGTTCCGGCCCCGCTGTTCGGCCTGCTTGCAGGAAGCTCAGCGGGGTTTTTTCGATCTCTTGTCTCCCCTTCTCCCTCTAATCCCGATACCTATCCGCGCCGGACCGTCCGAATCGGTTATGACAAATACGCGGCCGCGCGAAGAGGCAATTTGCGTCGAGGAGGGAAAAAAATCGGCTTGTGCGAGCGGTTCGCGCCTTAGAATCGAGTGGAACAATATGGGGGTAGTCCGTCCTCGGAAGTCCCCTCGCGGTCATGCCCGGCAAGGAAGCTGACGTGTGCTTCCGAGCCGCGGCGCTCCTCCTCTTTTCTTCGGAGGGATCGCGCATGTTTCGCTTCAAGCTCCTCATTCCAGCGGTATTCCTTGCGATCGTCTGCCTCAGCGGCCCCGTGCCGAGCCTTTACGCTCACGGCGGGGGCGGGGGACATGGCGGCGGTCACGGCGGCTTTGGCGGCCACGGCGGCTTCGGCGGCCACGGCGGCTACTACGGAGGGCACCACGGCTACGGCTACCACGGTTTCGGCTATGGCTATGGCGGTTTCGGCTACGGCTATCCCGGTTTCGGCTACGGTTTTTCCGGGTTCGGTCTGGGTGGTTTCGGTCTCTATGGTCTGGGCGGACTTGGTTACGGCGGTCTGGGTTACGGGGGTCTCGGCTATGGCGGTCTTGGTTACGGCGGCCTTGGCTATGGCGGTCTTGGATACGGTGGACTAGGTTATGGCGGTCTGGGCTACGGCGGCCTTCTTGGCGGCTTGGGCATGAGGGGCATGGGTTACGGCGGCATGGGCATGGGCGGCTACGGATACGGCGGCTATGGTGGGATGTCTTCCGGCTGCGGCTGCATGTGCATGCCTCCCATCTCAGGAGGAGCCATCGCTCCCGTTCCAGCTCCCGCCCCTGCCAATCTTGCCAATCCTGGAGATGCGCCGCTGCCGGTTCCCAATCGCGTAAGCTCGGCTTCGCGCTACACCGATTACTACGCACGCAACAGTAACCCAGCGTCCTCCTCGGCGATCGCGGCGAGGGCGGCCGGCTCCGGCTCGCGCTACATCGACTACTACGCGCACCAGGCGGCGACCGCGTCGCGGTATCGGATGGCAAGCCACAGCGTCTCTCAACCTTTGGCCCCATCCGAGACCGCCAATAAGGCGCGCCTGCATCTCCAGGTTCCCGCCGACGCCGTGGTGCGGCTCAACGGACAGCGCATGCGCACGACCGGAGAGGAGCGCGACTATCTTTCGCCGGAGCTGGAAGAGGGGGAAACCTACGTTTATGACATCCGGGTGACATGGACGCAAGAGGGGCAGCAGCGCGAGGTGAGCCGCGAGGTGAAGGTGCGCGCCAACCAGTCGACGACGGTTCGTTTCGGGGATGATTCGCTGGTGAAGCGCTGACAGCTCGGCTCACCAGCGCATGACGGCGGTGCCCCAGGCGAGGCCGGCGCCGAAGCCGCTGAGCACCGCGAGCTGTCCCGGTTTCAGCCGGCCGTCGGCGATCGCCTCATCGAGGGCCAGCGGCACCGAGCCGGCCGAGGTGTTGCCGTAACGATCAAGGTTGTTGTACACCTTGCTGCGCGGAATGTGCAGCACGTCGATGGCGGCGTTGATGATGCGGATGTTGGCCTGGTGCGGAATGTACAGATCGACATCCTGCGGCCGTAGGTTGCTGGCTTCTAGGACATCGAGAATGGTATCCGACAGGATGGCCACCGCCCAGCGAAAGACGGCCCGGCCATCCATGTGCATGTAGTGCATGCCCTTGTTGATTAGCTCCGGCGTCGGCGGCAGCCGGCTGCCGCAGGCCGGACGACTCAGCATGTCGCCGCCTGAGCCGTCGGAGCCGAGACTGAAGCTCAATAAGCCCTGGTCCGGCCGGCCGCGCGTCAGCAGCACCGCGCCGGCGCCGTCGCCAAACAGTGGATACGTCTTGATGTCGTGCGGATTGAGGATGCGCGAGTTGCAGTCGCCGCCGACGATCAGGGCCATGCTGCTGGCGCCGGAAGCGACGTAGGCCGCCCCGGTGATGAGCGCGTACATGAAGCCGGCGCACGCCGCTTGCACTTCCAGGGCCGCTCCGCTGATTTTCAGCCGATCTTGCAGCAGACAGGCCGTCGAGGGAAACGACATATCCGGCGTGAACGTCGCCAGCACAACCAGGTCGATGTCCTGCGGCGACACGCCAGCGTTATCGAGACAGCGGACGGCCGCCTCGTGGCACAGATCGCTGGTGGCCTGATGGGGCAGAGCGTGGCGGCGCTCGAGGATGCCGGTGCGCTTGACGATCCAGTCGGAATCGAAGCCGAAGCGCTGATGCAGGTGATCGTTGGTGACGACGGCGTCGGGCACGTAGCTGCCGGTCCCCAGTACCCGTATCCCCAGCAACCTACGGCAGCGCGGTCGCGGCAATGGAATGCGTTCTTCGTTCATGCAAATCGAACCGCCTGCTCTGAGGGACCGGCGTCGGACCGGGCTAAAGTGCTTCAGGGATTGCACCGTGATGCGTGGGAGCAATCTTGTCGTACTATACTGCCCTCTGCCGCCTTTGGCTAGTTCGTTAGGTAGCTGCACTTGCTTGCGCTGCGTGCTAACTACCGGAATCCTCCAGGTACATCGCCAGGGCCGACAAGGCGTGCTGGGCGTAATCGATGCGCAAGGTGCCGTCCTGGGAGGAAGCGTGGAAGCCGCCGACCAAACGCGGACGATACCACTCCTCAAAGTGTTGCGCGTTGGCATCGGTGTACTGCAAGTGGACGAGAAATTGCAGGCTGCGTTGCAATACCTCGGTATATCGCTGATAGCGCGCCGGATCGCTCCCCGCCCGCGCGGCCCGCCGTGCCTCCGCCAGGCTCTCGGCATACATCGCCGAGCTGATGGTCGGCGGCGCATCAATCGCCTTGCCGTCCTGCCATTTCAGGAAGCCGCCATACCAGAGCAGACGGCGCGGATCGAGGTGATCGTACTGCAAGCCGCACAGCCAATCGTTCATCTCGTAAACCAGCTCGGCGAAGACGGCCTCCTTGGTCTGCACGTACGCCTCGGTCCAGGCGGCCGTCTGCCACGGGACGAAGGCCATGCTGCGATGGTTCTTCCACCACGCCCGGTACGCGACAACCGCCTTGCGCGCCAGCTCGGTCTTCCAGGCGGCCGGTCGATGCTTCTGGCTGCGAAGGACGGCATACACGGCGAGGCCGGGATACGCATTCACGCTGTCCGCGTCGTCGGCCTCGGCGTTGTCGGTGTCGCCATCGCGGCAGCGCAGCGAGCCGTCGTCGCGGGCTTGCCGGCGTATCCAGCTGCACAGCTCCTCCGACCTGTCCAGCAGATCCGGCTGCGGGGCCGGCAATTCATTGATCGCCAGCACGAGCAGGCCGGCGGCGCCCAAACGATTCAGGATCGCCGAGGGCAGCGCGGTGTGCCGGCACTTCGCATCGCTGGAATCGACGGTGGTGTCGTCGAGCAGAGTGAGGATGGCCTGGGTGGCGCGAGCGGCATAGCGTTCCTCGCCGAGCAAGCGAGCGGCGCGGGCCAGCGCGAAGGCAGCGCCGGCCTGACGGAGATAGTTGTCGCCCTCGATCGCGGCATTCACGGCCGGCAGATAGCCGTCCGGGAAACGCCCCTTGGTGCCGTTGATGCGTGAAAGCCAGTCGGCGCCGCGCTGGCAGCTGACCAGCATCTCTTTGGAGAATTCGTCGAGCTGAGAGAAGTCTCGTGCCGGTCCGCGCGTCAGAGCGGACGGTTGCGTCGAGGTAAGACGCGGAGTCTTCGGAGCAGACCTGGTGGGACCGGGGGCTCGCCGGTCTTTTGCTGTGGTGGGACCGGCGGCTCGCTGGTCCTGATCCTGACCGCGAATGAGCGAGAACGTCATGCCGCCGACGAGAAGCAGCAGGATGCTGAGGACGCGGATGCGCATGGTCAGGCCTCCTTGCCCGCAGAAGCGCACGCTCGCCAGCCCTCCCTCCTGGGGGCTGGTCGATCGTCAACGCGAGTTATACAGCGCCGGATGTCATTCGATCAACGGGAACCGGCTAGCTCGCTGGCGGAGCGGCCGGCGGCGTCTCGGTCGGCGGAGCCGGCGGCGTCTCAGTCTGTGCCGGTTGCGGCGGCGGAGCGACGGGCGGCTCCTGACCCGGCAGAAGAATGTGACGGATGCGCACGCTGGTATAGGGCTGGCGATGGCCGCGCAGCCGGCGATAGTTCTTGCGGCGGCGGAAGTGCTGAATGTACAGCTTCGTCGAGGGATGCTCGACCACTTCGCCGAGGATGCGCATGCCCTCGACGACAGGTTGACCGATGCGCGTGTCGTCGCCGTTGACGTAGAGCAGGACGCGGCCGAGCTCGACGCGTGCTCCCTTGTCGCCGGCGCGGTAGTCCACCTTCACGACCTCGCCTTCGCTGACGCGGTATTGCCGAGAACCATCCTCAAAGACTGCATACATTTTCGTTCAACCGTGTTGGGTGCCTGCGATCAAGAAAAAGTAACCTTATCAGTCGCGGCGTCTTCTGGCCAGGGAGCGTCCGCCGGTTTTTCTCGGTTTCCATCTCTCC
>Ga0335075_10002694_pt1 | contig 28370 bp, 21 predicted proteins | sample Lox_Sample_24_FD_206723 | JGI IMG/M metagenome (GOLD analysis project Ga0335075, IMG submission 206723) | Soil microbial communities from Loxahatchee National Wildlife Refuge, Florida, United States - Lox_Sample_2.4 | ecosystem: Environmental > Terrestrial > Soil > Wetlands | place: USA...
TCAGCACGAGCACCGCCGCACGGCCCTCTTCCGCGATCAGGCGGCCGATCTCGAGATCCTGGTCATGAATGCCGCGTGTCGCATCGACGGCTAGCGCGACCACCTCGGCACGCCTGAGTGCCGCGATGGCGTCGGAAACGGCGAGCTTCTCCGCCCCTGGGCCGACCCGGGCACGCCGACGGAGCCCGGCGGTGTCGACCAGCGCGAACAATGTGCCGTCCGCGCCGGTAAAGGAGTGGGTGACCGCGTCGCGGGTGATGCCCGGTTCGGGCCCGGTGATCAGCCGATCCTCTCCGAGGAGACGGTTGATAAGGGTCGATTTGCCGGCGTTGGGGCGGCCAACGACCGCCAGCCGCAATGCACGCTCCTCCGCCTCCCGCACTTCGCCGGCGGGGGCCAACCGTGCGGCGATGGCGGCGGCCAGCCCGTCGATGCCCTCTCCATGCGCCGCGGAGACGGCCAGCGGCTCGCCGAGTCCGAGCCGCCAGCCCTCGGCCGCGCCCGCCGCCCCCCTGCCTTCGGCCTTGTTGGTCACCGCCATAACCGGCCTGCCCTGGCGCCGCAGCCACTGGGCAAGCTCGAGATCGCGCGGCAGAACCCCCGCCCGCGCATCGGTCACGAAGACGACGAGATCGGCGCGCTGGACGATCGCTTCCGCCCGGGCCGACACCCGCGCTGCCAGCGTTCCGGCCGCCGCTTCCTCCAGCCCGGCGGTATCCGCCAGCAGCACGGCCCGTCCGGCCAACCGCACCTCGGTCTCGCGCGCGTCCCGGGTCAGCCCGGGCGCATCCCCGACCAAGGCCAGCCGCCGTCCGGCCAGCCGGTTGAAGAGGCTGGATTTTCCTACGTTCGCCCGGCCGGCGATGACAACACGCGGCAACATGAGCGGCGACCCATTCACCGCCATGCGGTGAGCGTGCCGTCGCGCAAAGCGATCAGCACCGTGGCGTCGGCGACCACCGGCGGCAGTACCGCCGGGCCGGGCAGGCGCTGGCGCTCGGTGATGTGCCCGCTATCGGGCGCCACCGCGGCCAGTTCCCCGTTATCGCCCGCCAGCAGGAGCCGCCCGCCGGCCAGAACCGGGCCGCGCCAAAGAATGGGGCCGCGTTTGTGCTTGGTATTCTTGAACACAGGCATCTGCGTGATCCAGCGCACTTGTCCGTCATTGCGCCCGATCGCGGCCAGGCGCTGGCCTTCCGTCAGAACGAACATCCAGTCTCCGGCAATCGTCGGCGTCTCGCTTCCCGACACCTCAAGATAGAAGACTCGCCTGCCCGAGTGCAGGTCATCGGCGACGAGAAGCTGACCCAGGCTGATCGCATAGACGATCGAGCCATCGATCACCGGCAGCGCCCGAATAGCAGAGATATTGGCCGGGCTGGCGCTCGCATAAGCGGCGGCAAGGCTGTCCGTCCACTGCACGGCGCCCGTTTCGGCCTCGAGGACCGTGAGCTCTCCCGAGGCAAAGCCTGCGATCACCAGGCCCTGGGAGACGGCGGGCGAGGGGTCGCCCAGCACCCCGACGCTTGCCGGGGTGGCCTGATAGGACCAGAGCTGCTTGCCGTCCTTGGCGGAGAGGGCAAGAAATGTTCCGCCAATCGTCGGCACGAACAGCCTTCCGTCCACGATCGTCCCTGCCGCTCGCGCTGGGTTGCCGATCGTGCGGCGCCAACCGAGGGTCCCTTTTGCGGCGTCGATCGCGACCACCTCGGCCCGCCCGGTCGCCGCATAAAGCATACCCCCGTCGTACGAAATGCCGCCACCGACCTCCTGGCTCCGATCCTTCGGCGCCTTGGTGTTGAACCTCCAGAGCGGCGCGCCATCCTCGAAGCTGAAGCAGCGCACGACGCCGGCGGCATCCATCGTAAATGCCTTGCCGCCGGCGACCACCGGCGAGGCCGTCAGCACCCGCCGATAGCTGGCCCCCTCGCCGATATCGACCCGCCAAGCCATTGTGAGACGACTGCTCGCAGCCAGCGATCCCATCCGGTGCTCCGGATTGCCACCCACCTGAGGCCAGTCCGGGTTGCGTCGCGGCGGCGGGAGGGCAATGGGCGCGCTCGAATTCTGCTGCACGGTCAGATTGCGCTCCGGCGGCAGCACGTCGAGCCTGACGCCGGGCAACGGCTTCTTGGTGGTGCCGAACCATGTGCCGCAACCGCCAAGCGCGAGCGGCGCGAGCATGATCAGGCGGCGCGACAGCGGCCCCACACGCCTGGCGGCCGTTTGGGCATTCGTCATTCCGAAAGCTGCACCAGCAACGCGGCGGCGCGCGCACGCACCCCCTGCGGAGTGGTGGGGTCGCTTCGCAGTTCCGCCAACGTCTTGCTGGCTGCCGTCTTGTCGCCCCGCGCGAGCGCGATCAGCGCCGAAGCTTCCTCCGCCATGGGCCGCCACGGGTCACCCGGCGCAAGGAGAGGCTGCAATTCGGCCTCGAGCGGGTGGACATCGCTGCCGGGCTTCACGTCATTGATCTGATGCGTCACCCAAAGCAGGCGCGCGAGCCCGGAAAAGAGCGGGCCGGAAGCTGGATCCTTGGCGATCTCCTCCCAAAGCGAAAGCGCCAGCTTCTGTTGCCCGTTGCCCGCCGCGAGCGCCGCTGCCCTGAGGCGGGCCATGGTCCGGTATCCTTCCGGGGTATTATTCCCGCTGAGACGCGCGAACGCGGCCTCCGCGGCGGCGTTTCCCCCGGCTGCATTGCCCGCGGGATTGACCCCGCCCAGTTCCTGAACGGCGGCGAAATACGACGCGGCCACGTGCCGCTGCTGGCGTAGCTGCCACCAAACCATCCCCTGCCAGCCAAGGATTCCGAGCACAACCACGACTGCGGCGGCGCCGACCACCCTGCCATAGCGCAGGAGAAGGCCGCGCATCCGCTCGGCGCGAAGGTCCGCCTCGACTTCTTCGAAGATGTCGACCAAGCTCATTCCCCTGCCGGAGGGCGGCCACCATAGAGCCGAACCCAGCCGATGGGAATCCGGCGGATCCATAGAAGGGCGGTGCGAGGCATACGGATCCGGCTTGCCTGGCCCTCCCCGACAACGCTCCGTTCACTCCTTGCTGGCAGAACGGCACGCCATGCGCCTTCTGCTTCCGGTCGCGCTTCTGCTGCCGCTATTGGCAGGCTGCGGCGTCGCCTGGACCACCCCGGTCGGGGCGGCGGCCGGGGTCAATCTGATCAGCGTCATCGTGCTGCATCGGAGCGTCTTCGACGTTCTCTGGTCGCTTGCCAGCAACCGCGACTGCTCGATCGTGCGGCTCGATCAGGGCCTCAGCTATTGCAAGCCTCTGGAGCCGGAACCGCCGCCGCTCCCCTATTGCACGCACACACTTGGCTGGGTCGATTGCTGGAGCGATCCGTCGGCCTTCGTCGAGCCGCCTCAGCAGGTCGCGGACGGGCCGTACCACCTGACCCCGGCACAGGAGAAAAACCGCACGAGCGGCTGGCCGTGACCGAATCGGACCAACGTGCTAGTGCCGACCTTTATTGGGTGAATGATTCGCCCTCACCCCCGGCCCCTCTCCCCCCTTCCCCCCTCTCCCAGAGGGAGAGGGGGGTGAAGAAGAGAGGGAGAGGGGGAAAGAAGAGAAGAAGAAAAGAGGGGTTCGCCGAGAGGGGGAGGGGAATTGTGCGCTCGCTGACTACATAGAAAGCGATGAGGCAGATAGCGTGGCGAGGGTCTCAGTCACTCATGCGTGATTCCGGGAAGTGGCGCATCATTGCGACACGATTGCGGGCGCCCCGGCGCGCGTGGGTCGCCGCCGGCAGCTATCTGCTGGTCGGTCTCCTGCTGGCTCCGCTACTCGGCTGCGGCAAACGCGGAGCGCCGTCGCCGCCCGGGCCGCCGAGCCAGATTACGTATCCGAAGATCTACCCGACGCAATAGGCCTGCCGGAACCTGAGGGCGGTTCAGCTCGAATGGACTTGATCGGGGCAGGCCGAGGCTTGATGGCTGCTCACGATCGCGCCACCGACCACCGCGGTCAACAAGGCCAGGGCCAGCAATGCACTCTTGATCATCGCTTCTTCTCCCGTTCCACGGACTGTCCAACCATTACCATGGCGAGCCGATCCGGCCCAAGGAGAAAAACCGACGCCCGCACCTCGCCGGGCGCGGGCCGCGGCACCGATCATTCCAGCCGCGCCCAATTCCCGTTAAGGAAACGCGGCCGAGAAGACGAGGCAGGTTTTGCATGGCCGATGGCTCCGCGTGCCAGTCCCAGGAATTTCCAACCCCCGCCGACCTCATCGCGGCGCGCCCGCACCTCTCATGGCACGCGTTCGACGGTTTGATGATCGAAGGGGTTCCGCTGGCCGCGATCGCCGCCGACCTCGGCACGCCGACCTATGTCTATTCCGAGGCGGCGATTCGGCACCGCTATGCGGCGCTGAGCGCTGCCCTGAAGGCGACGGGCCTCGCCACGCAAATCCGCTATGCGGTCAAGGCAAACGATCATCTCGCCATCCTGCGCCTGCTCGGCGGGCTCGGCGCGGGGGCCGACGTGGTGAGCGAGGGCGAGCTTGCGCGGGCTCTCGAGGCCGGAATACCGGCTGGACGCATTGTCTTCTCGGGAGTGGGCAAATCGCGCAACGAGCTGGCCGTGGCGCTCGCCTCGGGCCTCGACCAGATCAATATCGAGAGCGCCGAGGAGCTTGCCGAGCTATCGGCGATCGCTTCCGAACTCGGTCGAACCGCGCGGGTTGCGTTGCGCGTCAACCCCGACATCGATGCCCACACCCATGCCAAGATCACGACCGGCCGCGCGCAGGACAAATTCGGCATTCCCGCGGCCGACGTTCCGGGCCTCTATGCGCATGCCGCGGCACTGCCGGGCATCAAGCCGGTTGGGCTTGCCGTGCATATCGGCAGCCAGATCATGACGCTCGCACCCTACCGGATGAGCTTCGCGGTTCTGGCGAGCCTTGCGGAAGAGATCCGCGCGGCGAACCTTCCATTGGATCGGCTCGATTGCGGCGGCGGGCTCGGCGTTGCCTACGCGAACGAACCGGCACCTCTGCCGGAAGGACTGGCCGGAGCGCTCGGCGCCTCGTTCCGCGCGCTTGGTGTCGAGCTTCTCCTGGAACCTGGGCGATGGCTGGTCGCCGATGCCGGATTGCTGCTGGCCGCCGTGATCCGGGTGAAGGACGGATCCGAGCGGCCTTTCATCGTGCTCGACGCGGGCATGAACGATTTTCTGCGCCCGGCACTTTACGATGCCTGGCACGGCGTCGTGCCGGTCGGCCCGAGCCGTGGCGGACCCATTGGGGCGGCCGATGTCGTGGGACCGGTCTGCGAGAGCGCGGACGCCTTCGCCCGCGGCCGGCCCCTGCCGGCAGTTCGCGCCGGCGATCTTGTCGCGATCCTCGATACCGGCGCCTATGGCCGGGTCATGGCGTCCACGTACAACGCCCGCCCGCTTGCCGCCGAAGCGATTGTCCGGGGAGCGCGCTGGGCGACGATCCGATCGCGCCAGCCGCTCGAAGCGATGTGGGCGGATGAGCGCCTGCCGGACTGGCAGATCGTCTCGAGGTCGGAGGCAGGAGAGGGATGATGCGTGATCATCCGCGATGGATTTTGTCCCGCAAGGACCTGAAGTGAGCTAAGCTCCCGGGCGGAAACGATGGCGACAATATTTCCGGCTCGGAACGTGGGCGCTCAATCGAGGTTCAGCGCCAAGCTCGAACGGCGACGCCTGGCAGCCAGGCTGGCGCTGATCTTCGAGGATTTGTGGCGCCTGCTCTGGCCGCCGCTTGGCCTTGTCGGGTTGTTTGCATCGGCCGCCTTGTTCGGGTTCATCGCCCTTCTTTCGCCTTGGGTGCACCTGGCCGTCCTTCTCGTTCTGCTGATCGGGGTTGCGGGCGGCTTTGTCGCGGCAGCGCGCCGATTGAGGTTCCCGTCGCGGGCTGCCGGGGACAGGCGGCTCGAGCAGACGAACGGCCTTCTGCATCGTCCGCTGGCGGCCTTGTCGGATCGGCCGGCAACCAACAATCCGATTGCTCTCGCCATCTGGCAGGCGCATCGCGAGAAGATGGCGGCCCAATTGGCGCGTGTCCGGGTGGGCCTTCCGCACCCGAATCTTGCCGCCACGGACCGCTTCGCGCTGCGCGCGGGGCTGATCGTCGCCCTGGTCGCCGGCTTCGCGGTCGCCGGGCCGGATTCGCAGAGCCGGCTCGTCCAGGCGTTCGTGCCAGCCATTCCCGCCGGTCCCGCACCGCCGCCGTTCCAGCTTGAAGCCTGGATCACGCCGCCCGGCTACACCCACCTTCCGCCCGTGTTTCTCAGCACCAAGGGCGGCAGTTTCACGGTTCCCCAAGGGTCTGAGCTGGCCGTCAGCGTCACCGGAGGGGACGGCACGCCGCAGCTCATCCTGGCCGGCCGGGACGTTACGTTCCATACCCTGGGGCCGTCGAGCTTTCGCGCTGAGACGGTACTGACCCAAGGCGGCCGGCTGCGACTCCAGCGCGGCTTTGCCGCGATCTCCGCCTGGGATATCGCGGTCATCGCGCCCACGCCCCCGGCCGTATATTTCGCGGCCCCGCCCGGCGCCGATGCGAACAGCACCGAGACGCGATTTCCCTGGCACGTGCAGGACACCTATGGCGTGACCCGGCTTGCCGCCGACCTGCACCTGGAGGCCCGGCCGGGCGGCGAGGCGATGCGGTTGCCGCTACCGCTTGGCGGTATCGACACCAAGGATGCCACCGGCACCGCCCTCATCGATCTGACAGCCAGCCCGTGGGCGGGCCTGGAGGTCACGGCGCGCTTGGTGGCCAGCAACGGTGCGGGTCTCACCGGGAAGAGCAGCACGATCAGCTTCCGGCTGCCGGAAATCGCCTTCCGCAATCCCCTTGCCCGCGCCTTGATCGCCGTGCGCAAGCACCTCGCGCTGGCGCCCAACGATCGCCGCTTCGCGATTGCCGGGCTTGAGCGTCTTTCGGCGACGCCGGCTGCCGAGAGCGGCGATTATGGCGGGTTCCTCAACATGGGCGCGATCGCCGCACTCCTCCGCCACGACCAGAGCGCAACAGCGATCGACGAGGCCGAGCAGCGCCTGTGGCAGACCGCCTGGCATTACGAAGCGGGCCCGGCGGCCCGCACCTCGCGTGAACTCGCCGCCGCGACCCGCGCGCTGGAGCAGGCCCTTGCGGAGGCAGGCCAGCCGAACGGGCCGATGGAGGCGGAGATCAATCGCCGGATCACCGCGCTCGAGCAGGCGATCCAGCACCAGATCGAGACGCTGGCAAAGACGCTGCCGCGGCACGAAACCGAGTTTCCCAACAAAGCTGCCGCCCAACGCTTCGACCAGCAGACCTTCGCGCGCATGGCGCAGGCGATGCGCGAAGCGATCGCGGCCGGGGACCTTGCCACGGCACGGTCGGAAATGGCGCAGCTCCAACGGCTGTTGCAGCAGTTGCAGAACGCCCGCCCCCTGAGCCCGGAGGACCTTGCCCGCGTCCGGCAGTGGGAAAAGGGCGAACAGGCGATGGGCGCGCTGGGAGACATCGTGCGGCGTGAGGGGCGTCTGTTCGATCGTGCCCAGGCTCGCCAGGCGAACCCGCCTTCGTCGAATGGGCAGCAGGCGCGCGGCACGGACGCCGCGTTGCAGCGGGCGCTGCGCCGTGCGCTGGGCGTCCTGATGAGCGATCTCGCGGATGCCACCGGCAAAGTTCCATCCGCCCTCGGCAAGGCCGACCTTGCGATGCGGAGTGCCGCCCAGGCTCTTGGGACGGGCACCGACGCAGAGGCTGCCGGGGCAGAACAGCAGGCGATCGCGGACCTGCAACAAGGCGGGCGCCAAGCCATGGCCGCCATGACGGGCAGTGGCAGCCAAGGCGGAAAACGGCCCGGTATGGGCGTCGCCGGCTTTCTGATGCCTGGTGGTTCGCTGTCAGGCAACCCGCTTTCCGGGCAGTTTGGCCAGGCACCGGGGATCGGGCTCGATCCGTTCGGCCGACCAACGGGCGATCAATCGGATGGCGGCAGGGCCAACGGCTTCGTGCAAATCCCGAACGGCGACGTTGCCGCCGAGGCGCGCGCCATCCAGGAGGAATTGCGCCGCCGCGACGCCAACCCGTCCCTTCCCACCCCTGATCGCAGCTATATCGAGCGCCTGCTGAAAGTTTTCTGATTGCCCGCGTGCCTATTGCGGCAGCGGTGCCGATGCCGCCGCCATGCCCAACAGAGCGTATAGCCGCTGACTGGCGGGCCAGATGTGCATCACGTCGACGCGGAAGGCATAGCCAAACCACACCAGAAGCACGAGCAGGATGATGGTTCCCGCCCAGCCAAGCCAGACGGCGGCCGAAGTGCTGCGAGGTTCCTCTGCGCCGAGGCTTTCTTCATTCCGCAACCTGTTCGGTGGCCGTCGCTGCTCCGCCAGGATCCGATCGAATGCAAGCGCTGGCTCCGGAACGGCGACGGGCGGCGGGACCGAGAGCGAACCGAGAGCCGCAACGGACTCCGGCGCCACTCTTTCCTCCTCTGGCGGCTCCGGCGGTGGCGGAAACGAAGGCACGGGGTCAACACGCACCTTCTCCGCCGCCGGTTCCGGTTCGGGTGCGGGGATCGCCCACTCGGTACCACAACGGGCACAGCGCAAGACGCGTGCGCCGGCGCCGAGCACGCGATCCGGAACCTCATAGGCCGTTGAACACGAAGGGCAGGAGACGCGCATTCCCGAGAAAATCGGCCGCGGCGTGCGGCGAAGCAAGCCCCAGTGGAGAATCGCGCGGCCAATCGCGGCGGTTTGACCGGGCCGCAGGATCAGGAGGGGGTCACACGCGACCGAAAGAGTGGCCTGCGACGGGCGAACGGTTGCGCCTGCCGCGCCCGTGCCAGTCATGGCATGCTGGCTGCGCGAGAAAACCCATGGTCCGATTCGAGCAGGTCGGTCTGACTTATTCCACCCAAGGCCACCGGTCGGTGGCGCCCGTGCTGCACGATCTTTCCTTCAGCGTTCCGGAGGGTGGCTTCCGCTGGCTGGTCGGCGCGTCCGGTGCCGGCAAGACCAGCCTGCTGCGGCTGATGTATCTTGCCATTCGACCGACGATGGGGCGGCTCTCCCTGCTCGATGTCGACATCGGCTCCGCCCGGCGACATCAGCTTGCCAGCCTGCGTCGCCGCATTGGCGTCGTCTATCAGGATTTCCGCCTGCTGCCGCACCTCTCCGCCTTTGACAATGTCGCTTTGCCGCTGCGGATCGCCGGCCGCTCGGAGGGACAAATCCGCGCCGACGTGGCCGAAATGCTGCGCTGGGTCGGCCTTGCCGGAAAGCTCGAGTCGCCGCCGGAAACCCTGTCCGGCGGCGAGCAGCAGCGAGTGGCCATCGCCCGCGCGGTCATCGCGCGGCCGCGGCTTCTGGTCGCCGACGAGCCAACCGGCAATCTCGACGAAGTGCAGGCCGAACGGCTGTTGCGTCTGCTTCAGGAGTTGAGCCGGCTTGGCACAACGGTCATCGTGGCGACACACAACCAGGGACTGGTTTCCCGCCATGACGCGCCTTCGCTCCGGCTCGATCACGGCCGGCTGGTATCCTGATGGTCATGTGCCCGAACGCTTCCGCTCTCTCCGCAAGCGACCACAGTGAACTTTAGCCGATGGCCCGTTCCCGGCTGCGGCCCCGTGGCTTCGATGATCTCGGACTTCAGCGGGCGCTCTCGGACCGGCTGCTGCCGTTCCTTGTCGCGGCGATGGCATTCCTGGCAGCGCTCGCGCTGGCCGGATTCCTGGCCGCGGCCGGATTGGCGGACCGCTGGCAACACGGGGCGGAAGCGGCCGTAACCATCCAGGTCCCCGCGCCGGCGGCTCCGGCTTCGGGCACGGAAGGGACGGGCGCGACGCGGCTTGCGCGCGTTCTTGCCCTCCTGCACGAAGACCCTGCCATCGGCGCGGCGCGCGTGCTCTCGGCCGCCGAGCTCGACGCGCTGCTGCGGCCGTGGCTTGGAGCGGGCAGCAGGCGGCTGGCCCTCCCGCTGCCGGCCGTGATCGCGGTCAGGCTAATGCAGCCGAGCGCATCCCTCGATAGGCTCAGCCGGGTGCTCGAGAAGGCAGCACCCGGCACTCTCGTCGAGAGCCACAGCGTCTGGGCGGGTCGCCTGACGGCGCTCGCCGAAAGCCTGCAGGCTTCTGCCGCCATTGCGCTTCTCGTCGTCACGGCGGTTGCCGTCGCGGTGGTCGCGGTGGCGACCCATTCGGGGCTTGCGACGCGGCGCGAAGCCATCGAGATCGTCCACGGTCTCGGTGCCACAGATCGCTATATCGCGGCTCGCTTCGCCGCCCGCGCCATGCGCCTGGCCCTGTTGGGCGCCATCGCCGGCGCGGCTTCGGTCCTACCGGTGCTGTTGACGCTCACCACGGTCGCCGCCCCTTTCGGACGGCTGGACGCGCCCGCCGCATTGGCGATTCCGATCGGCGGCCTTCCCCCCTTGCTCTGGCTTTCGCTGCCGTTGCTGCCCCTGGCTGCCGCGGTTATCGGATACCTCACCGCACAGGTCACGGTCCGCCGCTGGCTGAGAAGGCTGCCTTGAAGCAATCGCTCGCGTTCGGTTTGCACCGCCACCTGCTTCGTCCGGCAGGACTGCTGCTCGGTCTTGTTCTCTTCGTCGGGGCGGGAGGTTTTGCCGCCTTCGTTGGCCGCATCCTGACCCCGACGCCGCCGCCCGCGCCGGCCGGCGGCATCGTCGTCCTGACCGGCGGCGCCGGCCGGGTCAAGGAGGCGTTTCACCTGCTTCTCGCCGGACGCGCGCCCCGCCTGCTTGTCTCAGGCGTCGGCCCGGAGACGCACCTCGCCGACCTGGCCAGGCTGTCCGGGGTGCCGGACGGATCCTTGCTCGGAAGGGTCAGTATTGGCCACCGCGCCGCGAGCACCGCAGGCAATGCCCACGAGGCTGCCAGCTGGGTGCATGCGCGGCACCTCGAAAGCCTGATTCTCGTCACCTCCTTCTATCACATGCCCCGCGCGCTGGCGGACTTTCGCCGCGCCCTTCCCCATGTCCGGCTGGAGCCCGTGAGCGTGCCGCCAGCCGTACCAATGCTTGCGTGGCCGCCCGAGCTTTGGCGGATCGTGATCGCGGAATACGCCAAATGGCTGGCCACGGAGGCCGGGATCACGGTGCTCGTGCACCGATCAGAGACACAGCAACGCGCATGATCCTGCTGCGCTCCGCCCTGTATAATCTCTATTTCTGGGCGATCACGATTCCGATGGCCTTCGCATCGCTGCCGATTCGCATCTTCGCCCCGCGACTGGCGCTCGCCTATGGCAGGATCTGGATTCGTGCGCTCTTCGCCGGGCTCGGTCCGCTGGCTGGAATCCGCGTCTCCGTCACCGGCGCGGATCACCTGCCGCAATTCGGGCCGGCGCTGATCGCCTCTCAACATCAGTCCGCTTTCGATACCCTAATCTGGATGATGCTGGTGCCGCGCCCGGCCTACGTGCTGAAGCGTGAGCTGACGCGCATTCCTCTCTTCGGTCCGATGCTGCGCTTGAGCGGGCAGATCGCGATCGATCGCAGCGGCGGGGCGGGCGCGATGCGCAGGATGCTCCGCGATGCCGCTCGGGCCAAGGCCGAGAACCGCCAGATCGTCATCTTCCCCGAAGGGACGCGCCGGCCGCCCGGAGATGTCGGACACCTCCAGCCCGGCATTGCGGCACTTGCTGCGCATACCGGCCTTGGCGTCATTCCGGTGGTCACCGATTCGGGGCGCTGCTGGCCACGGCGCAGCTTTCGCAAACGACCGGGCATCATCCGGATCGCTATTCTCAGCCCTCTGGCACCCGACCTCCCGCGCGGCGCCATCCTCGAGCGCCTGACCGAACTCTATTCCGCCGGCGTCGAGGCTGTGGGCAAGTCTGTGGGAGAAGTAAACGACACCTTGCCAAGCTCCCACAGCGACTTGCTCCATTCCTCTGATTGATACTGGTTTATCTTGCGCGACGGCAGCGGCATGACGCCTCTTCGAGACCTGTGGATGGTTGTTCCCGCTCCCTCACTTCGACCCTTCGAGGGCGGTAGACGGAGACTGCCCCGCCCAGGGGCTGTATCCTTTCACGATGCGACGTCGTGGCCTGGTTCTTACGCTCATCCTCGTCCCGCTCTTTGCGATCGGCGCGGAGAGCCTTGTCTGGTTGCTGGCCGCGCGACAGGTGCAGACGAGCTTCCACGAGTGGATCGCCGCGCGTCGGGCCGAAGGCTGGCACGTCACCACGGGTGCCGAGCGGCTCGGCGGATGGCCTTTCGCCGCGCAGGTGCAGATCGGAGGGTTTTCAATCTCGGGCGGAGAGAGATTGCTGCCCGGCGGATTGTCCTGGCGAAGTGAGGGGCTGGCTCTCCGGCTTTCTCTCACCTCCCCCGAGAGTCTGATCGTGCTTCCGACAGGGCTGCAAACCCTGCATCTTTTCGGTGGACCCGCGATTGTCGCCTCGGGGAGGCGCATCAGCGCGGCCGTGCGGTTTGCGATCCTGCCTTTCCTGACCAGAGCGGCGCCGGGGACAGGCGTTCTCATCACGGCCAACCAGGTCCGCATCGGGCCGGCGGCAATCCAATCCGATCTCGTGGCAGCCGAGGCGGTCGCGATTCAGGTCATGCCGGAGCTTCCTGAGGCGGAAGAAGCGCCGTCAGGGCCCACCCTCAGGTTCGAGGCGACGGGGATCGTCGTGGCGAAGGAGGAGGTGGCTGCGCTGGGCTCCAAAATCGGGGTTTTCTCGTTCTTTGGAACCCTCATCCACCCGGTACCGGATGGCGCGAACTGGACGTCCCGGCTCGCCGATTGGCGCAATCATGGGGGAACGGTTGCGGTGCGCAGCCTTTCGCTGGTGTGGGGGCCGCTTGCGGTGGGTGGTTCGGGCCGTTTCACGCTCGACCAGAATCTGCAACCGGCCGGCGAGGCCACCGCCCGGCTGGTCGGGTATGCGGCCACGCTCGATGCGCTGGCGGGCGCCGGGAGTATCGGCAGCGGTGTTGCAACCGCGGTCAAGGCGCTGCTCACCCTTCTTGCCCGCCCGTCTTCCTCCGGGGGACCGCCTGAGGTGGACGTACCGCTCAGCCTCGAGAACCGCACTCTCAGCCTCGGCCACATCCCGCTTCTCAAGCTTCCGACCCTGACCTGGCCATCAGAGTAGTACAGCGTTTCCTTGGTTCGAATCGCATGGACTGACCGGGTTGGCCACTGGTGCAGGCAACGGAGGGGATCGCCACGTCACGCCGCGCGCCTCCGGCGCGCGGCGTGACGTGGCGATGACATTGAAGAAAAGGACTGTGAGTCCGGCAGTGCAGTATTGTGCAGAAAGGTTTGGCCGCCGGCTTGTACGCAACGCGCACTGTGCTTGACCGGCGCCCGCATGGCGGCACACTTCCCCCTCATCGCTGCCCCTCAACATCTGAGTTGATGACAGCAGAAGGGCTGGTGCCTGGGGCTTCGCGGCTGCCGGTCGGGCGGTCAGCGGCTCGCTATCTGCCCGCCCGCTCGTGGCGGCAGAAGCCAGCAGGGAAGCTTGTGGCGCGCCAGGGCCGGGCAGGCGGCGTGCGCCTCCGCGGCCGAGAGGGCAGTGATGCGTGCCCGCCACAAGGTATGACCCGCCGTCTCCGCGCGTTCGATATCGGCACGGCCGGCGCCGATGATTCGTCCGCCGAGATCGGCGACGTACGAGGCCATCCGCTCGCTCGTATAGGCCGCCACCTGCACTCCCCAGTCCCGTGCCACGGCCGGCGCCCATTCATTCGGTTCACTCGGCGGCGCCACGGTTGCGGCGCTGGCAGGGACGATCAGCCCGCTGACAAGGCCGCGAAGCGGTTGGCGCAGTTCAGCAACCTCGGTGTCCGGCAGGGCCGGCGCATTCTCCTCGGCAAACCCTTCGTTGAGCAGGGCGATCATCGTTCCGTCGATCTGGGCGATGGTCTGGGTGCCCATGACCACACCAATCAGACGCACATCCCCGCGCTCGGCGCTGCTGATCAGCGTATGCCCGGCGGCATTCGTGTAGCCTGTCTTGAAGCCATCTGCGCCGGGATAGACCTTGAGCAGATTGTCGTCGCTCCTGATCCAACGGCCGCGGAAGAGGAATCGGCGGGTGCTGAACCAGTGATACTGGTTCGGAAAATCAAGAATCAGCCGGCGCGCCAGAATCGCCATGTCGTGCGCGGTCGTGACCTGGCGCGGGTCAGGCAGACCGGAGGGATTGAAGAAGACCGTGCGCGCCATGCCGATGGCATGGGCGCGCAGCGTCATCATCTCGGCAAAACGGCTGATGCTGCCCCCTCCGAGATATTGACCGAGCGCGGTTGCCGCATCGTTTGCCGACAGCGTGACCATGCTGAGGATGGCCTCCTGCACGGTCACGCTCGAACCTGGCGGCAGCCCGAGCTTCACCGGCTCAACAGCGGCGGCCTCCTCCGAGAAGGGGATGATCGTGTCGAGCGTGATTCGCCGGTCGCGCAGCGCCTCGAACGCCAGATAAAGGGTCATCAGCTTGGTAAGGCTGGCGGGGTAGCGGATTGCGTTGGGTTCGAACTCGGCCAGGACCCGCCCGCTTGCCGCGTCGACGACGATATAGCTCGGGTGGCGAAAGCCGATCTCCGCCTGCGCCGGCGGCGGCGGGAGGAAGAGCAGCACGATCATCGCGAGACAGGCCAGGAACGTTCGCCGGTGCGCCACTCGCATCTTGCTTGCTGCTCCTTGCCCGGCTCGTCCGATCGAACGAAAAATGCTTCCGGAACTCGCGCGGCCCCGGAACCACCATCCGCTCTGCCGTGAACTCTACCTGGACGCATTCGCGCCTGTCCAGAGGCTGACGAAATAAAAGTCAGGCCGCGCAGAGGGTTAACGAGCGGTGTTCGCCCGCGTTCCAGAATGCCCGCGGAGCGCCCCCAAGTTTTCTTGTGCACTGCACAAAAGGCCCTTGCGTACTCTATGCAAGTGTCCTATTTCCGGTTCGTGCTGCGATGCAGCAAGACGATCCGATGCCGGGGGACGGGCCTGAGGACGATGGGTCCCGAGGCGTTCAGGGCCGGCACCAGGGCACTTTGGAAGGACATTCACGATGACGCTCAAGGCAAAGGGAAGCGAGCCGATGGCGGAGGCGACAGCCGCCGCGGCGAGCGGGTTCGAGCAGACCGTTACCGCCATCAAGGATGGCATGGCCAAGGCAGGCGCCGGGTTCGAGAAGACCCAGGAGCAGGTCAAGGAGGGAGTGGAGAAGGCGATGAAGACAGCCGAGGAACTGATGGCCTTCAACCAGGGGAATTTCGAGGCCGTCGTCAAGTCCGGCAAGATCTGGTCGGCCGGCGTGCAGGACCTGACCCAGCAGGTGGTTGCGTCCGCCCAGGCTTCTTTCGACGAGACGCTGGCGACCTGCCGTGCGCTGGCGGCGGTGAAGTCGCTGCGTGAGGCGGTCGATCTGCAGACGAGCCTTGCCCGCACGGCCGTCGAGAAGGCGCTTTCTGAAGCCGGTCGGATCACCGACGCCTCGGTGAAACTGACCGAGCAGACGTTCGCGCCGATCACGGCGCGCTTCGCGCTGGCGATGGAGAAGTTCGCCAAGACGGCATGACGTCCGCTGGCAGCCTGCCTTCTCTTTTCGGTTGGGTCCAATCGGGCCCGTCAATTGGGCTCGGGGGAAACCACCCCCGGGCCCTTGTTGTGTCGCGGCCACGACACGCCCGCCCGCAACGCCGCGCAAGTTGATGCGGAACTCTTTTCCCTGAGGCTCGCGTTCCGATATGGTTTTGCCATGGACCGCGTCACACTCCGGATGGCCGCAGCCTCCCCCCCGCCGGGTGGGTGGGGCGTGGCGCGGCAGAACCGTGACGCGAGACGTCGCCGGCCGGACTTCGCATTGGCCGCGCGCCGGGTGAAGGGCGGATGAGCGACAACGACAGGCCAAGCGGTGGCAACGGTCCCTCGACCGGGGTGGCTGTCCGGGCGCGCCCGAAGACGCGCAAGCCAGCCATGTACAAGGTTCTGATGTTGAACGACGATTACACGCCGATGGAATTCGTCGTCCACGTGCTCGAGCGGTTCTTCCAGAAGAACCGCGAAGAGGCGACACGGATCATGTTGCATGTGCATCGCCGCGGCGTGGGCGTCTGCGGTGTCTACACTTACGAGGTCGCCGAGACGAAGGTGACGCAGGTCATGGACCTGGCACGCCAGAACCAGCATCCCCTGCAATGCACGATCGAGAAAGAATGAACCTATATACTTCGATGATGCCGCCGTGCCTCGCCGGACCTCTTCCGGAGTCGCCGCGCTGCTACGCCAGAAGGAGCGTCGTACGCCATGCTGTCCCGTAACCTCGAGCAAACGCTCCACCGGGCTCTCGCTCTGGCGAGCGAGCGGCACCATGAATACGCCACGCTGGAGCATCTCCTGCTTGGCCTCGTCGAGGATACCGACGCCGCGACGGTGCTGCGCGCCTGCGGTGTCGATCTGGAGAAGCTCCGTCAGGATCTGACCGAGTTCCTCGACAAGGACCTCTCCGGCCTCGCCACCGATCGTCCCGGCGATCCCAAGCCGACGGCGGGCTTCCAGCGCGTGGTGCAACGCGCCGCCATTCATGTGCAGTCTTCCGGTCGCGAGGAGGTGAGCGGCGCCAACGTTCTGGTCGCGCTTTTCAGCGAGCGCGAAAGCCACGCCGTCTACTTCCTCCAGCTTCAGGACATGACCCGACTCGATGCCGTCAATTTCATCAGCCATGGCATCGCCAAGGCGCCGGGTCGCTCCACCACCCGCCCGGCGCACGGTGGCGCCGGCGGCCAGGAAGGCAGCGGCGAAGCCGAGCGCGATGAAAAGCCCTCCCGCCGCGGCCAGGACGCCCTGTCCAACTACTGTGTCAATCTCAACAAGAAGGCTCTCGCCGGCCGTATCGATCCCTTGATCGGCCGCGAGATCGAGATCGAGCGCACCATCCAGATTCTCTGCCGACGCAACAAGAACAACCCGCTCTATGTCGGCGATCCGGGCGTCGGCAAGACCGCGATCGCCGAGGGTCTCGCGAAGCGAATCGTCGAGGGGACGGTGCCCGAGGTGCTCGCGCGTTCCACCATCTACGCCCTCGACATGGGCGCGCTGCTTGCCGGCACCCGCTACCGCGGTGATTTCGAGGAACGGCTCAAGGCGGTCGTCTCCGAACTCGAGAACCAGCAGGGGGCGATCCTGTTCATCGACGAGATCCACACCGTGATCGGCGCCGGGGCGACCTCGGGCGGCGCAATGGACGCATCGAACCTCCTCAAACCCGCGCTTGCCTCCGGCACGCTGCGCTGCATCGGCTCGACGACCTACAAGGAGTTCCGCAACTATTTCGAAAAGGACCGCGCGCTGGTCCGTCGCTTCCAGAAGATCGACGTAAACGAGCCGACGCTCGAGGACTCCGTCAAGATTCTCCGCGGCCTCAAGGTCAATTACGAGAAGCACCACAAGGTCCGCTACACGGATGAGGCGATCCGTGCCGCCGTCGAGCTTTCCGCCAAATACATCCATGACCGCAAGCTGCCCGACAAGGCGATCGACGTGATCGACGAAGTCGGCGCCTCGCGCATGTTGCTGCCCGAGCACAAGCGGCGGAAGACCGTCACCCTCCGCGATGTCGAGGAGATGGTCGCCAAAATCGCCCGCATTCCGCCGAAATCGGTTTCCGCCGACGACAAGGAGACGCTGCGTAATCTCGATCGCGACCTGAAATCGATGGTGTTCGGCCAGGACAAGGCGATCGAGGCCCTTGCTGCCGCGATCAAGCTGTCGCGCGCCGGGCTGCGCGAGGCGGAAAAGCCGATCGGCAACTACCTTTTCAGCGGCCCGACCGGCGTCGGCAAGACCGAGGTTGCCCGCCAGCTTGCCGCCACCCTCGGCATCCAGATCGTTCGCTTCGATATGAGCGAATATATGGAGCGCCACTCGGTCTCGCGGCTGATCGGCGCCCCGCCCGGCTATGTCGGGTTCGACCAGGGTGGGCTGCTCACCGACGCCATCGACCAGCACCCGCACTGCGTCCTGCTGCTCGACGAGATCGAGAAGGCGCATCCCGATCTCTTCAACATCCTCCTGCAGGTGATGGACCACGGCAAGCTCACCGACCATAACGGCAAGACGGTCGATTTCCGCAACGTCATTCTCATCATGACCACCAACGCGGGTGCCCAGGACATGGCCAAACCCGCGATCGGCTTCGAACGCGAAGTCCGGCTCGGCGAGGACGATGACGCCATCAAGCGCATGTTCACCCCCGAGTTCCGCAATCGCCTCGACGCGGTGATCGGCTTCGCCGGCCTAACGCCCGAGATCGTCGCTCGGGTTGTGGAAAAATTCGTCATGCAGCTCGAGGCCCAGCTTGCCGACCGCAACGTGACGATTGAACTTTCCTCCGCCGCCAAGGAGTGGCTCGCCGAAAAGGGCTATGACCGGCTCTATGGCGCCCGTCCGCTTGCCCGCGTCATCCAGGAGCACATTAAGAAGCCCTTGGCCGAGGAATTACTTTTCGGCAAGCTTGCCCGCGGTGGCGCCGTCAAGGTCACGCTCAAGGACGGGCTGCTTGCCTTCGAATTCATCGAGGCGTCACCGCCTGCCTTGCCCCGGCCCGAGGGTGAGGAAGACGGCGAACGGGAGTCCGAAACGGTCGAATAGCGCCCTGGAAATTGTCTGCCTGCCTTAACGAATCGCCATCGCCAGGCCAGGGCGGGAGGAGAGCGGCGACACATTGCTGCAACAAGACCATGTGATTGTCTGGCCCGGGCGGTAGCCTGCCCGGGGATGGCAGCAAAGCCGCCATGGTTTTGCCCTTCCGGCGCACCACCTCCCGCCTGAGCGGCTTGGCTCGGGTCGCCAAAGAGGGTACCGATGGACGAACACACCGATCCCATGACGGCACGAAGCTACGGATCGCCGCCGGCCAGCCGTGAGATCCTCGAGCCTCCGCGTGTCCACCATCGGCGCCGCCTCCTTCCCACCCTCGTCGTCCTCGCGCTGATCCTGGCCGTTATCTTGTGGGCCCATCCCTGGGCCACCGGGCCTGCTCATAAAGGCCCACCCGCGACCCCGCCGCAGCCGGTCAGCGTCGCCACGGCAACCACGGGCGAGATGCCCGTGGTCCTGAATGCGCTGGGCACCGTGACGCCCTTCAACACGGTGACGGTGATGACGCAGATCAACGGGCAGTTGATGAGCGTCGGCTTCAAGGAAGGCGACATGGTGCAGAAGGGTCAGTTCCTGGCCCAGATCGATCCGCGTCCCTACCAGGTCGCACTCGAGCAGGCGGAGGGTCAGCTTGCCCACGACACGGCGCTGCTCCACCAGGCGCAGAGTGACCTTGCCCGCTATGAGAGACTGAAGGCGCAGAACTCGATCGCCGAACAGCAGGTTTCCGACCAGCAATTCCTGGTCCAGCAATATCAGGGCAATTTGAAAACCGACCAGGCCGCGGTCGACAACGCCCAGCTCAACCTCACCTATTGCCACATCACCGCGCCGATCACCGGCCGCGCCGGCCTCCTCCAGGTCGATCCCGGCAACTATGTCCAGACCAGCAACACCAGCGGCATCGTCGTCCTCACGCAGCTTGACCCCATCAGCGTGATCTTCACCCTGCCGCAGAACGACATCGCCGCCGTCACGGCCGCCATGCAGTCGGGCCCGGCACTTCCCGTCACCCTCTACGACAGCAGCAACACGGTCAAGCTTGCCACGGGCACGCTCACCGCGATGGACAATCAGATCAACGTCTCGACCGGCACCGTCGAGCTGCGCGGCAGCTTCGCCAATCCGAAGAACGCGCTTTTCCCCAACGAGTTCGTCAATGTCGAACTGCTCGTCAAAACGCTGAAGGACGCGGTGCTGGTGCCGAGCGCGGCGATCCAGCGCGGTGCGCCCGGAACCTTCGTCTATGTCGTCAAACCCGACAATTCGGTTGCGGTGCAGAAGGTGACGCTCGGGCCCAGCAACGCAACCGAGACCGCGATTGTGTCAGGCCTTTCCGCCGGGACGAAAGTGGTGACGGACGGCGCCGACCGTCTGCATCCGGGCGCAAAGGTCGCCGTCGTGACCCCCGGTGCCGCGGCGGCAGGCGCGAGTGCCGCCCCCGGCTCGTCCGCGCCCGCCACGGGCGCAAAGGCGCCGCACGCCACCCGCCACCCGACGTCAGGGGCCACCGCGCCCTCGACACCCCCATCCCGACCGTGAGCGGCTCCCTCCCAGCGTGAGCCGGCCGCGATGAACCTTTCGCGCCTGTTCATTCTCCGCCCGGTCGGCACGTCGCTCCTGATGGTGGCGATCCTGCTGGCGGGCCTGCTCGCCTATGGCCTCCTGCCCATCTCGGCCCTTCCCGAAGTGGATTATCCGACCATCCAGGTCACCACCTTCTATCCCGGCGCCAGTCCGGACGTGATGGCAACCTCGGTCACCGCGCCGCTCGAGGTGCAATTCGGTGAGATGCCGGGCCTCAACCAGATGTCCTCGGTCTCCTCGTCCGGCGCCTCTGTCATCACCTTGCAGTTCGACCTCTCGCTCTCGATCGACATCGCCGAACAGGAGGTGCAGGCCGCCATCAATGCTGCCGGCAATCTCCTTCCGTCCGGGCTGCCGGCGCCACCGATCTACGCCAAGTACAACCCGGCCGACGCGCCGGTTCTCACCCTTGCCGCGACCTCGGCGATCCTGCCTCTGACCGATGTCGAGAACTATGCGAACACCGTGCTCGCCCAGAAAATCTCCCAGCTTCCGGGGGTGGGCCTCGTGGCGATCAGCGGCGGCACAGCACCGGCCGTCAGGGTCGAGGTCAATCTCCAGAAGCTCGCCGGCTACGGCCTCAATATCGACGATCTTCGTACCACCATCGGCAATCTGAACGTCAATCTGCCGAAGGGAAATTTCGACGGTCCGGCGCGCGCCTACACCATCAACGCCAACGACCAGCTTGAAAGCCCCGCGCAGTATGAAGACGCGGTGATCGCCTATCGCGACGGAGCGGCGATCCGCCTTTCCAACGTCGCCTCGGTGGTGCAGGGACCGGAAAATGCCGAGATCGGCGCCTGGTCCGATAGCACGCCCGCCGTCATTCTCAATATCCAGCGGCAACCGGGCGCCAATGTCATCGCGGTCGCCGATAGCGTGAAGGCGCTGCTGCCTTCGCTGACCGCGGCACTTCCCTCTTCCATCCAGGTGGCGACCATCTCGGATCAGACCACCACCATCCGTGCCTCCGTCCGCGACGTCGAGTTCGAGCTCACCCTCGCGGTCGGGCTGGTCGTGCTGGTGATTTTTCTGTTCCTGCGCAGCATCCCCGCCACCATCATCCCGAGCCTCTCGGTGCCGCTTTCCATTGTCGGCACCTTCGGCGTGATGTTCCTGCTTGGCTTCAGCCTCGACAATCTCTCGCTGATGTCCCTGACCATCGCCACCGGGTTCGTCGTCGACGACGCGATCGTGATGATCGAGAACATCTCCCGCTATATCGAGCAGGGCCTCTCTCCGCGCCAGGCGGCGCTGCGCGGCGCGGGTGAGATCGGCTTCACCATCATCTCGCTCACTGTCTCGCTGATCGCCGTCCTGATTCCGCTCCTCTTCATGGGGGACGTGGTCGGCCGCCTCTTCCACGAATTTGCGATCACCCTCGCCGTCACGATCGTCATTTCGGCCATCGTCTCGCTCACCCTCGTGCCGATGCTCTCGGCGAGACTGCTGAGGCGCGATACCGGCGGCGAAGGGAGCCGGATCGGGGCGGCGAGCCGCCGCCTCTTCGACACGATGATCAACGGCTACGATCGTGCGCTCAACGTCGTGCTCGACCATCAGCCGGCTGTGCTAGCGGTCGCGATCGCCACACTCGTCCTCACCGTTGTGCTTTACATCGCCATCCCGAAGGGCTTCTTCCCGGTGCAGGATACGGGCGAGATCCAGGGGGTGACGACCGCCGCGCAATCGATCTCCTACAGCGCGATGGCCGCCCGCCAGCAGACACTTGCCGGCATCATCCTGAAAGATCCAGACGTCGCCGGCCTCTCCTCCTATCTCGGGGTGGATGGGACGAACATGACGTTGAACAGCGGTCGATTCCTGATCACCCTCAGGCCGCGCGATGCGCGAACGGCGAGCGCAACCGAGATCATCGGCCGGCTGCAACGCGCGACCGCCGGTGTGCCCGGCATCAGCATCAGCATGAAGCCGGTGCAGGACCTCACGATCGGCGATACCGTCAGCGCGGCGCAATACCAGTTCGTGCTGGAAAATGCCGACTCCTCGGCGTTCGACACCTGGGTGCCGAAACTGCTGGCCGGCCTCGAGAAGCTTCCCCAGCTCAGCGATGTCACCAGCGATCTGCAGAGCCGTGGCTTCGCCGCCTATATCGACGTCGATCGCGCCAAGGCGGCCCGCCTCGGCATCACGATGGCAACAGTCGACAACGCGCTCTATGACGCCTTCGGCCAGCGAATCATCTCGACCATCTTCACCCAGTCCAACCAGCTTCGCGTGATCCTCGAGGCCGCACCCGACCTGCAGACTTCGCTCGCCGGCCTGGATGCCGTCTATCTGCCGTCGGCCCTGGCCACTGGCGGCCCCGGCGGTGGCGGCCAGGTGCCGCTTTCATCCATCGCCACGATCAAGGTCGAGACAGCCCCGCTCGTCATCGAGCATCTCGGGCAGTTCCCGGCGACGCGGATTTCCTTCAATCTGGCCCCGGGCGCCTCGCTTGGCGCTGCCGTCTCCGCCGTTCGCCAAGTAGAACGCGATATCGGCCTTCCCGCAAGCTTCATCACCAGCTTCCAAGGTGCCGCCCTTTCATTCGAGGCGACTCTCGGCAATGAGATCTTTCTCATCATCGCGGCGCTCGCCACCGTCTATATCGTTCTCGGCGTGCTCTACGAGAGCTTCATCCACCCACTGACCATTCTCTCCACCCTCCCCTCCGCCGGCGTCGGCGCCTTGCTTGCCCTGATGATCGCCGGGGAGGATCTCAACGTCATCTCCATTATCGGCATTATCCTTCTGATCGGCATCGTCAAGAAAAACGCGATCATGATGATTGACTTCGCGCTCGCCGCCGAACGCGGCGAGGGCCTTGCTCCGCGCGAGGCCATCCATCGCGCCGCCCTGCTTCGCTTCCGCCCGATCATGATGACGACCATGGCCGCCCTGCTGGCCGCACTCCCGCTGATGCTCGGCACCGGGACCGGCTCCGAGTTGCGCCATCCCCTCGGCATCACGATCGTCGGCGGGCTGCTTCTGAGCCAGCTCCTCACGCTGTTCACGACCCCGGTCATCTATCTCTACCTCGACCGGCTCGCGCAACGTGCCGGCCGCCATCCCGGCGCCGCCCCGGCGCCTGCCGAATGAGTGCCGCGTGAATCTCTCCGCGGTCTTCATCAACCGCCCCGTCGCCACCACGCTGCTCACCATCGGCATCGTGCTCGCCGGCCTTTTCGCTTATGCCAATCTGCCGGTCGCACCGCTTCCGCAGGTCGATTTTCCGACCATCGTCGTCAATGCGAGCCTGCCCGGCGCCAGCCCGCAGACGGTGGCATCGACGGTTGCCGCACCACTCGAGCAGCACCTCGGCGTCATTGCCGACGTCACGGAAATGACTTCAACCAGCACCGTCGGCAGCGCCCGCATCGTTCTGCAGTTCGGGCTCGACCGCGACATCGATGGCGCTGCCCGCGATGTCCAGGCCGCCATCAACGCCGCGCGCGCCGACCTTCCGGCCGACCTTCGCAGCAACCCGACCTGGCGGAAATTCAATCCCGCCTCGGCGCCGATCATGGTCCTGGCATTGACCTCGGCGACGATGACACGCGGCCAGATCTATGACGCCGCCGACACCGTGGTGCAGCAACGGCTGTCGCAGGTTCCCGGCATTGGCGAGATCACGCTCGGCGGCAGCGCGCTTCCGGCGGTCCGCGTCGATCTCAATCCCAATGCGCTGTCAAAATACGGGATCGGGCTCGAAGACGTGCGTGCCGCGCTGGCGGCTGCCAATGCCGACAGCCCGAAGGGCGCGATCGAGTTCTCCGGCAACCGCTACCAGCTCTACAGCAACGACCAGGCAACGACCCCCGCCGACTACGCGCCGCTGATCATCGCCTGGCGCAACAATGCCCCGGTCCGCCTCTCCAACGTCGCCACCATCACCGAGAGCGTGGAGAACGTGCGAACCGAGGGCCTGGCCAACGGCAAGCCCGCCGTGCTCGTCATTCTCTATCCGCAGCCGGGCGCCAACATCATCCAGACCGTCGATGCCGTGAAGTCGCTGCTGCCCCTGCTGCGCGCCTCGATTCCCTCCAGCATCGATGTCGCGGTCGCGCTCGACCGCAGCACGACCATCCGCGCCTCGCTTGCCGACACTGAAGTGACGCTGCTGATCGCCGTCACGCTCGTCATCGGCGTTGTCTTCCTGTTCCTCCGTGATCCGCGCGCCGCCCTGATCCCGAGCGTGGCACTTCCGGTTTCCATCATCGGGACGTTTGCCGGCATGTACCTGCTCGGCTTCAGTCTCGACAATCTCTCGCTGATGGCGCTCACCATCTCCACCGGCTTCGTGGTGGACGATGCGATCGTCGTTCTCGAGAACATCTCCCGCCATCTCGACACCGGGCTCTCGCCGCGCGAGGCCGCATTGCGCGGGGCCGGCGAGGTCGGCTTCACGGTCCTCTCGATGAGCACCTCGCTCATTGCGGTCTTCCTCCCCATCCTGCTGATGGGAGGCATCGTCGGCCGCCTCTTTCGCGAATTCGGCCTCACTCTCTCGCTGGCCATCCTCGTTTCGCTCGTGGTTTCGCTCACCACCACGCCGATGATGTGCGCTCTTCTGCTGCGGCCGCGCGCGACGCAGAAAGGCACCGGGCCGCTCGCGCACGTCTTTGCCGCCAGCCGTGCCGTCTTCGATTTCACGCACGACCGTTACGCCGCCAGTCTCACCATCGCGCTTCGCCACCCGCTGCTCTCGATCCTTTCCCTCGGCGCGACGGTCGCGCTCACGATGTTCCTTTTCGTCACCATTCCGAAGGGCCTTTTCCCGACCGAGGACACCGGCGTCCTGATCGGCGGCGTGCAGGCCGACCAGAGCATCTCGTTCCAGAGCATGGAGCGGAAGCTCGCCGCTTTCATAGCAATCATCCGCAGCAACAAGGCCGTCGAGAATGCCACCGGCTTCACCGGCGGCGGGTCGACGAACTCGGGCTTCGTCTTCGTCACTCTCAAGCCGCTCGCCGAACGCACCGCCACGGCATCCGAAGTCATTGCCCAGCTCCGTCGTCCGCTCGGGCGCGTGGCCGGCGCCAGGCTGTTCCTCCAGCCTGCGGCCGATATCCGTGCCGGCGGGCGACAGAGCAACGCCACCTACCAGTTCACCCTCCAAGGCACCTCGGCGAGCGAGCTTTACGCGTGGACGAAGAAACTCGAGGCGGCGCTGGCGCACTCACCAATCCTGCGCGACGTCAATTCCGACCAGCAGCAGGGCGGGCTCGAGGCCAATGTCGTGATCGATCGCGGCACCGCCGCCCGCCTTGGGGTCACCCCCGCCCAGATCGACAACACGCTCGACGACGCCTTCGGCCAGCGCCTGGTCTCGACCATCTACCGCCAGATGAACCAGTACCACGTGGTCATGGAGGTGGCGCCGGAATACTGGCAGAACCCGTCGATTCTCAAGGACATCTACATCAGCACCTCGGGCGCCTCGGCAGCGGGAACCGCGACGTCCGGGTTCGCGGCCGGCACCGTTGCGAGCACATCCTCGAGCATCTCGGCAGCTTCGGTCGCCGCCGATTCGGCACGCAATGCCGCCCTCAATGCGATCGCGGCCTCCGGCAAGACGAGCGCCTCGAGCGGCACCGCCGTCAGCACGAATGCGGAGACGATGGTGCCGCTTGCCGCGCTTGCGAGCTACGCTCCAGGCACCACGCCGCTTTCCGTCAATCATCAGGGACTGTTGGTCGCCTCGACCATTTCGTTCAATCTGGCCCAAGGAAAATCAATCAGCCAGGCCGGCGCCGCGATTCGCCAGACCATGCGCGAGATCGGCGTGCCCGCCACGATCCATGGCAGTTTCGCCGGAACCGCCCAGCTTGCCGCGCGATCCTTCTCGCAGGAACCGATCCTGATCCTCGCCGCCCTGCTTGCCGTCTACACGGTGCTCGGCATTCTTTATGAGAGCACCATCCACCCTATCACCATTCTTTCCACGCTCCCCTCGGCCGGCGTCGGCGCGTTGCTCGCCTTGATGCTCTGCCGGATGGAATTCACCGTGATCTCGCTGATCGGACTCATTCTGCTCATCGGCATCGTCAAGAAGAACGCCATCATGATGATCGACTTCGCGATCCATGCCGAACGAAGCCGCAACCTGACGCCGCGCCGGGCTATCCGCGAAGCGGCCATCATGCGCTTCCGCCCGATCATGATGACGACCATGGCGGCGATCTTCGGCGCCGCACCGCTGGTGCTGAGCCCGGGTTACGGGGCCGAACTTCGCCAGCCGCTTGGCATCAGCATCATCGGCGGCCTGATCCTGAGCCAGGCCCTCACGCTCTACACGACGCCTGTCATCTACCTTTATCTTGACCGTTTCAGCCTGTGGCTCCGCCGAATCTCCGGCCACCCCGCCGCGATGGAGCCCGGGGAATGAGGAAGTTCGCCGTCAGCGCCTCACTTCTGCTCGCCGCCTGCACCGTCGGCCCGAACTATGAACGGCCCGCCGCGATTGTGCCGACCCATTACAAGGCGCTCGCCGGTTGGGTCACCGCCCAGCCGGCGGCTGCCATCAGCCGGGGCGCCTGGTGGACGATCTTCAATGACCCGACCCTCGATTCGCTCGAATCCCAGGTTATCGTCTCCAACCAGACCATTCGCGCCGATGCCGCGGCTTATGCCCAGGCACGCGCGCTCGTCGACGAGGCGCGGGCGGGCTTCTACCCAACCCTCTCAGCCAATACCGGCATCACCCGCGCGTCGAGCGGTGGCGGCAAGGTCACCGGGAGCAATGGCAGCGAATTCTCGACGGCGCCGCTGACCACGACGAACTATACGCTCGAGGGCAGCGGCGCGTGGGATATCGATCTCTGGGGCAGTATTCGCCGCCAGGTCCAAAGCAGCGTCGCCGCCGCGCAGGTCAGCGCCGCCGATCTCGCCAACGCGGAACTTTCAGAGCAGGCGGCGCTGGCTTCGGATTATTTCCAGCTCCGTGCTGCGGACGCCAATGAAAAGCTGCTCCAGGAGACCATTGAGGCCTATCGCCGCTCACTCCAGATCACCGAGAACCAGTTCGCCGCCGGCACCGCGGCGCGTTCGGACGTGCTGGCCGCCCAGGTCCAGCTTCAGAACGCACAGTCCCAGGCGATCGGCACCCAGGTCTCCCGCGCCGAGTTCGAGCATGCCATCGCGGTCCTCATTGGAAAGCCTCCGGCGGATCTCACCATCCCGCCTGGAACGCTGCAGGCGGCGGTTCCGGTTACCCCGCCTGGCCTTCCCTCGACCCTGCTCGAACGGAGGCCGGACATCGCCGCCGCCGAGCGCACGATGGCCGAGGAGAACGCGCTGATCGGCGTGCAGGTCGCGGCGTACTACCCGACGGTCGATCTCAGCGCGTTGTTCGGATATGTCGGGAATCCGCTCGGCTCGCTGATCCGCCTCTCCGACCGGGTCTGGTCCCTCGGCGCCGCCGCGACAGATCCGCTGTTCGAGGGGGGTGCGCGAAACGCCGCCGTGGCGGCCGCCCGCGCCACCTACGACGAGAGCGTGGCCAACTATCGGGAGACCGTTCTCACCGCCTTCCAGGGGGTGGAAGACCAGCTTTCGTCTTTGCAAATCCTTGCCGAGCAGTACCAGGCCCAGGACGCGGCCGTTGCCTCCGCAACCGAGACGGTCGCCATCACGTTGAACGAATACGAAGCCGGGACCGTCGCTTACACGTCGGTTGTTCTCGCCCAGGCCACTCAGCTTGCCGACCAGGAATCCTTGCTGACCATCCAGCAGGACCGGCTCCTCGCAAGCGTCAGCCTGATCGAGAATCTCGGTGGCGGCTGGTCGGCCGGCGAGCTGCCGACGGCAAGTTCGCTCCAGCAATCGAACCCGCTGCTGCCATGATCGAAAAAGGGGCGGCACCACCAGGGTGCCGCCCGTTGAGTTCCGCGCCGAGGGAGCGGCGCGTTATCGGGGGAGGAAACACCGAATCGACCGAGGGTCGATCCGGTGTTTTTCTTAACGGTTGAATGTTGACAAAGGATTACTGACGCCTTCGGCGCCACCGGATTCGCTCGCATGGTCAATTTCGCCGCTTGAAGCGGGATGATTTTTGATCATCCCGCTCTTCGTTTATTTTCTCGGTCCGGCTGATTTCCCTGTCCGCCCGGCGAGCGCGGCTCCGGCCCTGCCGCAGGTTGGGAAATT
>Ga0335075_10002695_pt1 | contig 28367 bp, 27 predicted proteins | sample Lox_Sample_24_FD_206723 | JGI IMG/M metagenome (GOLD analysis project Ga0335075, IMG submission 206723) | Soil microbial communities from Loxahatchee National Wildlife Refuge, Florida, United States - Lox_Sample_2.4 | ecosystem: Environmental > Terrestrial > Soil > Wetlands | place: USA...
AACTCCCACTTTTTTTTTCTCCCCGCGGGCGCCCGTGGGGGGTGGGGGGGGGGGGGGGGGGGGCCCCCCGCGACCCAGAACGAGAGGCGCAATGCGGTGGCGGAGGGAGCCGGGAGATGCGGTGGCGGAGGGTGCGGGGAGATGCGGTGGCGGAGGGAGCGGGGAGATGCGGTGGCGGAGGGAGCGGGGAGATGCGGTGGCGGAGGGAGCCGGGAGATGCGGTGGCGGAGGGAGCGGGGAGATGCGGTGGCGGAGGGAGCGGGGAGATGCGGTGGCGGAGGGAGCGGGGAGATGCGGGGCGATCAGGCGCAACGCGGTGGCAGAGCGAGCGAGCGAGCAGGCCGCTGGTGTTGCCGAGTTTCTCTGATACGCTGTAACTGAGATACGCTGATAACTGGAGAAACAAGATGGAGCAGGCGGAGATCGAAGACGCGCGGCGCCGGATCCAGCAGGAGGCGCGGGAGCTCTTCCCCGAGGGCGCGATCCGGGAGGCCGCGCTGCTGCAGTACGGCGACGACCCTTCGGTCGAGCCGGGCCAGCTCGTCGTCCGGCTGCTGCTGCCCTCGGCGGAGGGCGCCGAGGGGGCAGAGCCTGACCGCAATCAGATGGACACGTTCCACACCGCGCACCGTGTGGCGATGCAGCGCTTCCGCGACTACGTCGCCCAGAATGTCCCGCAGGTCCGGTTCATCGAGGTAACGGACGACTCCGGCCCGGCGCACATGGCCCGGATGCGGCTGCTTGTCGCCCCGGCGCCGCCCGAGCGCGGCGGCGATCTCACGCCGGTCATGGCCCGCCTCGGCACGACCGACCTGGAAACCCTGGACACCCTCATCACCACGGGTATCGCGGCCAACCGCGCCGACGCGGTCCGCTGGGCCCTTGCCCGGATCCGGGAACGGCCCGCCTACGCCGAGCTCCGCGAGCGGGCCCGGCAGATCGAGGAGCTCAAGGCGCAGTTCTAGCGGGGGGCGTCTGGTTCCCGGCGGGGGAGCGTCGCTGTCGGCCGGCCTGCTGAACCCGTTTCATCCGCACGTATCACGTTGCTTACGCGGGCAGCCATCGGGAGGATGAGAGAGGTTCACTGTGAGCATCCAGTCCGGGCGGCATGAGGAGCGGCTGACGGTGGCTCGGGAGACCTCGCTTATCGGGTGCATCGGCGTTCTCATCGTCGCCACCAGGGGCGCGGCCGGCCCGGGGGAAGTGCTGGTCAAGATCAGGGGCGGTTCCGAGGCCTACCTTGCGTGGTCGCCGGAGCCGCTGCCCAAGGGCGCGACGGTGCTCGTGATCGAGTCACGGGGGAACCGGGCCGTGGACGTGAGCGAGTGGGCCGACCCACTCGCCGGGCTGCCCGATGATCCGCTGGCTCCCGGTTGAGCGCCGTTTTCGGGCCTCAGGCCTTTCCACCTGGCTGATTTGTGCAGTATGACGGGAACCTGGAAAAGATTGCCCCGGCGCTCGCCGGGGTTCGCGACTGGAGATGAAAGATGCTTGGCTACCGTGTTCCCGCGCCCGACGAGGCGATGCTGGTATCTGGCGGCAGGTTCGGGCGGGACGGCGCGCCCTTCAAGGTCGTCACCGGCCACGGCGCGTTCGTTCCGCCGTTCCTCCGCAAGACCAACTTCCTGACCCTGTCCATGGCCGAAGCCGAGGTTTCCGAGACGTGCGTTACCAAGCAGGGCATTTCGCTCAACGTCCGTGCGGTGATCGCGTTCAAGGTCGGTAACGACGAGGAGAGCATCGTCAACGCCGGGCAGCGGTTCCTATCGGATCAGGACCAGATGTCCACGCTGACCGGGCGGATCTTTGCCGGGCACCTGCGCTCGATCATCGGGTCGATGACCGTCGAGGAAATCGTCACCGAGCGGCAGAAGCTGGCGACCGAGGTCCTGGACGGCTCCAAGGCCGAGATGGCCAAGATCGGCCTGACCGTGGACTCGCTGCAGATCCAGTCCATTGACGACATGAACAGCGGCTACATCGACGCGATGGCCGCGCCGCACAACGCGGCGATCCAGCGGCAGGCGCAGATCGCGCAGGCGCAGGCGAACCAGGCCGCGGCCGAGGCGCAGCAGGAATCGCAGCGCAAGCAGGCCGAGTACGCCCGGCAGACGGCGATCGTGCAGGCTCAGTACAAGGCGGAGGTCGACAAGGCGCAGGCCGAGGCGGCGCAGGCCGGGCCGCTGGCGCAGGCCCAGGCGCAGATGAACGTCATCGACGCCCAGGCAGACCTGGCCCAGCGGCAGGCAGAGCTGCGCCAGCGCCAGCTGGTCGCCGAGGTGGTCAAGCCGGCCGAGGCCGAGGCGGAGAAGGTCCGGATCCTGGCGCAGGCGGACGCGCAGCGGATCCGCTTCCAGGCGGAGGCGGCGGCCTCGCACAACCGCATCGCGCTGGACCGGATGCTCATCGAGCAGCTGCCGCAGATCGTGAAGGAGGCGGCGGCGGGCCTGACCGGCGCCAACATCAGCGTGCTGAACGGGGCCGACGGTCTCAGTGAGATCGCCGCCGGCCTGGTTGCCCAGGGCGTCACCATCCTCGATTCGGTGAAGAAGGGCCTGTCCGGTCCTGCGGAGAAGGAGGTGACGTCGTTCGAACCCGTCGATTCGGCGGAGAACGGCGCCGTGGCAGGCAGCAGCGCTGGCGGCACGACGGGCCCGGCCGCCGTGGCCGGCGGCAGCCCTCGCGGCACGGCGGGCCCGACCGGATGAGCTTGGCCGGCCGATCATCTGCGCGCCGAGCCGGGCTTCTTCGCCGCCGCGGCACGGCGGGCCCGACCGGATGAGCTTGGCCGGAGCAGGATATGAGGACATGCCAGCATTGTGCCGATGACGACCGCTGGGCAAAGTGGCGCGTTTTGCCTGTGTGAATGCAATGAGGCCGGCAAAAGTCGGCTATGCATTATCACTTAGGTACAGATTTAGGTTCGCCAGACCCGCGGCATGGGCCGCGGAAATGGCCAACCGCGCATAGGATGGTGCTCCCTGCGCGTTCGCGTTGACCGGCGTGAATCCCGGCATCCCCGGCATCGCCGGGTGCGGGAGAAAAAAGGGAGAATGGCCGCGAAAATGCGGCAGCCGCCTGCCCGGGGCGTTTGAGCTGGCAGGCGGCTCGCCGTCGGCGGATTGGCGGCCGCGTGGCCGGCCAGCGCGAGACGGCCGGTGCATAACTTCGCTGGCTTCAATGTTCTCACTTCGCGTAATTGAATGGCCACTCATGGTAACGTGTCCATTACTCCTGGCGGGGCGGGATAACAGCGACACAGCCAGGCTTACACGCACAAATGCAGCCGGTTCATGCCTGACCGCCCAGGCCGCAGTCACATGGCAGCGGGTCCGGCAAAGAACAAGGGGGAAAACCATCATGCGAAAGCGCTTTACCCGGGCGTGCTACGCGCTCGCCACGGGGGCAGCCGTCAGTGCGGCGATCGGACTTTCGGCAATGGGCGCCGCAAACGCGGCCTCTGCCAAGACCGCTGTTACGCCGACGGCTACCACGGCCTGCGGCAGTCTGTGCAATGACCTGTTCAACCGGCAGCTGGGATACAAGTTCATCCCGACCACGTCCGGGCACTACGACAGTCCGCTCAGCCTGACGCTCGCGCACAACTTCCTGCCGTCCCAGGACTTCATCGCCGCGTACGTGGGCACTTTGCGCCAGTTCATCGACAACGGCCTGATCTCGCGCAGGTCCTACGTGGCGCTGAAGTACCCGAAGACCTGGCCGGTGTACCAGGAGCAGTACGCGCCGTACGGCGTCACCTCCGGCCTGTGCGCGGCGGTGAAGCTTGGCGACGTGCGGAATGGCGCTCCGATCGTCCTGCGGGCCTGCGGCACCAGTGCGCGCAGCCTTTGGGTGGCGGACTTCCACCACCGCGTCAAGGACATTCATTCGATCCTCGGGTACGACTTCCCGTGGGTCAACGGCGCGGATGCCCAGTTCTCGAACCCGCTCGTGCTGACCACCAACGACTACGGCTCGCTGTACCTGTTCGAAGAGCAGATGATCGGTGGCAAGGTCTACGACACCCAGCAGTGGGGCGTCAAGCTCGGCCCCGCGAGCTGACCGAGGTCATTCCGCCAGAATGACCGCATGACCCGGGCCGGGAGGCCCGGGGCGGGAACGTAGCGGGAGAGTGCCCCCTCCGCCACCAGGCGGAGGGGGCACTTCCGCGTCCTCAACTTGAGCGAGAACGCTACGTCCGCAGGCCGGCCGGCCCGCCAGCGGCACCGGCCCCGCCGGTTCCCGGCGGCCGCCGCGCCCCGCCGAGCAGGCAGAGCGGGGCGACGGCCAGGCCCGCCAGCGCCCAGGCGAGCCCGAATCGCTGCGCGAGGAGCCCGATGGCGAGCGGCACCGCCCCGCCGGCCAGGCCGGCGGCGCTCAGCAGCGACACCACGACCCCGCTCTGGTCCGGCAGGCTCTCGTACAGCCGGGCCTGCAGCACCGGGTACCACGGGGCCGTGGACGCGCTCAGGCAGCCGAGCAGCAGCAGCTTGGGCACCAGGCCACCCGCGAGCAGGAACGCCGGGAACGCCACCGCGGCCACCGCGGCGCTGGCGCGCAGCACGGCCAGCCCTGGGGCGTGGCGCAGCGCGCGGATCAGCGCGGCATCCCCGGCCAGGCCTGCCCCGAGCCTGACCGCCACGCCCAGCGCCGCCTGCGCGGGCGTGGCATGGGCCACGGCAACCAGATACAGGGCGAGGAACCCGGTGAAGACGTCCAGCAGCAGGTCACTGACCTGCAGCAGGACGAGCCAGCGGGCCACGCCGGGCTCCCGCACGGCGGCCAGCGCGCGGCGCGCCGCGGCGGCGGCGCCGGGCCGGGCCGGGCATCCTTGCGGCACGGCGCCCGGCGGGTTCCTCGCCGCGCCAGCCCACGCCGCCGCCGCGGCGGCGGCGAGCACCAGGTACGCCGACCGCCAGCCGCCGCCGGCCGCGAGCACCGCGATCAGCAGCACCGGGCCGCCCACCGAGCCAACCGCCCCGGCGAGCTGCCAGCGCGCCATGTGCTGCTCCCGCCGGCCGGGGTCCGCGTCCATGAGGCCGGCCTGGGTCAGGCTGACGAACGCCCCGGAGGCCGGGAAAAACAGCACGAACGCGACCAGCAGCGCGGCAAACGAGCGCGCGGCGGCCGTGCCGAGCAGGGCGAGGGTGAACACGATCCCGCCGGCCAGCACGGCGAGCCGGCGCCTGCGGCCGCGGCCGGCCAGGACCCCCAGCGGCAGCTCGAGCACCCCGCCCAGCAGCAGCGGCGCCGATTCCAGCAGCCCGATCTGGCCGTAGCTCAGCGCCAGCCCGTGCCGGATCAGCGGCAGCGCCGCGCTCCGGGTGCCGTCGGCAAGCTCATCGACCAGTTCCACCGCGAGCGCGGCGGCGAGCGCCGCCGTGCCGGCCCGGACCGGGCCGGCCTTCCCTGTTCTGAACAGCACGAACTCTCCTCCGTCCTTGTCTCACCGGCTCGGGTCAGACAGGGACGGAGGGCCGCGGGCATGCTCAGGTCACAGTCAAGGGAAGCCCATGCCCGGGATCGTATCGCGCCCAGCGGAAGCGGCCGGCTCAGCCGCGATGGTCAGCGCGTGCGCACGAACAGGGCGTCGCCGTGGTTGTCGACGAGCACCCTGGTGAAGTCGCGCCGGAAGTAGGCCCGCAGCGAAGGGTTCCAGGCGATCCGCCGGCGGTTGTACACACCGGCCAGCCACACGTACTGGGCGTGGTCGAACGCGCTGCGCATCATCTTCGCCACCACCGGCACCCGGCCCGCGCCGGTGAGCCCGTCCCGGCCGGAGGCCAGCGCGTAGTCGGTCTCGAGCGGATCGATCATCAGCGGGCAGCCGGGCACGCTGGACTCGAACCTGTTGGCGGCGATCGTGAACGACACCTGGTCGGTGAACACGCACGCCCCCGCCGGGACCACCCGCTGGACCGCCGCGATCGCGCGGGGCGGGACCCTGGGCGCCAGCGAGCCCTCCGAGGTGCCCTGGATCACCGCGAACACCGCGAGCGCGAGGGACGCCACGACGACCGCGGCCGGCTCCAGCCAGCTGCCGGCGCCGGGCCGGCCGGCGAGCCGGACCGCCGCCAGGGCTCTCGACCCCGGGAGGGCGATCGCCAGGGCCAGGAACGGCGCCAGGAACGCGGGGAAGTGGAAGAAGAAACCCGGCGGCATCATGAACGCGGCGACGACGAGGGCCGCGGTCGCCACGCTGAACCACTCCAGCGGCGGCGGCGGCAGCCGGGTGATCAGCGACGCGCCCGCGAACGTGACCACCACGAAGCCGACCAGGGCGAGGGTGGCCAGCACCAGCACCAGGTGCCCCGGGTTCACCAGGTACTCCAGCCCGATCATGTCCTGCAGCCGGGTCCAGACCGGCACGCGTGTCTGGTCGTACCTGACAAACTCGGAGATGAACACGCTCTGGTAGAAGCGCACCGGCGCGAGCAGGGCGAACGGCAGCACCGGGACGCAGAAGCCCGCCGCGACCCCGCCCAGGCAGGTCGCCAGCTTTCGTCGCGCGGGCAGGCACAGCAGCGCCACGACGGCCACCGGGATGATCGCCCACGACTCGATGGCCCCGGCGAAGCCGAAGATCACGCCGCCCCACAGCAGCCGCCGGCCGTCGGCCAGCTTGTCGCGGTCAAACACCGCGAGCGCGCCGGCCAGGCAGAACAGCGCCACCCACGGCTCGATGAAGATCGTGTGGCTGGTCGTCACGCTGGCCGGGTAGACCGCGAGGATCCCGCAGGTCACGATCACCGCCAGCAGCCCCCGGTGGCGCACCAGCAGGCCGCCGATGACCACGCAGGCCGTGCTCGCCAGCAGGGTGAGGATCCGCGCGACCGCCATTCCCCAGTCGGTGCCGATCGCCTTGGCCAGCAGCGCGGCCGGGGCCAGCAGCAGGGGGATCCCCGTCGGCTGGGCGAAGAAGAAGTCGCGGTACGGCAGCACGCCGCTCACCAGGCGCAGCGCGCTCGCGAAGTACACCCCGTCGTCGTACCAGGCAACGCCCATCAGCACGCCAGGTCGCAGGATCGCGTAGAGGCGGAGCAGCAGGGCGAGCGCCGCAGCCGCGGTGATGACCAGGCCGGCCGGCGTGCGCGGCACGATGCGCCACCGTCTCGGCAGGTCCCGGGGGGCGGCGGACGGCTTCAGCAGCGTTCCGCTCACCGGTAGCAACCTCCGCAGGCTTCGGCTGGGCCCGGGGCCGGATGGACGCCCCGGCCGGGGCCACGCTACGACCCCCCATGCCCTGGTCCAGGGTAACCATACTCTTACGCGGCAAACGGCATGATTAGCCAAGGTCGCGCCGCAGCCGCCCACATGCCTGGAGCGTCCCGGGAGGTGAAGCGGCCACCCTGGCGAGGACCGCGGGACCGGAGGAGAATTCCGAGCGCGGCGGACGATCGCCGGCCGTGAAGGGAGCGGCCGTGAGCGACATCATCGGCCAGGGCGGCGAGCGGCCTCCCCGCCGAAAGTGGGGCGGCCTGGCGGTGGCGGCCGTGCTGCTGCTCGTGGCCGGGCTGATCGCCGTGCACCTGCCCCGGCACCGGCACGCTCCCGCAGCGCCCGCCCGCCCGGCGGCCACCCCGGTGCCGGTGACCACGCCGGTGCCGGCGGTCACCCCGCTGCCCGTCGCGGGCCTGGCCGCCGAGCCCGACGGGGTGACGGGGCAGACCCTGCCGGTGACCGCGAGCATGCGGCTGCCGGTCAGCGGCCCCCGGCCCGCGTGGTTCTGGCCCGCCACCGGCCGCACCGAGCCGATCGCCGGCCTGCCCCCGGACAGCGCGGGATACGAGTTCACCGGGATCGCCGGCGGCTGGGCGGTGCAGGGGGGATCCGCCATCGTGCGCGGCTGCGCCGCATGCGCCGGGCCGCCGCAGCCGGTCTACTTCCTCTCCGACCGTGCCCGGTCGGCAACCCGCATCGGGCTGGCCGACGCGGTCGCCCCCGGCGCCAGGCCCGGCACCGTGTGGCTGACCAGCTACCCGCCTGACGCGGACACCGCCACCGCTGCCGGAACGGCGCGGGAGGTCAGCGTCACCGGCGCGCCGATCGGCCGGCAGCTCACCTTGCCCGCCGGCTACGTGATTGAGCAGGCGACCGACCGTGGGCTGCTGCTGGGCCCGGCCGCGCAGCGGCCGGGCCCAGCAGCGTACCGGCTGTGGGACATCGCGGGATCGCAGCCCGGCCGCACGTTCAGCGGGGTGATCGCGGCAGGCCCGGCCGCGATCGCCTGGGCGCCGGTGTGCCGTACGGTCTGCCAGGTCGATGTGCTGGACCTGGCCACGGGCCGGCGGACCACGGTCGTGCTGCCCGGGGCCAGTTCCGCGGCCAACGCGGCGTTCAGCCCGGACGGCGCGTTCCTCGCCGTCGAGCTGAGCTTCTACACCGGCGGGAACGAAGGGTCGCTGGCGGCACAGCTCGACGTGGCCTCGGTGGCCAGCGGCCGCCTCACGGTCGTGCCGGGCACCTGGGTGAGCAGCGACGCCCTGGTCGGCTTCGGGTGGCCCGGCGACGGTGACAGCCTGGTCACCGAGCTGAGCTTCACGACAAAGGTGCAGGTGGCCTCCTGGCAGCCGGGAGCCGCCCGGCTCGCCGTGGCGGCCGTCAGCCCCGGCCGGGTATCGGACTCCCTCATCATCGGGTAGCCACCGTCCCGCACCGCACGCTGCCAGCGGTCGCACGTGCCGCCGCCGGCCCAGGTTTTGGCCGCGCCATTCTGGGTAAAGCGGGGCGATAACCGCGATGGGAAGTGATTGACATGCGGCACTGCCTGCTGGTGCTGGACATGGACCTACTCGCCTTAGACGAGGAACTCGACCTCGAGCCGATCAACTATCTCGCCGCCCGCCAGGACCGGGAACCGTGCCAGGTCGTGGTGCTGTCCCTGGTCAGTACCCGGCAGCAGAAGCTGCCCGCCATGGAACTGCTCCTGGGGGCCCAGGTCGGCAAGTTCCCCGTCGCCCCGCGCCCGGACCACAACGTCAGTTCCGAGGCCGAGCACCGGATGAACCTGACCGTCCGCCACCTGAATACGATCGGCTGCCAGGCCAGCGGGCTGATCAGCGATGAGGACCTGCTGCACGCGGTGCGCTCGGAGACCCGAGCGCACCGCTACGACGAGGTGATCCTGGCTATCGGCCGGCAGGACGTGTCGATGCTGGCCCGCGCGCTGCACCTGGACCCCGTGCACCGGCTGCGGCGGCGCTGGGGCCAGCGGCTGACCGTGTTCCGGGAGCCGACGCCTGGAACACGATCAGCGAGAACAGAACGAACGTGATGACGTGCACGCTCGTGCAGTACGGGCAGATCTCGCCGAGCTCGACCAGCTCGGCGTAGATCAGGTACAGCACGAAACCCATGCCGACGATCACCGCCGCCACGCGGGCGCGCCGGACGGCCGGCAACGGGGAGCGCCAGGCCTGCGGCGAGCAGATCGCGATCATGAACGCGTAGAACACGACCCCGAACACGGCCACCGGGATGCCGAAAATGTAGGCCTCCGCGCTGTGCTGCACCACGACGCAGGCGTCCGCCCTGGCGGAGCAGCCGGCCAGCCCGGTGCCGGAGAGGTCCGCGTAGGCCTGATACACCGAGTCGGCGAGCCCGAGGACGCTCAGCACGAACGCGGTGAATGGCAGCCATCCCATGGCCCGCGGCAATGCCGTCAGCCGCGCCGGCCACGGCGTCGCGCTCATGCCGGGATGATAAGCCGGCCGCGCGCAAGCCCGGACCTCGAGCACCTTTGCGGTGTCAAGTTTTGCGCGGCGTTACGTTCCCGTTTATTGCCCGTCTCACGGGTACTTGGCGCCTGATGGTCCCGATAGGCTCTGCGCACGCCGCCACCGCTGCTGCCGCTGCCGCCGCGCCCGCGCTGAACGGAGAGGGCTGGCGCCAGGTGGCCGAGCTTGGCCTTGCCCTGATCCTGTCCGCGCTCATCGGGCTGGAGCGGGAGATACGGCAGAAGAGCGCGGGCCTGCGCACGCACACGCTGGTCGGCGTGGGCGCCGCGTTGTTCATGCTGGTGAGCAAGTACGGGTTCACCGACGTGCTGCAGCCCGGGCGCGTCGTCCTCGACCCGTCCCGGGTGGCCGCGCAGATCGTCACCGGCATCGGGTTCCTGGGCGCGGGCCTGATCTTCGTCCGGCGGGACTCGGTCCGCGGGCTGACCACCGCGGCCGCGATCTGGGTAACCGCGGCGGTCGGGTCCGCGGCGGGAGCCGGGCTGCCGGTGCTGGCCGCGCTGACGGCCGGAATCTACTTCCTGGTGGCGCTGGCCTTCCCGTTCGTCACCCGCCGGCTGCCGCCATCGCCCACCGCGGTCTCGTCGCTGCGGGTGCGCTACCCCGACGGCCAGGGCAGGCTCCGGGACGTGCTCCAGCAGGCCACCGACCTCGGCTTCGCCGTCGACGAGGTGTCGACCGAGCCGCTCGGCAACGGGCGCGGGACGGTGGGGCGGCTGGCCGGCGCCGGCCGGATGGTCGAGGTCACGCTGCACGTTCACGGCAGGAAGCCGGTCAACGAGCTGGCGACGGTGCTGTCCGAGATCGACGGCGTTGACGCGGTGCAGGCCCGCGACGTCAACCAGCCCGACGGGTGAACGGCGGCCCGGCTATTCCTTCACCGCGGTGAGGTAGGCGATGGCCGTGCGCTCCCGCCCGCTGCCCGCCTCAACGAGCGGCCTGAGGTGACCGGACAGCTCGGCGAACTCCTGCGGGTCCAGCACCTGGCCCATGGCCTCCGCCAGCGGAGGCATCAGCGGGTTGCCCGACATGCGCAGGAACCGTTCCCAGGGGACGGGCTGCTTGGCGGACCTGACCCTGACCCGCAGTTCCAGGTCGACCTCAGCGAACCCGGCGTCCACCGCGTGGCCGACCAGGTCCCGGTCGTCGAAGTCCAGCATCGGGTCGGCCCCGAGCGGCTGGATCGACTCGTGCAGAGCCTCGACCTTCGCGGCCAGGCCCGCGACCGGCCCGACGTCGTAACCAAAGAACAGCTCCGGGTCGCTCGGCGACATCAGCACGTTGATCGGCTCGGACAGGCTGAGCCGCCCGCCCGGCCTGAGCACCCGGTGGAACTCCCGAAGCGCCGCGGCCTTGTCCTTGACGTAGATCAGCACCGATCTCGTGGTGACCACGTCGACCGAGGCGTCGGGGACGCCGTCCAGGCTGTCCGCGGAGGCGAGCAGGAACCGGCACCGGTCGGCCAGCCCTTCCGCGGTGGCGGCCCTGCGGCAATGGTCAAGCAGATCGCGCGAGATGTCGGTGAAGATCACCTGGCCGGACTGGCCCAGCCGGTCCAGCGCGCCGAAGGCGATGAGCCCGTCGCCAGCGCCCACGTCGAGGACCGTGTCGCCTGGCTGCAGCCGCGCCCGCTCGAGCACCGTGTCGCGGACGGGATACAGGTACCCGGTGAGATCCTGCTGGCGGGCAGCCGCGTCGCCGCCGAACCGGGTATCGAGCAGCCACCGGTGCCAGCGGTCCTGGCCGTCGGTCACGATCACCCATTATGCCCCGTTCGCCGGGCCGCGGACCTTCCGAGGTGCGGTCTAGCTCGGCCGATTCCAGGCCCGCGTCCTACCTCGGCGACTGAGGGATGCCTGCCAGGCCGAGGCGCGGCTGCGACGCGTTCGCCGGGCCAGGCAACCACCACGCCGGCGAGCAAGGCTGCAGCTGTTCCCCTCCGCCCAGGTTCAGGGCGGACGTTGCGCGCCCTGGGCGGAGAAGGGTGCTCCACAGCACGCAGACACCCACGTTTTCGGCCGTTCCGCCGTGGCTCGTGACGCGGAGGTACCACACCGCGAGAGTGGTGGACGCGTACGGCGACGCCACCGTCGCAGAGAACGCGATCTGCGCCGGCTGAGCAGCGCTGCCCGCGCCAAGGCTCACCTGGAGCGTGCCGGACCCGTTGACGCCGGTGTCTGCGCTCACGGAGTTTGCCAGATCACCGAACGCAGACGCGCTGCGTCGTGCCGCCGGCAAGGCGATCTGGCTCTGTTCCTCGTCGATGAACCGCGACACCGTGGTGAGCACCTGGGTCCGGTAGAGGCCGCGCGCCGCGCTCCTCTGGTCGATGGCATGCTCGGCAGCTGCGCCGAGGACCAGCGCTATGCACACGGCCAGCGCGGTGACCAGCCACCACGAGCGGCGCGGCCTCGTCGCAGCCGGCGGTCGCGTGCCGCGGAACCCGGCTCGGCCGTGCTCGACGTCCCCAGGACGGTCGGCGATCTCGCTCCCCACGCCCCACCCTCTTCCCGCCAGGGTCGCACCCGCCATGTTCCGGTGATCCGGCGAGCCTTGGAGCCGCTGCAACGCTACCGGGGTTGCGTCCTCATTTGGGGCTGTTATGAGGGGCCGTGCAGCAGGACCTGATGGGCGTCGGCCAGAACGCTTCCGAGCGCAGGCAGGCTCACGCGTCGGCCAGGCGCTGCCAGCCCGCGCCATGCGGCGGATTAGCGTCGACGGCCTTGGCCAACTCGGCTGTGGCGTCCGGACCCACGATCGGCGTCAGCCAGGCGGTGAGCTGGGCAGCATCCGGCCTGAGAAACTCGTGCAAGCCATAGGGGTCCTCGGTGCCGGCCGGCCCAGGGAGCAGAATCTTCCACACCGCGGGGCCCTCGCCCTCTTCTCCCGTATCGAAGGCGAGAACGCAGCGCTCGGCGGTGCCGTCGCGCATCAGGTACCGCGTCTCATGGTTGATGTGGGATCTCTCAACCGTCATGTCCTCATCATCACATTGGCTCGGAACGCTCAGCAGGTCCGGCGCCGGAACTGCCCTCTGGCCGGCCCGGCCGCCCCCCGGTAGGCTCGTTGATCATGACCACCTGAGCCATGCGCGAGGAAGAGGCAACGGCGATGAAGTACCAGGTTGTGAACCCGGCCACCGGCCAGGTGGAGAAGGAGTACCTGACGGCCACCGACGCGGAGATCGGCGAGATCCTCGATCGGGCCGGGCGCGGCTATCCGGCGTGGCGGCGGACGCCCATGATCGAACGCACGGAGATCCTGCTCCGGGTGGCCCAGCTCTACAAGGAGCGGTCCGCCGACCTCGCGTCGATCATCACCCGGGAGATGGGCAAGACCACGGCCGAGGCCGTGGGCGAGCTCAAGTTCACCGTCGCCATCTACCGCTACTACGCCAACAACGGAGCCGACCTGCTCAAGGACGAGCCTCTGCAGTCCAACACGCCGGGCATGGCCTGGGTCCGCAAGTCCCCGGTCGGGACCCTGCTGGGGATCATGCCCTGGAACTACCCCTATTACCAGGTGGCCCGGTTCGCCGCCCCGAACCTGATGATCGGCAACACGATCGTGCTCAAGCACGCGCCGCAGTGCCCGGAGTCGGCCACGGCCATGGAAAAGATCTTCCACGACGCTGGGCTGCCCGCCGACGCGTACATCAACGTGTTCGCCACCAACGAGCAGGTGGCCGAGATGATCGCCGATCCGCGGATCGCCGGGGTGTCGGTGACCGGCAGCGAGCGGGCCGGCTCGGCAGTGGCCGCCACGGCCGGCCAGAACCTGAAGAAGGTCGTGCTGGAGCTGGGCGGTTCCGACCCGTTCATCGTGCTGGACGGCGCCGACCTGCCCGCCGTGGCCAAGGCGGCGGCGGAAGCCCGGATGGAGAACGGTGGCCAGGCGTGCAACGCGTCCAAGCGGATGATCGTGACCGAGGACGTGTACGACGAGTTCCTGTCCGAGTTCACCGCCGCGATGTCCGGCTACACCACCGGCGACCCCTTCGACCCGGCCACCTCCTACGGGCCGCTGTCGTCGGAGCGGGCGGCCGAGATTCTGATGGACCAGATCAACGACGCGGTCAGCAAGGGCGCGACGGTGCACCTCGGCGGGCACCGGCTGGACGGCCCCGGCGCGTTCGTGGAGGCCACTGTTCTGTCGGGCGTGACCCCCGAGATGCGGGCCTACCGAGAGGAACTGTTCGGGCCTGCCGCGGTGGTCTACAAGGTGGCCAACGCCGATGAGGCGGTCGACCTCGCCAACAGCAGTTCCTACGGGCTGGGCGGCGCGGTGTTCTCCAGCGACGAGGCGCTGGCCCTGGACGTGGCCGACCGGCTGGATGTCGGGATGGTCTGGATCAACCAGGCCGAGGGCGGCGGCCCGGAACTGCCCTTCGGCGGAACGAAGCGCTCGGGCGTAGGCCGGGAGCTCGGACCGCTGGGTATCGACGAGTTCGTGAACAAGAAGCTCATCCACACCCCGCCCGACGGCGAATAGGCGCGCTCGCGCGGAGGTGTGATCTGGCCAGGCCTGGGTAGCCGGATGACGCCGGCTGCTGCCGGATGCTGCTGCGCTTGTTTTAGTACGCAATGCTTGCTAAAGTTAGCGCAGTTATCTGGATCCCGTTCAAGGAGCGAACATGACGAGCCTGACCAGGCAATACCGCACGGCGGCGAGCCAGGCGCGCACCGCGGCCGACAAGACGTCCGCCCTGTGCGCGCAGGGAGCGCGGACGCTGACCGACGTCCTGCCCGCCCTGCCGCAGGTCGACCTCGTCCCGGCGGTCGAGCGCTATTTCGACCTGGTGCAGCGCACGGTAGAGCTGAACCGCAGCCTCGCCGTGAAGTGGGCGCAGGCCGCCAGCGCGCTGCCCGGCGCGGTGCGCGAGCAGGCCGGGTCGGCCCGCGAAACCGTGCGGGGCAAGGCGGCCACCGCCGAGCAGGCCGCCCACGAGCACGCTGCGCGGGCCACGCACGAACTGGCCCGTGAGGCCCGCAAGGTCGAGCGCCAGCAGGGCAGGAAGGCCGAAGCGATGGCCCGCGAGCGCTACGAGGGCCTGACCAAGGCCGAGCTGAGCGACCTGCTGGCCCAGCGGGGCCTGCCCAAGTCGGGCAACATCGACGAGCTCATCGACCGGCTCACAGCGGCAGACAACAGCTAAGGGGCGTCCGTCCGGGAGCCCACGCCTGGGCGGCCGCCGCAGCGTCGGTAGTGCATGCCGGAGGCCCTGATATGACCAGCAAGTTCACCGAGCTTGCGATCGACTGTGCCGATCCCAACGGTCTCGCCCGGTTCTGGTGCGCGGTTCTTGACTACGAGGTGCAAGACGAAGACCAGGGGATTGTCACAATTGGCTCGCCTATGGTGCCTGACGGCAAGAACCGCCTTGGCCCAGTGCCACCGACGTTGACATTCGCGTACGTGCCCGAAGGAAAGACCGTCAAGAACAGGCTCCACCTCGACGTCAACCCAACCGACCGGGAGCAAGACAAAGAGGTCCGTCGCCTGCTCGACCTAGGTGCTCGACACGCCGACGTCGGCCAAACAGGCGATGAGAGCTGGGTCGTGCTTGCCGACCCAGAGGGGAACGAGTTCTGCGTCCTTGCGGACCGCCGCCCCTGATCGGAGGCTGCACACCGCTGCCGGGCCGATGAGATCCGGGCGCCCGTAACGTCATCGCTGCGGACCGCTGGGACACTGTCATCGCTGGCCTGGCGCTACTCCGGCACCGCGAGGACCAATGGCACGCCTGTGGCACGGTCAGCCCGGCCGCAGCTGTCATTGGCTCGAGGCCGTCCTCTCGCTGGGAGCTGAATCGGCTTCTGGCCGCGCTTGGCGGGTGGGATTGTGGCTGGTATGGAGCTGGGCTTCAGCGGCGAAGTGGCCGATTTCTACCACCGCTACCGCCACGGATACCCCGCCTCCGTCCTGGACGCGCTGACGAGCGCGTTCGGGCTGACCGGCCAGGATGTGGTGATCGATCTGGGTTGCGGAACTGGCCAGCTGGCACTACCCATGGCGGCGCGGGTGCGTGCGGTGATCGGCGTGGATCCCGAGCCGGACATGCTGCAGCGCGCCCGGCAGGCCGCCCGTGAACAGGATGTCCGGAACGTGAGCTGGGCGATTGGCGCGGACACCGACATCCCTGCGCTGCGGGCGCTGCTGGGCGACAGCTCGGTCGCCGCGGTGACGATCGGCCAGGCGTTGCACTGGATGAACCGCCAAGAGCTGTTCCCGTCGATCATCCCGCTGGTACGCCCTGGCGGCGGTGTCGCGGTAGTGACCAACGGAACGCCGCTGTGGCTCCAGGACACCGGCTGGTCCCGCGCCCTGCGCGCATGCCTCGAACACTGGCTAGGCCGTGAGCTGACTTTCGCCTGCGGCACCGACGAACAAAGCCAGCGCCGCTACCAGGAGGACCTGGCCTTGGCTGGATTTGACGTGCTCGCCACCGCCGTTGATTACGTCGCCGACCTCGACCTCGACCAGCTCGTCGGCGGCATCTACTCCGCCCTCGCGGTGACCCAGCTGCCCGCCCCAGAGAAGCGGCCAGCCTTCGCGGACCAGATTCGCCAGGCCGTGGCCCCGCACGAGCATTTCAGCGAGGACGTCCACGTCGCCATACTGGCCGGGCGAACCCTGTAGCGGCCGCACTCGCCCCGGTCCGCCACCTGTAGTTGCATCCAAATCGCATGAACAACGGAACGAGGCGGCTTCCTGATGGCTCTGCCGCGCTTGGGCGGCACCTGCCTTGAGCTGGAGTTTCCGGTTGGAGCGGGCGAAGGGAATCGAACCCTCATGACCAGCTTGGAAGGCTGGGGCTCTGCCATTGAGCTACGCCCGCGTGGCGGTGGGCCTGCGCCAGGCAAGGCCGCCACGCCGGTAGCGTACCGTCTCCAGGCACTGTGCTGGTTCAACGAAGGGTCTGAGCTCAGAACGCGGGGCATACCGTGTCTTTTGGCCGCTGACGCGTGACGGGTCTCTCGGCGGCCTTGGCGCGGGCACCCTAACCTGCGGGAGGGTAGGCTACGGCTGATTCAACCGGGATGTGGCGCAGCTTGGTTAGCGCGCCTGCTTTGGGAGCAGGAGGCCGCGGGTTCGAATCCCGCCATCCCGACCAAACATACAGGTCACCGCGCCTGCTGAGGCCCAGCAGCTCGGTCCCGAAGATCGTCTTGGCGCCCACGTCTACCTGGCCCAGCACCACGCCATGCCCGTGATCGAACGCAGCGAGCAGGTGGCGGCTGTCGCTCCCGTGCCCAGACCCGCGCAGGGTCTCGCCGTCCAGACCGGCGTCACCGGGCCTCTCAGTCAGAGCCGCGGGTGAGCAGCTGGTCCTGCTTGCCGACGTTGGGTGCGGGCCGGGCGTGGTCTGCAGTTTGCCAGAGGCCTTGAACCCGCAGCTTCGCCAGGGCCTGCGCCTAGAGCGCACGTCCTTGTTGGGCGGTGCCGGCGTGCTGAGTCATGGCGATCGCCTTGTGCGTGGTGGTGCCGGCTTGGCTGCTCGCGGCCGCGAGCCTTGGCTGCGGCGGCCCGGATCCGGCAGGTCGGCCGGGTCGGCCGGGGCGGCCGGGGCGGCCGCGTAGGCGCGGAGAAAGGTCTTGGCTGCCGCGTCAGCGTAGGATTCCAGGTGGGCTTTGCTGCTGGTGTCGTCGCCGGTGAACATGGCCTGGTTGACCGGGATCCACAGCAGCAGGCCGACGAAGTGGTGGGCGGCCAGCAGCGGGTCATTGGCCCGGAGCAGTCCGCGGTCGGCCAGGTCGGCGAAGCGGCTGGCCAATTCGGCGAGCACCCGCCCGAAACCCTGCTGGTACCAGGCCGTTCCAATGTCGGGGAACTGGTCGGCCGTGGAGATGACCAGCCTGCGCAGACGCAGCAGCTCCGGCTGCATGAGCGTGGTCAGCAGGCTGCGCGCCAGTTCACTCAGGCCCTGTTCCAGGTTGGTAGTGTCCTCGAGCGCGGCCGAGACCATCTGGACCGTTGCGGTCACCTGGTCGGTGGTGGCGAGCACGACATCGGCGAACAGCTGCTTCTTGTCGGCGAAGTGCTTGTAGACGGTCTGCTTGGACACCGCCGCTGTGGCCGCGATGTCGTCCATGCTGGTGCCCGCGTACCCCCTGGCCAGGAACGTGGCGGCCGCTACCTCGACGATGAGCCGGTGCTTGCGGTCCCACCGTGTCTCTCGTACGTGCTCCATGGCAACCTCCCGGTGAAATAGTACTAGACAGCTCAGTTCCGAATTAAGTACTGTACAGTCTAGTTCCGTTCGAAGGGAGGAAGAGCATGTCAGCGCCCCACCTCGAGCAGGCAAGGCCCGCCGCCGGGCGCCCGGCGGCAGCCGCGCTGCCGCCGCTGATCACCCGGCCGCTGCTGGTGCGGTTCGTGTCGGTCATCGGCGCGGAGACGAGCTTCTTCCTGCCGCTGTCGGTGGTACCGCTGTACGTCAAGTCGTCGTCTGGCTCCGGTGCTGGCGCGGGCCTGGCCACCGCCGCGCTGCTGGCGGCCGGCGTGGCGGGCGAGCTGGCCACCCCGCGGGTGGTGTCCCGCGCCGGGTACCGGCTGTCGCTGGCCGCCGGCCTGGTGCTGCTGGGCGCGCCCGCGCTGGCCTTGCTGTGGCCGGTGAGCCTTCCCGCTGTAGTCGCGGTGAACGTCGCCCGCGGGTTTGGCTTCGCGATCACCACGGTGGCGGGCGGCGCGCTGACCACATTGCTGACCCCTGCCGAGCGGCGCGGCGAAGGGCTGGGCCTGTACGGCGTCGTCGCCGGCGTGCCCGCGCTGGTCAGCCTGCCAGCGGGGGTGTGGGTGGCCGGCCGCTGGGGGTACGGCCCCGTGTTCGCCGTGACCGCGGCGGCTGCCTTGCTGGCCCTGGTATCGGTGCCCGGCCTGCCCGGCCGCCGCCCGCCGGTCAGCCAGCGCGCGGACGGGGTGATGGCCGGGCTGCGCAACCCGTGCCTGCTGCGGCTGGCCCTGGTGTTCGCCGCCTCCACGGTGGCCGCCGGCGTGCTGGTCACGTTCGTGCCCCTGGCGGTCACTACCGCCACCGCGACCGCCGCGCTGTTCGCCCAGCCCGCCGCGGCCACCGCGGCCCGGTGGGCCGCCGGGCGGATCGGAGACCGCCGCGGCCACGCCCGGCTGCTGTGCCCCGGCGTGGTGCTGTCCGCGACGGGCATGGCCCTGCTCGCCGCGGTCCATGTGCCCGCCGTGGTAGTCGGGGGCGCGGCCTGCTTCGGCACCGGCTTCGGGATCTTGCAGAACGCGACCCTGGCCATGATGTACGCCCGCGCTCCCCGCGGCGCCTACGACGCGGTCAGCGCGATCTGGAACGCCGCCTGGGACGCCGGCATGGGCGCGGGCGCGGCCGTCATCGGCCTGCTCGCTGCAACCGCCGGGTACCCGGCCGCGTTCGTGATCACCGCGGTCCTGGTCCTGCCCGCGTTGGTCCCCGTCCTCGGTGAGCGGGCACGGGGGGCGCATGCAGCTTCGCCCGGCCGCGCTGGACTCAACACCACAAGATAAACACCCAGAAGGGAGCACCGATGAATGCCGCTTTCGAGACTGTGACATCGGCTGATGGCACTACGCTCGCCGTCGAGCGCGCCGGCGAGGGCCCGCCCGTGATCCTGGTCGGCGGGGCGTTCAACGACCGGTCCACCGTCGCCGGATTGGCCGCTGTGCTGTCTGCGGACTTCACCGCGGTGACCTACGACCGGCGCGGCCGCGGCGCGAGCGGCGACAATGACGGCTACGCGGCCGAACGCGAGATCGAAGACCTCGCCGCCGTGATCAGCTACTCGGGCGGGCTGGCCGGGGTGTTCGGGCACTCCTCGGGCGCGGTCCTGGCCCTGGAAGCAGCCGCCCGCGGCGTGGAGGTCGCCAGGGTCGGCGCCTACGAGCCGACCTACGTGATCGATGGCACCCGGCCGCGGCCGGGCGATGACCTGGCCGACCGTGTCCGGGCGCTGCTGGATCAGGGTGACTGCGACGGGGCGGTAGCGCTGTTCCAGGCCGAAGCCATCGGCCTGCCCGGTGAGATCATCGACGGGATGCGCGGCAGCCCCGTGTGGGGCTGGTTCACCGGGCTGGCCCACACCCTGCCCTATGACGTGATCTTGTGCGGGCCGGGCATGCGCCTACCCGCCGGGCGGCTCGCGGGCATCACCGTCCCGGTGCTAGCGATCGGCGGCGGCGCGAGCCCGCCGTGGCTGCCGGCCGCCGCCCGCGCCGTCGCCGACACCGTCCCGGGCGGACGCTATGTCGCCCTCGACGGCCAGGACCACGGCGTCCTCCAGCAGCCCGACACGCTCCGCCCCCTGCTCACCGCATACTTCAGCGCCGAGTAGGCGGCCGACACCGTCCCGGGCGGTGACCGGGCCCTGGGCAGACCGCCAGGCCCATCACCCCGCCCATGGTGCACTCTTGCCCGGCGGGCCAGCCGCCGGCACCGCCAGGGCAACGCCAGGAAGGTAACGGAAGGAAACACCGTGCGCATCAAGGCCCGGATGGGCATGAGCCTGGACGGCTACGTCGCCACTACCGACGGCACGCCGTCACTGATCAAGGCCGAAGGCTTCGTCTCCGGCCGCTCCCACGGCTACCCCGAATTCATCGATGGCTGCGACACGGTCGTCATGGGCCGGCAGACCTTTCTGCCCGCCGTGGGCGCCCCGCAATGGCCGTGGGGTGACATGCAGGTCTTCGTCCTCACCTCCCGGCCCCTGCCAGCTGGGACACCCGCAGGCGTCGTCGCCTCCGCCGGCGGCCCGGCGGGGCTGATCCAGCAACTGCGCTCCCGGGGGTCCGGCGGCGACGTGCACCTCGTCGGCGGCCCCCAGGCCATCCAGGCCTTCCATCAGGAAGGAGCGCTCGACAGCCTCGAGGTCGTCGTGCTGCCGGTCATGCTCGGCGACGGGGTCCGGCTGTGGCCACGCGGGGTCCCGCTGCCCTCGCTCGCACTGCACGGCGAGCCCCGGGTCTTTCCCGACGGCGCGATCGAGCTCCGCTACAAGGCCGGCTCCGGCTAACCCCGCTGCGCCACCAGCCCGCCGAAATGCGCTCCAGCAGCGTGTACAGCGCGAGGATCTGGGGCCAGTCGGTTTGCCCGGCGGAGGGAGCCTGGCGGTGCACGGCCGCGATCGCGGCCTGGGGTTGGCAGGGGCCGATCGGCGGTGTCGTGGGCGCGCGCTCAACGAGCCCGGGCCCTTGCTCGGTCCCCTGGCGTTCCCATAGCGAGCGGTCTTGGTCTGCGAGCAGGACCAGCGCTCCGCCGGGACCAGTTCGCGCGCGCCGCCGGGCGTGCGTGCGGAGCATCAATGCGAGCAGGCCGGCGGTCTTGAGCCCCAACCTTCCCAGAGGTCACAGCCTCCAAGGAACCCGGGGCAGTCCATTTCACTCAGCCCGGGACAGGTTCCCGAGGGTGAATTGCACCGGCACCCAGGCCGTGGCAGGCCGCCTGGTCGAGAGCCACCACCGCCCATGCCTCGATCGGCAGGCCCGTCTGGCCCGCCGCGGTCCGGCAGGCTTCCAGCTGCCGCGGCGTGAGAAGAATCTGCACCCGGACCATGCCGCGGTGAGCCTGGTCCCCGGCGTCCGGCTGATTCGCGCTGGCCGCGCCACGGGACTGGCCGGCCGCGCCGCGGGGCTGGCTGTCGTCGCCGGAGGCGCGTTCGTCAAGGCTGGCGCGTACTTCGCGGCGCAGGCGCTTGACAGCCCAGCCGAGTTCGTCGGCCTTGCGCAGCCAGAAATCCTGCTCGGCTTCGGGCAGCGCGGCTACCTCGGCGTGATGACCGAAGCTCAGGCTGTCCCGCCGACGGGACAGCGAGAACCGCCTCGCCACCCAGGCGTAGTTACGCAGCGTCTGGTAGTCCAGCGAGGTCTGCTCGACCGCATCGCGGTAGCGGCCGTTATAGGCGGCTTCGCCATAGGTCAGCCAATCACCCAGGCACCACGCCGACGAGGTGTAAATATCCGCCAGCTGCCTGCCAACAGCCAGCCACCTGTCGAACGACAACTGCCGCGGGAACTGCAGCCCCCGTCCCGGCAGCACAACAACATCACCAGCGCGACCATGCCCGGCCGCCGCGGACCGGCCCGGCACCGCAAGTGCCGCATTCCGCAACCGAGCTCGCGAGGGCGAAGTCACGAAAACTCCCTCCGCGACGGCCGCTGGCCCGGATCGAGGCGGACCGCCGCGCTGGCCGGCACGCCGCCGCTGCCGGCGAGGCGGATCAACGAGGCCGCCGGGGCGACCGAGGAGGGCGTTCTGCCTGGTAGCGGCTGGAGAAATTCACGCTGACCCGAGGTCCGGCCGGCGTGGCCTGCTTGGGCACGCAGTGCAGCCAGTCGCGCTGGGCGCGGCCGCCCATCACGATCAAGTCGCCGCTTTCTGGGGTGATCCCGATGCTACGCCCGCCGGATCTCGGCTTGATCAAGAACCGCCGGGGTGCGCCGAGGCTGAGCACGGGAACGATGCACTCCGGTCGCTTGCAGGTCGGCCAGTCTCCGTGCCAGCCGGTGCTGTCCCGATGGCTCCGGTAGAAGTTGATCCACAGCCCGTCATAGAGGACCTGGTACTGCCCGGTAAGGGCCTTCGCCGCAGCCGAGAGCGTGGAGTCGGGCACCGCGGCTAGGTCGTCGTATTCCGCGGTGAGCCTGGGCTCGAGGACGTGTCGGTTGATCATCCACCGTTTCCGTTGCTCCCACCTGGCGCCGGTGATCAGATTCTTGAGCAGGCTCGCGGCGGCGGCGGGGTCCAGCCAGCCGGGAAAGTGTTCGAGCCAGGAGGTCTCGTCCAACGGGATCCGCTCAGTCTCGCCTGCAAAGAGATTCATGCCAGCGCCGTCACGTTGCGCAGGCCATCCCGGTGCGCCATCAGGTGGGCGGCGGCGAGGGCCAGCCAGGGTCGCCACTGGCCGGGGTCCATCCGTACCGCTGCGCCGGCCGAGAGGGTCGCGGCGAGCACCGCGAGTGCTGCTGCCTCGGCTTCGGGCAGGCCGACCGGGGCAAGGGCGGCCTGCGTCACGGTCGTGACGTCGGGGAACGTGTGGGTAAGGCCGCTCGGCAGGCCGTGCACCGGCGCACCCAACTGCGCGACGAAATTTTCGAGCAGCTGCTCGTGGCTGGGCCGACCAGACAGGATCGCCCATACCCCAGCCTCGAACGGGTTCCACGCGCCGGGGATTGGCGATTCTGGACGAGCCGCGGCCAGCGCGCCGAGTACGGGATCGGCCCGTACGGCGGTGACGTCCGCGCCATGATCCCCGTCGGTGCCGAGCACGCGGGCCACCCGGTCCACGATGTGAATCAGGCCTTCCCAGTAGGGAAGGTGAGCACGCAGCAGCAGACACCCGCCTGCCGGGCCCGTGGCGTCGCCTGCTGAGACTTCCAGCAGCCCGGGTGACCCGGCCACGGTGATCGTGCGCCGGTAGGTGCCACCGTCGATGACCTCCACTCCGGGGATCGCCCGCGCGGCGAGGAACGATCTCACCGCGTCCCAGTCGTAGTCAGGCGCCACCGGCAGCCGCAGCGCCAGCCCGCCGTCGGCAGCGAGCCGGTCCGCCCGATGCCGTCGCCCGCGCAGACTGGCAGGTGAATCGTTAAATACCTCCTGCATTGCCCGATTGAACTGGCGCAAACTGCCGAACCCGGACGCGAACGCGACGTCGAGGACCGTCAGATCGGTGTCATCCAGCAGCCGCCGCGCGAAGTGCGCCCGCCGCGACCGGGCGAACTGGTCAGGGGTGGCGCCCAGGTGCTTGAGAAACAGCCGTCGCAGATGCCGAGGCGACATGCCGACCTGCTCCGCGAGCGCGGCCTCGGTTCCGCCGTTATCCAGAGCGCCGCCGATGATCAATTGCACCCCCTCGCACACGATCTCGGGCGGGCTCGATCCCACCGGACCGGCCACCCGGTATGGCCGGCAGCGATGACATGCCCGGAAACCTGCTGCCTCCGCCGCAGCAGCGAGCTCGAAGGTCCGGGTGTTTTGCGCCAAGGGCCGCGCGCCGCAGCCGGGCCGGCAGTAGATGCCGGTGGTGACGACCGCCGAATACGTGGTCATGTTCTAGACATACGCCAGAGGCCTGACAAGACTCCGGCCATATCCGGACTCCTGCCCCGAGGCAGGTGTCCAGATGTGGCCAGACTCAAGGCGGTCCCGGCGGCGAGGCTTGACGGCGGTAAGGCAAACCTCTCGTGAAGGAGATCGCGGTGCTGGTAAAAGTATTCCCCATCAAGCTGAAGGACGGCATGCAGGCCGAGACCGAAGCGATCGTGCAGGAGTTCGCGCCCAAGGGACCGGGGGCTGAGGCCGGAACCTTGTCGTTCCGCGTGTATCGCGACCCGGCGAAGCCCGACTACCTGCTGTTCGTCGAGCACTTCGCGGACCAGGCGGCCTACGACGCTCATACCAGTTCGGCCGCATACCAGGACCTGGTCGCCGGGGAGTTCGCGAAGCGGATTGTCGAATTCGTCGAGATCGACCACGAACTGGTGGTCGCTCTTTAGCACGAGTCCCTCCGCTGGCCCCAGTTCCTGTCCTCGTCCGGAAGGTGCTCGTTATGCAGAAACGTGACGCTGAGGTCTTCGCGAGCCTGCACCAGGTCGGTACGCCGTTGCTGCTGGCGAACGCCTGGGATGTCGCATCAGCGGTTGCGATCGAATCCGCCGGCGCAAAGGCGATTGCCACGACAAGCGCCGGGGTCGCCTGGTCGCTGGGCGTACCGGATGCGGCAGGGCTGGGCGCCAGCAAGGCCGCAGAAGTCATCGCGCGGATCACCGCGGCGGTCTCGGTGCCGGTGTCCGCCGACATCGAGGCCGGTTACGGGGATTCTCCCGATGCCGTCGCAGCGACCGTGCTGGCAGCGGTCCAGGCTGGCGCAGTAGGAGTAAACCTGGAAGACCGGCGAGAGGGGGCTTTGCTGTTCGAGGAGGCGCAGCAGGCCGATCGGCTCGCCGCGGCCCGGGCGGCTGCCGGGAACATGCGTGTCTGGATCAACGCGCGGACTGATGTGTTCCTCAGCGGCGCCTACGCCTCGACTGCCGCAGCAGTCGAGGCAGTGCTTGAGCGAGCCGCCGCCTACCATGCGGCGGGCGCGAACAGCCTGTTCATTCCAGGGCTGACCGATCTGGAGGCGATCGCAAACATAGCGGCCGGGCCGCTGCCAGTGGCGGTGATGGCCTGGCCTGGCGCGCCGACCGTGGCTCAGCTGACCGCGGTCGGCGTGGTCCGGATCAGCCTCGGGTCCGCGATCGCCGAGGCCGCCTACGGGCTGGCCGCCCGGGCAGCTGCAGAACTATTTACCAGCGGAACCTATGACACCAGCGCGAATGGGTTCGGCTACAAGGCCATGAATGACGCCCTATCACGGCCCAGCCCGGTCAAGAACCCCTAAGCCGAAGTTCCCCCCTACTGAGCTGAGGCCGCGGCCGCCAGTGCCGGGTCGGTCGCCGGAAACCTGCGGATCGGCACGACGCCGACCATCGACAGCGCCGCTCCCCTCGACATCATCGACGCCTTCGCGCGCCAACACCCACAGTGCGAGATCGCGCTGCTGGAGGTCAACCTCTGGGACCCATATTCGCTACTACGCCAGGCGAGATCGACGTGCTCTGCAACTGGCTCGCGGTACCTCTGCTAGCGCAGGGCCGCGCCAGAGCGCCAGCGCCTGCTCAAGCGCAGGTATGGCTGCAAGCCTGTCGGTCGTATCGCGCCCGGCCCGTATCAGCGCCTGGAACCGCCAAGCATCCACCCGGTTGGGCTTGATCTGAAGCTGAGCCCGGCAAACGCCGCGTGCAAGGGCATCAGCGCAGATGAGCACGAGATGATCACCTTGAAGTCGCTGAGGGACCTCGTCGACTCTTGTCGGGCAGGGGCAGACTCGGTGAACCATCCTGGGCCTAAGGCCCGCTCACTGGTGCCTGGCCCATCTGAAGAACTTCGAGGTCACTAAACGGTCACGCTGCGGCCACATGCCCGAAGCTCCGGCCTCAGGATGGCCGTCTGCCAAGTCCTGCACCAGCTGCAGGTACAAGGCTCTTGATCAATAAGCTGATCGATGACCGCTCACGATCATCGCCGCGCCGGATCACCACGATGCTGGTTCCGTCGGCCAGGCGCGAGCGTTTCTCGTTGGGCAGGGTCAGCCAGACAGCAGGTCGACGAGCTCACTGCCTCGGAGGGTGCGGCTGACCCGTACTGTTGTCCCGCGCTGCTCGCGGGTGATCATGCCCGCGGCCGCCAGCTGATTGAGGTGGTAGGTCGCGGTGGTAGGCGCGCACTGCGCGGCGGCGGCCAGCTCACCGACCGTCAGCGGCTGACGCAGCGCCTGAAGAATGGCGGCGCGGACCGGGCCGAGGACCATCGCGAGCGCGCCTTCAGCTATGCCCCGCGTGCCCTGGCCGAGCTGGCGTATCGGGTAGCCGATGTAGCACACGTCCGGGCGTTCAAAACTGATGAACGCCGCGTTGCGGCCGGCGATCATCGGCAGCAGCGCCAGACGGCGTGCGCCGAGGGTGACGCATCGATCGCCGGGGAACGCCCAGGTAAGCATCCCGTCGGTATAGCGGAGGCGGGGGTGCAGGTTGTTCAGCAGCGCCGCCAGGCCGCCACGCACCGCGGCGATGCCGATTCGCCGCATCTCGCGGTCGAAGAGCGGGCCGGCCGCCCGCCACTGCGGCTCGATTACCGCCCAGGTGTCCAGCGACGCATCGGCCATGGAATTCAGCCAGCGACGAGGCTGCTGACCCGCAGCCCGCCAGGTCGGCGGGAAGCAATCGCCGTAGGCTGCCGCATTCAGCTCGTCCATCAGGGCATCGGCAGCCATGTCCCGCAGTCGGCATGCCTGCTCGGCCACCGACACGTCAGCCAGCGGCGGTATCGGCGCACAGAACTCCGGGCAGCCGGCGGTGGACGTAAACGACCGCGCGGCAAACCGCGCCGACGGGCGCAGCGCCTTGCAGACCATGGCGAGCAGGCCGGGCGGCGCGCCCAACGACTGACCCAATGCCGCCTGACGCAGCAGCCCGAGCACCGAAAACTGCGGGGCCATCACGACCGAGACAGTCGCTGCATCCGGCGCACCCATCCGCAGCCGGTAACCCGACCTGCGAGCCGCTGCGATCGCGGTGGTTTCCCTTGCCTCCATGTAGGTACCATGCCCACGGCCCGGCCGCGATGACCACCCTTTTGTCGGGCCCTTCCCGAAACGTCAGCGGTCCGTGCTCGCTGCGACCGATCCGTAATCTCGAAGTTCCTCGAGACAAGTCCTGATCAGCGACAGCCCTCCGATATATCAGGCACATGAGTACCATCTGCAGTTCCGCCAGCATTGGCTTCTACTGCCTCCCCAGGCTCCAGCCGGTGGCTTGAGGATGAGGCTGGGCGATTATTCACACTTCACCCATGTATGTAACATGCGCCTGGCGAGGCGGGCTGACCAGCTCGTTCGCCGCGCGTCCGCGAGGCGATTTCGGTTTGTGACCGATGCGCCATCGCATCGTTACCTCGAAGATCTTCGAACTAGTCCTGACACCGGCACGCGCGTAGCCGAGGATCACAGCCAGTGACTGCTCCTGTCGGGCGGCGATGGCCGCTTGGGCATCACCGGTATCGCCCGATAGGGACACGCATGCTCTTGCGGAAGGAGCGCACATGAATCTGTGGAGACGTAAGCTGCGCCTCGCAGCAGTTGCCGTGGCTGCAGCGATCGCCCTCATCGGGGCGGGCTGCTCATCCAGCAGCAGCCCGCCGGGCGGCAGTTCGTCCGGCGCGCGGGTGAGGGGCGGGACGGCGACGATCGCCTTGGCGGCTGGGGTCACCTACGACTGGGTCTTCCCGTTCTACTCGATCACGAACTCGAGTGTTTTCAATGACAATCAGTTCCAGTGGCTGATGTACCGGCCGCTGTATATGTTCGGCAATAACACCAGCACCTCGGTGACGATCAACTACGCGCTGTCCCCGGCCGATCCTCCGGTTTACAGCAATGGCGGCAAGACGGTGGTGGTCAACCTCAAGGGCTGGAAGTGGTCGGATGGGGAGTCCGTTGACGCCGGCTCCCTGGTCTTCTTCCTGAACATGGCCGAGGCGGAGAAGTCCGCCTGGTATGCCTACGTTCCGGGCCTGCTCCCGGACAACATCGTCTCCTACAAGGCGACCGGCCCGGACCAGGTGAGGTTCCAGCTGAACAAGGCGTACTCCAGCTTGTGGTACACCTACAACCAGCTGTCTGAGCTTAACCCGATGCCGCTGGCCTGGGACGTGACCAGCCTGGGCGCCAGGCCGGGCAGCGGCGGCTGCACCACCGACAGCGCGGCCGACGGCTGGGCCAGGTGCAAGGCTGTGTACAACTTCCTGACCGCGCAGTCGAAGATCGCTTCGACGTACGCGACCAGCCCGCTGTGGTCGGTGGTTGACGGGCCGTGGAAGATGTCTGCCTTCAGCACCGACGGCAACGTGACGATGGTGGCGAACACCAAGTACTCCGGCAGCCCGAAGCCGGCGCTGTCGGCGATCAAGTTCGTGCCGTTCACCAGCGACACCGCCGAGTACACCGCGCTGAAGACCGGGCAGGTCGACGTCGGCTACATCCCCACCCAGGACCTGCCGCCGAGGCCGGCGACCTCGTGGCTGCCCTCGGC
>Ga0335075_10002696_pt1 | contig 28365 bp, 23 predicted proteins | sample Lox_Sample_24_FD_206723 | JGI IMG/M metagenome (GOLD analysis project Ga0335075, IMG submission 206723) | Soil microbial communities from Loxahatchee National Wildlife Refuge, Florida, United States - Lox_Sample_2.4 | ecosystem: Environmental > Terrestrial > Soil > Wetlands | place: USA...
GGCCGCCGGTTGGCTCACCGAGACAATGATCGTTCCGGCTATGACTTGATGGGATTTTTCTTGCCACAAAATGGCAAGAGTCGGGCGGTAAGAGACTAACCCCTCCCGCCAGCGGGAGGGGGATATTTTTTCAAGGCTGCACGATACTATCGTAATTCTCCTTGTTGATACGCGGATTGGCACGATCGCGCAGGGCCTGGATGAAGACCGTGGCCATGTCGTTGCCGATCGACGCATTGAGCGCGCCACGCAATTGCTGGAACCCGCCGGGATCGTGGGCCACTTGCGGGATATCGATCTTTGCCGGCTCGGCGACAATGAACATGCTCTGCGTTGCCACCATCGTGGGTTCCCGCGGCTTCAGGCTGAACAACACGTCCGCCAATGCGGGCGGCATTTCCTGCGGGGCGGTCTCGCGGTTGGCCAGCGGCGTGTGGGTCACCGGCACGCCCGCCACCGCCGCCGCATCCGCCAGCGCCTGCCCGCCCTTCAGCGCCATCAGCATCTTGGCCGCCTTCACCTCGGCGGCGCGGCGCTTCTGGTGCGCTATCCAGTCCGCGTCCACCTGCTGCTTCACCGCGTCATAGGGCTTCACCGCGGGCGGAATGATGTCGTCCACCGTCAGCGCATAGTAAGCGGAGCCGCCTGCCGACGGTGTCTGCACCTCGGTCAACTGCGGCAATTCGCCTTTCTGGAGCCTGAATGCGGCGGCGACGATCGCATCATGCAGCGCCGGCGGCCCGGGGATCGGAGCAGGCGTGCCAGCCGCGGTGTTGCCTTGCGCGTCCATCGTGCCCTCGACGCCGACCAGACCCAGATCGCCCGGCAACTGGTCGAACGGCGTGCCGTTGCCCAGCAGGTTGTCGATCTTGTTGGCACGGTCGTACATCAGGTCGGTGGCTTTTTCCGCGAGCAAGCGGCTGCGCAATTCGTCCTTTACCTGGTCGAACGTCTTTTCGCTGCCGGGCGTTGCCTGGGTGACCTTCACCACGTACCAGCCCAGGGCGCCTTTCACTGGTGCGGACACTGCATCCTTGGTCGCGGCAAACACCGCCTTTGCCAACGCGGCATCGGGAAATTCCGGCTGGGTGGCGTTGTCCATTGCCACCGCCGAGCCGCCATCCTTCTGCGCCGCCGCCTGCATCGCAGCCCAATTCGCGCCGCCTTTCCACTGCGCCGCCAATGCCTGGGCCTTCGCCTCATCCGGCGTCGTGACCACCTGCGCCGAGCGCTTTGCCGGCGTTACGAACTCACTCTTGCGCTGCGCATAGGCGTCTTGCAGCTCCTGGTTGGTGATCGGGATCTCCTTTTCCAAGGTCTGTGGCGACAGGATGATGGCCTTGATGCGCCGCATCTCGGGCGAGCTATAGTCGAACGGATGGTTCGCATACCAGCGTTGCAACTCGTCCGGTGTTGGCGTGGGCGCGCTTTCCGCATCGAACGGAAACTCCACCATGTCGGCCGAACGTTGCTCGAATTGCTCCTGGAACAAGGGCAGCGCTTCCACCTGCGGCGCGCCGGCGCCGCTGGCGACCGCTGTCACCACCTGCCGTTCCGCCAGCTCGTCGCGCAGCAATTGCACGAAGCGTTGCTCGGTGAGGCCGTTGTTTTGCAGCGCGGTCTCGAAAAGCTGACGGCTGAACTGGCCTTGCTTGTCGTGGAACGCCGGCAGTTCGAGAATCGCCTGGCGCACCGCCGAATCCGGTACCACCACGCGCAGACGGTTGATTTCCTGCTGCAATGCCGCCTGCTGGATCAAGCGCTGCAACGTCTCGTCGCCGACGCTGCGGCGCAGGCTGGCGGACGCGTCCTGGTTCGGCGGCAGCTTGGCGGTGGCCTGGTTCAGCGCTCGCTGGTATTCCGCCTGGAAGACGGGGCCGTCGATGATCTGGTTGCCGACCTTTGCCACCCAGGTGGGGCTGCCGACCATGCGCACCACATCGCCGACGCCCCAAAGGACGAAGGCGATCGCCAGAAGCAGGAACAAGGCGCGCATCGCCTTGGTCTCGAGGTAGCGGCGGAAGGCGGTGATCATCGGGCGGCATCCGTTGGGGGCGGGATTCGGGCGGCCGGCCGATGGTCGGCGCTGCCGATCCCAGTTGCAGGCGCCGCCATAGACCGGGCGCCGCCGGAGTGCCAGCGACCGGCGCGCCGTCCGGATTGCGAGGTTCGGAGGACCGAACCAGCCTTGGTCGGGCGGGGCCGCTGCCACGACGCGGTGCAGCGGCATCGCCGGTGCGGCACTCCGTTTCCGCGCCGCGGCCGGGCACCAAAATTATGAAGGTCCCTGGAATCGATCCCTGGCGGGAACGTTCCCGCCAGCGCGATCCCTTGAGGTTTCCGCTGCGCGCACCGCGCGGCTACAGCTTCGAGGTGTCGGAAGTCACGCCGTTCTTCGGGCACGATGCGCGCCTCGCCACAGTGCCGATGCGCATTTTCGCTGCATTGCACAACACAATCGCGCGTCGCCGGCGGTTAACGCGCGGCACCAGATGTGCCAGAGTAGCGGGCGTTGGACGGGACACGGATGCCGTCGGCTCGCGCAAGGAGGAAATTGCCAAATGGCGACTTACAACATACTGATCATGGGCGCGTCCTACGGCTCCCTGCTCGCCAGCAAGCTGCTGTTCGGGGGGCACCGGATCAAGCTGGTTTGCCTGCCCGCCGAAGTGGACGCGATCAACAGCGACGGCATCCGCGTGCGCCTGCCGGTGAAAGGACGGCGCGACCTGGTGGAGGTCGATTCCCGCAAGCTGCCTGGCCAGTTGAGCGCCGATGGCCCCGCGGCGGTGAACCCGGCGGACTACGACATGGTCGCGCTGGCGATGCAGGAGCCGCAATACCGCTCGCCCGGCGTGCGGGAGCTGCTGGATGCGGTCGCCCGGGCGCGCAAGCCGTGCCTTTCCATCATGAACATGCCGCCGCTGCCTTACCTGAAGCGCATTGCGGGACTGAACACGGACGCGCTGCGAGACTGCTATACCGACGCGACCGTGTGGGACAATTTCGAGCCTGGTCTGGTGTCGCTGTGCAGCCCGGATCCGCAGGCGTTCCGCCCGCCGGAGGAAAAGATCAATGTACTGCAAGTGACTTTGCCGACCAATTTCAAGGCGGCGCGGTTCGAATCCGATCGCTACACCACGATTCTGCGGCAGTTCCAAAGCGAGATCGAGGCGATTCGATTCGACGCAGGGGATGCGAAGATCGATCTGCCGGTGAAGCTGAAGGTGCATGACTCGATTTTCGTGCCGCTGGCGAAGTGGGCGATGCTGATCACCGGAAATTACCGCTGCGTGCAAAAGGACGCGGCGCGGTCGATCAAGGACGCGGTGCATTCGGATCTGGATACCTCGCGGCGGGTGTACGACACCGTGCGCGAGTTGTGCATCATGATGGGCGCGAAGCCCGACGACCTTGTGCCGTTCGACAAATATGCCGCCGCGGCGATGACTCTGGTGCGGCCATCTTCGGCGGCGCGCGCCTTGTTCGCAGGCGCGCCGAATATCGAGCGGGTGGACCGGCTGGTGCAGCGGATCGCGGCGCAGAAGGGCGTGCAGGTGCCGGAGTTGGAGGAGACGGCGGCACTGGTGGATGCGCGGCTGGAGATGAACAGGAAAGCGGCGCGCTAACACTGCAAGGCCGCCATTCGCACCGAACAGCGGGCGCCGCGGTCAAAGTCGCGGCGCCTGATCGGCGGCTGTACCGGTGATGACGCGCCGCGCCGGCCGCGCCAGCATGCGCCGCACATCGCTCCACTCCGCCGCCCCAAACGCCAGCGCGGCTGCGGCGTAAACGGCCAGCCCCACCACCACCAGCAGCGCCAGCGCGGCGAATCGCGCCACTCCGTGCAGCGCCGCGGCAAACAGCACATGCTGCGTGCCCGCGAGCGCGAGTCCCATCACGGCCGCCGCCGCCAGCATCCCCACACATCGACGCCGCAGTTGTGCATCGGGACGCAGGAACCCGCGCCACGCCAGAGTCCCCGCCAGCCATCCCAGGTTGAACATCGCTGCCAGGCTGGTCGCCAGCGCTGGCCCGATCTGTGCCAGTCCCGGCAGCCATCGCGCGGTCTGGGGCGACACCACCACACCCAATCCGGCCAGAACGTAGCCCATGTTAAAAGTCAGGTTCAGCGCCAGGTTCAGCACCACGGCCGCAACCCCGATTTTCACTGGCGTCACCATGTCGGCGCGGGCGAAGAACCCGGGCGCGACCACCTTCACCAGCACGAACGCCGGCAGTCCGATCGCGTACGCCGCCAGCGCCTGCGCCGACAGCGCCGCGCTGTGTGCCCCGAACGCGCCGCGCTGGAACAATATTGAGATGATGGGAGAGGCCGATACGACCAGTGCCACCGCCGCCGGCAGCGTCAGAAACAAACCGTATTCGATTGCGCGGTTCAGCGTGGCGGTGGAAGCGGCCGCCTCCCCTGCCCTCACCTGCCGCGACAGCAGCGGCAGCAGCGCCGTGCCGACTGCCGTGCCGATCACCCCCAGCGGCAGTTGCTGCACGCGGTCGGCGTAGTACAGCACCGACACCGTCCCGGGCGGCAGCAAGCTGGCGATGATCACGTCCATCGCCAGGTTCAGTTGCGTCACGCCGGCGCCCACCAGCCCGGGAACCATCCGCCGCAGCAGCATCCGCACCTGTGGCGTCAGGCGCGGGCGCGGCAGGCGCAGACCCATGCCCGCGCGCCGCACGGCCCACAGCAGCAATGCAAGCTGTGCCACACCCGACGCGGTGATGCCCCAGGCCAGGGCGTGGCCCGCCGTCGGCACGTGTGGCGTCAGCCAGAGCAGGAAGGCGATGGAAATGACGTTGAACAATACGTAAGAGGCGGAGGCGGCGGTGAACCGCTCCAGTCCGTTCAGCACGCCGGAGACCAGGGCGGCGAGGCAGATCAGCGGCAGATAGGGAAAGGTGATGCGGGAGAACGTGACGGCGAGGGCGAACTTGTGCGGGTCCGCCCGGAAGCCGGGGGCGAGCGCGTCCATCACCTGCGGCATGAAGATCTCGCCCGCGAGCGTCAGTGCGCCCAGCCACAGCGCCATCACCGCCAGCGTTTCGTTGGCGAACCGGCGTGCGGTGGGCCGGCCCTCGGCTGCCAGCATGCCGGAGAAGGCGGGGACGAAGGCGGCGTTGAACGCGCCCTCGCCGAACAAGCGGCGGAACAGGTTGGGAAGGCGGAGGGCGACGAAGAAGGCGTCGGCGATGGGGCCGGTGCCAAGCATGGCCGCGATCAGCATGTCGCGGGCGAAGCCCAGGATGCGGCTCGCCATGGTCCAGGCGCCGACGGTCAGCACGTTGCGGAACATTGTGTCCCTGTAGCCCAGGCGGGCGAGTCCGTCGCGTGGTTTGGTGGGGGTGCAGGTGCGGTTGGCTCTTTCGGGTGAGCGCCGTTGCCGCCACATTTCGCGGGCGGGCCGGCATTCGCCGGGGCCGCGGATCGGCGGCGGCGACGCCGCCGGGGTGAGGAACCGTTGTGATGGCGACCCAGACCGACCGGCTTGCTCTCTACAGCCGCAACACGCTGAAGCTTGGCTTGTTCGGCGCCAATTGCTCGTCCGGGCGGGCGGTGACCAAGGTGCCGGAGCGGTGGAGCGGCAATTGGCCGGATTGCCTGCGCCTGGCGCGGCTGGCCGAGGCGCTGGGGTTCGAGTTCATGCTGCCGGTGGGACGGTGGAAGGGCTATGGCGGCGACACCGATTATCAGGGCGAGACGCTGGAAACCGTGACCTGGGCGGCCGCGCTGCTGGCGGCGACGCAACGGATCACAGTGTTCGGCACGGTGCACGCACCGCTGATCCACCCGGTGATCGCCGCCAAGCAGTTCGTCACCGCGGACCAGATTGGGCAGGGGCGGTTCGGGCTGAACGTGGTGTGCGGCTGGAACGAGGACGAGTTCGAGATGTTCGGCGCGACGATGCGGGACCATGACGCGCGATACGAGTACGCGCAGGAATGGCTGGATGCGGTGAAGCTGTGCTGGTCCGGCATGGAAGAATTCGATTTCCGGGGGCAGTATGTGAGGCTGCAGCAGGTGCGGGCGAAGCCAAAGCCTTTTGGGGGCGGGCGGCCTGTCGTGATGAACGCGGGGGCGTCGCCCGCCGGTCGTGCGTTCGCGATCCGCAATTGCGATGCGTTGTTTTCCATGACGCCGAAGGGGAAGCTGGACGAGTTCGCGGCCCATGTACGCGGGGCGAAGGCACAGGCGCGCGAGGTGGGGCGCGAGCTGGACGTTTATACCGTTGCGGTGGTGACGTGCCGGGAGAGCAAGCGTGAGGCGGAGGAGTACTATCGGCATTGGGCGATCGACAACGCCGACTGGGCGGCGGTGGATCGGATCATGGCGATGCGTGGGGTGACTCGGGAACGGTTCCCCGACGATTTCGAGGAACGCCGGATGCATCAGGCGAACGGCATGGGTGGCGTACCGGTGGTGGGCGATCCGGACCATGTCGCGGACGAGCTGGCGGCGATCGCGCAGGCTGGCGCGCGGGGGATTGCGCTGTCATTTGTGAATTACCTGGATGAGGTGCCGTTCTTTGCGCAGGAGGTGCTGCCGCGGCTGGCAAGGCTGGGACTGAGACAGGAGCGGTGACGAAGCTGCCTTACGAAATACAAGACGGTTCGCCGCTATGCGTATCGCGACCATCCTGAACGTGCTATATTGTTGCCATGAATCAGAGCGTGGCGATTGACGATTTGAAGCAGATCGGCGCGGGAAAACCGGCGCCAGAGAATTTGCGCACGCTCTATCGGGAGGCGTTCCGTGATTACGGGATCCGTGCCCTGCGGAGCAATCGGCCGGTCGCGGAACCGACGATCGCGGACGTCCTGGCGATTACCGAGAGCTTGCGCGTGGAGGGTGGTGTTGCGGGCCGGCGCCTGGCGGAGCAGATGGTAACGGCGTGCCGTGCCGCTCTCTAGCTCTCAATCGCGTGTACTGCGTCTCTTGGCTGCGCGTCGCAACGTCTTGACAGCTACGCCGCTCACGGCGGCCAGGAGCGCGGCCACTGGCCCTCATCGCCGGACATCAGCCGGGCGATGCTCGAACGGTACAACCAACCGAAGCCGTAGGTTCGGCGAAGGCCCGGTCTGCTGCTTCAGTACTGCTCGCTGGTGACGTTGCCGCGGCGCAGCAGCTTGCGCACCAAAATGGAGAACCAAGTCTCGATCCGGCTGATCCACGGTGCATGCTTGGGCGTAAAGTGGAACACAATGCGGTAGCTGGCTTCGCACAGAAACGCCTCGCGGATCGCCATCGCACCCACTGGCAGAATCAAATCGGGCAGGCATCCCGTCAGGTGCGACTCATCACGTCCAGCGTGAACGCCACGCAGCGGTTCAACGCTTTTCCAGTGGCAACATCGAACGCGCGCACAACACTGGCCAGATCGTTTTGCGCGGCTTGCTGTTGCTCGGCGATCGTGGTGTGCCCCTCGGTCTTCCGCTCCGGCAGGCGAATCAGGCGTACGTCCAGGCTTACCTCCACCACGGGCGGACTCGCGGCCGCACTGTCGTAGCGGGCCGTGAAGGCACGAACTGCCGTTTGCAGCAGATAGCCGGGGGTCATGGTGTCCTGATCGGCCCAGACGTCGACGATCCGGCCGTCGGTTTCGAATGCCTCTACCAGCAGTACCTGCAGCAATGCGGGCACGCGGTCGGTCCAGGTGGAATCGGCAAAATACTCGAAGCGCGTTGGTCCGCGGGTCAGTGCGATGCGGTCGGAATCGAGATTCTGCGGCGCGCGCGGCATGCCTACCGCCAGGCTGACGCGCCGCACGGGTGAAGCGGCCGGGTCGAGGCCGGCCGGATCGAGCCGGTACATCTGCGGCGGCGGCGGATCGGTCAGCATGCTGCAGCCCGCCAGCGGTGCCAGACAGGCGGCGGCAAGGACACGGCGGCGGGACAGCGCTGGGCGGATCATGGCGGCCGGTATCCATCCAGATGAGCACCAAACAGGACTTGCTGCGGGTTGCGTTCCAGCCCGTGCGAAAGCCTTGTCAGGCTGGCTGTCAACCGGTCAGCGTCGATCAGAAGCTGGTCGAGCCGCGCCGTATCCGTGGTCGTCAGCCGTTGCAGGCCGGGCGCACTCGAGCGCACGAGCGTATCGAGATCGTTGGCCAACTTGCTCGCCCGGTTGAACGTGGTGTTGGCGGAAGCGACCAGACGATCAGCCTTGCCGGAGGTATGTTCGAGATTGGCGACCAGAACATCCAGCACCGTGCTCGCGGTGGCAAGATTGTGCATGGTCTCTCCGGCATCGGATATCAGGCGGTCGATGTCCTTGTTGCGACGATCCACGACGCCCGTGGTGTCGCGGAGGTTCGCGAGGATCTCGGCGATCGCTGCACGGTTCTTGTCGTCCAGCACCGCCTCCACGCGGTTCGCGATGACCAGCAAATGCGCCAGGACTTCCGGCGCGTTAGCGAACACCTGTTGCAGCGACGACGGACGCGAGGCGATGGTCGGGTATTTCTCTCCACGCTTTGCGGTCAGCGGCGGGGATGCCAGCGTGCCGCCGGAGATCTCCACGTAGCTGACGCCGGTCAGCCCCTGCGATTCCAGCGACGCCACGGCATCCGAATGAAGGTCGATCGAGCCGCGAACCTCCATGACCAGGGTCACGAGTCTCGGGTCCTCCGGATCCAGTTCGATCCGCGCGACCCGGCCGACGTCGATGCCGTTCAATCGAACAGGGGCACCGGTATCCAGGCCGCTGACGGAGCCGGCGACATGGGTCTGGTAGAATTTGAATTCGGTCTTGAACTCGACGCGCGCCAGCCACAGTGCGGCCAGCAGGATCCCTGCCAGCACCAGCAGGACGAAGGCTCCAACCGCAACGTAATTGGCGCGCGCTTCCATGGGCGGCTATCCGGGTCAGGGTTGCGCCATGGCGCGTACGCCAGCGAAATATTCATGGATCCACGGGTGCGGGTCTTCCGCCAAGGTGGCAATCGTGCCGACCTTCAGCTTGGTGTCGACCAGCACGGCAATGCGGTCACTGGTGGCGCGCAGCGTGCCGAGATCGTGCGTCACCATGAACACGGTCAGCCGCAGGCTTTGCTGCAATTCGCGCACCAGCACGTCGAATTCCGAAGCCGAGATCGGGTCCAGGCCGGCGGTCGGCTCGTCGAGAAACAACAGCTCGGGATCCAGTGTCAGGGCGCGCGCAAGGCCGGCGCGCTTGCGCATGCCGCCCGACAGTTCAGACGGGTATTTGCCTGCGGCATCGGGTGGCAGGCCAACCATGCTCAGCCGCACCGAGGCGATTTCGTCCATCAGGCGCTGCGGCAGGTCGGCATGTTCGCGCAGCGGCGTCTGCACGTTCTGGGCGACGGTCTGGTCGCCGAACAAGGCACCGTCCTGGAACAAAACGCCCCATCGCACCTGCACGTGCACCAGTGCGTCATCGGAAAGCGTATCGAGGTCGTGACCGAGCACTTCGATCCGGCCACCCGACGGATGCTGCAGCCCGATGATCGAACGCAGCAGCACGGACTTGCCGGACCCGGAGCTGCCGACCACAGCCAGTATCTCGCCGCGGACCACGTCGAGATCGATGTGGTCGTGCAGGATGTGCCCGCCGACGCGCGTGACCAGGCCCCGGATGCTGATGGCAATGTCAGGGTCGGGTGCAGTGCTCATATGCCCAGCTTCGAGAAGACGATGGAAAATACAGCGTCGGCGGCGATGACCAGGAAGATCGACTCGACGACGGCCTGCGTGGTGTGCCGTCCGACGCTGGAGGCGTTGCGTTCCGCCTGGAATCCCTGATGGCAGCCGACCAGGCCGATGATGAATGCGAAAACCGGTGCCTTGATCACCCCCACCCAGAATGTCCAGCCCGACACCGCGCCGTGCAACTGGTGCAGGAAGGCGGGAATGGTAATGCCCAGGTCGAGGTTGCAGGTTGCCGCGCCGCCGAGCAATCCCATCATGTTGGAATAAAACGTCAGCAGCGGCAGCGTCAGGATGATGCCGAGCAAGCGAGGCAGGACCAGAACCTCCACAACGTTGAAGCCGGTGACCTGGATCGCGTCGATTTCCTCGCTGAGCTTCATCGTGCCGATCTGTGCGGCGAAGGCCGATCCCGAACGGCCTGCCGCGATGATGGCCGCCATCAACCCGCCCAGTTCGCGCAGCACGCCGACGCCCAGCAGATTGACGGTGAAGACATCGGCGCCAAAGCGGCGCAACTGATCGGAGCCCTGGTAGGCGAAGACCACACCGATCAGGAACGACAGCAGGCCGACGATCGGCGTCGCGTTCAGGCCGGTTTCCTCCATCTGGTGCACCAGGGCTGCAATGCGCAGGCGGCGAGGATGCAGGATGGTCTCGATTGTTTCGTAGACGATCAGGCCGAAGAAGCCGACGAGCTCGTAACCCTGGTGGACTGCGTGAAAGCAGCCGCGGCCGATGCGTTCCAGCCGCGTGGTCAGCGTGGGCCGTGGCGGCGGAGCGACAGGTGGCGCGCGGCATTCATGGTCGATGGTGTGGACCAGGGCGCGATATTTCGGGTCCACATGCACCGGCCGCACCGCGACGCCGCGTTGTTCCAGGCTTCGCTTGGTACGCAACAACAGCCAGGCGCCGACCGTATCCAGCCGCTCGATCGCGCCGCAGTCGAATTCGGCGTCGGTATACTGCCCGATATCGAGCGCACGCAGGATTGGATCGAGACGGCGCGCCTCGCCACGCACCCAGGCACCGCCAACAACCAGGCGAAACGTGCCGTTGCGATGCTCGGTCTTGTACCAGGCGGCGTTCGACAGCGCCGGCGCGTGCATCAGCGGCTCCGTTGCACAGATATTCGCGCGGCCAACCTGGCGCGGCGCGGGCCTTGCGTCTTGAAGAAAGGTGCGATGTTTTGTAACGCCGGGGATTGGCCCTGATTGCACATTCGACACGCATCATGGTGACCGGGACAGCGGGATCGGACTGTGCGGCGAACCGGCAAAATATCGTCGAATCAGACAAGCGACAACGGCGTGCACAGCCTAAGTCCGGTTTAGCCGGTCAGCAGGCTGGGGGGTATGGCGGCCATGTGCGACCAGCGCCCCTCGGTGGACTTCTACCGCACTGAAGGATGCAACAAGGAGAAAGTCGTTATGAAGGCATTGAGCGTCGCCGGAGCATTCGCAGTCGCGATGGCATTCGGCACAGGCATGGCGTTGGCGCAATCCGGCCCCCACCTCGGCGACGGAAGCAACTCGCCGGCAATATCGACGACGACTCCGGGCTACAATGTGGGCACGAGCTCTGCCCAGTTGGGGGATGGCAGCAACACGAAGCCAATGTCCACCACGACGCCCGGATACAGCATCGGCACCAGCTCGGCGCAGTTGGGGGATGGCAGCAACACGAAGCCGCTCTCCGCCACGACGCCGGGATACAGCGTCGGCACCGGCTCGGCGCAGTTGGGTGACGGCAGCAACACGCAGCCGCTTTCCACCACAACGCCCGGATACAGCGTCGGCACCGGCTCGTCGGCGAAAAACACGTCGGGACCGTACAGTCAGGGACCTACGGCGCAGAACAGCAGCAAGTAGGACTGCGGCAGAGAACGGCTTGTCTCGGCGGCGATTGGCCGGGACAGGCTTGTGAGCAAAGGGGGCCGAGGACAACTCGGCCCCCTTTTTCATGCCTTGCCGACTTTTTCGTGGTTTGAACGCGATCACTCGCGCAAGATCGCTGATGCCGAGCCGTCCATCATTGTAGCGCGCGTCCCCGGGCAAACGCCCCGCCCTTATGGCTGCGGCGGACGCAAAAGCCGGGGATTGCACCGCTGACCGCTATGGTGCGCTCGTGTATGGTTCGGTCGTGGGCGGGTTCGCTCCGACCGGCCGTTACGGGCCGGCAGTCGCGTCGTCGATCGGCCCGAACCCGCCTGGCAGCACAGGCGCCGCGAGCAGGCCTGCCACGTAGACCCGTCCGACATAGAGCGTGACCCACCGCGTGCCCGCTTTGCTGCGGACCAGAAGCGCGACGAGATCGCCATCGGCCGACGAACCGCGCGTGAGCTGCTGCATGATGTAGTCGGGGTTGATTGCGCGCTTACCGTTGACTTGCTCGATCACGTCGCCGGGCCGAATGCCCAGGCCGTCGGCCTGGGACCCGGGCGCGACCGCGTCAACCAGAACGCCGGATTCGGAGCCTGCCTTGTGGGACGTGCCCGTCATCGCGGCGAGGCGCAGGCCCAGACCTGCGGCCTGCGCCTGCGCCACATCGGCTGGGCTGGCCAGCACGTCGCTGCGCAGCGCCATCATATGCGGCCAGGGCCGCCCCTGAACCACGACCTCCGACATCTGGTCGTCGCGCCAGACCAGCAACGAGATCGGCTGGCCCACCGGATGGGTGACGACGAGGCGCAGGATGGCACTGGCATTGTCCAGTTCCTGCCCGTCGGCGCCGGCAATGACGTCGCCGGGCTGAATTGAAGCCTCCGCGGCAGGACTTCCGGGCTGCACGTCGGTGACGATCGCACCCGACATATCCGGCCGTCCGAAGATCGTTGCGAGACGGGCGGTCATGTTCTGCAACTGCAATCCGATCCAGTTCGGCGCATAATTCTTGTCCGGGTTGACCAGCTTGCCTGCGACAAACTGGGCGACGTTGGATGACAAGGCAAACCCGAGCCCAATGGAACCCAGCACCTTGCTGTTGGACAGCAACGCGGTATCGATGCCAACGATCCTGCCGGCGCAATCCAGCAACGGACCGCCCGAATTCCCTGGGTTGATCGTCGCGTCGGTTTGAATGTAGTCGTCGAACGGCGAGCGCATCAGGTCGCGGCCTCTGGCGCTGACCACCCCGACGCTGACCGACGTGCCAAGGTTCAGCGGGTTGCCGACCGCGATGACGGACTGCCCAACCTGCAGGTCATCGCTGTTATCGAATGCGAGTGTGGGCAGAGGTTCGGGAACGTTCACCTTCAGAACCGCCAGGTCGATCAGCGATGCCGCCGCGATCAACTGCGCCGGCACCTGGGTCCGGTTGCTGAACGCGACCTTGATGACCGCGGCATCCTTGATGACGTGCTTGTTGGTGATGATGATCCCGGCGGAATTGATGATTGCCCCGGATCCAACGAAGGTCTCGAAATGCGGGCCGGCCGGTTCGGCGCTGTCGGGGGCCGCCGTGCTCTTGCCCGCAACCACCATGCTGTCCGCGTCAACGGCCGGACCGTTGCCTTCGCCGCTGCCGGTAATGACCTTCACAACGGTGATATTGACGATCGCCGGCAGGGCGCGGGCGACAACGGCTGACACATTGCAGGCGCTGGGAGCCTCGGCCATGGCCGGCCGCACAACACCGAGTGCGATGAGCACGGCGGGGACAGCGATTGACAACGCCATGTGGAACATATGCCGACCGATCATCGGGGGGAATTCCTATGTACGAGCCTGATTGCGCGGTAGAAGCGGCGTTGCGGATTGCCTGGCAGGCGCGGATTGTCCGACAAGCGACGCAATCAGCGCCGCAGCGGACTCGGTGGCGCTGTGATGACCGACCTGCGTACTCATGATGCCAATCCGACGGATGCCAGGACGCCTATATCACGCTTCCGCTTGTCATGCAGCCGGTGCGGGAGTCTTGTCTGAATCGACGGCAGTTTGCCGATTTGCTGTGCGCGATGCTCGCAGCACTGGATGCGCCGGTTTTCCAAAGCTCCCCCGGCTGCGGACCATTGCCCGACGGCGCAGGCGGACAATCCGACCGATCCGCGCAATAGTCTAAGCCGCACGACGTGCATTCGCAGCCGTGCCGCTGCCCGCTATTTTCTCAAACTCGAGCCTTCAACCGCTGCTCGAAATCGGCCGAAGGGGAAGGAGCCTGAACATGGGGGAGAGCCGACTCTATTCCAATATGGGTAATGGCCTGTCGCGCGGGAAAGGCGCGGTCCGAAGATTACCCGATCCAGGCAACAGCCGTGCGGCGATCGACCCGCGGCTGGTCCGTGGCCGCAGAGACAGGCGAGACACTGCTGCTTTCGTCGCATCACAACATCATGACGGGTGATCGCCATGGGCGTCGCACAACTGATCGCGGGGTACGACAGGGGCGGACTCCGGAGCCAAATAAGCTATGAGCAGCGTGCGGAGGCTGCGCCGCTCGGCGTGGTGACAGGCTTTCTCGACGACGCCTTGCGCACGTGGGACGACGACCGGATTCGCGCGAAATCGCAAATACGAATGGCCGCCGCCATGTTGCGCGATTACGCGGACGACCTGACGGTGGGTCTGCTGCAGCCGGTCGCACCGCCGGAGGGCCGCAGCCTTGCACCCTGGCAGGCGCGCAAGGTCAAGGAATTCATCGAGGCGTCGCTGGATTCCAAAATCCGGTTGAGCGATTGCGCCAGCAGGGCGCGCCTGAGCGCCAGCTATTTTGCGCATGCGTTCAAGGCGACGTTTGGCATGACGGTGTGCCACTATATCCGGCGCCGGCGCGTCGAACATTCCCAGCAGCTCATGCTGATGTCGCAACAGCCATTGTCGCAGATTGCGCTGGCCTGCGGCTTCGCCGATCAGGCGCATTACTGCCGGGTGTTTCGCGACGTGGTGGGCTGGAGCCCCAATGCATGGCGCCGCCAGCACATGACGATCGGGCCCGACGAATAAGCCCAGTACGCATCTGCGTCGGGACGTTGCCGATCGCTCGGCTTCAGCCGCGAAGCTTATCCAGCGTGATCGGCAGGTCCCGCACGCGCTTTCCGGTCGCGTGATAAATCGCGTTGGCAATCGCCGCCGCAACGCCGACGATGCCAATCTCGCCCAACCCCTTGATCCCGAGCGGATTGATGGTGTCGTCCTGCTCATCGACGAATATCACGTCGATGTCGGGCACGTCTGCGTTCACCGGCACATGGTATTCCGCGATGTTCGCATTCATGATGCGGCCGAACCTGTGGTCGATCAGCGTTTCTTCGTGCAGGGCCATGCCGATGCCCCACACCACGCCGCCCATGACCTGGCTGGTTGCGGTCTTGAGGTTCAAGATGCGGCCGGCCGCCACAGCGCTGACGATCCGGGTTACACGGATGACGTTAATTTCCTCATCCACCTTCACCTCGGCGAAGACCGCCGAATGCGTGTTGTGGGCACGCGACCCATCATCGGGGAAGGCTGCCGTCTTCTCCTGAACGACGCGGTCTGCGCCGCCGTGCCGCATGGCATCGGCGATGGCGACTGCGCGCGATGGGTCCCGCGTGCTGACGAGCCGCCCGCCTGCCAGGACAACCTCATCGCTCGTTGCGCCGGCAAGCGGCGCGTTCGGCCCTCGTTGCGCCATGCCCAACAGCTCATCGCGCACCGCCGCGGCCGTCGTTGCGATTCCGTTCGAAACCGAGGACGCGATCCATGATCCGCCTTCGACCGGCGACGCCGGCAGCGTTGAATCCCCGAGCCGGATCGTGACGTTCTCGAGCGGGAGGCCGAGCATGTCCGCCGCTACCTGCGCCATGATCGTGTAGGTGCCGGTGCCGATATCCGACGTCGCGCAGGCGACCTCGGCGTGGCCATTGGCGGTGAGCGTAATACGCACCGTGATCGGCACCTGCAGCGCCTCCCAGATGCCCGTCGCCATGCCCCAGCCGACCAATTCGTGACCTTCCCGCATGGAGCATGGCTCGGCGCTGCGCATCGCCCAGCCAAAGGCTTCCGCGCCGCGCCGGTAACATTCACGCAGGGCCTTGCTGCTGTACGGCCGGTCCATGTGCTGATCCCGGTCCGAAAAGCATCGCAGACGGAGTTCAACGGGATCCAGCCTGAGTGCCACGGCGAGTTCATCCATGGCACATTCGAGCGCGTAGACGGCACTCGCCGCGCTGGGGGCGCGCATGTCGCACGAGGTGGGCAGATCCAGACGCACCAGCTTGTGGATGTATTTCGCATCGGCGCAGCGGTAGAGCAAACCGGACCAGCCGGTCTCCTGCCGATAGTAGTCCTCGTACTGCGAGGTTACCGTGATCGATTCGTGCGCCGTCGCAGCCAGCGTTCCGTCGGCGTTCGCGCCAAGGGCAATCGTCTGGATCATGGCGGGACGGTACCCGAGTGCGTACATTTGCTGTCGCGTCAGGACCAGGCGCACCGATCGCCGCAGGCCGCGGGCGGCAAGCGCCGCCAGGACGACCTGGAATTGCGGCCGCAGACCGGAGCCGAACGCGCCGCCCACGAAGGGGGACAGGACCCGCACTTCGTCCAACTGCATCTGGAGCACGCTGCACACGTAACGGTGGACGTTCTGGACGCCTTGGGTCTTGTCATAGATCGTCAACCTGCCGTCATGTTCAAAGATGACGGTGGACGCGTAGAGTTCCATCGGGTTGTGATGCTCGATCGGCACATAGTATTCGCCTGTGTGCCGCACCGCCGCTGCCGCAAGCGCGTGATCGGCCGCGCCACGCGGCCTGGGCGGTGCAAACGGGTCGGCTTCCGCGTTGGCGGCGGCTTCCACAGCGAAAGCTGCGCCGCGCTGGTCGCGCAGGTTGGTCACGTGGGGTTCGATGTCGTACTCCACCTGGACCAGCGACGCGGCAAATCGCGCGATCTCCGGCTGGTCCGCCACTACCAGGGCAAGCGGCTGGCCGTTGAACCAGATACGATCGTCGTAAAGCGGCCGGTATGGCGAACCATGCGGCGCCACATCGTCGTGATAAGCGCTGTCAACGGCAGCCATCTCCGGCCGGTTCAGGTGCGTCAGCACGCCGATCACACCTTCGACCGCCATCGCATTGCGCGCGTCGATACGGCGGATCCGCCCCTTGGCGATAGTCGAAGCAACGACGCTGGCATGCGCGAGAGATTCTGTGCCGAATTCCCCGGCATATTTCGCGGCTCCGGTTACCTTGGCGTGGCCATCGATGCGGGATGTGGCGGTACCGATGTAGCTGGACATAGGAATACTCGCGATTTTGCGCGTGGCGCGGTTGCGGCGTGTCTTACCCGTGACGGCGGCTGCGTCAGTGGATCTTCTTGCTGGACTGAGACTGCGGCGTGCCGGCCACAGCCTGCGTCAGTGCCCGGATGATGGCACGGCGGGCAAGATCGATCTTGAACGTATTGTGGCCGGACCCCTTGGCGTCGCGCAGCAGGATACGCGCCGCGTCCGAGAACGCCTGATTATCCGCCTTTCGCCCGCGCAGCGCCGCTTCCGCAGAGGGATCTCGCCACGGCTTGTGCGCCACGCCGCCGAGGGCGAGGCGCGTCTCACCGATGATCGCCCCCTTGATTTCCAATGCGACGGCGACGGACACCAGTGCGAACGCATAGGACAAGCGATCGCGGATTTTCAGATAGGAGTAATTCGCGGCAAAACCGCGGGGCGGCAATTCCACGGCGGTGACGATCTCATCCCGGAGCAAGTTCGTATCGCGTTGCGGCGTGTCCCCCGGCAGCCGATGGAAATCCGCAAACGCAATCGACCGTGCGCCTTCGGAACCCATCACATGCACCGTCGCCTCGAGAGCAGCCAATGCCACGCACATATCGGACGGATGCGTCGCGATGCAGGCTTCGCTGGTGCCAAGAATCGCGTGCATGCGGTTGATGCCGCCGATGGCGGGGCATCCGCTGCCTGGTTCGCGCTTGTTGCAGGGTGTCGCGGTGTCATAGAAGTAATGACAGCGCGTGCGCTGCAGCAGATTGCCGCCGGTAGACGCCATGTTGCGCAATTGGGCGGACGCCCCGGCCAGGATCGCGCTGGAAAGCAGCGGGTAGCGCTGCGTGATCAGCGGGTGATATGCAAGGTCGGCGTTCGGAACCAGCGCTCCGATCCGTACGCCGCCGCTTGGCGTTTCTTCGACCCTGTCGAGCGGCAGATGCGAGATGTCTACCAATCGCGAGGGGCGCTCGACGCCTTCTTTCATCAGGTCGACAAGATTGGTGCCGCCCGCGATGAATTTGGCTGTCGGGTCAGCGGCGAGCCGGCGGACGGCATCGGCGATGCTGTCGGCGCGAACGTACTGGAAATCGATCATTGGTGCCCCATCGCCTGCTGGATTGCGCGCACGATGTTGGGGTACGCGCCGCAGCGGCAGATATTGCCGCTCATGAGTTCACGGATTTCGTCGGCATTGGTGGCCCTGCCCTCGGCGATCAGGCCGGCAGCGGAGCAGATCTGTCCGGGAGTACAGTAGCCGCACTGGAACCCGTCGTGGTCGATGAATGCCTGCTGCAGCGGATGCAACTTGCCGTCCGTTGCGAGGCCTTCGATGGTGGTCACTTGCGCGCCGTCATGCATGACGGCAAGTGCGAGGCAGGAGTTGATACGCCGGCCGTCCAGCAGGACGGTGCATGCGCCGCACTGGCCGTGGTCGCAACCTTTCTTGGTGCCGGTCAGGCCGAGGCGGTCACGCAGCAGATCGAGCAATGTGGTCCATGGCGCGAGGGTGAGCTGCCTTTGGACGCCGTTCACGATGAGAGATATTTGCGTTTGGTCTGGCATTTGAACCCACCCCTTCCTTCCGCCGCGCGAGCAAGGAAAGCCTCACGCCGCGGGCCTTTCCCGCCTGCGTGTCGATCGACACTGAAGCACGACGCAGCATGCCTGCTGCGTTGCCGGTCTACTTGCTGCCGTTCTGCGGCGTCGCGTTCTTCGCGACGGCACCGGTACCGACGGAATAGCCGGGTTCGGTCGTGAGTTCCTGCTGGGTCTTGAGGTAGTTGGGGTCGGCTCCGTCACCGATATGTGCGGCTGCACTGCCGATAGCGGTGGGGTACAGCGAGGCCATCGGGTTCTGCCCATTGCCGCCATTCGGGCCAGTCTGGGCAGAGGCGACGGTCGCGCCAAATGTCAGTGCAACCGCCACGGCCGTGGCAATGCTTAGTGGCTTCATCGTCTAGTCTCCTTGTTGCAGGTTCCGGTGCCGCAAAAGCCAATCGTGAGACGTGGCTGCAAGCCGCTGCCGTACGCGCCGGCTTCCGCCAACCGGTTGCCATCAAACTGGGGGCGGGCCGTGCCTGCCGCTTGTCGATATCGACGATTTTTGGCGCAATCGCCGTGTCACGTTGTGTCGGCTGGTATTGGCCAACGTGAGCGCTAGCTCGACATCAGCGCCGGCACACCGCATGGTGGACGCATGGCAGGTACCGGCATCCTGGCCTTCATCGTCTTCTGCAGTTTCGTCAGCGCGCGCATTTCGATCTGGCGAATGCGCTCCCGCGACACGTTGTACTGACGCGCCAGGTCGTCGAGTTTGACGGCGTCGTCCTTAAGTCTCCGTTCGATCAGGATATGCCGCTCGCGCTTGTTCAGGACCTTGAAGGCATCTGACAGAAGCGCTTTGCGGGTTATCAATTCTTCATGCTCGGCGAGCGCGATTTCCTGGCTATCCGATTCGTCAGCGAACCAGTCCTGCCACTGGGCCTCGTCATCCTGATACATCGGCGCATTCAGGCTAAGATCCGACGCCGAGAGCCGGCCGTTCATGCTGATCACGTCCTGCTCGGGCACGTTCAGGATGTCGGCGATCAACGTCACCTGATCCGGCCTGAGGTCGCCGTCATCGATCGCCCGGATCTGGCTTTTCAGCCGGCGCAGGTTGAAAAACAATTTCTTCTGCGCGGCGGTGGTGCCGATCTTCACCAGGGACCAGGAGTGCAGGATGTACTCCTGAATAGCCGCCTTGATCCACCACATGGCGTAGGTCGCAAGGCGGAAGCCGCGGTCGGGATCGAACCCGCGCAGGGCGCGCATCATGCCAATATTGCCCTCGCTGACCAATTCATTCAGCGGCAGGCCGTAACCACGATATCCCGTGGCGATCTTCGCGACCAGGCGCAAATGGGAGGTGACAAGCTTATGCGCCGCGGCCTGGTCCTGCGTGTCGCGCCAGGCCCGCGAAAGAGCGAGCTCTTCGTCGAGCGAAAGGATCGGGTAGGCGTGAATCGCCCGCAGATACCGTCCCAGGTTTTCAGGGTCGGCGGTCCGTGTCAGCGAGTCCATGGCGCGTCTCCTTCAATGCAGACCAGAACAATGACAACCTGCGTGCTTCACGCCGTGGGCGCGTCGCGCCATTCAACCGGACACCGATGCACGCTGGATCCGAATGACCGGCGGATATAAGGTTTGCACTTGTTGAACATGGGGTATTTTCGATTTTGACTGAGAATTGTCGGTACGAAGCCCGCGATGCTTTAGGCCTCTGCGGTCAATAATTTGGCCGTGGTCCACATCGAACGATTGGCAGAATCGGCATATCCCTTATGCCTTCGCCGCGCCGGGCAAACCACTACCACGCGGCAGACAGCATTTCGCGCCGTGGAAGAAAACAAGCCTACAAGCAGCACTTGATCTGTTCCAGCTATCGACGTGGCAGGTGCCGCTTAATTCTACTCTGGCGGGCAAGCGTCGAAGAAATCAGCATGCCGACCGCTATCGCATGGTCATTCTTGATTCTACTGGTCATCGTGGGGCGTATCGACTTGGACCGTGGCAGTCATCCCGGCCACGAGCACGAGGCCCTTCGGTATCTGGTCGATGTGGATACGCACCGGAATTCTTTGCGCGAGCCGGACCCAGGTGAAGATCGGATTGACCGTTGCAATCCCTTGGTCGTTTGGCTGCGCGTTGGCCACGTTGATCTCGCGGGAAATGCTGTCGACGTGGCCACGCAGGACCTGGCTATAGCCCATCAACTTGATCTCGGCCGGATCCCCGACGCGGATGGGCGCGAGGTTGGTCTCCTCAAAATACCCGTCGACCCAAAATGAATGGGCGTCGACAAGCGAGATGGTGTTCACGCCGACGTTGACGTAATCGCCAAGCTGCGCCAGCAGGTTCGTCACGTAGCCATCGACCGGAGAAACAATGCGGGTGCGCCGCAGATTCACCAGCGCCTGGTTGAGCTGGGCCTTGGTTTGCTCAACATTCGCCTCGGCGCTCAGGTGCTGTGCCTTCAGCGTCGCGATTTGGCGCTGCACGAGCGCAAGGTTTTCCAACGCTGTCTGCACCGCTGCCTGCTGCTGGTTCAGTTGCGACGTGTACTGCTGGGCATCCTGAACGGTGCCCCAGCCGTCCAGCGCCAGCTTCCGGTAGCGGCCCGCCTGCTGCTTCGCAAAGACGAGTGCTGCCTGCGCTCGATCAACCTGTGCCTGATTGGCGCTGATCTGTGCCTGCTGGACAGCAATCTGCGCGTCGATGTTCTGCACGCTCGCCTCGGCCTGCTGCACGGCGGCCTCGGATTGGCTGACGGCGATCCGGTAATTGGTCGGGTCGATGACCATCAGCAGATCGCCCTTGTGCACGTATTCGTTGTCAAAGATCGGCAGCGCGACAATGTGTCCGGCGACTTCCGGCGCCATGGTAACAACGTAGGCGCGAACGGTGCCGTCACGCGTCCAAGGTGCGCCCATATAGGCATTCCACATCGCCCGCCCGAGCAAGACGGCGATCGCCGCGACGAGCGCAGTGAGCAACACCGGCACGACTCGCCGTTGTCGTTTTGGCGTCGCCCGGACCGGCGGGTCGGGGAACCAGGCGGGCCCGCGATCGGCGTGCTCCGATTCCTGCTTCTCCTTGACTTCAATTTCGGGCATAGCAGCCTCACCGTGCCACAATTAAAACGATCGACGACAGGACGATCATGTAAACCGCGAACACGAACAGCGCCGGGTGCCACACATAGCGCAGCAGCCCGAACCGTGCGGTAACGCGACGCAGCGCAATCGTGATCACCCAGGCGACGACCAGCATCACCGACATCGGCGAGACGAACACGCCGAAGAGGTCGACCTCGGCGAACCTCATGCGCTCACTCCCGCATCGAAATAAGCGGCGTGCCGTGCCAGAACTCCGGAAAGCATGAGAATGCCGCCTCGCACGCGCAGAACGGCTTGCCTCGGCGGTCCAGCCGCGGCTTCGGTGGCCAGCACAGCGTCAAGGCGAGAGAGTTGGGCGATCGCCTGCGCGCTGTGACCTTCCGCCAGCGTCGCGAATACCGCATCGAGCTTCGGACCGAGGCCGAGATGGCGGGCAACATGCCGCAGGTGGATGATCTCGCTACCGGCCGAGAGTGCGACCAGTAACCGCGCGCGCTGCAGCGGGGTCGCCTGGTCCGGCATTACGGACAGCCGGCCGTATACCAGGCCCTCCCAGTCATGTTGGTTGTGTCCCATCGCGAGACGCCGCAGATCGCGCAAGGTCAGCGCGAGCAGCCGGCGTGTGCGGAAGGCCGGCGACAACGGCGGCACCAGGCGAAACGACAGCGCCCCGAAGCCGGTACCGCAGACGATCACCAAGCCGACGTTGTAAAACGTCTCGGGGTTGTAGGTCATCGGGTTCGACGGTTGCAGGAGTGGAATGAAAAGTAACGTCATGCCGGAGTAAAAGCCGAGTTGCCAAGGTTTCCGCGCCAGTGCCAGGAGGGCGCCAAGCGGCACCAGGCAAACCGCAAGGACAAGGCTGAAGCCAGCAAATCTCTCGATGCCCAGTGCAGGCAGCACCGCAAAAGCGACGATTGCGGCAATGACCAGGTCCGCTGCGGCGCCCAGGGTGAAGACTACGGCAGCGCCGTAAGCCTGCTCGGCGCGCGGCGCGAGGATCAGCACGACGATTGTCGCGAAAGTCACTGCACTGCCACCCCCAGGCCAGCCGGTGATGATCCACAACAACGCAACGGCGCTGATGGTAACGAAGGCGCGGCCGGCATTGACCAGCGCGGGCAGCCAATCAGGCACTCGAAACTGTTTGATGCCGCGACGCGGCATTGGTCGTGCGGGGTCAGCGACAAGCAATGCGAGGCCATTGAGTGCAAGCGCGATGCCGGCCAAGGTCTGGGCCGCCTTGTCGGCAAGCAGACGCAGCGACGGTGTCGCGACGGGCAGCGCGATCAATCGCCGCACCGTCTGTTCGCAGCTCCGGCGCAGCGCTACCGGATTGGAGATCCAACGCGCAGGGGCGCCCGGCTGCGATGCCGATTGCAGTTCCGGCGGCAAGGCTTCAACGATCGTCCCGGCTTCCCTGGTCTCGCCAGCGGGTAGCTCGTGCACGTTGGCAAGCGCGCTCCAGCCAGCGAGTGCCGTGAACAATCCGTCCACCGCGCTCTGCAACACTGGCGAGCGGTAGCGAATCTGAGCTGATTCCCCGAGCGTCTGGTCGATCTCGGGATCGAGGGCGACGACACGACGAATGAATTCGCGACGAACCTGCTGCGTGTTGATAAATTCGCGTCCCACGACCGCCAATGTGGCGGTGACACCTGCGGTGATCCCCGCTGTCAGATCAGCGAACTGCGCTGCGAGCCGGCGCCGGGCGCCGCCGAGATCGGTGCCGGCGAGAACGACGCCGGCGCAGACGATGCCGATGCAGATCTCGCTGGCCCGGGCTACGGCAAGCAGAAAGGCAGAGTTGGCATCCACGCCGCCGACGGCGCCGAACAAGTCTCCGGCAATGATCGCCACCGTGTAGCCGGACAATGCCGCGGCGTAGGAAGCAAAGTTTCGCAACAGCGTCGCGGTGAAGGCGCAGGCTGCGGCCCACGCGGCCATGCAGCCGAGAAACAGCACGCGATCCTGTGGGAAGCATGCGACCAGGACCACGGACATCGCCGCACCGATGACGGTGCCTATCATGCGGAACCAACCTTTGCGCAAGGAGGCACCGAGCTGCGGTTGACACACGATCGCCGCCGAAGCGCCGGCCCAATAGGCGTTGTCGAGCTCGAGCCAGAATGCGACGTAAAGCGCAAGCGAGACCGCAGCCCACAAACGCAGCCCGAACAGCAGCGGCGGACCCGCTGTTCGCAACGCCTTCGCGAACCGCACCACGAAAACGGACGCGCGCAACCTTAGCGGCGAAGCAGCGATCCAAGGTGCAGTATTGCTCACAGCCGGTGGTACCGGTTCCGGGGAGACGGCATCTGGAATGCGCTCATGGGGATCTCCTCAATTCGCTGCCGTCGCGCAGGCTCGGCTGCAGGAACCGAAATCGCAGATGCAATGTCGTCGCAGAGGGCATCGCGACCCAGACAAGCGGCTGATCTACGACATACCCTTGTTGACCCAGATCGTGAGGCCAGGGCCCGAGACCCGCCATTGGCGGTTGCCGCGGAATGCCGTCGCTGTCGCGCGAAACGCGTTCGGGATTTCGCGGTGCGGTTCAATATCACGAAGCCGTGAAGAACCGCCCAGAGCGCGATATCGAATTGCATTTGGAACATACAACGGCTCGCTGCTACGAGGACGGCTTCAGGCGTTCGCCGCGCCTGGCGTCATTCTGCGTGATTGTGGCTGGCAGCGCTGTCTTTGCCTGAAGCATTTCAGTACATGTACCGTGCCCCGTGACCTGGACGCGGTCTTGTCTATTGGTACGGCTTTTGTTGACTTGGGTGATCGGATTGCGGCCTGGCCGGCGCTCTCAGGACTGGGGTGATCCGGCGCGAAAGCCGACCGAAACCCCATTTTGGTGCCGGATCTCGACCATTCCACGGGTCGTTCAGTTCACGCGCGCTTTGTCGTTAACAGCACCTGGGCGGCGATTGCGTCGGCGATTGAAGGGCGTGGCATGACACGGCTGCACTCTATCAGGTAGCCGATCATGTGCACGACGGTCGCCTGCCGATCGTGCTGAAACCCATGAGTCCCCCGCCTTGCCGATTCACATCGTCATACCGGAGGGTCGGATCGCCATGCCGAAGGTCCGGGCGTTTGCGGATTATGTCGTGCTCCGCTTGTGGATCTGCTTCGCGCCTCTTGCGGTCAGGACGTAGGACCGATCGTTGTCCGCCGCGGCAGAGAGCACGCCGCATCGCGGATGTTGTCCCCCCGGTGTGGGCGACGCCAGATTCGAGGACACCAGACGGAGAGCCCGAAGAGAGGGAACCGGTGATCTACGAATTACGCGTCTACCGCGCCATGCCGAGGCACATGCCCGCCTTGATCGCGCGGTTCCAAAACCACACGCAGCGAATTTTGGACAAGCATGGGATCCATCAAGCCGGGCTCTGGACGACGATCGTCCGAAACGCAGGGTCGCTTCCGAAAAGCGGCCGTTATGGCAGGCCTAACACCGCTTTCGGAAAGCTGTACGGCGGTATCTTTCCGGCCTGCTGCGGTGACGCGCGAAATGCCGTGCGGCCGGCTGCTCCATCGAAATCTGTGCCGATTCTCCCGCAGAACCCGGTTGCGACGCCCAGCGCGAAGGCGCGGAGGACGCCCGAAACCGGCGTGTGAAGTTCTCGGGTCATGTCAGAACTGCACGGACGCCTTGAACCCGAACACGGCCGCATTAGGAATGCTCGCCTGGGCGTTCGGCCGGATGACGTATTGGAACTCCGGTCGGAAATCCAAACCGCGGTAAACGTGGATATTATAGTTCACCTCGAGGATCATTTCGTTCGTCTGGATTCCCGTTGCCGCGTTGCTGATCGGCAGGCCCAGTTCTGATTCCTCGGCCTGTACTTTGCCCAGCGCACCGCTCATGGAAAAATAGGTGAACAAAAGTCCGACGCCATCCTCGGGCCGCGCGTGCCAGAAACCGTAATCCAGCAATCCCGCGATGTACTGGTCCCCGTAGGGCGAATTGTCCTCATTGTTATGGATGTATCCGCCCAGCACGATCAATCCGTCCTGGTCGCCGGGACCGTTCCGCATCAGCATCTGGTCGACCAGCAGCCAGAACTGCATGTTGCCGGTACGCGGCGCCGTGGACTGCCCGAGAGAGGCCGGCAACGCGTCGGCAAAACTCTTGAACTTCGACGAATCGTAGCCGAAGCCGACGACATAGTGCCCTGGCAGGCGATCCGGGCCGATCTTCGGTTCGTAACCAAGTTGCACCGGCACGTACACGCCGCTGTCACGCGGTACGCCCCACTCAAAGCCGCTGCTGTCCGCCTGGCTGTACAGGTCCTGGTTCACTTCGTAGACGCCGGCCACGACGTAGGTGGCCGGGGTCGGGCGCACACGGATGCGGCCGGCCCAGACCGCGTCGGGATAGGCGCTGTGTCCGATATCGCCGCCGGGCAGCGCCTTCGGATCGCCGCACAGCCCATTGTTCATGTAGTTGCAGTACAGCGGCGAACTGGCGAAGTCGTTCTCGACATTCATCCAGCCACCGGCAACATCAAGCCGGCCAGCGTACATGGACTCTTCGGCATAGAGTGAGACCAGATGCACCGCGACATCACCGCCGGCGCCGTAGATCTCCTGCACAGGCGAGACGTTATCCCCGAACAGATGACTGTCGTTGGCGCCGGAGCGATTGACGAGAATCATATGCGTGGAAAACCCCGTGAGTCCCGCCAGGCGCTGCCAGTCGATGTCGGCGGAGACGGCGATCTGGTTGGCCGAGGTTGCACCTTGCTGGGCACCGCCGGTGTTGCCGGCGAATTCGGCGATGGCGCCGAACTGTAGGTAAATGCCGCGACTTTCCAGCTCCGGCCGAATGCCGGCCCAATCGCCGAGCAGGTGCTCGCTGCTCGGGGGGGAGAAGGCGGAGACTGTGGGGTCGAAGGCCTGTGGGAAAACCTCGAAGCCCGAAGTATTGCCCGGGGTCTGGGCTGCCGCAGTGAATGCCGCAGCAGGCCAGATCAGGAGTGCCAGAGCGAGAGTACGTTTCACAGCGGCCTCGCTTGTGCCGACGCCAGGTGCTGCAACGTTCCCGCGTCCAGTGCCGCTTCGATCTGCTCCAGGGTGCGTCCCTTTGTCTCGGGTACCGTCATGATGACGAACGCCAGCGCGAACAGGCTCAACACGCCATAGACCACGAACGCGCCCGCACTGCCGACGGCCCCCACAAGGTTGAGAAACGTTAGAGACACGATCAGGTTGAAGCCCCAGTTGGCGACCGTGGCCAGGCTCATCGCGCGGCCGCGCAGCGCCAGCGGGAAGATCTCCGCGATCAGCAGCCAGAACACCGGACCCAGGCCGATGGCGAAGAAGCCGACATAGGCGGCAACCGACAGTACCGCGATCCAGGCCAATTCGCCCGATGTCCCGGCAAAGAAGGCGCCCGACAGGATCAACAGCGTGATGGTCATGCCGCCGAGGCTCCAATAGAGGAGCTGCCGCCGGCCGAGGCGATCGATCAGCCAAATCGACACGATGGTCATGATCACGTTGACCGCTCCGACACCGGCTGTCGCCAGAATGGATGTCGCGGCGGAAGACAGACCGGCCGATTGGAAGATGATCGGTGCAAAATAGATGACGGTGTTGATGCCAGTGATCTGCTGGAACATTGCCAGGCCGACGCCAATGATCAGCGGCCGACGCAGGCGAGGCGACAGCAGCTCCCACGCGCTTTTCAGCTTGTTGTTTTCGCGGGCGATGTCGCGTCGCAGCGTGGTCAGTTCCTGCGATACGTCGGCGGTGCCACGCAGCCGCTTGAGCACACTTTCCGCATCGCGCACCCTGCCGTGCCCGGCGAGCCAACGCGGACTTTCCGGCAGAACCAGCATGCCGACGGACAGCACGATGCCGGGCACCGTGCCCAGCGCCAACATCCACCGCCATCCGCCGGTTGCATCGGCGAGCGCGTAGCCGACGAGATAGGACACCAATATCCCGGCCGTGATGCAGAGCTGGTTCAGTGATACGATCGCGCCACGATCCTGCGCCGGCGAGATTTCCGCAAGGTAAAGCGGCGTCAGCATCGACGCGACGCCGATCGCCAGGCCGACGAAGAACCGGCCGATCACCAGAACGGCGACTCCCGGTGCCATGGCCGAGATGACGGCGCCGAGGATGAACAGCAGGCCGGCGCCCAGGATAACACGGCGGCGGCCGGCACGGTCCGACAGGTAGCCGACGATTGCCGCGCCGACTGCCGCACCGGCCAGCGCAATCGCGACCACCACGCCTTGCATGGTCGGCGACAGGGACATCACGTGGCGAATGAAGATCAGTGCGCCCGAAATCACACCGGTGTCGTAGCCGAACAGCAGGCCGCCCAGTGCGGCGACGGAGGCGATGAGATAGAAACTCATGGTGCTTCCTCGAGTGTTAGGGTTCCGCATGGCAGAATCGTCGCGGTATAGGGCGCGTGACATAGGCGGTTCACAAAGATTGGATTGTCGGAACAGGCGGCGGCTTGTAAGGAATCGTCGGAAACCCCGCCGGCTGATCGGCGCATGTTCTGTCCCTGGTGGCCAACCTGCAACCGGGGGAATAACGGGCATTCCGCTGCGAGGAAGTGAACGTTGGTTCGTTAGTCGTCGGCCTTTCACGTACCGCGCGACATCGCCCCAACGACTGCCGGGCATTCAATCGCTCGGCGCAAGTGTGTTTGCCGGCAGGCGATGCTTCTCAAGGCAGCGGGGAACCGTCACGTTTTGTGCGGCGCGACAGGGTCGATCCAACCGGCTGCCATGCGCCAATCCTCCAGAGCATGCGGAAGGTTTGCCATGGTTACGGAACAAAAAGTCGC
>Ga0335075_10002698_pt1 | contig 28361 bp, 19 predicted proteins | sample Lox_Sample_24_FD_206723 | JGI IMG/M metagenome (GOLD analysis project Ga0335075, IMG submission 206723) | Soil microbial communities from Loxahatchee National Wildlife Refuge, Florida, United States - Lox_Sample_2.4 | ecosystem: Environmental > Terrestrial > Soil > Wetlands | place: USA...
CGGACGACCCTGGCTCGCAGAGCGTGGCTGCGCGCCGCGCGCTCGAACGTGCCACCGGAACGGATCCGTACTTCAACCTGATTGCGCTCGTTCCGGCGCCGCGCGGGCTCGCCGCGGACGCCACCCGCAAGGAGGTGGCGGACGTGGAAGGCGCCATGCGCGTGGACCCGGTGGTCGCCGCGGTGCGCAGCTACTACAGCGACCACAGCCCGGCGTTCGTGGCGCGCGACGGGCGCGCGACGCTCGTGGTGGGCGTGCTGCGCGCGGTTTCCACGAACTCCCAGCTCGCTGGCGCCCATCGCGTGGAACGGCGACTCGCGGGGCTGCCGGGCGTGCGGCTGGGCGGACTCGCCGCCTTCTACGCGCAGGGCAACGAACTGGCGCGCGCGGACCTGATCCGCTCGGAGCTGTTCGCCTTTCCGCTGCTGTTGCTCGTGGCGTTGTGGGTGTTCCGCGGCGTGGTCGCGGCGCTGCTGCCGCTGGTCGTGGGCGCCATCACGATCGTCGGCACGCTCGCCGCGCTGCGGGTGATCGCTGAACTGAGCAGCGTGTCGATCTACGCGCTCAACATCGCCACCGCGCTGGGGCTGGGGCTGGCGGTGGACTACGGCCTGTTGATCATCTCCCGCTATCGCGAGGAGATCGCGCGCATCGGTCCGGGGCCGGCGGCGCTGCAGCGCACGCTCGCGAGCGCCGGGCGCACGGTGGCGTTCAGCTCGCTGACGGTCGCCGCCGTGCTCAGCTGCCTGCTCGTGTTCCCGCAGGCGTTCCTGCGCTCGATCGGCCTCGGCGGCATCTTCGTCGCGCTGATCGCCGGCGCGAGCGCCCTGATTGTGCTGCCGGCGATCCTCACGCTGCTGCGCTGGCGGGTGAACGCGGGTGCGCTCACGCGCTGGCGCAGCGCCGCGTACGCGGGCGCCCAGCCGTCCCTCGCCAGCGCGTGGTCGCGGATCGCACGGCTGGCGACACGCCGGCCGGTGTGGATCGTGCTGGTGGTAGGCGCGATCCTGCTCGGCCTCGCCAGCCCGGTGCTGGGGCTGCGCATCACGCAGGTCGATGCCAACGTGCTACCGCGCAGCGTCGGCGCGCGTGCGGTGAGCGAAGCGCTCGAAGCGGACTTCCCGAAGGTCGATCACTCGCCGGTGCTGCTCGCCGTCCACGCACCGCCCACGAGCGCTTCCCCGGCGCGCGTGCGCGCGTACGCGACACGCCTGGGCAGGCTTGCCGACGTGGCCGCCGTGCAGGGGCCCGAACGGGTGGGGCGTGGGCTGTGGCAGATCGACGTCGTCCCCACGGACACGCCGCTGTCGGCCCCCAGCCTGCGGCTGGTCGAACGCATCCGCGCATTGCCCACCTCGCTGCGCGTGCTCGCCGGCGGGGAAAGCGCTTCGCTGGTCGATCTCAAGCGCAGCCTCGCCCAGCACGCGCCCGCCGCGCTGGTGCTGCTCGTGCTGTTCACCGCCACGGCCGTGTTCGTGATGACGGGCTCGGTGGTGCTCCCGGCGCTGGCGCTGCTGATGAACGCGCTGACGATCGCGGCGGTGCTCGGCACGCTGGTGCTGGTGTTTCAGCACGGCGCGCTGGAAGGTCTCCTCGGCTACACGAGCTCGCACGCGCTGGAGCCGTCCACGCTGGTGCTGATCCTGGCGGTGTCGTTCGGGCTGGCGACCGACTACTGCATCTTCTTGCTCTCGCGCATCAAGGAGGAGCGCGATCGCGGGGCGCCGGAGGCGGAGGCGGTCGCGCGTGGCCTCGAGCGCACCGGGCGCATCGTCACCGCTGCGGCGCTGTTGCTGTGCATCGCCCTCGCTTCGCTGGTGACCGCGCGACACGCGCTGGTCAAAGAGGTGGGCTTCGGCGCCGGCCTGGCGGTGGCGCTCGACGCGACGCTCGTGCGGGCGCTGCTGCTGCCCGCGCTGATGCGCCTGCTCGGCGCCGCGAGCTGGTACGCGCCGCCGCCGCTGGCGCGCATCTCCAGGGCGCTCGCGCCGGCCCGCGTAGAGCGGAGCGCGCCCGGCCGCTGGCCGCAGGCGCCGCCTGCGCAGGGCTACAGCATGTCTCCGGGCCACGCGCGCGCCGCCTCGCTGGGCGACGCGCTGCTGGCGACGCGCTACTGCGATCACGAACACCCAGCCGTGCGCGCGTGTCTGGCGGGGCTCGCCGAGCGGGACGGGTGCGGCGAGCAGGCTGCGCTGGCGGTCGCGGCGTTCGAGTTCGTACGCGACAGCGTGCTCTACGCGTTCGGCCCGTGGGGAGTGTCTGCGTCGGAGACGCTGGCGTGCAAGGAGGGGACGTGCACGAACAAGGCCAACCTGCTGGTCGCGCTGCTGCGGGCAGCGGGCATCCCGTCCGCGTACGGCGTGATGCGGGTGAACGCGCGCAAGTACTTCGGCGTGATCGGTCCCAGCTTTCTCACGCGCTATGCGTCCCCCGAGTCGGTGCACATCTACTGCGCCGCTTTCCTGCGCGGGCGCTGGGTGAAGTGCGACCCGTCGACCGACCGCGAGCTCGCCAGCCGCACGGCGCGTTTCTGTCGCGAGACGTGCCTGGTGCAGTGGGACGGCGAGCACGACTCGCTCGACTTCCTGGACCCGCGTCACGTATACGCCGACCTGGGCCTGTTCGCGAACCTCGACGAGTCGCTCGCGCGTCCGCCGCGTGCGGCCACGCCGCAACGCTTGGCGCTGGCCAACCACTACTTGGCGTTCATCCGTACCCAGCCGGCGTTCAGCTCGGATCGCGAGCTTGTCCACGCGTATCTCGCGGCCAGGCGCGCGAGCGGCGCGATGAGCGGGGTGCGGGGGTGGCTGCGCGTGCCGGGTTAGGTCAACCCCCAAGAATGTAGGGGTTGACTAGGGGTTTACCCACATATAGTCTCCAGTTTATGGGAGGTTCGATTTCGTGGCGTAGTCGGGCGAGGCGTGGTCCTGACCTCGATGGTGGCTGTAGACCTCGTTGCGAGCGCGTCGCTCGCGCGATGGCACAGTGCGCTGCCGGCCACGGGACCGGGGCGCAGCGGCTGCACGGCTCGGCACGGAACGCCGGGCACACGCTGCGTTGTGCCTGTCAGCACGGGCACGGATCACGCTGCGCCGGGCGGCGTTGGCGCTGCTGGAGCGCACCAGGGAGTCAGGGAGAGGTGTGAGCCGATGGAGCGATCGGCCTCATCGGCTCGCCCGCGGCCGCACACGCAAACGTGAGCGGCTCTCGGGTAGCCAGTCGCCGTGCGAGGGACGGCGACAGGATTCCCTGGTGCGCTAGGCAGATGCGCTTCACAGCAGGTGCTCCAGCCGCCAGCTGAGTGAGGGGCCGGCGAGCGGCGCGGTCGCGACCGCGGCGGTTGCGCTCGTGGGCACACCGCCGGCGAGGCTCACTGTTGCAAGCGGCGCTCCGCGGCGCAGCTGCCTCGCCGGCGCTCGCAGGCTGACGTTCACGCGCAGCGACATGCCGGCCCAACCGAGCGTCCGCAGCGCCCCGGAGGTAGCGCCGAGCGTGCGCCGTCCGTCGGCGTCGCTGACGCTGAGCACCCGCGATCCGGCCGCGAGTACCGTTTGCAGGTGCAGGGCGGCGGCTGCCGAGTCGCCGAGGCGCTGAGCGCCCGCGAGCGCCGCTTCCACGAACGCGCCCGCGCGCTGCCCCAGCACGACCCCCAGGATTGTCACCGGCCGGTTGGAGACGAGCGCGCGCTTGGCGAACATCAGGCAGCCGCCGGCGGCGCTGTCCGAGCCGGTCTTGACGCCGACATAGCCGTCGTGTCCCACCCGCGCGTTGCCGTTGAGCCCGCGACCGGCGACCGGCAGCGCGACCGCGCGCTCGTCGACGAGCGCGGCGAACGCCGGCAGCCGCATGGCCGCCTGCGCGAGCTTGAGCTGGTCGGCGGCGGTGGAGACGGTCGTCGCTGCGTAGCCGCTCGGGTCGGTGTAGGTGGTCGAGCGCATGCCCAGCCGCTTGGCGGTGGCGTTCATGCGCACGAGGAACGCGCGCATGCCCCCCTGGTAGCTGGCGAGCAGCGCGGCGATGTTGTTCGCCGAGGGCAACAGCAGCGCCTGCAGCGCCTGGCGCTCGGTGAGCCGCTCGCCGCTGCGCACCGGCACGACCGACTCGTCGAGCGCCTCGCGTTCGCGCTCTTCGGCCGCCTCCGCGGGCGTGACGGTCACCACGAAGCCTTCCTGGCCGGCGGCGAGCGGATGCGCGAGCAGCGTGAGATAGGCGGTCATCACCTTGGCGATGCTCGCGATCGGCACGGGCGTCTCGCCCGGCGTGCTCGCGGACGCGCCCGCGACGCCCTGCGCTTGCACGGCGGCCTCGCCTTCGCCGGGCCAGGCGAGCGCGGGCGCGCCGCCCGGCAGGCGCAGCGACACGGGGAGCGTGCGCTTGACGCGCGCTGGCGGCGGGGTCTCACTCGCCGCGCGCCAGACGATCGCGGCTGCCGCCAGCGTGAGCGCCAGGCCGAGCGCGCGGAGCGGCGCCCGCCGCGTCACGCGCCCGGCGCGGCGTGCGCCTGCGCCCCGGCGTCGCTGCGGGCGCGCGCCCGGATCACCTGGGCGACGGCGGCGGGGTCGTCGTAGAACGGGACGTGCCCGGCGCCGAGCGCGATGTGCGTGGCCCACGGCAGCCGCGCGCGGGCACGCGGCGCCTGCAGGCGGTAGGGCAGCAGGCGGTCGTGCCGGCCCCAGGCGATTGTCACGGGCGTGCTGCGCAGCTGCTCGCCGCCGCGGAAGCTGTAACGGCTGAACGCGTCGAGGGCGCCGGACAGCGCGGGGGCGGCCCACGCGTCCCTGAGCGTGGCCAGCGCCTCCGGCGCGGGCATCCGCGCGGGGTAGCCGAACGTCTGCCAGAACAGCACGGTGCGGCCTGCGCGTGTGTGCGCGAGCGCTTCGACGCTCGGCCTGAGCGCTTCGGGTATGTGCGTTGGCAGCGCCAGCGAGCGCTGGCAGTAGCGTCGCTCGGCGGCCGTCCAGAAGCCGGCGGGCGAGAACGCGCACACCGAGCGCACGGCGCGCCCGCGCGCGAGCTCGAGCGCGATCGCGCCGCCCATCGAGTTGCCGGCGACGTGTGGGCGCTCGAGGCCGAGCTCGGCGAGGAACCACTCGAACGCGTCGGCGTAGGCGGGGATCGTCGGCTCGATGCCGCGCGACAGCGGCGCCGAGTGCCCGAAGCCGGGGGAGTCGCAGGCGATCACGTCGAACTCGTCGCGCAGCAGCTCGATCACCGGCTGCCACGCCTGCCAGTGGTGCCCGACGCCGTGCAGCAGCACCAGCGGCGACCCTTCGCCCTCGCGGTGGTAGTTGAGCGACAGGCTCAAGCGCGCTCCTGTGGGCCTGGCCGTGCAGCGAATGCGGGGTGCGCGCTCACCTGTGCTCCTTGACGAGGTCGGCGCCGCGCTCGGCGATCATGACGGTGGGCGCGTGGGTGTTGCCGCCGCTGATGGTGGGCATGATCGACGCGTCGATCACGCGCAGGCCGCTGAGGCCGTGCACGCGCAGCTGCGCGTCGACGACGGCCTGCGGGTGGGTGTCGCTCATGCGGGCGGTGCCGACCGGGTGGTAGATCAGCATCAGCCGCCGGCGCAGGTCGGCTTCGAGCTCGTCGGGCGCGACGTGCGCGCTGCCCGGCTTGAGCTCGTGCAGGACGATCTCCCGCAGCGGCGCTTGCGCGGCGATCGTGCGCGCGAGCTGCACGCCGTCGAGCAGCGAGCGCACGTCGTCGGGCTCGGACAGCGCGTTGGTGACGATGTGCGGCTTCTCGGCGGGGTGTGCGGAGCGCAGCCACACCTGTCCGCGCGCCTTGGGCGAGACGAGCACGGGCGCGATGACCATGCAGTGCCCGTCGTAGGTCTCGGCGCCGTGGTCTTCGTAGTAGGCGGCGCCCATGTGAAACTGGATGTCGGCGGCGGGCAGCCCGCCGCGCGTGCGCGTGAAGGCGACGACCTCGGCGACGGTCGAGCTGAGCTTGCCGGAGCGGCGCAGCAGCCACTCGGCGAGCGCTTTGGGCTTGTCGGCGCCGTACAGCGTGCGCCGATCGGAGACCTCCCAGATGACGGTGACGAACGGGTGGTCCTGGAGGTTGCGCCCGACGCCCGGCAGCTCGTGCCGGGCTGTGACGCCGGCCGCGCGCAGCTCCTCGCCGGCGCCGATGCCGGACAGCAGCAAGAGCTGCGGCGAGCCGATCGCGCCGGCGCTCAACAGTACCTCGCGCTGCGCGCGGATCAGCTCCTCGCCGCTGCGTCCCCGGCGCACGCGCACGCCCACCGCGCGCTCGCCGTCGAGCTCGACCCCTAGCACGCTGGCGCCCGTGCGCACGTGCAGGTTGGGGCGCGCGCGCACGGGGCGCAGATAGGCGTCGGCGGCGCTGAAGCGGGCGCCGTTCTTTTGCGTGACCTGGAACATCGACACGCCGTCCTGCTCGGGCCCGTTGTAGTCGGCGATGCGCGGGATGCCGGCGGCCTCGCTGGCGGCCAGCAGCCGCGCGTCGAGTGGCCGCGGCGAGCGCTGCTCGGCGACGTGCAGCGGGCCGCCGACGCCGTGGTAGGCAGAGCGTCCGCGCACGTTGTCCTCGGCCTTCAGGAAATATGGCAACACCTCGGCGTAGCTCCAGCCGGGGGCGCCCTGCGCGGCCCAGCCGTCGTAGTCGAGCGGGCGCCCGCGCACGTAGAGCATGGCGTTCATCGAGCTGCAGCCGCCGAGCGTCTTGCCGCGCGGCATGTACAGCGAGCGCCCATCGACGTGCGCCTCGGGCTCGGTCGCGTAGTCCCAGTCGAGCTTGGTGTGAAACTGCTGGGCGAACGCCGCGGGGATCTTGATCTTCAGCGAACGATCGTGGCCGCCCGCCTCCAGCAGCAGCACACGCACGGCCGGGTCCTCGGACAGGCGGTTGGCGAGCACGCAGCCCGCGGAACCTGCGCCGACGATTATGTAGTCGTACATCGGCCCAGGCACCTTCCACGCACCCTAGGCACTGAGGACTGTGGCTGGCTTTTCCAGGGCGCTGAAACGGAAGTCATCGGCGTCCAGCTGGGCGGTGCGCTGCAGGTACTCGCGCATGTAGCCGGGCCAGTTGGTGACGATGCGCCCGTGCTCGTCGCGATACCAGGAGTCACAGCGCGTCCACGCGGTCCCGGCGAAGCGCGCCTGCAGTTCGCGATCGCTCGCCGCCTCGACCTCGGCGCGCACCTCGATCGCTGCGGCGCCGCGGCTGCGCAGCTGCTGGAGCGCCTGGCGGATATAGCTGGCCTGCGCCTCTAGATAGACGATGATCGAGCCGCCGGAGGTGTTCGTGTTCGGCCCGTACATCAAGAACATGTTGGGGAAGCCCGGCACGCACATGCCGAGGTGCGCGTGGGCGCCCCCCGACCAGTACTCGTGCAGGTCCGCGCTCTCCCTGCCACTCACGCGCATCGGGAACATGAAGTCGGTGGTCTTAAAGCCGGTCGCCCAGATCACGCAGTCGAGCTCGTGCTCGCGCCCGTCCACCTGCGGCGACGATGCCGCGGTGTGGATGCCGGCGGGGGTGAAGCGCTCGATGGCGTCGGTGACGAGCTCGACGTTCGCGCGTTCCAGCGCGGGCAGGTAGTGCGAGCTGAAGAGGATGCGCTTGCAGCCGAAGGTGTAGTCGGGCCACGCCCGCGCGCGCGTGTGGGGGTCTTTCAGCTGCGAGCGCATGAACCTTTCCGAGCGCGCTGCGCCCACCCGCCCGATCGTCTCCGGGTGGCGGATCGCGAGCGTCAGCGACTCGGCGTACTCGAAGACGAATCTCCGCCGCAGCGCCTGCAGGCCGGGGACGCGTTCGAAGGCGCGCTTGAGCAGCGGGTTGTAGCGGCGGTTGTGCCGCGGCAGGAACCAGTTGCCGGTGCGCTGGAAGACCGTCAGCTGTGCGACTGACGGCGCGATCTCGGGCACGAACTGCACGGCGCTCGCGCCGGTGCCGATCACGCCTACGCGTTTGCCTGCGAGCGGGTAGGAGTGGTCCCACGCCGCTGAGTGGAAGCTGTGGCCGGCGAAGCTCTCCGCGCCCGCGATCGATGGCACGGCGGGCTGGTCGAGTTGGCCGGTGGCAATGATCAGCGCGTCGGCTTCATACGTTGTGCCGTCGGTGCTGTGCACGCTCCAGCGGCAGCGCTCCTCATCCCACGTGCAGGCGCTGACCTCGACGCCGGTGTGTACGAGTCGCTCGACGTCGTGCGTGCGCGCGACCTCGTGCAGGTAGGCGTGGATCTCCGCCTGCGGCGAGCACAGCCGCGACCAGTTGCGCCGCTGGGCGTAGGAGTAGGAGTACAGGTGGCTGGGTACGTCGCACGCGGCGCCGGGGTAGCTGTTGTAGAACCACGTGCCGCCCAGGTCGGGGGCCTTCTCGAGGATCGTCACCTGCTCGATCCCGTGCCGGCGCAGCTCGATCGCGGCGCCGATCCCGCCGAACCCCGCGCCCACGATCAGCACCTCGGGGCCGGCGTTCGCTGACGGCGCGCGATACACGGCCGTGTCCTCTATGCGTCCTTCTCGCGCGGTATGTACGGGGCGAGCTCGCGGCGCGCGATCGACAGCTTGTGCACCTCGTCGGGCCCGTCGGCCAGGCGCAGCGTGCGCAGGTGCGCGTACGCGCTCGCGAGGCCGAAGTCCTCGGACACGCCGCCGCCGCCGTGCAGCTGGATCGCGCGGTCGAGCACCTTCAGCGCGACGTTCGGGGCGGCGACCTTGATCGCGGAGATCTCGATGCGCGCGTGGCGGTTGCCGACCGTGTCCATCAGCCACGCCGCCTTCAGCGTCAGCAGCCGCGCCATCTCGATCTCGATGCGCGACTCGGCGATCCAGTCCTGGATGTTGGCGCGCATCGCCAGCGGCTGGCCGAAGGTCACGCGCGAGACCGCGCGCCTGCACATCTGCTCGAGCGCCCGCTCGGCGGCGCCGATCGCGCGCATGCAGTGGTGGATGCGCCCTGGGCCGAGGCGCGCCTGGGCGATCATGAAGCCGTCGCCCTCCTTGGAGATCACGTTGCTGACGGGCACGCGCACATCCTTGAACTCGATTTCCCCATGTCCGTCCTGGTCGTCGTAGCCGAACACCGGCAGGTTGCGCAGCACCGTCACCCCCGGTGTGTCCAGCGGCACGAGCACCATGCTCTGCTGCGTGTAGATCGGGACCGAATCGGATCCCCACCCACCCGTCTTGCCCATCACGATCATGATCCGGCAGTTGGGATGAAAGACGTTGGTGATCCACCACTTGCGCCCGTTGAGCACATATTCGTCGCCGTCGCGCTCGATCCGCAGCTCGATGTTGGTCGCGTCCGAGCTCGCCACGTCGGGCTCGGTCATCGCGAACGCCGAGCGGATCTCGCCGTCCAACAGCGGCCGCAGCCAGCGCTCGTTCTGCTCATCGGTGCCGAACTGGTGCAGCACCTCCATGTTGCCGGTGTCGGGCGCCGAGCAGTTGCACGCCTCGGAGGCGATCGGCGAGCGCCCGAGGATTTCCGCCAGCGGCGCGTAGTCGGCGTTGGAGAGGCCGGCGCCGTACTCGGCATCGGGCAGGAACATGTTCCACAGGCCGGCTGCGCGCGCCTTGCGCTTGAGCTCCTCCATCACCGGCGGGTGGTGGTGCGGATTGCCCGATTCGCGCAGCTGGCGTGCGTACACCTCCTCGGCGGGGTAGACGTGCTCGTCCATGAACGCCTGTAGGCGTGCTTTGAACTCAGAACAACGCTCGCTGGGCTGAAAGTCCATTTCGCTCCTCTTCCTCCGGGGACGATGCGTAACGGCGGTGGCCTAGGATCATCGCCGATGAGCGACGACGACGCGTACCGCACCGCCGGCGTGGACTACGACGCGCTCGACGCGGGCAAGCGTCTGGCGATGGCCGAGGCGCTGTCCACCTCCTCGCTGCTGGCCGGGAGGGGTGCGCTGGCGCTCGACGTCTCGCGCGGCGAGCCGGCATTCGCGTTCGAGCTGGACGGCAGGACGTTCTCGTTCGTGGTCGAGGGGCTGGGCACGAAGTCGATCATCGCCCGCCGCGTGCTCGAAACGCAGGGCATCGACCGCTTCGCGAACGTCGCCTACGACACGGTCGCCGCGATCCTCAACGACCTGTGTTGCGTGGGCGCGCTGCCGCTGGTCGTCAACGCCTACTTCGCCACCGGCGCCTCCGCCTGGTATCGGCAACAGGAGCGCACGGCTGCACTGTTGGCGGGCTGGCGCCGGGCGTGCGTGGACGCCGGCTGCACGTGGGGCGGCGGCGAGTCGCCGTCGCTGCCGGGCATGCTCGCGGAGCGCGACATCGAGCTCGCCGGCGCCGCCGTGGGCGTCGTGCCGCGGGGGCGCGCGGCGATTCTCGGCGAGCACCTGGCCGCCGGCGATGAGATCGTGCTGGTGTCCTCCAGTGGCCTGCACGCCAACGGCGCGTCGCTCGCCCGGCTGGTGGCCGACGCGCTGCCGGACGGCTACGCCACCGCTCTGCCCGACGGCGCCACGCTCGGCGAGGCGCTGCTGGCGCCGTCGCTGATGTACGTGCCGCTGCTGGCGGCGCTGCTCGAGCAGGGCGCCCCGCTCACCTACCTCAGCCACATAACCGGCCACGGCCTGCGCAAGCTGATGCGCTCGCCCAAGCAGCTGAGCTACCGCGTCGAGCGCCTGCCGGAGGTGCCGGCCGTGCTGCGCTTCCTGGCCGAGCACGCCGGCATGGACGCGCGGGCGGCGTACGCGACCTTCAACATGGGCGCGGGGTTCGCCGTGTACTGCGCGCCGGGCGCCGGCGAGACGGCGGTGAAACTCGCGCGCTCGCTCGGGTTTCAGGCGCTGCTTGCCGGGCACGTCCGGGAGGGCCCGCGGGAGGTGCTGCTCGAGCCCGTGGGGGTGCGCTACGGCGCGCAGGACCTCGAGCTGTCCGCGGCGGGCACATGAGCCCACATCTAACCCTCGAGTCGAGGGTCATGCATGGTCGGATTGGCCGATCAACCGGTCGGTGACGACCGGCAGTGCTCGCACGAACTTGAACGCGTCGAGCGAGAAGGATAAGGTTTTGCCTCAGAAAACTCGCCACCGTTCCCCGCCATTCGGGGATCTCGATGTCGCCGGACCGCATGGCTCCGGAGCTACCCGGATCGAGGCGGACCTGTCCATCACATAGAGGAGAGAGAGATCTGATGCGCAGAGCATCCACCTGTCTTGCCGTCCTGGGCCTGGCTCTGCTTGCCCTGCCGGCCGTTGCTTCGGCGGCGCCGACGGTCAAGTTCAAAGCTGAAGCAGTGCCGATCCCCGGCTACAAGGGCACGGGCAATATCCTCGGCGCGGGCGCGGCGCTGCAGGCCGAATTCCAAATCGAAGGCACCGAATACTTCGGCTCGCCGCCGCCGGTCATCGGCGTCAACTTCTACCTGCCCACGGGCGTGAAGCTGCACCCGAGCGGCTTCCCGACGTGCGAAGAACACCTGCTCGAACAGTCGGGGCCGAGCGCCTGTCCGAAAGGCTCGATGGCAGGACCGATCGGCAGCGTGCTCGGGTTCGTGACCTTCGGCGGCGAACGCGTCGAAGAGACCTCCGAACTCTTCTCCTTCTACAAACCGGGCGGCGGGTTCATCTTCTTCACCTTCGGCCACTCGCCGACGGTGCTGGAAATCTACTCCCACGGCGCGTACGTGAACTACGTCGGCGGCGCCGGCTACGGCCCCGAGCTGAAAACCATCGTGCCGCTCGTCGCCAGCGTCCCAGGCGCGCCGTACGCGTCGGTTAAGTCGATCCACATCAAGGCCGGCTCGGCGATCGGGCCGAAGAACGACCCGAAGAAGGACACCTACTACGGGCGCGAGCCCAAGACGTGCCACGGCGGCCTGAAGCTGAAGACCGAAGTGATCTTCGCCGAAAACGGCGAAGAATCCAGGCCGGTGCCGGTGACCGCGACCTACACGGCGCCGTGCCCGCGCAAGTAACGGCTCGTGCAGGGGTTGCGCAGGCGAGGGCGTAATCTCGAAGGAGTAGGTTGTCGGGCGGGCCTCATCGAGACGTGATGAGGCCCGTCTGTCGCTTGTTGTAAACACAAGGAAGGATCGGGTTGAGGAGCGAGATCGTGGGGTGGAGGAGACTGGCGGGTTGGATCGCCGGCGCCGCCTGCATGGTCGCGCTGATCGTCGTCGCGGGGCTCGCGATCGCCGCAGGCGGGTCCTCCGGCGGCTACAAGGTGCGCGCGATCTTCGACGACGCCGGCAACCTGATCGCCGGTGAGAACGTGAAGATCGACGGCGTGAAGGTCGGGACCGTCAGCTCGGTCACGCCAACGCCGCAGGCGAAGGCGGCGGTGGTGCTGAACATCGAAAACCCCGGCTTCAAGGACTTCCGCGCAGACGCCAGCTGCACGATCCGCCCGGAGTCGCTGATCGGCGAGAAGTACGTCGACTGCCTGCCCACGCAGCCGCGCGTGGAAGGCACGCCGCTGCCACCCCCGCTGCAGAAGATCCCCGGCGGCCGGGAAGGCGCAGGCGAGTACCTGCTCTCAGTGCAGCACACCGCCAGCCCGGTGGACGTCGACCTGCTGGGGGACATCGACCGCCTGCCAGAACGCGAGCGCTTCACGATCATCCTCAACGAATTCGGCGCCGGCCTGGCCGGCCGCGGCAGCGACCTCAGCGAAGTGGTCAAGCGCGCCAACCCGGCGCTGCAGGAACTCGACCGCGTGTTCCAGATCCTCGCCAACGAGAACCACGTGCTGGCGAAACTTGCCGTCGACTCCGACGTGGCGCTCAAACCGATCGCCAAGGTGCGCGAACGCGTGGGCGACTTCATCGTCCAGGCCAACAAGGTCGCCCAGGCAAGCGCGGCCACGCGCGGGTCGCTGAAACGCAACCTCGAACTGTTCCCGTCGTTCCTCGAAAAGCTCGGACCGGCGCTCGAACGCGTGCAGCACTTCGCCGAACAGACGACGCCCACGTTCACCAACCTGCTCGCCGCGGCGCCGGGCCTGGACAAGACCTTCACGAGCCTGCCGGCGTTCTCGCGCAGCTCGGAAAAGTTCTTCACGAACCTCGGTCAGACCGCGAAGGTCTCGGGTCCCGCGCTAGTGAGCACGAAGTCGCTGCTCAAACAGCTGGAGCGACTCGGCCAGGCGGGCTTGCCGTTCAGCAAGAACTTCTTCGAACTGTTCGAGAGCCTGCGCGAAACGGGCGGCCTCGAGCGGATCATGGACTTCATCTTCCTCGGAACCTCGTCGGCCAACGGCTACGACTCACTCGGGCACTTCCTGCGCGCCGAGGGCGTCGCCAATCTGTGCCTCACCTACGCCATCGCGCCATCGTCCAACGGCGGCTGCCGGCGCAAACTGTTCAGCTCAGGCGCGAGCGGATCGAGCAGCGCGGCGGCCGGCACGGGCACAGCCGCCACCAGCGCCACCTCCGCGCTTGACGCGAGCTCCACGAGCGTGCTGATGGCGCGCACGCTCGCGGTGCTGCAGGGCGCCACACCGGCGCAGGCGCTCGCGAAATACCCCGGCCCCACCACGGTCAGCGAAACGGAAGCCGCGAGCGCCAGCCCCGGCGGCGGCTCCGCCGCGAGCGCGCAGCCGGTCGGCGGCTCCACCTCGGGGACCACCTACTTCACGCCCGCGAGCGAAGGCGCGGGCGCCGGCGGGCTGCTGCTCAACTACCTGCTGGGGAGCGAATGAGACGATGATCCCGCGCGCCACCCGCACCCGCACCCGCACCCGTACCCGTTCCTGGCTGCTGGCGCTCGGCGTCTGCCTGCTGGCACTCGCCGTCCCCGCCACGAGCCTCGCCGGCGAACCGGCGGAAGCACCCACGACGGGCACGACGCCCACGGCCTCCACGACCCCCACCACGACGGAAGCCACGCCGGGCGCGCCGGCGGCCGAAACGCCGGCCACGACCACAGGCGAATCGGCGCCTCCACCAGCGTCCCCGCAGGGCCAGACGACTGGCACGACCGAAGCGCCCCCGCAGGTCTCCGCCCGCCACCCGCAGGGTGCGAGCGCGAGCGGTCCGTCCGCCAAACACCACGCGCGCAAGTCGCTGAAGTCCGCCAGGTCCCACAGCCGCGCAGAAGAAGGCGTGCGCGCCAAGCACAAGGCGCCCGCGCCGGCCACGCTCACGCCGGGGCTGCCGTTCTCGCTGAGCTCGCCGTTCGGCGGCCTGTCGTCGTTCTTCATCGAAAGTTTCCAGATCCCGCCGTTCTTGCTGCCGATCTTCCAGGCGGCTGGCACCGCCTACGGCATCCCCTGGCAGGTGCTGGCGGCGATCAACGAGGTGGAGACCGACTACGGGCGCGACCTCAGCGTCTCCAGCGCCGGCGCCGAGGGCTGGATGCAGTTCCTGCCCTCGGAGTGGGCGCAGTACGGCGTGGACGCCAACGGCGACGGGTGGGAGGACCCGTACAACCCGGCGGACGCGATCTTCGCCGCCGCGCGCTACCTGCACGCCGCCGGCGGCGACACGAACATCAAGGCGGCGGTGTACGCGTACAACCACTCACAGGCATACGTGGAAGCGGTGATGCTGCGCGCGCAGCTGCTCGACGGCACGCCCCCGGAACTGCTCGGCGCGATCACCGGGTTGACCGAGGCGCGCTTCCCGGTGTACGCGCCCGCGCACTACAGCGACGGCTTCCAGACGAGCGCGACCGGCGAGCCGCTCGCGGGCACCACCATCTACTCGCAGGAAGGCGCCCCGGTGATCGCCGTGCAGGACGGCGAAGTCACCGAAATCGGCGAATCGCCCTCACTCGGCCACTACGTCGAGCTGCGCGACGCGTACGGGAACACCTACGTGTACGCGCAGCTGGGTGAAGTCGCCTCCGTGTACCCCGTGCTGGAGCCGCGCGTCAACAGCGCCGTCAGCCGGCGCATCGCCGGGGCGGGCGCGATCAGGCACAGGGAACCGGCCCCCAGCGGGCCGGCGACCGCGGGCGCGCAGCCGCGCTCGCCGCTGTCGGAGGCGGCGACGATCTCGGCGCTCGCGCTCGGCGCGGCCGCCAGCTTGGAAGCGCCGCCGCGCCCGACGACGTCCCCGCCTGCGCCGGTGCGCGCGCCCAAGCCGCCCACGCCCCACGCAAACGTGCGCTCATTCACGGAAGGCGCTGACCAGGTCTACCTGCACCCGCTCGTCCCTGGGGCGCAGGTGATCGCCGGCACCGTCCTCGGCCACATCGGCACGAGCACGCCGCCGGCGGGCGCCGCCGGCGCGAGCGTCGCCGGCCCGCACATCTTCTTCCAGATCCGCCCAGCCGGCCCAGCTGGGCCGCTGATCGACCCCAAGCCGATCCTCGACGGCTGGGTGGCGCTCGAAGACACCTCGATCTTCCGCGCCAAGGGCGAGAACCCGTTCCTGGCGACCTCGCCCACGGTCGGCCAGGTGCTGCTCGAGTCACAGCAGCAGCTCGCGCCGCAGGTGCTCCACGCAGCGTCCCCCGAGGGGGACGGCGGCATCCAGCTCGGGCGCTGCGCGCGCGATGACGTACAGGAGGGCAGGGTGGACAAGCGCGTGCTGGCGATGCTCGAGTACCTGTCCGTGTCGGGGCTGCGCCCGTCGGTCGCCGGCCTGCCGTGTCCGCCCGTCGCCTCGGGAGCCGCGGTGGCCAACCCTTCGGCGGGTGACACCAGCGACGCGGTGAACATCGTCGCGATCAACGGCATCCCGATCGCCGGTCACCAGGGGCCCGGCTCGATCGCCGAACAGACCGTGCGCAAGCTGCTGATGCTGCAGGGAGTCGCGCGCCCGCGGCGGATCGTCAGCTTGGAAAGCATCGCCGGAGCAGCCGCCAGCGTCGCCAGCCCGCACGCGAGCAAGGGGATCCACGTCGCCTTCGGCGTGCCCGCAGGCGCCAGCGCCCACGCCGCGGCGCTGGCGGCGGGCGGGCTATCGCCGAGCCAGTGGATCGAGCTGATCGACCGCTTGGGTGAGATTCCCGACCCGACGGTCGCCAGCGGGCACTCGAGCGCCGCGATCCCGGATCCGGGCACGAGTGCTGGCGCCGCCGCTGAAACGCAGGCCGCGCCGCAGGGAGAAGCCGGTGGCGACGACTAGCCCGCCCAGCCCGCCTGCCGCGCCGCCGCCGGGCGCTCCCGGCGAGCGGCCAAGCGTTCTTGCGCCGCGCCGCAGCCCGCTGCGCGCGATCGCCGTGGGCGCTCTCGCCCTGGTGATCCTGATCGTCGCCTACCTCGTGTTCGCCCCGTCGGGGGGCGTCACCTACCACCTCGAGCTCGCGGAAGCCGATCAGCTCGTGCGCGGCGACCAGGTGCAGGTCGGCGGGGTGCCGGTGGGCAGCGTGACGAACATCGAACTCACCCACGACTTCAAAGCGCTCGTCACGATCCACGTCGAGTCCTCGCTCGTGCCGCTGCACCACGGCACGGTCGTGCAGGTGCGGGTGCCCTCGCTGACGAGCGTGGCCAACCGCTACGTCCAGCTGACGCTCGGGCCCAACAACTACCCGGCCTACCCGGCGGGAGCGACGCTGCCGGCGAGCTCCTCCCGCGAAGTGACCGACCTCGATCAGCTGTTCAACGCGCTCAACCCAAAGACCCGCAAGGGCCTGCAGGGGTTCATCCAGGGCTCAGCCGAACAGTACGTCGGCCAGAGCCGCAACCTGGGCAAGTCCACCGAACTGTTCCCGCCGGCGCTGTCGGCGGCCACCCACTTCTTCAACGAGCTCTCCAAGGAACAGCCGGTGTTCACGAGCTTCCTCGTGGAAACCGCGAAGGCCGTCACCACGATCGCCGGCCGTCAGGAATCGCTGGCGGACCTGATCGAAAACCAGAACAAGACCTTCCAGGCGGTCGGCTCCGAGCAGCACGAGCTCGCGCAGGGGCTCAAACGGCTCCCGGGCGCGCTCGAACAGGGGAACAAGACGTTCGCGGAACTGCCCGCCACGTTCGCCGCCCTGGGCGAACTGGTGAAGGCCTCGCGGGGGCCGGCGACCAAAGCGCAGACGGAACTGCTCGCACACCTGCGCCCGCTGCTCGTCGCCGCGACGCCCACCGTGCGCGACTTCGCGGAAGTCTTCAGCAAGCCCGGCCCCGACAACGACCTCACCGATTTCGTGCGCGCGCTGCCGGTGCTCACCAAGCGGCTGACCACCGCCTCCCCGGCGACGGTGACCTCGCTGAAGGAATCGGTGCCGATCACCGCGGTGTTCGGCCCCTACACCCCCGACCTGGCAGGCACGCTGCGCAGCTTCGGCGCGGCCGCCGGCTACTACGACGCCGACGGCCACTACGTGCACGTCAGCCCGGTGCTACCCGACTTCACGCTCGGAGAAAACGACACGCTGCACCCCGCGAGCTCGCCGCAGGCAGCGCTCGAAGGGCTCAAGACCGGGCAGCTGCGCCGCTGCCCAGGGGCGGCCACCCAGCCGGCCTCCGACGGCTCCTCGCCGTTCACGGACGGCGAACTGCTGGACTGCGACCCCACGGAGACGCCATGAACCGCCGGCGCAGCTCACTCGCGGCGAGCCCGCTGCTGATCGGCGCGATCACGACGCTGATCGTGGTGGTGGCGGTGTTCCTCTCCTACAACGCCAACAACGGGCTGCCGTTCGTGCCCACGTACAACATCAAGGTCGAACTGCCCGAGGCGTCAGGGCTGCAACAGTCAAACCAGGTGCGCATCGCCGGCCAGCGCGTGGGCCTCGTCAGCGCGCTCTCCCCCCATCAGAATCCGCGCACCGGCCGTGTCACCGCGATCGCCACGCTGCACATCGAAAAAAAGTTCGAACCCCTGCCGGCCAACACGCGGGCGATCGTGCAGTCGGTGTCACCGGTGGGCTTGAAGTACCTCGAACTCGAAAAAGGCACTTCGCGCGCGACGCTCAAAGCCGGGCAGACGATCCCCGTGTCGCAGACGCGCGAACCCGTTGATATCGACGAATTCTTCGATATGTTCAACAAGCCGACGCGGACCGCGATCAAGGTGGCGAGCAACAACTTCGGCGACGGGCTCGCCGGGCGCGGGCTCGGCCTGAACGACACGATCCACGAACTGCGCCCGCTCGTCACCCGCGCCATCCCCGTCTTGCACAACCTAGCCGCGCCGCAGACCGGGCTGCACGACCTGTTCGTGGACCTCGACAAGGTCGCCTCGCAGACCGCGCCGGTGGCGCAGGCCAACGCCGAACTGTTCTCCAACCTCGACACCTTCTTCAAGGCCTGGGGCAGCGTGGCCTCTTCGATCGAAGCCGCCACCAGGGGCGGGCCGCCCTCGCTCGAACAGGGGATCTACTCGTTCCCGCACGAGCGGCCCTTCTATGAAAACGCGGCCGAGTTCATGCGCCTGCTGCGGCCCAGCGCCGCCGACCTGAAGACGGTGGCGCCGCAACTCGGGCATGCCTTCTCGGTCGGCGCCACCAACCTGGCTGCGGCCACCGCGCTGAACACCCGCCTGGCGGAATCGGCGCAGGCGCTGGAGGAATTCGCCCACAACCCGATCGTCTCGCTGAGCCTCGAAAACTTCGCGGAAACGCTGGAAATCGGCAACCCGCTGCTGGCCGGGATCGCGCCTGAGCAGGTCAACTGCAACTACTGGACGCTGTTCTTCCGCAACCTCGCGAGCCTCGAGTCGGAGAACGTCGGCGTCGGCACGCTCGCCCGCGCCGGCGTGCTGCTCTCGCCTACGGGCGTCAACAACGAGGGCTACCCGGCGGGGACGTACGCGAACGGCCCGTCGATCGAAAAAGCGGCCCCCGGCAGCTCGGTGGTCGTCAACAACAACTACCTGCACTACAACCCCTACCCGAACGTCACCGGCCCTGGGCAGAAGGACATCTGCGAAGCCGGCAACGAGGGCTACACGGTCGGCAAGGCAGAGCTCGGCAACGCGCCGGAAAGCAGCGACAACCGCGAAATCACCACGCGCGAAGAGAACCTGTACGGCGAAAAGTACCCGGCGGCGACGCTCAAGGCACTGGGGTTGGCGAAGCCCAAGCCGGCGGTCAAGCCGAAGGCCAAGAAGCACACGAAGGGGAGGGGCAAGTGAGCCCGGTGTGGCGCCGCCAGGATCGCGTGCCGGCGAGCGAGCTGATGCACTCGAACCCGCTGCGCGCAGGGATCGTGTTGATCGTGATCATCGTGATCGGCGTGTACTTCGGTTTCACCAAGCACATCCCGTTCAAACACGGCTTCGTGCTGAAGGCCGAGTTCGCGAGCGCCGTGAACATCCAGGCGAAATCGCCCGTGCGCATCGCCGGCGTGAACGTTGGGCAGGTGACGTCGATCAGGCGTGCGGGCCGCACCGGCCTGGTGAACATGGAAATCGAATCGCGCGGGCTGCCGATCCACACCGACGCCACCGTCAAGATCCGCCCGCGGTTGTTCCTGGAAGGCAACTGGTTCGTGGAACTGAAGCCCGGCAGCCCCTCGGCGCCGACGATCTCCTCCGGTTACACGATCCCCGTCGTCCAGACCGCGGACCCGGTGCAGCTCGACCAGGTGCTCGACGCGCTGAACACGGAAACGCGCGCGAACCTGCAGAGCTTCCTGATCAACTACGGCGAAGCGCTCACGCGCAAGCCGGAAGCGCCGGAAAACGCAGAACAGGAACCCGAAGTCCGCGGTGTGAACGCCGCGGAAGCGGTCAACAAAGCCTACGCCCGTGGACCGCGGGCGCTGCGCGGATCAGCGGTGGACACGCAGGCGGTCACCGGCACCGAACCGGAAGACCTGTCGAAGCTCGTCGCCTCGATCAACAAGGTCGCCTCCGCGCTGAACGTGCACGAGCAGGACCTCAGCGAACTGTTCCCCAACTACAACTCGTTCTTCAGCTCGCTGGCCGCGAATGCCACGGGCCTCAAACGACTCGTGGCGGAACTGCCGACCAACGTCGGCGCCATCGAGCGTGGTCTGCGTGGGCTCGATGAATCGTTCGCGCCCACCCGCGCCTTCGTCCACGACATCCTGCCGGGCGTGAAGAACACCCCGCAGACGGTGGTCGCGGCGCTGCCGTGGATCGAACAGGTGAAGGACTCGCTCGCGCCCAGCGAACTCGGCGGCGTCGCCAAGGGCCTGAAGGAAGCGATCCCGTCGCTGGCGCGGCTGACGAGCGAACAGACCACCCTCTACAAGCAGACCGAACCGTTCAACAAGTGCATGACCAACGTGATCTACCCGGCCGGCAACGCCAAGCTCCAGGACGGCTCGAGCACGACCGGCGTGGAAAACTACCGTGAATTCTGGTACAGCCTGGTGGGCCTGTCGAGCCTCGGCCAGAACTTCAACGGCAACGGCCCGTACGTGAAGTTCCTCGTGGGCAACAGCGGCAAGCTGTTGCGCTCGCAGCCGGCCGCGATCACCGGCGCGCCCAACGCCACGAAACGGGAACCGCTGCTGACGCACTCGCCGCTCACACCGCTCGGCACGCGTCCGGCGTTCCCCGCAGAAGAGCCGGCGTATGAGCCGTTCGTGCCCTGCGACACGCAGGCGGTGCCGAACTTCAACGGGCCGCTTTCGGAAGGGCCGGCGGACGGGAGCGGACAGGGATGAACCGGCCGATGAGCTTCGCCCCTCGACCGGCTCATCGGCGATGTGGCGGTCGAAGGAGCCTGGGATGAACCCGGCCGGCGGCAGCCACGAAGGCGGGCTGAGCGTCCGCGAGCAGATCGAGCGCTACCGCTCGGCGTTCATCGCCGTGGTCACGCTGGTGGCGATCGCGGCGGTCGTCGGCGGCTACATCCTCGCGCACGAGAACCTCAAACTCCCGAGCTGGGTGCCGGTGTTGGGCCACCAATACTTCAAACTCGAGGGTGAATTCACGACCGCCCAGGCGGTCACCCCCGGCCAGGGCCAGGCGGTGACGATCGCCGGCGCGAAGATCGGCGAAATTGCGACTGTGGACCTGCGCCACGGAGTGGCGCTCGTAACGATGAACGTCACGCCGAAGTACGCCAAGTACATCTACAAGGACGCGACGATGCTGCTGCGACCGAAGACGCAGCTGCAGGACATCACGGTGGAGGTCTCGCCCGGCGACCCCTCCGCCGGCAAACTGCGCAGCGGCGAGGTCCTACCCGTCTCGCAAACGGCGCCGAACATCGACTTCGACGAATTCCTGGCCGGTCTGGACGCGGAAACGCGCTCCTATCTGCAGGAGCTGCTGGCCGGCCTCGGCATCGGCCTGAAAGGCAACGGGCGCGTGCTCGCCGCAGACCTCAAGCGCTTCGACCCGCTCGCGAAGTACACCGAAGAGATCGCCCAGCAGGTGGAAGTCCGCCACGCCAACGTCGCGCGCTCGATCCACAACTTCCGCCTGCTGCTGGAAGCGCTCGGCGACAAGGACCAGCAGCTCTCACAGCTGGTGGACGCCTCCAACGCCGTGCTCGGCACCTTCAAAGCAGAGGAAGCGAGCTTCCGCAAGACGCTCGCGCTGCTGCCCGGCGCGCTGCACAAGACGGGCGTGGGGCTCACCAAGCTCGCCGCGGCAACCCACGTGCTCACGCCGACGCTGCGCGACCTGGAGCCGTTCGCCCGCGCGCTCGGCCCCGCCAACGAAGCCTCCCGCAAGCTCGCGCTGAAGACCACGCCGGTGATCAAGAACGACATCCGCCCGTTCGCACGGGAAATCCTGCCGGTGGTCAACGAACTCGGGCCCACCACGCGGGAGTTCGGCGAAGTGCTGCCCAAACTCGCCGCGGCGTTCTCGGTGCTGAACGAATTCTTCAACGAGATCGCCTACAACCCCGGGCCGAGCAAGCCCGGCTTCCTGTTCTTCCTCGACTGGGGCAACCACGACCTCAACAGCGTGCTCAGCACGGCCGACGCCGGCGGCGTGCTGGGCCGCACGGTCGTGTACTTCAACTGCAAAGTGCTGCCGATCTTCAAAAGCGTCGCCTCGGTGAACCCCACGGTGAACCGGCTGCTGAGCCTGCTCAAACCGCCGACGGCAGCCGAATGTGCGCAGCAGGGCCTCAACAGCAGCCTGAGCGAGCGCGGGCACGCGAAGGCGCCCGCGCAGCCGTTCTCGACGCTGAGCAGCCAGCCGTTCGGAGGGCGCGGCTGACATGCAGAAGCGCGCGCCCACGCTCGGCAACCTGCTGGTGATCGTCCTGTTCGTGCTCAGCTGCTTCGGGCTGCTGATGTTCCTGTGGGAGTCCTTCGGCGGGCCGCTGCCGTTGAAACCCAAGGGCTACCGCGTGACGATCGCCTTCCCCCGCTCGTTCTCGCTCGCGGAAGAGTCCGACGTGCGCATCAGCGGCGTGGAAGTCGGGCACGTGGTCTCGCTCGGCGCGGCCAAAGAAGGCCGCACGCGCGCAATCATCGAAATCGCGGGGCGCTACGCGCCGATCCGCGCCAACATGCACGCGATCCTGCGCGAGAAGACGCTGCTCGGCGAGACCTACGTGCAGCTGATCCCCCACGGCCAGACCGGCCCGTTCCTGCGTGACGGCGGACAGTTGTCAAACAGCCAGGTCGAACCGTCGGTGACGCTCGACGACATCCTCTCGGCGTTCAACGCCAAGACGCGGCGCGACTTCCAGATCTGGAACGAAGCGCTCGCCGCAGGGATCAAAGGCCGCGGCGAACAGGTCAACGCCTCCATCGCCCAGCTCGAACCGTTCGTGGAAAACGCGAACCGGCTGGTGACGCTGCTGGACGAGCAGGAAGGGGCGGTGCGGGAGGTCGTGCACAACACGGGCGTGGTGTTCAGCGCGCTCGCCAGCCGCGACCACCAGCTCGAAGGCTCGATCGCCAGCGGCGAGCGCACCTTCCACGCGGCCGCCGAAGCCAGCCAGGCATTCGCGGCGGCCTTCCGCGCGCTGCCCGGCTTCGAGCACAACAGCACGGTGGCGCTCAAAGAAACCGACAAGTTCGCCGCGCTCGCCAACCCGTACTTCGAAGAATTCCGTCCCACCGAGCGCCAGCTCGCGGCGCTGCTCGAGGCGGCGAAGCCGTTCTCGCCGCAGTTCAACCGCTTCCTCTCAGCGCTCGGACCGCTCACGCGGGCCGCGCAAAAAGACCTGCCGGACTCGAAGAAGTCGCTCGAACTGACCGTTCCCATACTCGAAAACCTCCGCCCGGTTCTCCACAACCTCGACCCCTTCCTCCAGTACCTCGGCGAATACGTGCCAGAGCTGCAGGCCTTCTTCGCCAACGTCACGGCGGCCACGCAGGGCAGCGAACCGAACGCCAACGTGGAAGAAGGCAGAGCCATCGACGGCGCAAGCTCGATCATCAAGGAGCACCTGCTGACGGGGATGCAGGTGCTCACCCCCGAAAGCCTCGCCGTGTTCTCGAACCGCATCGGCACCAACCGCGCCGACGCCTACCCACATTCGGGCGCCTACAACTCGCTCGCGAGCGGGCTGCCGGTGTTCAGCTCGAGCAACTGCGCGAACTCGGCCCCCGCCGTCGGCGGGCCGGCCAACGAAACGGTCAGCGAAGAACTCATCAGCCAGCTCACGCAGCCAACCAACTCGGTGGAATCCCCGGTCGCGAACGAACCGGGCAAGGCCAACAAGATCCCTGCGCCATCATGTGTGCAGCAGCAACCGTTTACGTTCAACGGCGAAACCAGCCAATTCCCGCACGCGGCATACAAGGAAAAGTGATGGCCGACGACGACGTCCCCAGCCAGCAGCTCCCGGACCCCGAGGCGGGCTTGACCTTCGGCGAGCGGATCACCGGACACGGGGCCGCCGAGGAGGAGGACCGCCACCACTACCACGCGACCGACCTGGACCTGCTCGGCGACGGCGACGACGAGGCGTGGTCGATCCGCTGCTTGGACGTGCGCAAGCGCCTCGGCGGCGTGTGGGTGCTCGACGGGCTCAACGTGGCCTTCCCCGACGACACCATCACCGTCGTGCTGGGGCCGTCGGGCACGGGCAAGAGCGTGCTGATCAAGCACATCATCGGGCTGATGTTCCCCGACGCCGGCGACGTGGTCGTGAAGGGGCAGTACGTCAAACGGCTGACGATGCCCGAGCTGCTCGCGTTGCGACGCAAAATCGGCGTGCTGTTCCAGGACGGCGCGTTGTTCGGGTCGATGAACGTGTTCGACAACGTCGCCTTCCCGCTGCGCCAGCACACCGACATGTCCGAGGCGGACATCGCCAAGCGCGTGCGCGACCGGCTCAGCGACGTGGGTCTGGCCGACGCGATGGACGATCTGCCCTCACAGCTATCCGGTGGGATGCGCAAGCGCGCGGGCTTCGCGCGCGCGCTGGTGATGGAGCCGGACATCGTGATCTTCGACGAGCCCGACTCGGGCCTCGACCCCGTGCGCACCGCGCTGCTGTGCGATCTGATCCAGGAGATGCACCAGATCTACCGCGGCACCTACATCGTCGTCACCCACAACATCGCCTCCGCGCGCCAGATCGGCGACTACATCGCGCTGCTGTGGCGCGGGCGCATCGTCGAAGCAGGCGACGCCGCGCGGATGTTCTCCTCGGAGAACCCCTTCGTGCGCCAGTTCCTCAGCGGCTCCGCCGAGGGCCCGCTGACGATGGACTGACGCAGCTGCCGTTGCTACTACCACGACGAGGTAGTGGGTCAGTTTCAATCGAGTGGCCGCAATCTCTTCGAGACTCCAGACGTGATCGGCGACGCCTACCGCCATCGCGGGAGTCCGAGGATACGGGTTGGCGAGCGTCGCGTGAGGCCGCGCAAAGTTGTAGTGCATGTAGTGCAGGGCTACGGCGTGCGCGAAGTTCTCGACCTTCTTTGAGAACGCGTTGGTCAGCCGCGTGCGGCGCTGCATCCCCATTCGCATCGTGAGGTTCTGGCGCTCGACGTAGCTGGTGCTGATCTTCGCGGGGTCCGGGTAGCCGCGCTTGACCTGGATGTCGTAGCCGGTGCAGATGCCGGGGCTGTAGCGCCTTCCCCACCGGGGTCGGCGCCGTAGTGCTTCTGGAGCAACGCCCAGTCCACTTCGCTGCCGAACGAGAAGCCGATCGCCGCCGCATAGGATTTCAGGCCATCCGTCGTGATCTGCGGATAGCACGCGAGCCGGTGCTTGAGGTCCATCATGAACAGAAACCCATCTTCCGCGGTGTGCTGCCCGACGAACCACGCGGGCACCAGCTTGGAGTCCGCGTCAATCGCGATCCACGTCCACACGTCCCCGTAGCCGTATTTGCCCTTGTGCTGCTCCGGGACGTTCTTCGCCTTCGCGTATACAAGGTTTCAAATCTCATCGCACTGGATCGTCTTGCACGGCAGATCGACCAGCGTCCGGTCCTGGTAGCTCTCGCAGGCTTCGCCTAGATTGACCACCAGTTTCGTGATCGTGTTCTTGGCCGCGCCCGTGGTCCGCGCCGTTGCCCGGATGCTCATGCCCTCTACCCAGCAGCCGATGATCGCTGCCCGCTTCTCTGTGCTCAGTCTATTCATACCTCCAAGTATGAACGGCCCGTCGGACGGCTACTTTGCCGAGCAAGCATAGGCGACGACTTGGCTAGATTTCGGTCGCAAACCCCGTAGTCAAGCCAGGAAATATGGTCGACGACATCGCCTGCTAGCCTGCAAGCATCAATGCTTGCACGATCAAGGATGGCAGTATGACTGAGGATTCGCAGGACGAGGTATCGGAGGGGGCACGCGTGCTCTCTAGGCGTGGCGCGAGTGCTGGCGGAATAGCCCGCGCTGAGCGTCTAAGCCCGGAAGAGAGATCGGCGATAGCCCAGCAGGCAGCCGCCGCGCGATGGGGCACTCCAGCCGTTCCGGCGCCCAACGACGGTGAGATCGTGATTGGCGACCGGAGGATCAAGTGCGCGGTCACGGAAGACGGCACCAGGCTCATCAACCAGGAGACGTTCCTGATCGCCCTCGGCCGTGCCCCGAAGGCGAAGGGCGGCACGGGCGTTCGTAGCAACCTGGTTCCCGCGTTCCTGTCGGCGGCCAACTTGAGGCCCTACATCTCGCTGGAACTACAAGAGTTGGCTGAGCCCATCCTCTACGCACCGCTCAGGGGTGGCCGCGCATATGGGTACCGCGCCGAGCTTCTGCCCGCAGTCTGTGAGGTGTATCTCGACGCGGACGCCGACAAAATGCTACTCAAGAGCCAGCGTCCCGCCGCTGACGCGGCCCAAATCCTGATCCGTGGCCTCGCGCGCACCGGGATTATCGCGCTCGTTGACGAGGCAACTGGCTACCAGGAGACGCGGGCGCGCGATGAGCTTCAACGCATCCTCGAAGCCTACGTGACCGCCGAGCTTCGACCGTGGCTGAAGCGGTTCCCCGATGACTTCTTCAAGGAGATATACCGCCTCCAGGAATGGGAGTACAAGCCGGGCACGTCCAAGCGGACGCCCTACGTCGGCAAGCTCGTCAACAAGTACATCTACGAACAGCTACCGCCGGGCGTCCATGACGAGCTAAAGCGGTTGAATCCACGCACTGAGCGCGGATATCGACGACACAAGTTCTTCCAGTTCTTGACCGCAGACACCGGCAACCCACAGTTGGACAAGCAGATTTCGACCGTGACGACCCTGATGCGTATTTCGCGGAACAAGACGGAGTTCGAAGACCTCTTCGAGCGAGCGTTCCCGCCGATCGAACCGCGGCTACCGCTTGTCATAGATGTCGAAGGCGAGGAGGACTAGGGCTGCGCGGAGGTGTCGTCCTGCTTCTCGTCTGCTGGTGCGTCGCGCTGCTTCTCGGCTGCATGTGAGTCGCCAGCAGGCTGCTCGGCTGGCTCGGCTGACTCCGTGGCGTCGATGGTCGCCTGCACGACGCGGTGCGCGAGCTGACTGAAATCAGCCATGCGGGCATCGTACCGCGCTCCGGGGATGCGCTACGGGCCAGCGGGGTTACTGGAAGCGCTCAAGAAGCTGCTTGTCCGAGAGGCCCATCGTTCGCGCCAGGCCCTTCAAGATTGGGCAGCCTGCCCGCAAGGCCGTCCAGTGCTCAGATATGGGGATCTTGCCCGGCTTGGTTGAATGCTCCCAGACGGTCTGATGTCCACCGCCCGGATGGGATGTCCAGCCGTCTGCTTCGAGTACTCTCTTGACATCCCCTGAGTCAAACGGACCCCGCTTTGGGCGTCCGCTTGGCTTCTTGCGACGCACTCGTCAGCAGCGAGCGTGAACCGCTACCTCGGACACGGGCAGTATGTAGTTGTTCTCGCGTGCGAGGACAACGGCGCCGCCCACGTGACGCATGACCCTCCCGAGGGCGCTCTCGATTTGGATGCGAAAGCGTAGCCGCGTCGGGATAGGGCGGATGGCATCATTGAAGGTATCTCCGTCCATGAGGTGTGCCGCTAGATAGAGCGCAAGAAGCTCGCCCATCTGGCGGACAGCTGCGGCCCGCGATGCGCCCTTGCCGGTGACATCGAAGTCAACCGCGAGCGCGAACCACTCGCCGCGTTCGCGTTTGGTTGCCACTCGAAAGTCGAAATCATCGGGCAACCATGCTTCGACACGGGCCTCTATCTCGGCCTCGGTCGGCTCTGCGCCCAACGCAGATATGCCCTCAGTCGCGTCCACGGTCTCGAAGTCTCCCTTCCGCCAAACTAATACCCGGTCCAGACATGCATATCGGCGGGGGGCTTGCGAAGGCTCGACGCCCGGCCCACATGAGCGGACCAACATTGTAGCGGAACGACACAAACTTTGCTAGCTCTGTTCCGATAATCGGTCGCAAAGTCCGATTCTGTAGCGCTGCGAGCGTCACGCCCGGCCCTGCGACGTGGCGCTCGGGAACAGCGTCAGATGACGTGGCCGACCATCTGGACAACATGCAGCGCGGCCTGCGTGGCGAAGACGTAACCGTCACTGGTGCGGTGGACGAGACCCGCGCTGTGCAGGCCACGAACCGCCAGCCCGGCGTCTGCGAGGCTTTCCACCTCACGGCCAAGCTCGTCGATCGTCCAGATCGACGGCTCACCGGCCTCGCTGGCGAGGGCGTAGAGGATTTCTCGTTCGGCGACGCTCAAGCGCTCACCGGGGGTAGGGTCTTGGCTAGGCATGGGGGAGTCTTGGCTTCTTCGTGTCTAGGCGTCGGCGTGAGCGTCCACTCGCATCGGCGCCGCTGGTTATCGGATCGCCAGCGACCGTAGCCCCTACGATGGCCCCTGTGGGGTCGATTCTCAAACTGACCCACTACCCACGACGACCGTATAGCGATGGTTATACGGCAATTGCTCGAGGTAAGACGTAGCACCGGCGGTCACGCGGGCGACACCTGGCAGACACACAACTGTTGCGCTCCGGGCGCACAAATGCGAACATATGTTCGTATGGTCGTGTGCATCCATCTCCCTCGCTTCGAGCTGGCCGTGGCCGCCGGCGACCGCGCGCAGATCGCACGCCAGACGCTGGCGGGGCGCGCGCTGGCGGTCGCGCCGCTGGTGGGGGCAGAACAGCGCGTGGGGGAGGTCTCGGGCGCGGCGGAGGCCCGCGGCGTGGCGCGTGGCATGGCGCTCGGCGAGGCGCTCGCGCG
>Ga0335075_10002700_pt1 | contig 28348 bp, 18 predicted proteins | sample Lox_Sample_24_FD_206723 | JGI IMG/M metagenome (GOLD analysis project Ga0335075, IMG submission 206723) | Soil microbial communities from Loxahatchee National Wildlife Refuge, Florida, United States - Lox_Sample_2.4 | ecosystem: Environmental > Terrestrial > Soil > Wetlands | place: USA...
CGCAGCAAATCGCTAAACCCTGCATGCCCTCGCACTCCCGCCAGCAAAGGGTCCCATCGCCCGATCATTGGATAGTTAAGAAAGCCATTCCCAATTGCCTTTTGTAGCCAGGCCAGCGCCTTGTCCTGCTTCCCGAGCAGAGAATAGGATTCTGCGAGCGTCCACGGGTAGTGGGGATCAGCCGAGGTGATCTCTTCGAACCCTGGGGTAATCAACCTTTCTGCGCCAATTGTGTCGCCGCGTAAAGCCGCACTCAAGGTCGCGCCAAGTTGGCAAAGATAATGTTCTCCGCAATGCCTCTCCATCGCTTCAAATTGAGTGATCGCTTCGCCGGATTTGCCGTCCAGTGCCAGCGCTTGCCCGCGAAAGAAAAGAAGCATCGCATTGGCCGGGTCAAGCCGAATCGCATCGTCCAGCGACGGAATCGCATCAGCAAACTCCCCCGCCATCATGGACAGCAGGCCCGGAACAAACCGATACACGGGCGTAAGCGGATCGATCTCAAGGATCCTTCTCGCCAGCGGCATCGCGGCGTGCGCCTTTCCGCTTATGGCGCAAAGAGCGGAATACCAGCTCAAGCTGTCAGGATCATTCGGGTCAGCGGCAATCGACCGCTTCAGCAAAAGAACCGCCTCCTGCGACTTGCCCTCCACCACGCAAATCAGCCCCTGCAGCCTCAATACATGCGCTGAATCAGGTTCCAGCCCCGCCGCCTCCGCCGCGCATTGCTTCGCGCGCACAAGATGCTCCGGGTCAGAGCTGATGCCGGCATTCAGGAACTGCCAGTAGACCTGTCCCCGCGTTGAAAGAAGCAGCGCATTTCTGCCCACCACGCGCTCACCCATCTCCAGGTATTCAAGTGCTCGGTCCAGTCCCTCGCGGGAGTAGTTCAGAATCTCATGCTTCGCCTTCACATAAAACTGAACGGCACGCATGTCTGGCAGCGCCCGCGCTTCAAGCTTCTGGTTCTCCTCAGGGCTTAGAGTCACCTGCAGAGCGGCCACAATCTGGCGGGAGATGGTTTCCTGAATCGTAAACACATCCTCCATCGTTCCCCGGTACTTATCGCCCCACACCATCGAATCGCTGCGCGGATCAATCAGTTGCGCTGTCACCCGGATCGCCCTGCCGCCAGGCCCCTGGGCTCCGCTTCCCACTGGACCCAACCGCACCGTTCCGAGCAGCACATAGCGAACGCCGAGTTCCTCGGCGATCTGGGCTGGGGTCTGCGCAGAGCTCTTCAGCCGCATCGACGATGTGCTGCAGATCGTGCGCAGGGAGTGCGCCGCCGAAAGGTCTGTAATAATCTCATCCGTGAGGCCGTCACAAAAGTCCTGCGTGTCTTCATCCTGCTCTGCGCTGGTGAAGGGCAAAACCACCACCGACCGGTCCATCGGAACAGCAGCAATCCGCAGCTCCCGGGGCGTAATGAACTTCTGCGTGGTGCGGACTAGATGCGTTTCGGACGCTGGCCGCAGCGCCTCCAGAAACTCTCCTGCGCTCTGAAAACGCCGTACGATCTCCTTGTCCAGCGCCCTCTCGATGACCTCCTCCAGATGACGAGGAAGGTGCGACACATGCTCGCGAATCCGACGGTGCGGCTTCTGCAGAATCGACTCGAAAACCCCGTAAGAGCTCTCCGCCATAAAGGGATGCGCCCCTGACAACATCTCATAAAGCACAACACCGCAGGACCAGAGATCGGTTCTATGGTCGAGCGGCTTACATAAAACCTGCTCCGGAGACATATAGCTGACGGTGCCCAGCATCTCCCCCGTGGCCGTTAGGCCACCGCCGGCGCCAACCTCCTTGGCCAGGCCAAAGTCAACAATCTTCACCGCGTTGTTTTCACACAAAATCAAATTCGCGGGTTTTACGTCACGATGGATCACTCCCCGCGCATGCGCATGCTCCAGCCCCGACAGAATCTGTGTCGCAACATGAATGGCGGTATCCGGTTCGAGCGCTCCCTGCGTCAACCTCTGCGCCAGCGTCTCCCCTTGGTAGAAAGCCATCACAATAATGAGCTCATCGCCCGGAAGCTCTTCAACCTGATAAATGCTGCAAATATTCGGATGATCCAGTTGTGAGGCAGCTCGTGCCTCCTGAATCAGTCGAGCTCGGGAAGACACGTCTCCATCCCTCGCCGGCGCCAGTGACTTCAGCGCCACCAGCCGCATCAGCCGCGTATCTCTCGCTTTCCAGACGACGCCCATCCCACCGGCGCCCACTCGCTCCAGGACCTCGTAATGCGCAATCTTTGATCCTTCAAGCGCGGGCATAACTCAGCCCCTTCAACCGCCCGGTTGTCGCTCTGTCACCACTTTCCAGCAGTTCCTCAAATAATGCCGACAATCCCTCGATCGCCGCAAACGCGCACATTCCCACGGCCCGCGCCTGTTCGACGCTAAGATTCATGTCATCCAGTGTCCTGTTCAGCTCCGCCAAATGCTCCGGATCATCTTCCGCATGCCTTCTAAGGCAGCGGAACGCGCTCTCCGGAAACCCGGTCCGCTCCCGGATTTCGTCCAGTTGGGACGCCAGTGGGGCATACCCTTCCATCAGGGTCAGATATCCCATAATCGCGACCGGATGTACATGCATCATCCAGAAGTACTGCGCGCCGACAAGCTCCACCAGTGCGGAACATGGTTGCGCATGGAGAACCTCCCGCTCTTCAAATCCGAGGCTGCGAATATCGTCGAGCAGCCACTGGTCGTGTCCCCGCTCTTCCTCGAGATGCACCTGCAGGTAAGCAGCCAGCTTGCGCGCAACAGCATCTTCCGTCCCGGCGGCAAGCGCACACTCACGCGCAACAGCCATCAGCGTCAGCCCGTTGCGCGTTAGGCAATGCGCCTGAATAAGAAATCCGGGAAGCAGACTCGCCAGGTCGGGGTGGTTCCAGAAGACGTGCGTCGCCGCAAAGAGCCGCCCCTCGGCAAGGCGAATCTTCCCCCAGAGGACCTCGCTGTTCGTAGGACCTTCCATCCCTTACTCCAGTTTTCAACCTGCTGCGCCTCTGCTTTCCAGGTGATCCCGGGATACACGCCGGGTATGGGGCCCTGGCATAGCCTTAGGAGCGAAACAGTCGAAGATAGAAAAAAGAACCCGCCAGCCGGTCTATACAAACATATTCGGCCGCATGTGTTCCTTGCCCGGAGGCACTTTTCCCATCCTCTTGTTCAACTTGATCAGAACATCAACCTCTTCGTCCGTGATCTGGTCGATGACCTTCTTGTCGCTTTCAGAAAACTTGTCCGAGACAACAATTCCCGCTTCGTGAAGCCGCTCCAGCTTAGTCTGGCCGCTTGCCATATCCCCCCCTGAATCACGCAAGACGCCCCAAACTTGACCATCCTTTTGAAAGCGCCTGGCTGTGTGGTGCGATTGTATACGAAATACTGGCCGCTTGAATCCGCGGGGTTTAAGATGCTGCCATGCCGGATACTGCCTCCCAATCGTTCACCTTGCTCCTCGCTCACGGCGGCAAGGAGACCACCGTTGCAGCTCAGACCCCATTCACAATCGGGCGCTCGCCGCAGATGGATCTGGTTTTGCCCTACCCCTACATTTCACGGCACCACGCCGAGATTCAATTTGAGCCGGCCAGTCAGCATCTGGAACTCGTTGCTATCAGCAGCGAGTGTTTCGTCAACGGAGCCCGGGTAACGCGCCACACTCTTGTGCCCGGAGATCAGATCCGCCTCGGCTTTCCCCAGGGACCTCTGCTCGTTCTGCCCGACCGCTCCACCAGCCGCCCGTCCCTGCGAGCTACCCTCGACCACCTTAAGGAACCATCCACCTCCGATGGCGATCTAACCAAGCTTACTTGGTTTGTGGAAGCCGCCCGGCGCCTCAACAATGTGGGAGCCGTTCAGGAAATTCTCTCCGCCCTGATTGACACAACCCTCGAGCTCACCCGCGTAGAGCGCGGCTATGTCTTCCTCCGCAACCCCGCCGGAGAACTGACCCTCGCCGCTGGCCGCAGTCACAACGCAGAAGTTCTTGCCGATAGTGCCACCCTCTCCCACACCGCGATTCGCCAGGCAATTGAAAGCGGGTCCGAGTTTATCGTCACCGACACCCTCTCCGCCGAGGCCGCCCAGCCCACGGAAAGCATCGTCGTTCAGAACATCCGGGCAATCATCTGCATTCCCCTGCGGAAACGCTCGCCTGAGGGCGATTCCGGCGAATCTCGCGTGCTGGGAGTGCTCTACCTTGATAGCCGCCAGCAGAGAAGCCGGCTTACCCGGATGGACAACGAGCTGCTCCGAACCATCGCAACCGAAGCGACACTACTGGTCGAGAACGCCACTCTTGCCCAGGCCGAGGCAGCCGCGCGCCGCTATCGCGAAGAACTCCTCATCGCCTCCGAAATTCAACAGGGCCTCATGCTCGTCACGATTCCCTGTCTTGCCTTTGCAAATGTCGACGCGCAAAGCATTCCCTGCAAGGGCATCGGAGGCGACTTCTACGATGTCCTCTGCCATAACGACGACCTTTATATCGTGGTTGCAGATATCTCGGGCAAGGGAGTGTCCGCTGCTGTCCTCGGGTCAACCCTCCAGGGCCTGATTCACGGCCAAATCCTCTCCGGCCTCTCGCTCTCTGACATCGCGCTCTTTGCGAACCAGTACATTTGCCGAAAGAACATACGCAAATACGCCACATTGCTGATTCTCCGGCTCGCCCCCGATGGAACCGCCGAGTATGTGAATTGCGGTCATGTCCAGCCCATGTTGCACGCGCCTGCTGACGACAGTTCGCAGGGTCCCCTCATTGCGTCGATTGGGGGCAACAACCTGCCCGTCGGCCTCTTCGCCGAAGCTGTCTACGCTTCTGAATCCCTGCGCCTTGAGCCTGGCCAACGGATCCTTATCCTCACCGACGGTTTCACTGAGGCTGAAGATCCCTCAGGTCATTGCTTCGGCGATGGCCCTCTGCAATCGCTCGTTGCCGGCGGCTCCTCGCTCAGCCAGATCTTTGCCGGCCTCAAAGCCTTCACCGCAGGAGCCGAGTTGGAGGACGATTGCACAATGGTCGAAATCCGCTACCGTTCTGCATAACCCCTTGCGGATCACACAACCTGGGAATGGTAAGAACCAGCGCCGCGAATCGGCTGAAGAAGCTTCTCCTCATTGGCACGGGCGCTCTCGCGGGTGCCCCAGGTCTCGATTTTGAGACCTGGGATTCTCAGGTCTTATAGCGGTTCTCCAGTGGGTGCAGAGGGAGGGCAATGCCTTGAAGTGGCTTTTTCCTTAAGAAAAAGCCACCCTGTACGCTACTGGAAACTCCCCAGAAACTCGGGAACCGCCTTAAAATACGAAACGATGCGGTCAGAGACCTAGTACCGAATCTTGGTCGAACTGTCCTGCCAGGCCCGAAAACTCTCCCAGGCCTCATCGCCCAGCACACGCTCCGAAGGAATTGCGCGCGCCTCGTGCGGCAGCGCAAGTTCGCGATAGAGAAGCGCATCGTCAAACTCCACGCGCGCGGCATCCGCAGATGTGTTGCCGTAATAAATCGCGTCGATGTGCGCCCAGTAAACAGCTGCCAGACACATCGGGCACGGCTCGCAGCTGCTATAGATCACGCAGCCACTCAGATTGAATGCGCCCAGCTTCTGGCACGCCTGTCGAATCGCATTGATCTCCGCATGCGCTGTCGGATCAATGGTCTCTGTGACTGAATTGGCTGCCTCCGCCACAACCTCGTCCTCGCGCACAATCACGGCTCCAAAAGGGCCGCCCCGCCCTGAGCGCACATTTTCCGTAGCCAGCGCGATCGCGCGGCGCATGAATGTGAGATGAGGTTCTTTAGCCATAGCCTTTGCTTCTCCCGAGGGCGCGCGAGAAAGTAATGCCAGTATGGCACAGGGATTTGTCTCGACCAGAGTACTCACCGCATCGCGACCCCTCAATCATCGTCATTGAATTGGCTTGCCATGAATGCACGTCCCGGGCCTGACACAGCCACTTTCCCCCTGTTACCATAACCTTCATTCACTCTGGGAGGAACTCCCATGCCCACAGCAGCTGCTCTTCATCCCGCAGCACTCGGCCACGCAGATGCAAGTCTCCCGAACCTCACGCACTGGATCTCCGGTGCCCGCGCCCAAGGCTCATCGGGCCGCTTCGCCGATGTCTTTCATCCGGCCTCGGGCAAAGTTCAGGCGCGAGTCCCCCTCGCCAGTGACGCCGAAGTGAATCGGGCAGTCGCCACTTCCGCTGCCGCGTTCCCCGAGTGGTCCGCACTGCCGCCTTTGCGCCGCGCCCGCGTCATGTTCCGCTTCCGCGAAATCTTCGAGCGCCGCATGGACGAGGTTGCCGCCATCATCAATCGTGAGCATGGAAAAGTCTTCTCCGACGCGCAGGGTGAAGCCACGCGCGGCCTCGAGGTCGTCGAGTTCGCCACTGGAATTCCCCAGTTGCTCAAAGGTGAGTACACAGAACAGGTCGGCCCTGGCATCGACAGCTGGTCCATGCGTCAGCCCCTCGGTGTCGTCGCAGGAATCACGCCGTTCAACTTCCCCGCCATGGTTCCTATGTGGATGTTCCCCATCGCTCTGGCATGCGGCAACACCTTCGTTCTCAAGCCGAGCGAGCGCGATCCAGGCTCTTCGATCCTTCTAGCCGAAATGCTCAAGGAAGCCGGCCTGCCCGATGGTGTCTTCAATGTCGTGCATGGAGACAAGACCGTCGTCGATGCCATCCTCGCCCATCCCGTCATTCAGGCCGTTAGCTTCGTAGGCTCTACTCCTGTTGCCGAATACGTCTACCGCGAAGGCACAAAGCACGGCAAGCGCGTGCAGGCGCTCGGCGGCGCAAAAAACCACATGATCGTCATGCCCGACGCCGATCTCGACCAGGCCGCAGACGCGCTCGTCGGATCCGCATACGGCTCAGCCGGAGAACGCTGCATGGCCATCAGCATTGGCGTCGCCGTCGGCAACCAGACTGGCGCCAGGCTCATCGAAAAGCTCAAAACCCGCATCGCCAAGCTCCGCATCGGAGACGGCGCAAAAGATGGAATCGACCTCGGCCCGCTGGTCACGAAGCAGCATCTCGAAAAGGTCGCCAGCTATATCGAACTCGGCGGCAAAGAGGGCGCAGAGCTTCTCGTCGACGGACGCGAGAGCGCGCTTCCCAAAGGCGACGGCTTCTTCCTCGGCGCCTGCCTCTTCGATCACGTAAAGCCCGAGATGCGCATTTATAAAGAAGAAATCTTCGGCCCGGTGCTGGGCATCGTGCGCGTCAATAGCTTTGAGGGCGCGCTGCAACTCATGAACGGACACGAGTACGGCAACGGCGCCTCGCTCTTTACGCGCGATGGAGATACCGCCCGCGACTTCGCCCGCCGCGTGCAGGCCGGCATGATCGGCATCAACGTCCCCATTCCCGTACCCATGGCCTTCCACAGCTTCGGCGGCTGGAAGCGTTCGCTCTTCGGCGACCACGCCGTCTATGGGCCCGAGGGCGTCCGCTTCTACACCCGCCTCAAAACCATCACCGCGCGCTGGCCAGCCGGAATCCGCGCAGGCGTCGACACCACGATGCCCACACTCGGCTAGGAAACAGCAGCAACAAACCAAAGCTCCAACACCAGTAGAAGTTGGGTCTTCGATTCTTGTCTGCGTCAACTACCTCCTACTCTGCAACGCACTGCGCATCGGCAATGTGCAGATGCCGATCCAGCGTATCAATGCCGCGATCGATCTCCTCGCGCGTCACAATCAGCGGTGGCGCAATCACAAAGTGACTCACCCACGCCTGCAGAATCACGCCATCGCCCATCGTCTTCGCCGCAATCTGGTCAACCAGCAGCGGCTTGCCGGAAACCTTGTCCGAATAAGTATTGAACGGCTCCTTCGTCGTCCGGTTCTTTACCAGGTCGATCCCCCAAAACAACCCGCGTCCGCGCACGTCGCCCACGCTCGGATGCTTGTCCTTGAGCGCCTTCAGTTTCTCCGCAACATACGGCTCAAGCTCACGGGCGCGCGTCACCAGCCCCAACCGCTGCATTTCGCGAATCGTCGCCACCCCCGGCAGCAGCGTCATCGGATGCGCCTCGTATGTATGCCCGTGCGCAAAATAATGATCCTGGAAGAAGTCGCCGATCTTCTCGGAAGTGGCGCACAGGCCCAGCGGCACATAGGCCGACGTAATGCCCTTTGCCGTCGTCAGAATATCGGGTGTCACCTTCCACAGGTTCATCGCAAACCACGCGCCGGCGCGTCCCCACCCGCTCATCACTTCGTCTGCGATCAGCAGCACGCCCGTCTCGTCACAGATGCGCCGCAGCTTCGGCATGTACTCATCTGGAGGAACAATCACCCCATTCGTGCCCACAATCGGCTCCACCAGCACCGCCGCCACGTCAGACTCGTTGCGGATCATATGTTCCAGATAATCCGCGCACGCAATGCCGCAGCCCGGATAGGTATGCCGAATCGGGCACTTATAGCAATGCACCTCAGGGCCGAAAATAATCCCCGGCCCTTTGCCGCCCGGCTCCATCGCCCACCGTCGCGGATCGCCGGTCGCTGCAATCGAACCAGCGGTCGATCCATGGTACGAACGGTAACGCGCGATAATCTTCGTCTTGCCCGTATACATGCGCGCAATCTTGAAGGCCGCCTCATTTGCATCCGTACCCGAAGTGGTAAAGAAAAACTTATTCAGTCCCTTCGGCAAGACCTCCAGCAGTAGCCTCGACAGCTCAGCGCGTGCCGTCGTCGCATACCCCGGCATCGCGTACGCCAGCTCATGCGCCTGCTTCGCAATCGCCTCTACCACCGCCGGATTCTTGTGCCCAAGATTCATGCACATCAGCTGCGACGAAAAATCCAGATACCGCTTCCCATTACCATCCGTGATGTAGCAACCCTCCGCGTCCACAATATGCAGCGGATTCCACCCCTTCTGGAACCGCCACGTCCCGTAGTTCGTCTCGCGCGTAATCCGGACGACCTCTTCCGAAGTCATCTCCGTCGTCGCAGTCTGAGTCATGATGTATCCCCCGTTATTTACCTCTCGCTGTTAAGCAGCAACGGTGCGGCCGCCAGTTCCTTCCTGTGACGCAGCATCAATAAGTAGTAGATTCCGCCGGAAAGAAAGAACCCTGCGAACCACGCATAATCATAAAGAAACGCAATCACGGGTAGGAAGCGCCCGATCAGCGCAACGCCAACACCAAGCGTCAGAGCGATCAGCGCAACCGGATTCACACCGTTGCGATACTCATAAATTCCACCGCGTCGATACAGGGAATAGCTGTCCAGCCTGGTTCGCCTTATAAGAAAGTAGTCGGCAACCATAATTCCAGCCACCGGTCCCAGCAGGCCCGAATAGCCAACCAGCCATCCAAAAATATAGCTGCCAAACGTAGACATCAGCTTCCACGGCATCATCGCCAGCCCAAGAAATCCTGTAATCAGTCCGCCCATCCGAAAGCTGATATGCCGAGGAGCCAGATTCGAAAAATCATTCGACGGAGCAACAACATTGGCTCCAATATTCACATTCAACGTGGCAACCAGCAGAGCAATCAGGCCAAGAAACGCAATCAGCGGCTGATGAAACATCCCCAGCAGCGTAATCGGATTCCAGATCGCCTGTCCAAATACCACCGTCGATGCTGATGTCACTGCAATTCCAATAAACGAATAGAGAGTCATCGCCACCGGCAGTCCGAACGCTTGCCCCACAATCTGCGCATCCTGATTCTTCGCATAGCGCGTGAAGTCAGGAATATTCAGGGACAACGTCGCCCAGTACCCAACCATCGCCGTCAGCGCGGGGAAGAAGAAATGGAGAAAGCTGCTCGTGGTTTTGAACTTACTCGGTGTCGAAAGCATCGGACCAAAGCCGCCCGCCTTATGCAGCATCCAGAACAGCAGCAGGAACGACATCAGCAACATGAACGGCGCAGAAAAGCTCTGCAGAAAGCGGATCGACTCGACGCCACGCCACACAATCAACATATTCAGCAGCCAGAAGCCCAGGAAGCACGCCCAAAGCACCCACGCCATGTGCGTCGTCTGCGGCCAAAGCGCGCCCAGCATCGCCGCAATCGCTTGCCCGCCCAGCCACGACTGAATTCCGAACCACCCGCACGCCACCACCGCACGAAGCATCGCCGGAATATTCGCGCCAATCGGCCCGAAAGAAGCCCGCACGAAAACCGGGAAGGGAATCCCATACTTCGTCCCCGCATGCGCATTCAGCAGCATCGGAATCAACACAATCAGATTCCCCAGCAGAACCGTCCCTACCGCCTGCTTCCAGTTCATGCCGCCTGCAATCAGCGACGACGCCAGCATGTATGTCGTCACCTCCATCGACATCGAGAACCATAGCGCGATGTAGTTATAGGTGCCCCAGGTGCGCTGCGTCACTTCTGTCGGAGCCAGGTCGTTATTGTAGAGTCGAGAGTCCGGAGCAAAATCGGAAGGCATCGGTTGCGGATACGATCCGGCTTGAACGGTGGTAGTTGGAATCAAACCAGAACCCCCGCACCAGCCACGTATCTCAGATGAGCGGCAGAAACATTGTCAATCAGCATGCGCATCTCAGTTCAGCTCCTGTGTCGCGTCGTGTACGCGCCTTCGCGCCTCAGTCAGTGATTCGGATTCCCCGCCACAGCCGCACCGCTCTGCATGCGCTCTTCCCACGTCTCGGGCTCCAGTCCGTTTTCAACGCGCTCCATCGTAATGCACTCCGGAACCGGGCACACCAGCGAACAAAGATTGCACCCCACGCACTCCTCCTCATCTACCCGCGGAATGCGCGAGAGCGGCGTAAAGGAGGCCCCAGCTTTGTCCGCGCTCTTAAGGTCGAGCTTAGCAATAGGCGTCGTGGAAATGCGCGCCAGGCTCTCAGCCGTCACCATTTCCGGCGTGCGCGTCTTGTCCGGCGAGGGAAGCGCGCGATCCAGATGAATGCACTGGTGCGCCCCATCCCAGCATGCTGTGTAGCAAAGCTCGCAGCCAATGCATTTGTCCGCATGGATGCGCGCAACAATCTTGTAATTCAGGTTCAAATGCTTCCAGTCCTGCACCTTCGGGAGCGACAGACCTCGAAAATCATCCAACGTCTCGAACCCCTTGCGCCGCATCCACGCTAGCAGCCCGTCCGCCATGTCTTCCACAATGCGGTAGCCATAATGCATCACCGCCGTGCATACCTGCACCGTGCCCGCGCCCAGCAGAAGAAATTCCGCAACATCCTGCCACGACGCAATACCGCCGATGCCCGACATCGGCAGCGCCGCCGACTCGTCGGCCATCACCTGCTGCACCATATTCAGCGCAATTGGCTTCACCGCGGGACCGCAATAGCCTCCATGCGAGCTCTTGCCATCCACATTTGGCCTCGGCTCTAACGTGTCCAGATCAATACCCGTAATCGAATTAATCGTGTTGATCGCGGACAGCGCATCTGCCCCGGCCTTCTTCGCGGCCCGCGCCGGCATGCGAATATCGCTGATGTTCGGCGTCAACTTCACAATGACCGGCGTCCGCGCCCGCTCCTTTACCCACTCCGTAATCTGTCCGCAATACTCCGGAACCTGGCCAACCGCCGATCCCATCCCGCGCTCACTCATCCCATGCGGACACCCAAAGTTCAGCTCCAGCCCATCTGCTCCCGCATCTTCGGCGCGCTCCACGATCTCGTGCCACGCCTCGCGGTTCGACTCGACCATCAGCGACGCGATCACCGTATGTTTCGGATACCTCCGCTTTACCTCCGCCAACTCGCGCAGATTCACTTCAATCGGCCGGTCGCTGATCAGCTCAATATTGTTCAGGCCCATCATCCGTTGGCCGTTCCAGTCAATCGACGAGTAGCGCGAGCTCGTATTCGTAATCGGTGCGCCAATCGTCTTCCACACCGCGCCGCCCCACCCCGCGTCAAACGCTCGCATAATCTGCTCGCCGCAATTCGTCGGCGGAGCCGAAGCCAGCCAGAACGGATTCATGCACCGGATACCGGCAAACCTCGTCTCAAGCGTTGGCATCATGTCCCTCCAGCCACACGGCAATCCCAATCCCCGCGCGCTTCCCATCGGCCACAGCATCCACCACCTCGCGGCCTCCGTTCACGCAATCACCGCCGGCGAAATATCGAGGGTCGGACGTCTGCCCCGTCTCGCGGTCGATCACAACCCGCCCGCGTTCCAGCTTGACCCTGCCGCCTCGAAAAAAATCCGCGTGCGTCGACTGCCCGATCGCCAGCACCACCAGATCCACCGGAAGCCTGAAATTCTCGCCCTCCTTCAGAACCAGCGATCCATCGCTCGCAGCCTCCAGCCGGACAAGCTCCAGCGCCTCCACCCTCTCCGCGCCCACAACCCTCTCCGCCATCACATGCCACAGGAACTCCACTCCCTCCTGCTTCGCGTGGTCATACTCAAACGCGAAAGCCGACATCTGCTCCGGGCCGCGCCTGTAAATCACGTGCACCGCGCGCGCCCCCAGCCGCAGCGAGGCATTCGCCGCATCAATCGCAGTATTGCCTGCTCCAATCACAGCCACCCGCTCCGGTGCCGACGTAATCCTTCCGCTCTTGTACCCGGCAATATAGTCCAGAGCATTCGTCACTCCTGCCAATTGTTCACCCGCAATGCCCAGCCGAGGAATCGCGCCCAGGCCCACTCCAAGAAACACCGCGTCATGCCGCGACTCCAACTCCGCCAGCCGCTCCCCATCCACCGCCGCCCCAAAGTGGAACTCCACCCCGAGCTGCGCCAGCAAATCAATCTCGCGCAAGCTCTCCGCCAGCGGCAGCTTATACTCCGCAACGCCATACGTGTTCAAGCCGCCCGGCAATGGCCGCGCATCAAAGATCACCGCCCGAATCCCTCGCCGCCGCAACTCCGCCGCGCACGCTAGCGACGCCGGACCGCCGCCGATCAACGCCACGGATTTTCCCGTGTCCGCTCCCGGCGAAAACGGCAGCCGGCCGCCGCTCTCGTATAGTGCATCCATCGCAAAACGTTGCAGCCGTGCAATCGCAATCGGTTGCTCGTTGTAGCGATGCATCACGCACGCGCCCTCGCACAGCACATCGACCGGACACACCCGCGCGCAGCTCGCGCCAAGGATGTTTGCATCCAGAATCGTCTTCGCTGATCCCTCAAGATTGCCGCTGGCAATCTTCTTGATGAATCGCGGTACGTCAATATGAGTGGGGCACGCCCCCGTGCAAGGGGCATCGAAGCAGTATAGGCAGCGGTTCGCCTCCGTTACAGCCGCCGTCGCAGTGAAAGCCGGGTGAAGGTCAGGAAACCGCTCCGAGATCTCCGGCGAAGCCGGCGCCTGCGCATAGAATGTCGTAGACTCGCTCATCAACGGCAGGATATACCCTTCCGTTCAGGCTCTCTTCCGGAAATACAAAGTCCTCGCAGCACCTGAGCGTTGCCCTTGGTGCTTGATCCGATGGCCGATCAGAAGTGCCTCTCGCCTGTAATCCATACGGGGATAGCTGAATCAGATCGCCGGCCGTATCAGCCTCACCTGAATGGAACCGCAACCTGTTTCCAGAGCAGTAGGATCAGGACCCGACGGCGCAAGATCCTGGGAACTGCCGATAGCTGGACACAGTCAGACCAGTTCCAGTCCGCCGTGCCCAGCCTCGTCAGTCCGGGATCTTCACTTCGAGAGATTCTTGGGCGACGTTTCTGTCAGAATGGAAAGCAGTTCTTTTGCTGAATCGGGAGTCGGCACGCCGCCGCCGATGATCTCCTTCGCCGTCACCTTCTTGCCGTACAGGTCCTCATTGGCTCCGTTGTCAGGACCCAGCGATGTGCCGGACAGAGAGACTCCGGCAAACACCCCCTGTGCCCGCGAATAGGAGAGCATTTCCGCGCTCATCGACGCATTCGTCGAAGCCTCGGCATCGCGGCCAACCGGACCGGCCGCCACACTGGCGTCGGCGCCGAGCTTGGCCTTGCCCTTCATCAATGCGCGTGCGCCCTCATCGTTCATCACCAGAACTACGAAGTCCGTGGACTGGCCGCCCGCCTGCAGGCCAAAGCTGCCGCCGCTCGACTGCATCATCGTCGGCGCGCTCCACGGCCCACGGAAGTTATCCCCACTACGGCAGGTCATCACGCCGCGTCCATAAGACGCGCCAACAATGAATCCAGCCTTCTTCACCGAAGGAAGCACAATGACGCAGTCGGCCTTATTCAGCAGAGCGGTCGGAATGCCGTTCGATGCAGTAACCAGATCCTTCAATACATGGCCGGAAGCAGTGATCCGCTCCTGTTCCTTCGCGCCATTGTCCGCCAGAGCAATGCCCGGAATCATCAGACACAGAACCGCCGCCGCCAGCAAAGGCAGCCGCACTTCGTTCGTAAATCGAGATCGAATCATTGTGGTTTCCTTTCTTGCTGCTGGATGACTATCATGGATGACGTTTGCTCGCGCTGTCAATTCTGGCTATCGCTGAGCCGCCACCACAACATAACTCGTATTTCCCCCTGCAAACTGGGGCTGCGGAACTAGACGTAGATCCACGATCGACCCTCAAATACACCCTCGAAGTCTTGCATCGTTGGCCGCTTGCTTGGCTGAAGAATGAGTTGCTCCTTAGATCCGGCCGGAACACCCCGCACAATGCATCACAAACAGCGCCGCCGCCGGGACGACAGACACAGCCGCACCGTGTCAGCCCAGACACGCCGTGTCCCGGCAGACGCGTCCGATCGACGCCGTTCTCCGCTAAAGCATTGATTCAGCGCCCTCCCCCAATTGGCACATCCAGTGCACTCTGTCGCGGCGCAGAACAAATCCTGCGAGGTGACAGATGAGCAGCCGAGTAAGAGTGACCATCCTTTCCGCAGTCAGCTTCCTGATTCTCTTCACAGTCTTAACCGCTGCCCGGGCGCAAAACGCGGCAACGGGCGCCGTCGTGAATGCCCAGCCGGAACGACCTGCAATCACCCGGTTGATCATCGTTAGCCTGAAGGATAGGCGGCTGGCGCTCGTGGAAAATGGCCAGGTAAAAGCGCTCTATCCAGTGGCAATCGGTAAGTCGTCGACGCCCAGCCCGACCGGAACCTTCACGATCGCCACGCATGTGATCAATCCCACCTATTACCACCACGGAAAAGTGATTCCTCCCGGACCGGAGAATCCGGTGGGCAACCGCTGGATGGGGCTAAGTGTTTCGGGATATGGCATCCACGGGACCAATATCCCGCGATCGATCGGCAGGGCCGCATCGCACGGCTGCATCCGCATGGGACGGCGCGATCTGGAGAGGCTTTTCGCGCAGGTCAGAGTCGGCGACACGGTGGAGATTGTGGGCCAGCGCGATGAGCAAACCGTGGCGATCTTCGGTGGGCAAGCGGTCCCGCAGAGCGCATTCGGCGCGGCCCCTGTTCTGACAGCCAGGGCCCTGCCTGAAGCATCTCCAGCAAATCACGCCACAGTAACGGTAGCGATGGCAGCGATTCCGGCGGGCCAGTAAACGCGAGGAAACGAGGGTTGCCATGGAACTGTTTGCTGAAATTCTGAGTGTGATAGGTGCTCTGGTATTCGGCGTCGCGTGCGGGGTGCTGGTGGAGGAGTTGGTGTTCGGAGGGCTGGTTCGGCTGTGTCTCGCTCGACGGCCGGAAGCGGGAAAGGTCACAGAGCGAAACGAACCGAAGGAAGAAGGAGAACGGCCATGCTTGCGCTGAAATACCTGTTCATCGTCGCGGGAGTGTTATTGATCGCTGCCGCATTCGTCATCACGCTCTACGACCTGTGGATGCAAGTCGAGTATCGCCGGAAAGCGGCTGCCGCCTCCGAAGGATCGCCTGCGCCGCCGGAACCGGAACCGGTTCGCTGGCGTACCGTCGCGGGGCTGGCCGTGCTGGCCTGCTTGCCGCTGCTGATCGCCGAGAGCATCGTTGTCATCCCGTCAGGGATGGGCGCAGTGCGAATAAGCCAGCTCCGCGGAACGCTGCCGGGCACGCTCTACGCAGGCACGCACTTCATCGTGCCGCTGGCGGAAAGCGTACAGCTCTTCGATCTGCGCGACCGGTTGTTTACCACGGGATCGGTCAACGGTGCCGGCAAAATCTCCGGGCAGCCGCTCGATGTGCAGTCTGAAGAAGGGCTGAACATCGGGCTGGCGATCACCGTGCGCTACCGGCTCGACCCGCGTCGGCTGGACTATATAGAAAGCCATCTGCCGCAGCCGGTCGACTCAGGGATCGTGCCCGCGGTGGTGGCAAGTGCCTGGCGCGAACTCACGCCGGGCTACACCGTGCGCGAAATCTTCAGCTCGAAGCGCGAAGTGGTGCGCCGCGAGGCTGCGGAGACCATCACCAGGAAGCTCGGCGGAGACGGAATTCTGGTGGAAGAGGTCATGCTGCGGAATGTAGAACTGCCGCCCGAGTACGCGGCCGGACTGCAGAACCTGCTGCTGAAGGAACAGCAGGACGATCAGCTCACGGTACAGACCGACATGCAGCAAAAGGAAGTGCGCATCGCCGAACTCGAGGCCGAAGCCGAAGCCCGGCGGAAGGTAACGGCGGCGCAGGCGGACGCGCAAGCCAGAGTGGTGGAAGCCAAAGGAGAATCCGACGCAATGCAGTACACGCTGCCGTTGAAACAGAAAGAGATCGAGGAGGCGAAGCTCGAAGCGGAAGCGCAAAAGGGGGCGACCATCGAGAATGCCGAAGCGGCCGCCCAGGCCAAAGTGATCGACAGCAAGGCGGAGCTGGAGCGGCGTCAACTGCTGGCGCAGGCCGAAGCGAACCGCATCCGCGTGACAGCGGCCGCGACCGATGCGGAGATGGAAGCGGAAGGCAAGCTGCTCAACCAGTCTCCGCTGCTCATCAACAAAATCATCGCGGAGCGTTTGTCGGACAAAATCCAGTTGGTGATGGTTCCCTCCAACGGAAAATTTTTCTTCGCGAATGACCTCTTCCGCGGATTGGGCGGTGGGCTGGGAGCAGGCCCGCAACAGCAGGCGCTGGGCGGAAACAGCATGTCCGCCAACGCCGGAGATCCTTCGTCGCGCTAAGGCAACTCCTCCGCAGCGGAGTCGAAGCAGGCGGTGCGGAGGCAGAGCTGAACGGATTCCCGGCTTGTCGGAGACAGGCTCATGAGGACTGTTCAGCCTCATCTTGGGCTGGCAGCCATAACTGGCAGTCAGCCCGGGATGCACAGAGAGCCGTTTGGGAGCAGGGACGATGACAAGTGTGCGATATAATCCGCCCCAGCAAATGATCTTCAGGACTCGGCTTCTTGTTACGGCGGCGGCGCTGGTCTTTCTGCTTCACGGGCTGCTTTCCGGAGCGCAGGCGGCGAACTGGGAACAGCCCGTCGGCGCGTTGGCCACGCAGATTGCGTCGCTTGCGGGGCCGGGCCCGGTGCAGTTGGTCGTGCGCAACCGTTCCAGCCTCAGCCCTGACCAGATTCCACCAATTCAGACGCTGCTGGAACAGGATTTGCGTGCATTCGGAGTTATCGCGGGCGGCAGCGATAGCCCCACAATGATTCGCGTCACATTGTCCGAGAATCTGCGCGGGGGACTGTGGGTCGCCGAAGTGCAGGAAGGCACGGAAGCGCGAGTGACGATGCTGCCGGTAAAGCTCGACGTTGCCGCCGCGCCGCCCAGGGGTCCAATTCTGACGCTGCAGCGGACCATCCTCATCACCGAGCCCGATCCCGTCCTCGACGCACAGATGTTTCCAACCGGAGGCGAGCAGCGGCTGGTGGTGCTGGAACCGACGCAGATCGTGGTGTACGCGAGGAGCGCCACGCCCCTGACGCCCGTAGGCACGACGGCTGCAGTGGCAACCGCAGCCTGGACCCGGGAACAGACTTTCCCCATCCCCAATATCGCCGCTTCCCCGAGGGACATGCGCGGACAGGTGGTCGCCGGTCAGGATGAGATCTTCGACGCATACTTGCCGGGCATGCTGTGCCGCGGGAGCAATGATGGGCCGCGGATCGCGGTCCAGTGTGCGGACAGCGACGATCCGTGGCCGGTTACGAAAACGCAGAAGGCCTTTTACGATTCAGCCCGCGATTACTTCATGGGTGTGCTGGCGCCGGGCCTCGGCATGCGTCTCACGCCGTTTTACGCGGCGGCAGAGGTTCCGCGCGCTGGCGGCTCAGCCACGCTGCTTAATAATGTGGATGGCTCAGCCGTTCTGATCGAGAACAATTTGACCGAGCCAGTCAACGGTGCCAATGACTGGGGGAGCGACCTGACGACGATTCATTCCGCCTGCGGATCGGGAACGCAGGTGCTGGTTTCAGGCTCGGGGGCCGCCGCTGCGAGCGACAGCCTGCGCGCCTATGAGCTTCCGGGACGGGAGGCGATTCCGGTCAGCGCACCGATGCAGGTCCCCGGCACTGTCACGGCAATTTGGCCGGCCAGTGGCGGAAACAATGCAACAGTAGTCGTTCACAAGCCGGGGTCGGTCGGAAACTCAGACAAATATGAGGTGTGGAGTGTTGCGGCAAGCTGCAATTAGCGGAGTGCTGCTGTGCGTAGCGCTCGCCGCGAGCGCGCGAACGCGTCCGCACTACGGCGGCACGCTGCGGATTGAGATTCGCGGTGACGCGTGGGCGTCAGATGGGCTGGCGAGGCGGCTCGTATTGGATACGCTGACCAACCTCAGCGATTCCGGCGCAGCGCAAGGCGCCCTGGCGGTGCAGTGGAGCGCACAAAATAACGATCAACGCTGGGATTTTCAACTGCGTCGCGCCGTGCGCTTCCAGGATGGTACGCCGCTGACTACGGACGCCGTGGTCGCGTCGCTCACTGCCTCCTGCGCAAGCCGCGCTTCGTCGGAGGCATCGGCCAATATGGCGCCCTGCCCGTGGAGCGCGGTATACGCCGCCGGATCGTCCGACGTCGTCATCACCGCGGACACGCCCCTGCCCGATTTGCCGGAGCTGCTGGCGCAGACCCGCTTCGCCATCTCGCGGCAGGGTCCGTCGGATGTGCTCGAAGGAACCGGACCTTTCCGTGTTGTCGGATTCGCGGACGGCGCGCTCACGCTGGCCGCGAATGCCGATTGCTGGCAGGGCAGGCCGTTCCTCGACTCCGTGCAGATCTTTCAACACCGAAGCCTTCGCGATCAGTGGCTCGACTTAAGTGTCGGCCGCGCCGACATCGTGCAGGTTCCGACGGAGTTGCTGCGCCAGGCGCGACAGCAGCACCTGAACATCCTGGTATCAAGACCGGTGGACCTGCTGGCGCTGACGCTTTCGACGCAGGGCGTATTCGCGGATGCGGGCATGCGGCAGGCCGCCGCGCTGGCCGTGGATCGCATGGCGCTCTACAACGTGATTTTTCAAAAGCAGGGAGAAGTCACCGCCAGTCTTCTGCCACAATGGCTCAGCGGCTATGCCTTCCTTTTCCCCACCGGCAGGGATCTGGACCGCGCCCGCGCACTGCGCGGCGGTGCCTCTCCCGCTCCGCTGACGCTGAGCACGGAAACCGGCGACGCTACCCTGCAATTAGCCGCGCAGCGGCTCGTACTGAATCTGCACGAGGCCGGATTCAACCTGCGGATGGCGTCTACCGGTTCAACGTCTGCGCTGGAGCTGCGGCTGGTACACCTGGAGGAAGCCGGCCCGCGCGCAGCTTTGGACGAAATGCTGACCGCATTCGGTCAGAATGAAACAGTGAAGGGAACAGATTCGCGGTCGCTGTGGAAGGCGGAGAGCCTGGTGTTGCAGAGTGGCAGCGTGATTCCACTGCTATGGCTTCCGCGCGCCTGGGCTGTCGGCGAGCGCGTACGCGATCTTCAACTCTCGCCCGATGGCGAGCCGCTGCTGGCGGATGCGTCGCTGGAGGGCGCGAAGTGACGCTTCGGCAAAAGCTGCTGCTGATGTTCTCGCTCACCGTGGTGGGCATTGTGGCCGCCGTCGCCTGGACCGTCTCCGTCCGCGTGCGGCGCGTCTTTGAGGATTTGAACCGCGAACAAACCGCCGCGCTGGTGAGCCAGTTTCAGCGGGAATTCGATCAGCGCGCCAGCGACACTTCGGGAGTGCTCGACCGCCTGGCTTCGAGTGACGCGCTACGCCAGATCGCATTCGAATTGGCGAACGGCAGCGACACCGCGCCGTATCTCACCACCGCGGCAGCCCTGGCGCCGGAGTACCAACTGGATGATCTGGAACTCGTCGCAAGCGACGGCAGCATCATCTCCTCAGCCCAGTGGCCGGCGCGCTTCGGCTATAAGGAACCGGCGATTGCCGCGTCCGGGAAATCCGCCTTCCTCAAAGAAGAGGATTTGCCCGACGGCACATCTCAGATCGGCATCTTTGCCGTGCGCACGGTCGCGAGCTCCAATCCTCCACTGTACGTGGTCGGGGGTCGCGAACTCGACGCAAACACGCTGCGCGATTTTCCCGCGCCCGCTGGAACGCAGATATTTCTTTACCGGAATCTTTCGACCGCGTTCAACCCCGCCAACTTTGCCGGAACCGCTCACAATCCGGGCAGCGCGGAACCATACCGCCAACTGCTGAACGCGGCCAGAACGACAGGGCAAAACGCGGGAGCGGTCGTCTATCTCACTGCGCACCGCGAAGACAGCGTGAACGCGACAGCAATTCCGCTGAAGGGTGAAAACGGCAACGTGCTCGCGGTGCTGGTGGTCGCCAATTCGCGGCGCAGCATGGTCGAGGTGCAGAACCACATCCGTGCCATCGCCTACGGTGGAGCAGGCATCGGCATTCTCTTCGCGGTTGCCGCCAGCCTGTGGATTGCCGCCCGCGTCTCGCGACCCATCGAGCAGTTGGCGCGCGCAGCAGGCAGGGTCGCAGCGGGTGATTGGGACGCGCACGTAGAGATACGCGCGCGGGATGAAGTGGGGTTGCTCGCCGAAAGCTTCAATCACATGACACAACAATTGACAGAGCAGCGTGAGCGCCTCGTGCAGAGCGAGCGTGTGGCGGCATGGCGCGAGCTGGCTCGGCGGCTGGCGCACGAACTAAAAAATCCGCTGTTCCCGCTGCAGATCACCTTGGAGAACATGGTTCGCGCGCGTGCGCTCCCGCAGCAGGAATTCGATGAGGTATTTGCCGAGAGCGCCGCGACGCTGCAGGCGGAGATCGAAAACCTGAAGGTCATCATCGGCCGCTTCAGCGATTTTTCCAAAATGCCAAAGCCACAGACAGAGACAATGGATGCGCGGGATGCAATCCGGCGCGTGGCAACGCTTTACGAGCCCATGCTGAAGGAGAATCGCATCGAGCTGCGCACAATAATGGATACGGAACCGCTACCCGTCTCCGCCGATGCCGAGCTGCTGCACCGCGCGCTATCGAATCTGGTGCTGAATGCAATGGATGCCATGCCGGACGGCGGCATGCTGACGATGGCCGCCGCTCACAGCGGAGATGTGGCGCGCCTCTCTGTGTCCGACAGTGGCACGGGATTAACACCGGAAGAGTGCCGGCGGCTCTTCACGCCGTACTACACGACCAGGCAGCATGGCACCGGACTCGGCCTCGCCATTGTGCAGTCCGTCATTGCCGATCATCATGGAACCATCGCCGTCGAGCGCGGCGAGAACGGCGGCGCGCGGTTTGTCATCGAACTGCCATTGGCCGCAGAGGGGCTGCAGGCATGAGCAAGGCCGATATTCTGATCGTCGACGATGAGGCAAACACGCTGGCGTCACTATCGCGCGCGTTCCGCCTTGCGGGCCACGAAGCCACCGTTTGCGACAACGCAGCGCGCGCGCTGGAGCTGGCAAAGTCGCGGCCCTTCGACCTCATCCTCTCAGATGTGGTCATGCCCGGGCGCGACGGCCTCGCTCTGCTCGAAGATTTACGAACTGGCGCGGTCACAGCGCCGGTGGTCATGATGTCCGGCCAGGCGCATATTGAGATGGCCGTCCGCGCCACGCGGCTCGGAGCGCTCGATTTTCTCGAGAAACCCATCTCCACCGACAAGCTCCTGCTGACAGTCGAGAATGCGCTCAAGCTGAAGCGGCTGGAAACAGAGAACCGGGATCTGCGCCGCCGCGTGGGCAAGCACCAGCTAGTGTGGACCGGCGGGGCAATGCAGCGCGTAATGTCTCAGATAGATCGAGTGGCGGCAAGCGGAACGCGCGTCTGCATCTATGGCGAGACCGGAACCGGCAAAGAGCTGGCCGCGCGCACCCTCCACGAAAAGAGTTCCCGCGCAGCAGGGCCATTTGTAACGCTGAACTGCGCCGCCATCCCAACCGAGCTGATCGAGTCGGAGCTATTCGGACACGAGAAGGGATCCTTCACCGGAGCGGCGCAGCGGCACATCGGGAAATTTGAACAGGCTCACCGCGGCACGCTTTTTCTTGATGAGATCGGTGACATGCCGCTCCCGCTGCAAACCAGGCTGCTGCGTGTATTGGAGGAGTCAGAGGTGGAGCGCATCGGCGGCGACAAGCCCGTAGCCATCGACGTTCGCGTGTTGGTAGCCACGCATCGCAATCTGGAGGAGATGGTCGAAGCGGGCAGTTTCCGCCGCGACCTGTACCATCGCGTGGTCGTCTTTCCCATCACACTCCCCCCGCTGCGGTCGCGGCGCGAGGATATTCCAGCGCTGGTGGAGCACTTCGCGCGGCAAATCTGCGCACAGAACGGGTGGAAGACGATACCGTTTGTCCCCGCCGCAGTCGAAGCGCTGCAGGACCTGCCATGGCGCGGCAATGTCCGTGAGTTGCGCAATGCCATAGAGAGGCTGCTTCTGGTCGCGGACGACGCAGTGACTCGCAACACGGTGGAAATCGCGCTACAGGGCACAGGTGCGGACGCAGGATCAGCGGGAGCGCCTGCCAACCTTACCGGAGCCGCGCTGAATGGCCCGCTGGCAAGCCGCGTCGCGGAATTCGAGCGAGCCACGCTGCTGGCGGAGCTGGAGCGGCATCACCGGCACGTTACAAATACCGCAAAGGCGCTCGGTCTGGAGCGAAGCCACTTCTACAAGAAATGCCAGCAACTGGGAATCGACCTGAATCAGACCGGGAAGGAATCCGGCAAGTAGTGCGCAGTTCGGTCTCACCTTTGCGGCATCGAGTTCATGCGATTTAGGGCGCACCGCCGGCCTCCGGGTCCCAACCGTCCAGAAATGTCTTGGTCTCAAACTGAGCGGCTTGAGCAGCGGTCAGAAACTTCGTATGTGGATCGCGCTCGCCCGCATGCGCTCCAGGGCCTGTGGAATTGTATTCGGCATAGCACGCCGTCTCAAGCGAGTGCGTCTCACCGGGATGCCACTCGCGCCATCCCGCGGGGACAATCTGATCGCCCATTTCAGTATTCAGAAAAATGACTTCGGCATCGGGGCGCCAGGGGCGTCCCAGCCAGACGCCTTTTACGCCAGGGTCGGCGGTCAATCTGCAATGGTTAAAGACAAACCCGCTGTCCTCGCCTGGATAATGCTTCGCCTGCGCCGTAATGAAGCCTTCAAAGTGCGGCGTACTGTGAATCTCGCAGTGGTCAAAGACCGCCTTCCCGTCACCAAAGATGAAGTCTACATTGCCCGCGATGTAGCAGTGCGTGAAATATAGCCGCGCGGGGATGCACGGCTGCCCATCGGGAGAGCAGTTCTTGCTGCCCACATACAGTGTGTCCTGGTTGCCGAGAAAGCGAACATTGTTGAAGACAGCCTTATCCCCCGTGACCAGCACGGCCAGCGCCTGCGAACCAACCGGCAATTGGGGATGTGTCGAGTTCCAGTCGTTCGCAAATGTCAGGTTCTCCGCTCGAAAATGATCTCCGTGTATCTCCACCGTAGCCGAGTGCAGAGTACCACCGGACATGCCGGCACTCTTGTCGAAAACAATCACGGTCTTCGCAGCGTCCGGATCGCTGCCGCGCAAATCAATGTTGGGCTTATCAATCAAGACAGTCTCCCGATACGTTCCCGGCTCAATCACAATCGTCGCGCCATCCGCCGGCGCGGCATCGACCGCATTTTGCACGGTCGAAAACTGTCGTGTTCCATTCGCAGCAACATAGAGTGTCTTGTTCGCGCCGGGAGCGGTGGCTGCCCGCGTGTCCTGAGCGGAAAGATTACCTGGCGACAGCACGCTGCAAAGTAGAAGCAGCACAAAAGTCAAAGAAGGCAAAGGGTGCCGCAGCATCGGCAATATTTCCTCCCTGCTACGTGGTCATACCACGCAATCGGCGATGAGTCAATTCTTTCGATCGGGCACCCCTTCCGAGGCTGTCATTGCGCGGATGGCTGAGATTGAGCGCTCTCTTTCTTCTTCTGCGAAGGGATGCCTTCTGTGAATTCGACGGCGTGCGTTTTCCGGAGAATACTTCAGCGCGACGATGTGGACTGACCTCCCATCTGAGCCGGCGAGATGAGGAAATCTCATGGGATCGAACCGGGATGCGGAATCTATACCTCCGTTCAAATAGATGGTAATAAAGCACATAACCGTAATATATCGCGCAAAAACGTACGAAGTATTCTAGCCGATACGGTCGTCGAACTTTGCGCTTGACAGTTGATCGTTCATTTCGAGAAACTGTTGCGAATTCTCAGTGGTCATACCTTTGAATGTCAATGTCGCGCGGTAGCTCGCAGAGCGCGACCGAAGACTTTAAGTGGTTCGATCATTACAAGAGAGTCAAAAGCAGAGATCGCGGCAATAGAGCCGCAACGCGGTTATCGTTTGGAGGCTGGTTCATGAATCGCAGCGATTCGTCCCGTTCAGGTCAAAGAGGAATGACCTTTAGTCGTTATCTTTTAGCGCCGGCGTTTCTTCTCGCCCTTTGCCTGTCGTGTTTATCGCCAACGGCAGCATGGGCGCAGTTAGGAGGAACAGGAACGATCCAGGGAACGGTCACAGATCCGTCGGGAGCCATGATTCCTGACGCCAAAGTGACGGCGCGGAATGTGGCCACGGGGGCTGAGACGGTTCGCGTTACCACAAGCGGCGGCCTTTACACGCTCGCTCCGCTCGATGTCGGAACCTACACCCTCACGATTACGGCTCCCGGCTTTGAAACGCTGGTGCGCGATAAGATCCACGTGGATGGGATGCAGGTGCTTGCGCTCAATCTGACCCTGAGAATCGGATCGACGAGTCAGACCGTGACCGTCAGCTCTGCTCCACCGCAGCTTGATACTGACAATGAGACGCTGGGTGGCACGCTGGAGAACCAGGTCTACGAGTCGCTTCCGCTTGAGATGGGCGGCGCGAATGGAATCAGCACCGATCAGCGCAGGGCCACCGACTCGGCCGTGCTCATGCCTGGCGTTTCCAACAACGAAACCAAGAACAACGAATCCGATGAGCCGATGGTGGTCGACGGGAACGCCAGCTCCACGGAGATGTACATCGAGGGGGTCCCCTTCGATTCCGCTTCGGTCAGCGGCGATCCACGCGACATCTGGTCGGCCTTCTCGGTCGAGACGGTCAATCAGTTCCAGGTCAAGACCACCGCCTACTCGGCAGAGTATCAGGGACTTGGCGTTGAGAACTTTACCATCAAGTCCGGCACCAACAAAATCCACGGCTCGGTTTATGATGTGTTTCGCAATACGGTGCTCGACTCAGCAGGCTTTATTCCGGCCCAATACCCAGGCAATTATCCCAATGCCAACCTGGCCGGCACCTACTACAAACCGCCAGAACACATGAACGAATATGGAATTTCACTCGGCGGCCCCATCTGGCGTAACAAGATATTCCTTTTCGGCAATTACATGGGGTTCCGGTTTTCCGCCCTCACCAAACCACAAGCGCAAACCATACCCACGCCGGCAGAGATGTGCGGTGATTTTTCCGCCTTCCCCAACCCCATCTACGATCCGACGACACAAACGCTATCGGGTGGATCCTACTCGCGTACGCAGTTCAGCGGACCCAGCTATACCAGCTCCGGCTGCGGCACTGGCCCCGTCGCGGCGAACGTAATTCCGCAGAACGAAATTTCACCCATCGCCCAGTATCTCCAGAAGTACTGGCAATCGGAGGGCATCCATTATCTCAATGACAATCTCACCAACAACTATATGGGCTCGTACCAATGGGGCCTGAACAACTGGTCTACGACATTTCGCCTGGACGCCAATCTTTCCGACCGGCATAAGCTGTCGTTAATCATAGCCGCAGGCCGCCAGGGCCTCGTAGGCCCAGCCGGCAGCCAGACGACCAACGTGGGGCCGTTACCCTATCTGTACGCGAAGAGCTACGCTCCCGTCACCAGGGTTCTGATCTTCCAGGATACCTACGTGATCAACCAGAATCTGGTGAACCAGCTCAAGTATGGCGCCGCGCAATATCACTCGCCTGACAGCAATCCCACCTATGGGATTGCTGAGTATGCTGCCACTGCCGCTGGCATTACCGGATTGCCCGCCGGACAGGCCGCCGGCAGCTTCCCCGTTGAAAAGTTCAGCGGAACAGACAGCCCGGCGCAGTGGGGACCCCAGTCCGGGTATATAGGCAACACAGATACGTACACGCTGCTGGATAACCTGCAGTGGCTGCACGGCAAGCATAATTTCACCTTTGGTGGTCAGTACGAGTGGCTCAGCTACAACTACCTCTATGCAGATGGGGGAACCACACTGACCACGTTGAATTTAGGCGTGAATGAAACAGCTCAGGTCAGTGGTCCCTCGGCTGCCGTTACAAGCGGCACCGGGTTGTCCTACGCCAGTTTCCTGGTGGGAGCGGTCGATTCGGGAACCTACACTCAGTATGCTCCGATAGCCCAGGAAACGGGCTCGCGATACCATCCATTCGCACTCTATGTGAATGACGACTACAGGCTGACCAACAGGCTGACGGTGAATGCCGGACTGCGCTGGGATTTGCTGCCGCCCATGCGTGAAGCGGAAAACCGCTTCTCGTTCCTGAACACGACTGCAACCAACCCGGTCACCGGCTCTCCGGGCGCGCTGGAGTTTGCCGGCTTCGGGCCGGACAGTTGCAACTGCAGGACTCCCATGAACTCCTATTTCAAGGACTGGGGACCCCGGCTGGGTCTGGCGTACGCTCTCGGCAGTAAGACTGTCATCCGCGCTGCCTACGGCATCTATTATGCGCATGGCGGCGGCACGTCCGGCGGAGCCACCGCGTTGCCATCCACCAATATGGAACTGGGTTTCGCGGCAGCGCCAAACCCGGTGTCTCCCGGCGATTCGCTTCCTGCCTTCTATCTGAACAACAGCGCCTATTTCACCAACGCCGGCATCGCCAACACCGCCTTTGGGTCCAGTGCTGTTGCCACGCCGCCCGTCTACAATGCGGCTTACGGAACCTACTACTCCAAAGCTGCCGTGTCGCCCTATAAAATTTCCTCCACCCTGTCCTATCTCGATCCCTACTACGGCGGCCGCACGCCAACCTTCGAGGGATGGTCTGCTGGTTTCCAGCGCCAGCTGACCAACGATATGACCGCGACCGTCAGCTACGTGGGCAACCAGGGACACTTCCTGCTTCCCACCGGCGCTGCGCGCGGCATCGACAGCAACCAGTTGGATCCGAAATATCTGGCCCTGGGAAGCGCCGTTCTGGGTGCAACCGCTACGGCTGCGAACATGCCCAACGGTGCCTTGCCTTATGCCACCTTCAACAACAAGGTCAGCCAGGCATTGTTGCCGTTTCCGCAGTACAGCGGCGTCGTCGACCAGGTTGGATCGGTCGGCAACGCGAACTATAACGCGCTGCAGCTTTCCATTGTCCAGCGGCTCAGCCGCGGTCTCACGCTCATGCTGAACTATACATACAGCAAGACGATCGACGACCTTGGAACCTTCCGCACCGGCTATGCAATCCCTGCCGGCGCCCTCGCCAACAGCACACAGGCATGGCCTGTCGACCGCATCGAGCGGGCGCGCAGCACATTGGACCAGCCGCAGAACCTCATCTTCACCAGCACCTACGATCTGCCCTTCGGCGAAGGGCACATTGGCGATGGCAACGCCTTTGTGCGGGTTCTCGCAGGCGGATGGCGGCTCTCTGACATCTTCGGTTATTACGCAGGCGATCCGTTGACCATCACTGAGGGTTCATGCACCGCTTCTGGCCAGGGTACCTGCATGCCCTCCTACGCACCGAGCTTCACTGGCACAGCACGTCAGAACGGCGGATGGGGCCATGGCGCAACCAGGACGACATTGTCCTCCATCCAATACATCAACCCGGCTGCTTTCGCGGCCACGTCTGCAACCATCAACACCTCGTGCACAGCCTCAACTTCTGCATGCACCGGAATGGTGCTTGGCAATGCTTCCCGTACAGCGCCCTATGGGCTGCGCGGTCCCGGCAACTACAATCTCGATGCCTCCCTCCGCCGCACCTTTGACCTGTGGAAGAGTGAGAATGTAAAGTTCGTCTTTGAGGCGAGCGCCTTCAACACCTTCAACCACGTCTG
>Ga0335075_10002701_pt1 | contig 28338 bp, 20 predicted proteins | sample Lox_Sample_24_FD_206723 | JGI IMG/M metagenome (GOLD analysis project Ga0335075, IMG submission 206723) | Soil microbial communities from Loxahatchee National Wildlife Refuge, Florida, United States - Lox_Sample_2.4 | ecosystem: Environmental > Terrestrial > Soil > Wetlands | place: USA...
ACCCAGATTGTAGATGTAAGTATTCCAGTCGCGATGAAAGCCTTCGCGGGGATCGGCATGCTCGTAAAGCGGCGTGCCGTCGAAGCGCGCCAGTCCGTGCGGATCGGTCGGGAAATGACCCGGCACCCAGTCGAGGATCACGCCCAGCCCGGCGCGGTGGCACGCATCCACGAAATGCGCAAATTCCTGCGGCGGGCCGAAGCGCGCGCTGGGCGCAAATTGCGAAAGGGACTGATAGCCCCAGGAACCACCGAAGGGATGCTCCATGATCGGCAAGAGTTCGATATGCGTGAAACCGAGATCGCTCACATACGGAATGAGATGTTCGGCGAGCGTCAGCCAGTCGATCGTACCGAGCGGATCGTCGGCCGGCCTGAGCCATGAAGCGGCGTGCACTTCGTAGATCGAAATGGGAGAGGACGGCAGCTGACGACTGCCCCGGGTGGCCATCCAGTCGGAATCCGTCCAGCGAATATTCAACGGACGGGCCACGACCGACGCGGTTGCGGGAGGCCGTTCGGTCGCGCGCGCCAGAGGATCGGCCTTGAGCGGCACCTCGCCTGAAGGCCCAACGATCTCGTATTTGTAACATTCGCCCGGCGCGAGCCGCGGGATGAAGATTTCCCACACGCCCGCGGAATGGCGCAGCCGCATGAGATGGCGCCTTCCGTCCCAGGCATTGAAATCGCCGACAACGGAAACCCGCCTTGCATTCGGCGCCCAGACCGCAAATTGCACGCCGGGCACACCGTCGATCGTTGTAACAATCGCTCCGAACCTCTCGGCCAGGCGGTAATGCGTGCCCTCGGAAAAGAGATGCAGGTCCAGGTCGCTGAGCAATGGGCCGAAAGAGTAGGGGTCTTCGGTCTCCTGAACGGCATGCGGCCATTCGATACGCAGGACGTAGGGCACGAAATGCGACAACGGCCCGACAAACAGTCCTTTCTCATGCACTTGCGCGAGACGTCCGAGCGATTCACCGCCCTCCCGTGCCAGGACTTCTACGCCGAGCGCATGGGGAAGAAAGGCACGCACCAACGTTCCGTGCCCGCCACGATGCGGCCCAAGAAACGAAAACGGATCCGTAAACCGTCCCGCCGCAAGCGCAAGCGCCGCGGTGAGATCCGCGTCGTGATCCGATGATCTGATCACCCCAGCTGCTCCGGGGCACGCTGCAAAAGATCGGCAAGCCCGCGCAGCGGGATATCGACCCAATCCGGACGGTTGTTTGTTTCATAGACGATCTCATAAGCGGCCTTTTCAATGGCGAAGGCCCGGATTACCCGGCGCTCGGCGGCGTCGAGTGGACGCCCGCGCCCTTCGCCATAGGCGTCGAGGAAATTGCTCTCGGCAAGTCGCCGGAATTCGGCGAGCAATTCGGCGGCCCGCGCCTGGCCCGGTGCCGTGGCGGCGAGCTTGGGTTCGCGTTCGATGATGCCCGCGGCGTAATCAAATGAACGAACCATGCCCGCGACATCGCGCATCGGGCTGCGTTTCGCACGCCGCTCCTTCAGCGGCCGGAGCGGTTCGCCTTCGAAATCGATGATTGACACGTCATTGCCGCAAACCAAGACCTGCCCGAGATGCAGGTCGCCATGGATGCGCGTGCGCAGCGATCCCAGCCCGCTCGCCAGCAACCTGGCGAGCATCTCGAGAACTTCGTCGCGGCGCGATGCGAGCTGGGCAACGAGATGCCGCCGGTCCTTATCTTCGGTGCGGACCAGGCATTTCAGTGCCCTCTTGAGCTGATCGCGCGCACCGTCACAGGCGGCTTTCACATTGTCTGGTTCCACGGTTTCTGGCGCAAAGGCAGCATCGTCGCTCCGCTCCGCAAGGATCGTATGCATCTCGCCCACGCGCCGGCCCAGCGCGTGTACGAAAGCCCAATAGGGCGCGAAGGCGTCGCTGCCCTCTTCCGTAGGCGCAACGGCCTGTTCGTCGATGATCCGCGTCAGCTGCTCATATGTCCATTGCGAGCCATCTCCCTGGTTGGCGACATAGGCTTCGACAACGGCCAGCACCGATGTTTCGCCGGACGCGTGCCTTCGCACCACTTCGCCGATCAGCGCGGGCGTTCCGGTGAAGCCGCGCTCGGTCAGTACGCGCGCCATTTCCGGTTCGGGATGGATACCGCGCGCCGCGCGGCGGAATAATTTAACGATCACCCGCCGCCCGATGATGAGGCTGGAATTCGTCTGCTCGGCGCCAGGCCATTCAATGGGCGCATCGCTTGGTATTTCCGCCGCGGCATTGCCGAGCGGGAGGAATTCGATTTCGGACCTGCCGAAGGGAATTCGCTTGCGTGCGGCAAGCCCACCCAGAATCGCGCGCGCCAAACTCGCCGACGCAAAACCGTCCGTGAGCAGACCGACCCGCCTTGCGCGCCGCGCACGGGCAAAGGCGAGTGGCGCCTCGAAAGGCGATGGGGACACGTCTTCCCAGGCAATCGCCATGGGCAGCGCATAGCAAATCTTCTCGCCTTCGACTGTTACTTCGATGTCGACGAGCGCGGCGTCTTCCTCTGCACCCGGCATGGGTGCTGCGGCGAGAATCCGCGTCTCGCGAATATCCGCGCCTTTCTGCTGGAACCAGCGCCGGCCTTGTACATAGACGGGCAGGATATCCCGCTCGAGTATTTCCTTGGTCCTGCCGTCGAGCGATTGTGCGAGGCTTCCGCGCATGACGAACGTCTGATGCTCGATGAAAGGACCAGCCGTCGCCGTGCTCCAGGCCGGCGCCTGCGCCTCCTTGCTAAGCTTGAACCAGTAGAAACCATAAGGGGGAAGCGTCAGCAGATAGGTAAGCTGCCCGATCTGCGGAAAAGGCGTGCCGCCGAGAAGCTCGATGGGTGTGCGGCCTGCGAACTCGCTCAATTCAAGTTCGACGGCCTGCGCCGAGCGCGAGACGTTGACAACGCACAAAATCGTGTCGTCGTCATATTCGCGCAAATAGGCGAGCACCTTGCGGTTTTGCGGCTGCAGAAGGCGCAGCGTTCCGCGGCCAAACGCCTGGTGTCGACCGCGCTCCACCAGCATGTGACGCAGCCAGTTGAGCAGCGAATGCGGATTGCGCCATTGCGCTTCGACATTGACCGCCTCATAGCCCCAGATCGGATCCATCAGCGGCGGCAGCACGAGGGATGCAGGATCCGCACGGCTGAATCCGCCGTTTCGGTCTACGGACCACTGCATCGGCGTCCGCACGCCATCGCGGTCCCCCAGATGGATATTGTCGCCCATGCCGATCTCATCGCCATAATAGATGATCGGGGTTCCGGGCATGGTGAGCAGCAGGCTGTTCATCAGCTCGATGCGGCGGCGATCGTTTTCGAGCAAAGGCGCGAGCCGTCGGCGAATGCCGAGATTGAGACGTGCCCGGCGGTCGGCCGCATAGACTTCCCACAAATAATCACGCTCGCGATCGGTCACCATTTCGAGCGTCAGCTCGTCGTGATTGCGCAGGAAGATCGCCCATTGGCAGCCGGGCGGCGTGTCGGGCGTCTGGCGGATGATGTCGGTGATTGGAAAGCGGTCTTCCTGCGCGATTGCCATGTACATGCGCGGCATCAGAGGGAAATGGAACACCATGTGGCATTCGTCCCCGGCGCCGAAATACTCCTGAATGTCCTCCGGCCACTGATTGGCTTCAGCGAGCAGCATGCGGTCGGGATAATGATCGTCGATGACCTTGCGGATATGCTTCAGAATCGCATGGGTCTCCGGCAGGTTCTCATTCGATGTGCCTTCGCGCTCCACGAGATAAGGCACGGCATCGAGCCGAAGCCCGTCCACGCCCATGTCGAGCCAGAAGCGCATCACCGAAATCACGGCCTTCAACACTTGCGGATTGTCGAAGTTCAAGTCCGGCTGATGCGAATAAAAGCGATGCCAATAATACGCCTTTGCATCTTCGTCCCAGGTCCAGTTGGATTTCTCGGTGTCAATAAAGATCACCCGCGTGCCGGCATAGCCCTTGTCGTTGTCGGACCAGACGTAGAAATTGCGGGCAGCCGAGCCCGGCCTTGCGCGCCGCGCCCGCTGGAACCACGGATGCTGATCGGAGGTATGGTTGATGACGAGCTCGGTGATGATGCGGATGCCACGCGCATGGGCTTCGTTGATAAAGGTGCGCACATCGCCGATGGTTCCATATTCCGGATGAACGCTGCGATAGTCGGAGATGTCATAACCGTCGTCGCGCCGCGGCGACGGATAGAATGGCAGGAGCCAGATCGCGTTGATGCCCAGCTCGGCAAGATAGTCGAGCCGCTTGATCAGCCCGGGAAAATCGCCGACGCCGTCATTGTTGGAATCGAAGAATGACTTCACATGCAGCTGATAGATGACCGCATCGCGATACCAATGTGGGTCATTCAGCAGAATTGAGGATTTATGGCGCGCCATCTTCAGGGTTCGCGCGCCCGACGCACACGCCAGATCGCATAAGGTGCCTCGGGCACAAGCCGAACGCGCTGGATTTTCCCGTGCCAAACGAAGCGCCCACCGTGCAGCAGATCTTCCACTTCAAGCGTACCGTCGTCGGCAAGGCCCCATTCCCAGAGCGGTACTTCGAATTCGGCCTCCTGCGGACGATGGGGATCGAGGCTGACCGCCACCAGAATGCGGTCGCGATGGCCAGGCGCCGCCTTGCCGTAATAAATTATCTTGTCGTTGAACGCGTTGTAGAAAGTCAATCCCAAATGGCTCTGCAGCGCGGGCTCTTCTTTGCGCAGGCGGTTGAGCGCCGTAATCTCGGCGATGATGTTGCCTGGTGCATTCCAGTCGCGCGGCCGGATTTCGTATTTCTCCGAATTGTTGTATTCCTCGCGGCCCGGCAGCGGCTCGGATTCGCACAGTTCGTAGCCCGAATACATGCCCCACAGGCCCGAAAGCGTCGTCGCCAGCGCGGCGCGAATGAGAAAGCCGGCGCGCCCCGAAGTCTGCAGGAAATAGGGATTGATGTCGGGGGTGTTGACGAAGAAATGCGGCCGGAAGAACTCGGAAACCGGCGGCGTGGTCAGCTCCGTCATGTATTCGGTCAGCTCGCGTTTCGTGTTCCGCCAGATGAAATACGTATAGGACTGCGAGAAACCGATCTGCGCCAGGCGATGCATGATCTTCGGCCGGGTAAAAGCCTCGGACAGAAAGATCGTGTTCGGATGGCGCGCGCGTACATCCGCGATCATCCACTCCCAGAACGGGAACGGCTTGGTGTGCGGATTGTCGACGCGGAAGATGCGCACGCCAGCATCGATCCAGTGAAACACGATGTCGCGAAGCGCGAGCCACGCCGCGGGCACGGCATCGCGCCCGTAGAATTCGATGTTCACGATGTCTTCGTATTTCTTCGGCGGGTTCTCGGCGAAATGGATGGTGCCGTCAGGCCGCCAGGCGAACCAGCCCTTGTGCTCCTCCAGCCAGGGATGATCGCGCGAACACTGGACCGCAAAATCGAGGGCGATCTCCACCCCATGCCCGTGTGCGGCCGTCACCAGGGCACGGAAATCTTCCAACGTGCCGAGTTCGGGATGAATCGAGTCATGCCCGCCTTCGGGCGAGCCGATCGCATAAGTGCTGCCGGGATCGTGCGGCCCCGCTTCGAGCGCGTTGTTGCGTCCCTTGCGGTGCGTCCTGCCGACGGGATGGATCGGCGTGAAATAAAGCACGTCGAATCCCATTTCCGCGATCGGCGGCAGCCGCGTAACCACGTCGCGCAGCGTGCCTGAGCGCGACACATCGGTGGTTTGCGAGCGCGGAAACAATTCATACCAGCTGGCAAAGCGCGCCTTTGCACGCTCCGCATCGATGCAGTGGATTTCGCTCTTGACCAGAAACCGGCGATCGCCGGCGCGCCGCGCGGCTTCGAGCGTTTCCGGAGCAGTCAGCAGTTCCAGGCGGTCGCCCGTCGCGAGATCGTCGAAGGCTTCGAGGATTTTCTGGAGAGCGGCGCGCGCTTTTCCCGCTGCGCTTTCAAGCTCGTTCCGCAACAGTTCCGCGCCTTCGCGGAGCTCAAACACAATATCCTGGCCGGCTTCGTGCTTGCGCAAAAGATCGCGCACGAAACCGCCATAGATGTCGAACCACGCCAAAATTCGGAAGTGATAGCGACCGATACGCGCAAGATCGAGCGTCGCACGCCAGCGGTCATTGTCGAGCGCCGTCATCCGCTCGCGATGCCAGCCCTCTTCGTCTCGCGCGCGCCAGCAGAGTTCGGCGGCGAGCAATGGATGGCCATCGGTGAAAATATCGGCCTCCACGACCACACGTTCGCCGACAATGCGGCGAGCCGGAAACCGGCCACCGGCAACGCATGGCGCAATGTTGTCGATGACAATGCGGGGCGCCGCAGCCGCGGCCGCGGCACCCTCGTCGTCTTCCGAACGCGTCGCGCGGATCGGCGCGGATCGCATCGCATGAAACATTCGGGCAGCTCCGGGCGACAGCCGCTGTCCGGCGCCGTCGGCGTCGAATATCGGTCGCAGCGCGTCGAGATCGCCGAGCGCGGCCCGCGTTTCTTCGCCAGGCGTCACCGCGATGGAGGCCGACGGATTGATCAGCGCTACAAACGCTTCGCTTGCCAGCGCCGGATCGGGGCCGTCCACGCGCAAGAGAACCGTGACATTCGCCCCCTCGCCGGTTGGCTTAAGCAGAACCGGACGCGCGTTGTTCCGGGACCCGAAGAATACATTCACGGCGTGAATGCAATCGAACATCGCGCGGGGTTCGCCGTCGTCTTGCGCAATATCCGCAAAGCCGAGCGGCATGAGCATTCCCGACCCCGTCGCGGCCGCGGTGGTCAGCCGGGCACGGCGAGCGGCAAGCGAAGCAGGCGGAAGTTTCGCGGCTGAATCGACCAGCGCAATCACCGGCGCAACGCGCACGAGTACCTCGTATTCCTCGATCAGCCAGTTCGCGCGACCGTCCCACCACGGCAGGGAGGACAGTGTAAAATCGAATCCGGCTTCCGCAAGCGGGCCAAGCTCGCTGCGGGGCACACCTGTCGTATCGGCAATCGTCACCGGCGCGCGGTTTGTTTGTTCGTGGTCCCGGTTGATCAGCAACTTCCAAAGTCTCGCGCTTGGGCCGCCGGGGTGAATGACACGAAAGCCCTTGACACCGGCTGAGATGGCTTCTGCAACGCGCGCCGCGCACCAGGCCGCAATCGGGGCCATATCGTCACAGCTTCGCAGCAGTGCAGAGCCATGCCCGCGGCCGGGCGATCGTGGATCCACGATTTCGCCCTCGCCTTCACGGCGAATGGCGAAGCAATCGGGATTTTGCTGCACCAGCTCGGCGTGCAGATCCCATTGCGAAAAATCGGCATCCACAAAGAGATCGAGATCGCGCGAGGCGCAGGCCTCGGCGAGCATTCGCAGTTCTGCCTCCCAGCACGCCGGCTCCGCGGCGGCGACCACGCCGTTGAAGCCGAGTGATTTGGCACGCTCCAATGCGATCCGTGCCGTCTCTGCCTGGCCGGCGCGGCCGATGTGACAAAGTCTGGGAAGCATTCTACCTCGCCCGGCGCACGCGGCCGCTTTCTCCCATGCCGCGGAAGCCGCCCATCTGCTCTAACCGCCATCTTGGCACGTGAGTTCCCAACCGCATCTTAAATTGGCGGCAAGGGCCGGCGTGCTACGTTCCGCGGGGCTGCGAATCACGGAATCGTTTTCATGTGCGGAATGTTCGGTTGGGTGTTGCCGGATGCGAAGGCGCGCGACCGCTCGCTGCTCGCGCAGCTCACGGACCGGCTGGGGCATCGCGGACCCGACGGCTCGGGATTCTGGATCGGTGCCACGGCAGATCATGCCTTTCAACTGGGCTTCGGCCATCGCCGGCTCTCCATCATCGACCTCGCAGGCGGAACGCAGCCCATGTGGAGCGCCGACGGCACCACGGGCATCGTCCTCAACGGCGAAATCTATAATTACATCGAATTGCGCGACGAATTGCGACAGCGCGGGCACATCTTCGCCACCCAATCCGATACCGAGGTTCTGCTGGAAGCCTGGCGCGCCTGGGGCATGGCCGCGCTGCGGCGCCTCCGCGGCATGTTCACTTTCGCGCTCTGGGACGCGGAAGAACAGCAGTTCGTGCTCGCGCGCGATCCCTTTGGCAAGAAGCCGCTCTTCCTGGCCGAGAGCGCATCCGGACTTCTCTTCGCCTCCGAAATCGATCCGCTGCTCGCCTTCCCCGGCATCTCGCGCGCGCTCGAATCCGAGGCGTTGCGTCAATATCTTCTTAACCGTTACGTCCCCGCGCCGCTGACCTTCTTCCGCGCCATCCGCAAGCTGCTTCCGGGCCACGCCCTCGTCTGGAAACAAGGGCGCCATTCGATCGAACGCTATCTCGCGCCACCGCTCGCCGACACGTGCCCGGACTTCACGCATTTCGGAAAAGCGGTCGATGAATTCGCGCAGGTTTTCGACGAGGCAGTGCGCATCCGTATGCGCAGTGACGCGCCTTATGGCGCCTTTCTTTCCGGCGGCATCGATTCCTCGGCCGTGGTCGCGCAGATGGCGAAACATAGTGGGGCGCCCATTCGCACCTTTTCCGTCGGCTTTCGCGAACAGAGCTGGTCGGAGCTTCGTCACGCCCGCACCGTCGCCGACTGTTTCGGCACCGACCATCGCGAACTCGTCGTCGAGCCCGAAACTTTTCTCGCCCATTGGCCGGAGGCGGTGCTGCGCCGCGGTGCGCCGGTCAGCGAAGCCTCTGATATTCCCATTCTGATGCTCTCCCATCTCGCGCGGCAGAGCGTGAAGATGGTGCTGACCGGCGAAGGCTCGGATGAGATTCTTGGCGGTTATCCCAAACACCAGGCCGAATCCTGGGTCGGGACTTATCAGAGCCTAATGCCGCGCCGGCTGCATCGCTGGTTCACCGAGCGCGGCGCTGCCGCAAGCCGGCAGCCGCGGCTGCGCATCCTCGCAGCCGCTCTCGGCGAACGCGATTCCGCGACGCGGTTGCGCACCTGGTTCGGCGGCATTTCCGAAGCCGACCGCACCGCGCTGCTTGGCAAAGCCGCCTCTGTGATACCACCCGATCCTTTTCCTTTTTCGCTTCGCGGGCGCTCGGCCCTGCGCCGGATATTGTTCTTCGATCAAACCTCGTGGCTGCCCGACAATCTGCTCGAGCGTGGCGACCGCATGATGATGGCGGCCTCCGTCGAAGGCCGCATGCCGTTCATGGATATGGAGCTTGCGCGGTTCGCCGCCCGCCTGCCCGATCGTTTCCTCACCGGCGGTCGCGGCGGCAAGCGCGTTTTGCGCGCCGCCATGCGCAAGGCGTTGCCGCCGGAGATCCTGACCCGCCGCAAGATCGGATTTCGCGTGCCGCTCGCCGCCTGGTTCCGCACCCGCTGCCGCGACGAATTGCGCGACATGCTGGCGAGCGGCAACTCCTCCGTCACGCGTCTCTGCCCGCCCGCTGTTCTGCGGCGAATGCTGGACGATCATCTCGAGGAGCGGCGAAACAACGAACGCGTGCTGTGGACGCTCGCCAATCTCGAACTGTTCCTGCGCACTTTCCGCCCGGACGGCATCGCAGAAATGACCGATACAACTGCCCGCCGCGCGGCGTGATGTGGCCGCACCGGCGCCGAAGGCATAACAGCGATTTTATCAGCGATCATCAGCGAACTGAAATCAGCGCTTGTATGTTAGTACGTGGTACCTGACTCCGCGCGTCGTTCGCGTTTCGGTCGCCCGGAAAACAAAACACCCGGCCGCCCACATTCGAGCTCCGGGCGCAACATTCTTGCCTAGCAAATTCCCTGGCAGATTTGATCAGACGATTCCAGCGAAACAAAATGTTTCGGTCGCCTTGCATCGCAAATGACGCAATCCGGCATCAATCCGGATTTGAATCACGCAAGCCATTTTGGAGGCACGAGGCCGAAATGGCGCTGGAGCATGAATTCGGCACGATCAATCGCGCCTTCGGCCCAGGCCTGCTGCGGCCATGCATAAGCTTCGCCGCAAATATAGAGTTCGCGATCCGTGATCGGCCTGACGATCTGATCGGCAAGCGCCCTGCCGCCCCTGCCCAGCGCCCAATAATGCCAGGCTCCGCCATAAGGCCCGGCATTCCAGTCCTGCAGGCAGCCGGCAAGAGGGGCGGGAGCGTGCTGCGCATAGACCGTCTCGGCCTCGCGATGGATCTCGCACACCACGGGCGAATCCGCCGTGAGCCGTTGAAAACCCCCACTATTGGAAGGGGGTGCCGCCGCGGCCGCGCGCCACCAGCCTGTCGACGAACCGCAGCAATACATCATCAGCACGCCAAAGCCCTTCGCGGACTCGCTCGAAAGCCGGACCTTCTCGGCGCCCACCGGATAAAACATGCGCGCCGGCATGTCCGTAACGGACAATCCGCCGTCGATTCCCGCGTCATGCCACCATGGCCGCGCATAGAGCACCAGCGATTTCAACGCCGGCATGGCTTCCACGGCAGCAATCAGCGAAGCAAAGCGCGGCTCCGCACGCAGCGGGAATTGCGCGATGCGTTCCAGCGCGTGCCGCGGCATGGCGAATATAAGTTTGTTCGCGCGCAATTCGCGCGAGGTCCCATCCTTTCCGCGCACGGCAATCCGGCATGGCGCACCGGATTGCTCCGGAACAATTACGCTCATTACCTCCGATTGCATTGTGACGGACGCACCCAGCCGGCGCGCCTCATCGGCAAGCGTGACGGGCAGTCTCTGATAGCCGCCGGCGATGGTGAGAAAGGGCTTCGAGGCATCGGGCCAGAGAAACTGTTCATCGATGTCGTCAAGCGCCGTGCCGTATTCATCCAGATCATAGCCCGAGGAGGCTTCGAAAAACCGCATCTCCTCCACGCTGAGGGCGCGCGTCTCCAGCATCCAGCGCGGCCAATCCTTGAGGGCGCGCCCGAAATGATATCCTCGGGCGAAACCGCCGGATCGTCGGTGCAATGCCCCATATAGGTGTAGTCGGCGTGCGCCGCGCCGGCACACAGGGCGCCGCCCAGCGACAGCACGGCAAGCCAATTCACGTTCGGTTTCATGAGCCCCTTCGGTCGAATTCCCAGGATCAGGTTGCGCGAAGCAGGTGCGGCGCGCCATGCAATGGCCGGGCATGAAAGAGAACTCTTTCATCGGCCGCGCCCGGATGGAAACTGTCCCCAACCCTATTGCTGCGCTGCGGAAAGGCCGGTCCCGTCCGGCGGCTGCCTTGCGGATGAAGCCTCCGCGGCCGTATGATCACCTCGCATTCGGATAATGAGGGGGATTCAATGTTCCGTATGGCTTTTGCCGGCGCCGCGCTTTTGCTCGCGGAAATGGCGCTGCCGGGCGGCGCGCAGGCGGCAAGTGAATCGGTGGTTTATTCCTTTTGCGGCCAGACGAACTGCACCGATGGCGCATTGCCGGTCGCGGCACTGGTCGCGGACAGTTCGGGCAATCTCTACGGCACGACCTGCGCCGGTGGCGCCAATGACGACGGGGAGGTGTTCGAACTGACGCCAAGCGGGGCGCTCACGGTGCTGCATTCCTTCAGCGGAACCGACGGGGTTTGTCCCGGTGCCGGCGTGATCATGGATTCGAGCGGCAATCTTTACGGTACTGCAAGCCAGGGCGGAAACACCGGCGGCGGCTGCGGGGATGCGGGCTGCGGGACGGTGTTCAAACTGGCGCCGGGCGGGACGCTAACCGTGCTTTATGCGTTCAGCTCGAACGATGGCTCCACACCCTACGCCGCGCTCCTGATGGACAAGAACGGCAACCTCTATGGGACGACTGTAACGGGCGGCAGCGGAGACTGTTCCTGCGGCACGGTTTTCGAACTTCCCGCCAGCGGCGGAGAGCAGGTGCTCTATTCCTTCTGCTCACAAGAGAATTGCATGGACGGAATATCGCCATGGGCTTCCGTCATCATGGATGGCAGCGGCAATCTCTATGGGACGGCGACCTATGGCGGCGAGGCCACGGGGCAATGCGATCTCGGTTGCGGAACGATCTTCGAAATAACTGCGGCCGGAAAAGAGAAGGATATCTACGCCTTCCAGGATTTGAACGACGGCGCCTATCCGCTGGGCGGGCTGACTTTCGGGCGCGGCAGCGAGCTTTTCGGTACGGCCGAGGGCGGCGGCTCGCATAACGACGGCACCGTGTTCAAGGTACGCCGCAACCGCGTCGATCCGCAGTACCAATTTCGTGGTAAAGGCGACGCGCAACTGCCCGACGCTGGGCTGATTTCAGACGGCAAAGGCGGCGGTTTCTACGGCACGACCTGCGCCGGGGGCGAAAAACACAAGGGCGCCGTGTTCTCCATCTCCGCAAGCAAAAAGGAGACCGTCGTCTATTCCTTTGAGGGCAAGAACGACGGGGTATGCCCCGCAGCCAGCCTGCTGAACGTCTCCGGCACCCTCTACGGCACGACCACCTTTGGCGGCGGCACGGGCTGCACCCAGAACGAAGGCTGCGGCACCGTCTTCGCGGTCAAGCCCTGAGCACGCATGTTACCGGCGCACGCACGACGCGGGCGTGCGCCGACGGCACGATGCGCATTGTGCAACCGAACGAATTTCGGCTCGTCGTGTAGCGCTTTCGGCAAGTCGGCCGAATTGTTGTTTGCAATGCGAACCGCGCTGCCGCATCGTCGCGGCACGGGGCGGTGAGCTGGCCCTTGGGGCAACACTGGAAGACGGTCCCGTCATCGTTGGCACCGCCGTAACGCGCTGTGCCATAGAGATTACCCGCCTTATCCTCGATCAGGCGCCCCCTGAGATAATCGCCTTCGTCGCAGGTGAAACAGTGCGGTACGGTGTAGGTCCCGTCCGCGGCGAGTTCCCAGATGGTGCCGTCGTTCGACGCGCCGCCAAAGGCGGTCGTGCCGTACATGTTTCCGCCTGCGTCGATGGTTGCAGCGCCTTCGGGCGTGATGCCGTCACCGGCACCGCCGAAATTATGAACCACGCTTTCCGTTCCGCCCGGGGCGACTTCGAAGAGCACGCCCGCGCCATAGGCACCGCCGCTGTCGGTCGTCCCATATATTTTGCCGGACCTGTCCGGCGTGACTTCGGCGAAGGAATACCGGCCATCGCCGGTCGGGCCGGCAAAGTTATGCAGCACCGTGTATATACGTCGCGAAGCGAGGGAATGGCTTCCCGTTACCGCTTGGCCTTCCCCCCATTCGGCGTGTGGCGCGCTCGCGGCCGCGGCCGGGGTCAAAGCGGCGAGTGCGAGCGTCGAGCCGAGCAGCGCCCGACATAGCGGCGTGGGATAGATACGCATGGAATTCTCCTTCGGAATCATGGGCGCAAAGCCTGCCGGCATCGCGCCGCGCCGTCGAAATCTGGAATTCTGGGGCGAACCGGATCAGCCGGCCCAATTCTATTTCTTCACCTTGAAGACCACGCCGTAATCATCCGCCCCCCCCCCGAGTGATGCCGTGCCATAGAAATAGCCGCCGGGCTGGCTCGGGTCCTTGATCAGATTGCTTGTGCTGCAGCCACCATCGCTTCCCCCCATGAAGCCATGGAGCACCGTTTCGGTTCCATCGGGCGCGAGCTTGAAAACGACCCCATTACCGTCGGCGCCACCGCCGCTGGGCGCAAGCTCGAAGACAACTCCGGCGCCGTCGGCGCCGCCTGCGGAAGCCGTGCCGTACAGATTGCCCGCTTTGTCGCGAACGAGGCTGGAGTAAGGGTCGCTCCCATCATTTCCGCCCGTGAAGGAATAGAGCACCGACTCGGTGCCGTTCGGCGTCACCTCGAAAACAACACCATTGCCGTCGGCGCCGCCATAGACTCCCGTGCCGTAGAGATTGCCCTCCTTGTCCAAAAGCAGGTTGGCCTCGGGAAGTCCGCCATCGCTTCCGCCCGTGAAGACATGAAGGACTGTATAGGCGCCGCTGCGCGCAAGCTGAAAGACAACGGAGGCCGCGTTGCTGGAGCCGCTGGTCGTGCCGTAGAGATTGCCCGCCTTGTCCTCGATCAGCCCGGCAGTCGGAACGCCTCCCTCCTGGCCGCCGCTGAAACTATGCAGGACGTCTCGCTGCTGGCGGGCGTCAGTTCGAACACCACCCCGAGACCGTCGGTACCGCCGTAACCGGTCGTGCCGTAGAGATTGCCCGTCTTGTCCGCGACGAGGCCCGAATAGGGTGAACCGCCATCAGTTCCGTCCGTGAAACTATAGAGGACGTCGTAGGAAGCTCCCTTTGCGACGGCGGAGGAGGCCAGGCCGGCCATCAACGCCGCGGCGATTGCGAACGGCGCAGCGGTTTGCGACCACGCCCTGAAGCCAATTTTTTCCGACATGAGCAGTCTCTCCGGTTGGTCGATTCTCGTCGGGCATTTGACCGGTGCCCACCCCATTGAGCCCGTGCGCCGAAACAGACCCTTGAACGAACCGCCTCCGCGCTCAAATGAAAAGACTCTCAACGGTTCTCAAGAGAATCTCAAGCCATTGATGTTCCTGGAGAATTCTGGGAAAGGCGGGGCGTACAAGACTCTGGTGATTGTCAATCAGTTTGGTCGTTACGCACCGCTTCAGCCGACGCCCGGCCGCCCGTCGGGGATCCTGGCCGGCCGGAAATGCACTCGAGGTCATGATCGACAAAGCCGTGACGGTCAATCACGCGAAGATCGGAAACCCCGTCGGCAAGGGCGTTCGAGCAGCCCGGTGCCTCCATACCGCTCGTATCGAAAATGGGACGGGAATGCGGATGACGGGTCGGACGCTTTGCGTTTCAATGGCATCTCTGACAGCTTGGCGAAGCATGCCCGGTCACGCGTAATGCGACCGGCAGATGCGAACCTCAGGAGGAACAACTCACGATGTACGACATGCGCGTTTCCGGTCTGGCCGTACTGGCCGCGGCGCTCGCCGTTTCCGCGGCCGCTCCGGCCATGGCCGCCGCCACTATCACCGTATTCGATGTCTCGGGGGCCACCGGAACTTACGCCGACGCCATCAACGATCCGGGGGCGATCACGGGCTGGTATCTCGACAGCGCGGGCAGCCATGGCTTCGTGCGCGCAACCGACGGCACGATCACGAGCTTCGATGTTTCGGGCGGCAGCAATGCCCAGCCGGACAGCATCAACGACAAGGGCGCGATTGCCGGCTATTTCCAAGTCTCCGGTGTTTATCGGAGTTTCCTGCGCGAGGCGGGCGGCAAGATAACGACGTTCTACGACACGGGCGCCACGCAGGCGACAGGCATAAACGACAAGGAAACGGTCACCGGCAGCTTCGAGGATACGAGCGACGTCTGGCACGGTTTTGTGCGCAGCAAGGACGGCACGATCACGGGCTTCGATCCCACCGGCTCGATCGGAACCTATCCTTTCGGCATCAACAAGGCGGGCGCGATCACCGGGTACTATCTCGGCAGCAGCGAAGTCTATCACGGTTTCGTACGGGCAGCCGACGGCACCGTCACCAGCTTCGATCCCACGGGTTCGGTTTATACCGAGGCGACCGGCATCAACGATAAGGGCGTGATCGCCGGCTATTATGCGGATTCGAGCGACAAGTTTCACGGCTTCGTGCGTGCCGCCGACGGCACGATCACGAGTTTCGACGTGTCGGGCGGTACCGGCGGCACCTTTGCAACCAGCATCGACGCCAAGGGCGCGGTCGCCGGCTACTACGTGATATTCGGCGGCGGCTATCACGGATTCGAGCGCGCGCCAAACGGAACAATCAGCACCTTCGATCCGCCGAACTCCGACTACACCAGGCCGGAAAGCATTGCCGGGCACGCGGCGGTCGCGGGCTACTTCTCGGACACGAGTGGCGTGTATCACGGATTTCTGCGCGGAAAGTGAACCGCCGGATGATCCGGCGACGGGCGCGCAAAACGCCAATTCACCCGCCCTTCCCTGCAAGTTCGTCGAGCGCTTCATTGATCTCGCGATGCAGGGAGGGGCCCTTCAGATGTGCGAGCTGATAGAGGCTGTAGCGCTTCGCAAACAGCTGGATGACGCGGTAGCCCACGTAATAACCTGAGCGCTGGGGGATGCCCTCGGCCCGGGCTTCGGCGCTGCCGCTCTCGAAATATTCCGCATAAAGCGGCGGGTCGGGCGCGTCGTTGTCGCGTAGCGCCGCTGCGAGCCGCTTGATCAGCGGCGGCGCCCGGTTCGCCAGATCAGTCGAGTCCAGCACCTCACCAAGCGAGGCCCGCGGATTCAACTGGCCGCTCATATAGGTCGCAAGCCCCTCCGCCCACAAAGTCCGCCAGATGGCCTGTCGATCACCGGGGTCGTCGCTGAAGCCGGCCGCCTGGTAATTGTAGCGATGGAAAAGTTCATGGGAGATGATGACGGGAAGATTCTGCTCTGTGTCGACTGCTGCCATTACATCGATTCCCAGAACCAGCGCCGGGTGGCCGGCCACCATGCGGCCGGCGCCATCCATGCTGCCCAGCGAGGCCATCAAATAGATCGGAAAGTCGCAGCGAAAATCGGGAAAGGTCTTCTGGAAGCGAGTGAGGACGACCGGAAGGTCGGATACCAGATCGCGTTCGACGCTGCGGCCCTTCAATCCGTTCTTTCGGCTGTTCGAAAGCCAGCTCACTGCTAACCTGTCGAGCGCCTGGACGTTTCCCGAACCGAGCACATCGCCGGTGTAAAGATCGGGAAATTTGGCCACGACCTCGCGGCGAAACGCCGCGGACTGCGCAGCCGGCGTCAGGGTCGCGGCCCGCGCCGCCAACGGCCAGAAGGCGCCCGTTGCATCGATGATTGGGCAGGCCGAGGCCGGCGGCGCAATTATCGCGACGCAGACGAGACCGAAGAGAAGCGCAGATATTCTCACGGGACACCTATGATGCCTCTGGCAATGACCCGTACGCGCGGGCAACGGCGAGTGTATCGATGTATTGCTGGAAAGCGGTGACTTTGCCGTCTTTCAGCGTCCAGACGTGCACAGCCTGCGGGTTCATGCGTTGGCCGGTTTGCTTGTGACGACCGCTATAGCGGCCGAGCGCCACGACGCGGTCGCCGCCGTCAATCAGGTCGCTCATTTCGACGCCAAACCCGTTCCATTCGCCGACGCAGCGCGCGAACACGCCGGCCGCGACGGTCCCGGGGCTGCAATAGGGATTGCCGTCGGCATAAGGAAAATTCTCAGCCTCCATCCAGACAATGTCGGAACTCATTCTGCCCAGCACGCTCGCGACATCGCCCCTGGCAAAGGCGTCATAGATGCCCTTCACGACAGCCACGTTTTCTGCCGACACGGTTTCCTCCCTGCAAAAACAATTGTGTTTACAATGAACCATCCTGCGGCGCCAGAGTTGGGCGCGGACGCGGGCTGCTTCGTCCGCGGACTTCCCTGTTTGCGCCGCGATCAAGCGGTCGAGCCGCGCCGCGAAATCCGTGGAAAATCCCGGGCCCGTTTCCGCCAAGCAAGCATGCGCCGGGACATTCCAGAATATGGAAAAGTACTTTCCAAAATCTGGAAATCATGCCAGAATGCGTCATGATCGTGATCAGGACCGATATCGTTGAAGCATATTTCAACGATGGGCCATCTTTACGGCACGACCGATGAAGGCGTGACATCTGACGCGGGGTCGTATTTCAACAGCTGGTCCGAGCGCGTGCTGCACAGTTTCGCACAAGGCAGTGGCGATTTCGTGCCCTATGCCGTACTTACGCTCCAGTGGGCTCGCAGGAAAATCTATTGAAGGCGCTGACTTGTGCGGCAGTGATGCCGGGGGAAATGCGGTGGCGGCGACCAAATTCGAATTCGAATGGCGGTTCTGGATTATCACCACGATTTTCGGGCTGGCGTTCACGCTGCACGCCATCGATCATCGCGGCGTTGCGGAACTGATCCTCAGAACGATTTCGTCAACTGTGCCTACCGGATCGCCGCGCGGCGTGGCCATCCAGCAGGGGATCCTGTTTGCCGGCGCGGTGCTGGTATTTCTTGCCGCGCTTTTCCGCACCTGGGCCACGGCCTATCTCGGCGCGGATGTGATGAAGGACAGAACTCTCCACAGCGATATGCTGGCCGTGGACGGGCCTTATCGCCACACGCGCAATCCGCTTTACTTTGCAGACCTTCCGCTCGCCCTTGGCGTCGGCATTTTCTCAAACCCTACCGGCCTCGTATTCCTGTGCGCGGCGATGTTTGTCTTCGTGTACCGGCTCATTTTTCGTGAAGAAGCAATTCTCCGCCGGACCCTTGGGCAGGCTTACATTGCCTATGCGAACAAGGTCCCGCGCTTCTGGCCGAGCCTGCGCGCCCGCTGCCCCGCAAGCGGTCGCACGCCCAGCTGGGGCCAGGCGATCCTTGGCGAGTTGCTGCTCTGGCTGATCGGCATCACTCTTGTTGTCTTCGCGCTGACACTCAACCAGACACTGCTGCTCTGCGGATTCGCGCTGAGCTTCGCCGTGGCGATTGGCCTGCATTCCGTCACCGGGAAGCGAGCCGGCACCGTCCGAGATCACGGCGTCTGATGGAAATGCTTTGGCTCGACACTCGAAAGACGGGGATCGCTTGGCCACAGGGGTGTTCGTGGGACTGGCGATTGAGCGCAAGTTCCGCGCTGACCTGCACGCTCGCGTTCAACCTCACCTTTTTCGTGCAGGAATTCTTTCTCGTCATTCCGAAGGCACTGACGCCCGGCCTTTACCCGACACTGTTTCATAACAATCATACCTGGACGGGGGACAATCCCGTTGCGGGCCTTCTTCAGGGAACCGGCGCGTTGGCCGACCTCGCAATCGGGTTGATCTTCACGGGATTGCTGTCGCATTCGGCGGATCGCCCGGTCACGCTGCGGCTGTTCCTGTTCTGGATGGCCTATCAGGGATTTTATCTTGCCCTGCCCCAATTCGTGATCGGCGCGATGAATCCCGGCAACGATGTCGGCATGGCGATGGCATATCTTCGGCTCTCGGCAGGCGAAAGATGGGCAGCAGCGCTGATCGCCTTCGTGGTCATGGCCGTCATCGGATTCCGGCTCGTCCGGCAATTCATCCGCCTCATGGCCATATCCGCCGAAACGGCGACGGGAACGGCGCGCGCAGGGTTTGTATTCCGGAGCGCCATGCTGCCGTCGCTCGTTTCCGTCCTGTTGCTCATTCCATTTCGCGAACCGCGGAATCTGACCGAAGTGCTCCTGCTTCCGCTGATCGTGATGATATCCGGAATGCTATGGGTTCAATGCGGTGCCTGGTTCGCACCATCCGCGACGCAAACAGACCGCACAAGCCCTTCGTTCTCAACACCATTGCTCGCGCTTCTGATTGTTCTGGCCATATTCCAGATCGTGCTGCGACCGGGGATCCGGTTTTATTGAAATACGCGGGTGGCAGAGTGTCACAAAAATCGTGTATCGGATTTTCTACTCTGCGCCCACTGCGGGCGAGGAACGCACTTTCCCTGAGGAGGCTCCATGATCACGCTCTATCACTTCCCCATGACGCGTTCGTCGAGCATTGTATGGCTGCTCGAGGAACTGGGTGTGCCTTACGAATCGAGGATCGTCGGCTTTCGCAAAATGGACGGAACTGGCGAACGCGATCCGGCCAATCCGCATCCGCACGGCAAGGTGCCGGCGCTGACGGATGGCGATGAACTGATTTTCGAGTCGAGCGCCATCGCGCTCTATCTGACCGACAAATATCGCGAAAAGAAACTGGGGCCAGCCGTGGGCGAGCCCAAACGCGGCGAATATCTCTCCTGGCTCGCCTACCGGCCGGGCGTAATGGAGCCGGCCCTCATCTGCCGCCGCTTCGAGATCAAGCATGTTTTCGGCGCGATGGGATGGGCACCGGCCGCGGAAGTCGAGGAAGTGCTGAACGCGCACCTCGCCGTGCGCCACTATTTCCTGGGCAACGCGTTCTCGGCTGTGGACATTCTGCTCGGCGGCGGGATTAATTTCATGCTGATGGCCAAACTGATCACTGAGACGCCCGTGCTCCGGGCCTATACGGCCCGCATCACCGACCGTCCGGCCTTCCACAAGATGATGGCGGAAGGCGCCGCGCGCTGATCGGGCAAAGACTCAGACCCCAGCCGCATAGGCCGGGGTCGCAAGGCACAGTCAGTGCGGAAAAGCGTTGATCTGCTTGCAGGCCGCCGCATCCTTGGACGTGGCGTCGGTGGGTGTCGAACAATAATAGAGTTCCGGCTGCTTGCCCGGCAAGCGGCGCGCCACAAAGATGCCAACCCTGTTGCTGTTGGCAGGCTGGTTGGCCGGAAAGAAGCCAAACGTTCCCTCGGGCTGGCGCACCTGCATCATGCCGGGAGGTGGCTTGGGCTGGGCGCTTGCCTGCCAGCCTGCCGTGAAACCGACAATGCCAAGGGTGATCGCGGCTGGTGCGACCAGGATCTTTTTCATTCGTGTTCTCCGAAAATTTCGGCCGACAGGATGCGTCAGCGGCGCGAATTTAACGGATCGGCCTTCAAAGTATAGCGCCGCGCCGGTCCGGAACGTCCGGCGCGGCAAGAAGCCCGGGTTGCATCGGGCCGCCGCCATTCCTAGTTTCGCCGCGCATGTTTCCCGTCAATTTGACCAGGATCGGTGCCTGCTGATGCGCGCCAAGGCGCCAGGCCCCCTCCGGCCGGGCACTGTTCCGGCACCAGATCCTGTTGAAGCGGCCCGCGGCAGGCTGTTTTCGCCCCTCCGCAACCGGATTTTGGCTCAGGCCGCCGATGCGCTGGCCAATGAGCGCATCGACATCGCCGAGCCGCTTGTGGCCCGCGTTCTCGACAAGAAGCCGGACAATCCCGATGCACTCAACCTGATGGCCGATATCGCGAGGCGGAAAAAGCGCTTCGAGGAGGCCGAACGGCTGATGGCGCGCTGCGTGGCCGCGGCCCCTTCCCATGCCGGTTACCGCTTCAACTACGCCGTTCTCCTTCGCCGGACCGAGCGCTTTGAAGCAGCCCTCGCAGAGCTCGATACGGTTCTGCTCCGCGAGCCCGGCAACCCGCTGCTTCGCGAACAGAAAGCCGCTCTGCTGTGGCAGATGGGCCGCCAGGACGAAGCGCTGGCGCTCAGACACGGCCTGGCGGAGGACTACCCGCATCTGCCCGAAATGTGGTTACAGCTCGGGCATGTGCTGAGAAGCGTAGGGCAGACCGGGCCATGTATTGCAGCGTACCGAAGGGCACTTGAGCTCGCGCCTGCATGCGCCGCCGCCTACACGCATCTTGCCGATCTCAAGACCGCCCGTTTCACCGCGGCCGAAATAGCGGCCATGGAGACATTGCTCCTACAACCCGGCATCGCAGCGGCCGAGCGCGCCGATCTGCATTTTGCGTTGGGCAACGCCCATAACGACGAAAAACATCACGCGAAGGCATTCGAGAACTATTCCAAGGCGAATGCCCTCCAGCGCGCAAATGTTCAGTTCGAACCCGAACGGCTCGCCGCCCATAGGCGAAATTGTGAGACTCTATTTACGGCCGAATTTCTCCGTACACGGAGCGAATGGGGATCGCCTTCGGCCGGGCCGATCTTCATCGTAGGAATGCCGCGTTCCGGATCGACCCTCGTCGAACAGATTCTATCTAGTCACAGCACAATCGAGGGACTGGGTGAATTGGCCGAACTGGACACGATTGTTGGCCAGAGACTGGCGCGCGCCGACGGACGTCCGGCGCACGAGTTCTGGATCGGCGGCTGGTTCGAATTCCGGAAGGGATTGATCGACACCTTGCCCCACGCATTGCAACAATTCGGCCCGCGCGATTTTCATGCGCTGGGTGAAGATTATCTGGCGGAGACGCGCAGGTTGCGGCGCAGCACACGCCCCTTCTTCACCGACAAAGGATTGCGGAATTTCGGCTATACCGGACTGATCCATCTCATTCTTCCGAACGCGAAAATCGTGGATGTGCGCCGGCACCCGCTCGATTGCGGATGGTCGATCTTCAGAAGTCATTTTCCGGGCGGACAACCGTTCTCCACCCGGCTTGCCGATATTGGGAGCGTCTATGCAGACTACGTGCGCCTCATGGGCCATTTCGACAAGGTTCTCCCCGGCCGGGTTCATCGGATCATATACGAAGAGCTTGTGGCCGACCCGGAAAACGAATTGCGCCGCCTGTGCGACTATCTGGGGCTGCCTCTCGAAGAGCAATGCCTGCGCTTTCACGAGAGCCGGCGCGCAGTCGGAACGATCAGCACGGCCCAGGTCCGCACGCCGCTCTACACAAACGCTGTCGGCCAATGGATGCCCTATGAGCCCTGGCTCGATCCGCTCAAAGCAGGCCTTGGGGTCGTTCTGGACCGGTATCCGCTTGCGCCAGATTGCGAGTAGAGGCAGAACAATTCCCGACCGGGACCGGGAATTTGCAGTATGACTGCGGAGAAGTGAGGAAAGGATATTTTGAGCGATAATCAGTTTCGCTGGAACGTCGGCCCGGTCTGGTCGAACCCAGTATCTTTCAAAATAACAGGTGCAACGGCCGATGCGCAGGCTGGCACTCCATTTCTTTCCACCGAAGCAGCGCGCCGGCTTCTGAACGGAAATCCGGAAACTGTCGCCAAGCAGGCGAGAAACCTGCTGAAGATCAACCCCGCCGATCCGAATGCGTCCTGCGTGCTCGGGACGGCGCTTCGAAGACAGGGACGCTACACCGATGCGACGGCAGTTCTGAAGCCGCTGACGGACTCACAACCTCAGATGCGCGCGGCGTGGTACGAGTTGGGCAGTGCCTGGATGCTTCTCGACCATCGTGACAATGCCATTCATGCCCTGCTGAAGGCAATCGATCTCGACTATCTCGACCGGGATACGTGGTACGCGCTCGGTGATCTGCTCGATTTTCCGCGGAGCGTAAGCAGCGATTCGCATGATGTCGATATCCAAACAAAGGAAGCCGAGGCCGCTTTGCTCCGCCAGCAATACGAGACGGCGGAAAGGATTTTGCGTGATTTGCTGCAGGCACATCCAACCGACGCCGGTGCATTGAAGCTCCTTGCGGATGTTAGCATAAAAGCCGGGCGCTGGAACGAATCCGAGCCGCTGCTCCGGCGCTGCCTCGAACTGGAGCCGGGCTTTACCGCCGCCCGCTTCCGCTTGGTGACGATGTGCATCGCGCACAAGGATCTTCGCCATTTGCTGCCGCACATCGACGCGCTGATCGAATCGGATCCGGCCAATACGCTCTATCTGTCCCTGAAGGCGCTTACCTTATGGTGGAGCCGGCAATTCGATTCCGCCATCGCGCAGTTCGAAACCTTCATTGGGAGCTGCAGTGACAGGCCGGGCCTGTGGCTCGAATATGCGCGCCTGTTACACGCTGCAAGGAGCGACAAGGCGATAGAAGCGTATACGAAGGTCGTCACTATGCTCCCGTCCTTCGCGGACGCCTATATCAGTTTCGCCAATATCAAATCCTTCCGGGTGGAAGACAATCTGGTCGAGCAGATTTACGACCAACTCGCACGGACCGATCTCGCGCCCGAAGACCGCGCCCGATTTCATTACGTGCTGGGAAAGGCCCTGGAAGACCTGAAGCAATACTCCGATTCGTTCGAGAATTATCGCAAATGTAATGAAATTCTCCGCAGCGTGCGCGGCTCGGCCATCGAGAACAGCAATTTGAATCTGCGCCATTCGAAAGCATTTTTCACACCAGCTTTCTTTCATGCGCGAGCGGGATATGGTTGTACGCAAACGGGCCCCATCTTCATTGTCGGCATGCCGCGCTCTGGCTCCACGCTCGTGGAACAGATTCTTTCCAGCCATTCGGAAGTCGAGGCGCTCGGCGAACGGAACGATCTGACCGAGGCAGGGCGGCGCCTGGCGCCGGATCGGCCTGGCGATCCTCGCGGCGGCTACCCGTATGTGCTTCAGGAACTTGACGCCCAGCGGTTCCGGCTCATTGGAGAGGAGTATCTGAGGACCACCGGCGCCCGGCGGCACTACGACACGACTTTCTTTACCGACAAAATGCCGGGCAACCATCTCCATATAGGATTGATCCATCTCGCCTTGCCCAATTCCAGGATCATCGATGTGCGGCGGCACCCGCTCGACTGCTGCTTTTCCTGTTTCAAACACTATTTCCAGTCAGCACACTCCTACTCTCTGGGTCTAGCGGATGTCGGACGTTTTTACGCAAATTACGTCGAGCTCATGGCCCATTTCGACGAGGTTTTGCCCGGTCGTGTCCACCGCATCTTCTACGAAGCCCTGGTAGAGAATTTCGAAACGGAGGTGCGGCGGTTGCTCGATTTCGTCGGACTGCCGTTCGAAGAGGATTGTCTGCGTTTTCACGAAAACCAGCGCCTGGTGCTGACGCTGAGCGCCGACCAGGTCAACAGGCCGCTCTACAGCGGAGCGGGACAATGGCGTAATTACGAACGCTGGCTCGATCCGCTGAAACAGGAGCTGGGACCCGTGCTCGAACTTTATCCCGGAGTTCCGCGATTTGCGTCCGGCATGACCGCGGCCGAGCAGACAATACAACCGGTCGGCGGTACCGACGGGCAGGCCACGGGTTTTGTCGCCGGTTTGCGCCAGCAAGCTTTCGGCGGCTTCGTTTCCAAGAATCATTCGACCGAGTAAAGGACAGCGAAGAATGCCGGCGAAAGCTGCAGCTGCGCCCCCGAACGCGGCCAATAACAGAAGTGAGCCGTACGCCGAGGCAAAGGAGAAACTGTTTCCGCCTCTTCGAAACCGCAGGCTGGGGGACGCGGCCGACGCACTCGCAGGCGAACAGATTACCTTAGCCGATTCCCTGCTGACCGCGTATCTGGCGAAAAAACCCGCGGATCCCGAGGCGCTGAACCTGAAGGCCGAGGCGGCGCGACGGGCGAAACGATTCGAGGAGGCCGAGCAGCTTCTCGCGAAATGCGTGGCGCTCGCGCCCGACATGGCCGGATACCGCTACAACTATGCGATCGTTCTTCGCCTGCTGCACAAAGAGGAGCAGGCACTCGCCGAACTCCAAAAGCTTCTCGCCGGGGATCCCAAGAATCTGCTGTTTCGCGACCAGGAGGCGACCGTGCTGACGGCGCTCGGCCGCTATGGCGAAGCGCTCGCCCGCCGCCGGGAACTTACTGAGGATTATCCCGAACTGGCAAGTATCTGGCTGCGCTACGGCCATGCGCTGCGCGATGAAGGTCACCAGGAAGAATGCATTGCGGCCTTTCACAGGACGCTCGCCCTCGCGCCCGCCAGCACCGCCGCATGGGGCTGCCTTGCCGACCTGAAAGTGTATCGATTTACGCCAGCCGAGATTGAGCGCATGGAGGCGGCGAGCGGCAATCCGGCACTGTCGGCCGACGAGCGCGTTGCATTGCATCTGGCGCTCGGCACCGCCCATCGCGACACAAAGAACTACGCCAAATCCTTCGAGAACTATGCCAAAGGTAATGCGCTGCGGCGGCTCCAGATCGAATTCGACGGCGACAAGCTTGGCGCGCACAGGATCGCCTGCAAACGCTTCTTCGATGCGCGTTTCTTCGTCGAACGCGCGGGCTGGGGCTGCGATTCCAAAGGCCCCATCTTCATTGTTGGAATGCCGCGTTCGGGTTCGACTCTGCTGGAGCAGATCCTCACCAGCCATTCGATGATCGAGGGCCTTGGTGAACGCGCCGATCTCGACATGACCCTGCTGAGGCCGCTCGCCGACGCGAAGGACGACGTCAACGTCCATGAGTTTGCCAACGGCGCCGCCGTGCTGAAGAGCGGGCTTGTAGATGCCTATACGCGCGTCATCAACCGGCTCGACGCGGAAGGCTTTCGGTCGTTGGGAGAGCAGTTCCTGGCCCTGGCTGGCCGCAGCAAGACCACAACGCGCCCTTATTTCACGGACAAGACTCTGCGCAATTTCTTCTATGTCGGCCTCATCCAGCTGATGCTGCCGAACGCAAAGATCATCGATGCCCGGAGACATCCGCTCGATTGCGGCTGGTCCTGTTTCAGGAGCCAGTTCCCCGGCATGAATTTCGCCTTCCGGCTTGCCGATATCGGCAAGGACTATTCAAATTACGTGCGGCTCATGGATCACTTCGACCGCGTTCTACCCGGACGGGTTTACCGGGTCATCTATGAGAGACTGATAGACGATCCCCGGGGGGAGCTCTTGCGTCTTTTTGCCTATCTCGAGCTTCCGTTCGAGGAGGCATGTCTCTCATTCCACGAAAATCCCCGCGCAGTGAAAACCCAGAGCTCGGAACAGGTTCGGCAACCGCTTTACAAGAGCGGGATGGCGCAATGGATGCCTTACGAGCCGTGGCTTGGACCTCTGAAGGCGGCACTGGGTCCAGTGCTTGATTGTTATCCCGATCCGCCTCCGCCGGAGTGAATTACAGCCGTAGTCGGCCGCGTTTCAGTCGAATCGACCGCATCGCGATAGATCGGTTGGCGCCCCTGCTCCGCGCTGACCGTCGTGATCGCGCGCTCCGTCCCGTGAAATTGCAGACAGGCCTCTCAAAATGGATGTTCGAGATATTCGAACAGGAGGCGGATCTCGGATTCGGGCCGTGAGACGAGATCTTCGTAGCACACGTGATGGACGCGCCCGGGCAGCACGTGCTCGAAATGTGCCATCCGCTTCACGTTATCGCGATAGTACCGCCCGACATCGGTGAGCCGGTATGCGTTGTTCTGGCCTTTCGGAAAATACTGCGAAAAGACCGAAAATCCGCGCCGCGTCGCGAAGGCGAGGATTGCGCAACGCATACTGCTTCTCCAACCGCACGTGGCGGCCGGCACCATAGCCTCCGTCAATGCAGCTCTTCAGGCACGCGCGGATATTCGTCGAGCACCGGGCCAAGGCTGTCGAGCAGCGGACGAAGCCAGGGTTCGAAATGGCGCCAATGCACGACGGCCTCGCTCGAAATGGGCCTTCGTACCTGCTCGGAACTCGGCGTGCGGACGGCCCGTTCCGTCTCGTGAAAGCGCAGACATTTCTCCTCGAATGGCAGTCCCAGATAGTCGAGCAGACGGCGAATCTCGGCTTCGGGATCGGCGACCATTTCTTCATAGATCACGCGATGAATCCGCTTCGGTGCGACGCAGTCGAAATGCGCCATGAGTTCAACATAATTGCGATAGACCCGGCCAAGCTCGTTGAGACGAAGATTCGTGTCGTTGTAATTGTGCTTGAACATGGAGAAACAGCAGGCCGCGGGGTTGCGGCGGGCATCGATGATCCTGGCATTCGGGAGAATCATGAGAATGAGCCCGGTGTGGTGATAGTTTGCTGGCGCCTTGTCGATGAAGAAGGGCCGACCCAGCTTGCGGTGAATTCGCGCGCGCTCCATGTACTCTTCGCCGAGCGCGCCCAACTCCGCGGGCGGAAGTTCAGCGAGGATTTGAGGGTAATCGATGCCGCGAGCCTTGCACCGGCCATCAAGCATTTGCCAGACGATATCCGCGATATAGGGCAGTTCGGCCGTTCCCTCGATCGCAGAATGACTTGACAGAATCTGTTCGACGAGCGTGGAACCGGACCGCGGCCGGCCCAGAATGAAAACAGGGTCATTCGCCTGGCAGCCGGCACCGCGGCGGCTAACCAGAAACTCGCGCGTGTAGAGGGCCTTCTGGACTTTCAATTCGGAATCGATGTCGGCCCAATCATAGTCCACGCGCAGACGCCGGGCCGCATTTGCCTTGGCATAGCATTCAAACGATTGGGGAAAGGCCCCTTCATCCTCATGGGCCTTGCCGAGCGCGAAAAACAGATTCACGCGGTCTTCCTGGGCGAGAGTGCCATCTTCCAGCAAGCGGCGCATGTCGGAGATATCTGCCTCGTCGAAGCGAAACGTCTTCATGTTGGCGAGACTCCACCACGCCAGTCCAAAGGCCGGACGGCATGCTATGGCCCGCCGATAGGCGGCGATGCTTTTTGGCTGATGACTCGCTGCGCGTAGCGTGTCGCCAAGGCCGAGCCAGCACTCGGCGCTTTCCGGATTTTGCTCGACCAGCTGTTCCCGGATGACGAGCGACTGCGCTTCTTCGCCGATTGCCTCCAGCAAGGCCGCTTTCAACCGCAGAAACAGCGGATTGCCTGCGTCGGATGCCAGCAGCCGATCGATCTCGCCAGCCGCCGATTCGAATCTGTGCAGCCCAAGAAGCAGTTTCGCGTACTCATAGCGTGCCTGGCTGAAGTCGGGCGCCAGCTCAAGACAATGTGCGAGCAACGGCGCCGCGGCATAGCGGCGATCCTGGCGCAGAGCGAGTTGAGCGGCCAGGTAAGTTGCATCCGCGTCATCGGGAGAGCGGGCGAGATAGTCGCGCAGATTTGCTTCGGCACGGTCCGTTTCCGCCCGGCGCAAGGCGGCCGCAATCCGCTGGAGTTGCGGTTTGCGAAGCGGTCGGTTCGTCCGCAGCCGCGCGGCCGCTTCAGCGAAGGGATCCGGTGGCGCTCCAACGTCGACGGCACGAACGCCAC
>Ga0335075_10002702_pt1 | contig 28336 bp, 23 predicted proteins | sample Lox_Sample_24_FD_206723 | JGI IMG/M metagenome (GOLD analysis project Ga0335075, IMG submission 206723) | Soil microbial communities from Loxahatchee National Wildlife Refuge, Florida, United States - Lox_Sample_2.4 | ecosystem: Environmental > Terrestrial > Soil > Wetlands | place: USA...
CAGATAACCTCCCTGAACGGGCTGATTCCCGAAATCTGCGTGTCAGCGGCTGAACAATGCGGCGGGCTGCGCTAGCGTCATCCCCGTGGCGGTCTGGATAAACGGGACCCTGGTTCCCGATGATGAGGCACAGATCTCGGTCTTCGACCATGGGCTGGTCACCGGCGACGGCGTGTTCGAGACGGTCAAGGTGGTCAACGGCGTGCCGTTCGCGCTGAACCGGCACCTGGCCAGGCTGGGCCGGTCGGCGGGCGGGCTTGGCCTGGCCGCGCCCGACCTGGACCAGATCAAGATGGGCGCCATGGCGGTGATCGTGGCGTCGGGCAAGATGGAACTGGCCCGGATGCGGATCACCGTGACCGGCGGGATCGCGCCGCTCGGCTCCGAGCGCGGCGGTTCCCCGCTGACGGCCATCGTGGCCCTGGCCGAGGCGAAGGCGCCCGCGCCCTGGGTCGACGTGGTGACCGTGCCCTGGCCCCGCAACGAGCACGGCGCGCTGTCCGGCCTGAAGACGACGTCCTACGGGGAGAACGTCCGGGCGCTCGCCTACGCGAACGAGCACGGAGGCAGCGAGGCGATCTTCCCGAACACCGCGGGGGACCTGTGCGAGGGCACAGGGACGAACGTGTTCGTCGTGTCCCAGGGGCGGCTGCTCACCCCGACGCTGTCGGCCGGCTGCCTGGCCGGGGTGACCAGGGCCCTGGTGGTCGAATGGTCAGGAGCCACCGAGGCGGATATGCCGCTGACCGCGCTGGCTGAGGCGGACGAAGCATTCCTAACCGGGACAACCAGGGACGTGCAGCCAATCCGCTGCGTGGACGGCATGCCGCTGGCCGACGCCCCGGGCCCGGTCACCAGAAAGGCGGCCGAGGTGTTCGCAATGCGGTCGGCCGAGACTCCTGATCCCTAATCGCCCGAATTACCCGGGCTCCGGCTGGCGGCCAGCCGAGCCCATCACCACGGAATGACTCTCTGTGCCGCAAACATCCGGTTGCGGCCTCCGGGAGTATTTAGGCGCGCCAGAGCAGATCGTCGAGCTCGCTGTCGATGTTGATGAAGTCGCTCTCGTGTCCTGCGGCAATAACCCTGTAGGTCCTGTTCAGGAAGTCTGCGATCGACATCATCGGCGCCTCGAAGTGCGCCTGGCCGAATGGGGAGGAGAGGGCGATGTTCAGGACGCCAATCCCATGGACCTCGCCCGGCCATACCTGGACGTCGCCGTCGCCCGCCGGGCGGGCCAGGCCCGCGGAAAGCAGGTCCCTGGAGAAGATCCACTCGACCGGGTCGTCCGCGCCGACATGGAATGCCATGCGTATTGCATAAGGGTCGCCGGCGCTGTAACAGAGGCTGGCCACAAGTGGAACAGCCCCGTGCTCGGGAACCACAAGACTGAGCCCGAGCTGGGCTGAGACGGTAGCGCCGGTGTTCATCATCGAGCCATGCCTTTGCCTTGTCGTGTCCCGGATTGCCGGGCTTCATGAATAGTGCGTCGTGCCGTAACTTTTGGCGCGCGCTGGTACCGCGAAAATCCCGATCCCACTACTAAGATTCCGCGATATGAGCTGCTCGTAACCTCGGTCACCGATCAACAAACCCGCCATGACCAGGTCAAACACTTCTCGAAATAAAACACCGTTTTGCTCTCTCCGTCATCCCATGACCAGGCACAACGCAGTGTGACGTTCGTCTCACTGGGGTTCGAAAGTCTATCTCGATCTGCGGCCGCTGGCGGCCGGCTTGCACAGGGATGGGGGCTCCCGCGAGCGTTCGCCGGGGTTAGATGCCTCTTAGCAGAACGCTGATGGTTGCCATGTTACGGAAGTTGATGCGTCAATGTCCCGATATATGAGTGTTTTGCGACGCTGACTGGATGAGATTTCGGGTGAGCCGTGCCCCAATGCGCGCTAGCGTCCCGCTAGCGGATAGCGCCGTGATAAAGCCCGATAGCGCGGACACCGCGACCTCGATCGCCCCGGGGCGTCTCCCGGTGCCTAACAGAACGCCACGAACCGCTGCAGTGTTACGCGGCGGGCCGCGTAGGCAGCGATGTTCCCGGCAAAACGGACCCGTGCGGACTGCGGCGTTCCCGGAGGCGGGCCGCCTGGGCTGCGATGTTCCCGGCAGGACGGATCCGGGCCGGCTGCGGTAGTTCCCGGCAGGACGGATCCGGGCCGGCTGCGGTAGTTCCCGGCAGGACGGATCCGGGCCGGCTGTGGTGTTCCCAGTGGAACGGGCCCGCGTCGGCGGGCGATGTTGCCGGGGACGGGCCGGCGTGGCCGCGAGATCGTGGCGCCGGCTCGGCATGCGCTAGTCTGTTTTTCGCCCCTGAGCGCCGGGATCCGGTGCGCGGGCGCGGGCGATTGGCTCAGCGGGAGAGCGCCTCGTTCACACCGAGGAGGTCACTGGTTCGATCCCAGTATCGCCCACCCAAGTTCTTACACGTCAGCGACCTGAAGCAGGCCCTCGCCGCTCCGCGCCTACGGGTTGGGAGCCAGACGGGAGCCGATCTTGGGCGGTATGGTCCGTTCCGCCGCCAGTAGAGCGTCCAGGACCGGGGCGACAGAGTATGAGGACAGCCGGTTGTGCTCACGGAGCACGTCCTTCCCAGCGCTCTTGTAAATCAGCCTTCAGATAGGCGCGCATGGCCGGGGTGACATGCCCGCAGACGCCGCAAATGCCGGGGATCTCGTGGCCCATGCGCTCAGATCGCAGCAGGTCGGATACCCCTCCTCCAGCTGTCCGGGACCTGGTCGAGGAGCTCAAGTCGCTGGACTTCGAGGTCGGCCTGCGGAGCGCGAAGCTACGGACGTGCCGACGATGAAAGTGCTCTTGACCTGGGACGATTGTGCTGCGAGCTCATGGCTACGAAGCTTACGCATTGCCGGTGGTCTTGAGGGGTAGGCCTACGTGCAGCACGCCTTCTGGGTCGTGCTCGGCACCCTGTCGGTGCTCCGGACCAGTGCGGCCGCCACCGGATCCACCGCCATGCGCGCGCTGGCGGGGACAATCGCAGGCTTCGTGATCGGCCCCGCGCTCCTGCTGGCGATCGGCACCAACCCGGTCGCGCTGTGGATCGCGTTCCCGCTCGCCGTCCTCGTCGCCGGGTACACGCCGGGCACCGCGCCGTTCGCCGCCGGGCAGGCCGCCTTCACCATCACCGTGGTCGTGCTGTTCACCTGCTCATCCCGGCGGGCTGGAGGGTGGGCTTGCTGCGGGTGGAAGACGTCGCCATCGGCTGCGCGGTCAGCCTCGTGGTCGGCTACCTGTTCTGGCCGCGGGGCATCGCCTCGGTCGTCGGCGACAATCTCTCCGACGGCTTCCGCTGCGGCGCCCGTTACCTCGGTGAGGCGGTCAGCTGGGCACTGGGCGAGCAGCCGCACCGGCCTGATCGCGCGGATGTCGCGATCGCGGCCGGCCTCCGGCTGGATGACGCGCTCCGTGGCTACATGACCGAGCAGGGCACCAAGCGGCTCGCGAAGAGCGACCTGGGGGCCCTGGTGTTTGCCGCAATGCGGCTGCGGCTCACCGCGCATTCGATAGCCAGCCTGCCGACCAGGGCCCAGCGGCACTCCGACGACGCCGGCGTGCACGCCGCGCTCGGGCGGCAGCTCGGCGGCATCCTCGGGTTCTACGGGGATCTCGCGGCTGAAGTCGCCAGACCGCCGAGTCGGCACGCGCCGATGCCGGACCCGGTCGAACCGCTTGTCTGAGAAATATGCCCGGCCCGCCCGGCTGACCCACCGATGACTTGGGATGTCGCTGAAGGGGGTAGTGAGTGCTCATCCGGCAAGCGGAGGGGACGATGGACGGTCTGCCGATCGGCGACTACGCGCTGCTCTCGGACTGCCGCACCGCCGCGCTGGTGAGCCGTGAGGGTTCGGTGGACTGGCTGTGCTTCCCGCGGTTCGACGCGCCGTCGGTGTTCTGCCGCCTGCTTGACCCGGCCGGCGGGCATTTCGCCATCAGGCCCGCAGGCGAATTTCAGGCAAGCCGCCGGTACGTGGATCAGACGATGGTCTTGGAGACCACCTTCACCGGTGCGGGCGGCACTGCCGTGCTGACCGACGCCCTAACGGTCGGCCGCAACGAGCGCGGCCACGACCTGGGTGAAGACTCCCCGAGCATGCTGGCCCGCCGGCTTGCTTGCACCGACGGTGAGATCGAGGCCGAAGTCGTCTACGCACCCAGGCCGCAATACGGGGACATCCGCCCCCGCTTGGTTCCGGTCGCCGGCGGGATCGCTGCATCGGGCGGCGCCGAACCGCTGCTCTTGGTCACCTCGGTCCCCTTCGAGGTCGACAGCGTGATCGCGACCGCCCGGATCCGGCTGGCCGCCGGTGAGGCCGCCGTCTTCGTGGTCGCCCATGGGATGGCCGCTTCGCCACAGCCCACGTGGAGCGCGGATCACGTCGCTGCCCGGCTGGACGACACGGTGGCGGGCTGGCAGTCCTGGTCGGCGATACACCAGAGTTACGACGGCCCCTGGCGGGAGCTTGTCCTGCACTCCGGGCGAGTGCTGCGTGCGCTGACGTTCGCGCCTACGGGCGCTATCGTGGCGGCGCCGACGACCTCGCTGCCGGAGACCGTTGGCGGTCAGCGGAACTGGGACTACCGCTACACCTGGGTGCGGGACGCCAGTCTGACGCTGCACGCACTATGGGTGGCGGCCTGCCCGGACGAAGCGCAGGAGTTCTTCGCATTTCTCGCTGATGCAGCGGCATCGCAGCTGGAACGAGGCGATGAGCTGCAGATCATGTTCGGTGTAGGCGGCGAGCTTGACCTGTCCGAGCGGGAACTGCCGCATCTGACCGGCTGGCGCGACAGCCGACCGGTCCGGGTCGGCAACGCCGCATGGCTCCAGCGGCAGCTTGATGTCTACGGTGAGCTGCTCAGCGCCGCGCTGCGGCTCATCGACCAGCTCGGCGAGATGAACCCGGCGACCCAACGGTTTCTGGCCGCAGCCGCGGACACAGCAGCAAGTCGCTGGCGCGAGAAGGACCAGGGAATCTGGGAGATCCGCGGCGAGCCGCGAGACTACCTGTACTCCAAGCTCATGTGCTGGGTGGCGCTGGACTGTGCGATTTCCCTGGCCCGCAACCTCAGCGCGGAAGATCGGGTTCCTGCCTGGGCGGCCACCCGTGACGAGATCCGCTCCGCGATTCTGGAGCGCGGCTGGAACGAGCAGGTCGGCGCGTTCACGCAGGCATTCGGCAGCCAGGACCTCGACGCCTCGAGCCTCATGCTGGCCATCACCGGATTTCTGCCCGCAGATGACCCGCGGATGCGCGCGACGATCGAAGCCACCGCGCACCGGCTCACCGATAAGCGCGGCCTGGTGTACCGGTACCTGAGCCACGACGGACTGCCGGGTGACGAGGGCACCTTCTTGCTGTGCACGTTCTGGCTAGCGGAGGCACAAGCCATGGCCGGCGACGTCGAGGCAGCCACCGCAACCTTCGAGCGCGCCGTTGCATCCATCAATGATGTCGGGCTGCTCGCAGAAGAGGTCGATCCGCGCACCGGCGAGATGATCGGCAACTTCCCCCAGGCATTCAGCCACATCGGCCTGATCAGCGCCGCCTGGGCCATCAGCGAGGCCCAGGTGCGCACTGGGCGTACTTAGTTCGGCAGGAGGGCTTGGTGCAGCAGTAACCTGCCGTTACGGCGGCGCCGCTGCGCCTGGCCGCACTCGGAGCATCACCCGGCCCGAGCGTCGCTGGTCACTGGCCTGGTGCTGGCTGTTATCGCTCTCCGGTGTCGCCTCGTGGGTGCTGCCGCCAAGCGTCATGTTCATCGGCGTGAGCGCGCTGATACTGGTGCTATGACTGAGACCGAGTCCCTGATCGCCGAAGTCCGCCAACTGCGTGCCGACGTCGCCCGGCTGCACACCGCGGTGCTTGTGCGGCACAGCTGGATGAGCCTGTTCTTCAAGAACCTGTCGACCAACCCGTACACCCAGTACAAGGTCCACATGTGGGGCGCGATCTACTGGCTGATCAACTTCCCGCTGATCTGCTGCCTGTTCTTCTTCACACCCGCACTGTGGGTCAAGCTCGGCATCTTCATCACGCTGATTTACTCGATCTACTCCAACCTTGCGACCGACTACGGCGCCATGTCGGCGGCCGAGGCAGCGTTCGGGGAACCGCAGCCGCCGCCGATCCCACTTGAGCCGCCGCCGCCTCTGCCGCAGATATGAAGCGGCGCAAGCCTCCCGAAGGCGCCCGATTGCCCCTTACCGGCCTTAGACGATTCTCGTCAGCCAGGCTGGCCAGTCGTAGTCTTTAACCCATGGTGGGGGGTTCTGACTGGCATGCCGCCGCTCTCGGCGACTTGGCCGAACGGTGGCAGGACCTGGCCCGGCACGACGTCAACTCGACGGCCGTGCTCCTGCCCGCGCCGCCGCGCTGGGGACGGACACATCTGCTGAACGAGTTCGCCGCGCTGGTTGAGGACGACGAGGCGGCCAGCATCGTCGTTCGCGTTCCTGGTGCGGGCCTGCCCGACGGGCTCGGTCTACAGGCGATGGCGCTGCGGAACCTGTTCCGCGAAGCGCGGGTCAGGCCTCGGATTGCCGAACTGCTGGGAACAGACTGGCTGGGTGGCGTTACCCCGCTCGCCTCCAATGCGGCTGGCTTGTTCGCGTCTCCGCTGGCCACACTGGTCGGGTTGCTCTTAGCCAGTGCCGACGTGGGTGCCGCAGGCCGGGTATGGGATGACAGTCTGGCTGGTCAGGATGGTTTGGTCGGCCGAGTGGCCCGGGCCGTCGCGTCGGTGTCGGTGTCGGTGCCGGTGGTCGTGATCATCGATGATGCCGACCGGCTGGAACCGGATCTGGCCGTGGCCCTGGTTGAGAACCTGGTCGAGCGCCATAACGGGCAGGTGCTGGTCGTAGCCGCGGTGAACCCTGACGGGGAGCTGATACCGGCCCTTAGCTCGCGGGCGAGGTACGGGCTGACTGAGGGCCGGGTGCGGGCGGTGGATGCTGGCCCGAGCATGGACTATCAAGCCCGGGTTGACCTGGCTCACCGGCTGTGCCCGAACCTGCCGCGGGCCGCCACCCGCCGGATCGGGCAGCGGACACAGGCATTCGCGGACGTGTTCGCCGCGGCATCGGCACAGCGGCTGGCTGAACTGGACGCCCACGCTGATGATGCCGCCATCGCCGCAACGGTCGATGCGGTGGTCGATGCTCAGGCCATTCGGGCACCATCGAAGCTAGCGGTGGTGCTGGCCTGGGCCGGAGGCATCATGCACGTCCGGCAGGCTGAGCGCGCCGTCGAGGTCCTGGGTGACGGAGGACCTGCCGATGAACCGGATGTGATCGGCTTTGAGGGCCTGATCCGGCTGGCCGACCCGGCCTCTCCTCGGCTCGCCGAGCGGGTACGCGCCCTGGCCGACGGCAAGCGGCGGTCTATGGCCGAGATCGTGCTCGACACAGCCCTTGAGATCGGCGGCGATCCTGATGCCGGGCTGGTGGACAAGGTGGTGGCCTGGCAAGCCGCGCACCGGATACGTGCCGATGTGCAGCGCCGCGCGCAGCTGGTGGCCATGCAGGGCCAGCTGGTGCGCGGCTGGGAAGAGCTGGATGATGCCGCCGCTGCCTATCAGGTGGCCGCAGCGGCTCTGGCCGGACTTCCAGCCAGCGGGTCCGGCCAGCGGCCGACGCCAGAACAGGATGATTTGTCGGCAGCCGTGCTGCGGCTGGCGCGGAGCCGGCAGCCACAACAGCCCGACCCGCTGATTGACGCGACGGTCACGGCAGTGGCGGCCGGCGGCGCGATGTTCGGGCTGGAAGCCCGCATCTGGGCCGCCATTGACCTGCTGGGTCAGCCGGGCGAGCGCGACTGGGCGCTGGAGCTGACCGGCCAGATCACCGCGGAGCTGAGCCAGCGCAACGAGCTGGGCGCGGTGGGCAACCGGTGGCGTCTGCTGCTGGCCTTTCATGCCGGGCGGGCTGGCTATCCCGCGGCCGCCCAGCAGCTTCTTGCCCCGATGCTCAACGCACCGGACGCCCCCGGGGAAGAGGACTCCGCGCGAGCGGTGCAGTACGCGGTCGGCGGGCCAGGGGCGGACACCAGGTTGCAGATCGCCGGGCTTGAAGCGGAGCTGGCCGTGTTGCCACCAGATGCCGACGATGACCGTCTGCGCGTACATCATGCCCTGGCGGCTGGTTATGCCCAGCTGGGCGACTTTCGCCATGCCCTGCCTCACGGCCAGCAAGAACTACCACTACGCCGCCGCGTCCAAGGCGCCGACCACCCCGACAGTCTGATCACCCGCAGCAACATCGCGCACTGGACCGGGCAGTGCGGGGATCCGGCCGGGGCGCTGCGGTTGCTGCGGGAGCTGCTGCCGGACCAGGAACGGGTCTTGGGCCCAGACCATCCCGACACTCTGGGCATCCGCAGCAACATCGCGTACTGGACCGCGCGATGCGGGGACCCGGCCGGGGCGCTGCGGCTGCTCCGGGAGCTGGTGCCGGATGTGGAGCGGGTTCTGGGCCCAGACCATCCCGTTGCCCTGACCACCCGTAGCGACATCGCATTCCGGGCGGGCGAGTGCGGGGATCAGCCCGGGGCGCTGCGGCTGTTCCGGCAGTTGCTGCCGGACCGGGAGGGGGTCCTGGGCCCGGACCATCCCGACACGCTGACGACCCGCAGCAACATCGCGTCCTGGACCGGGCAGTGCGGGGATCCGGCCGGGGGACTGCGGCTGCTCCGCGAGCTGCTGCCCGACCAGCAGCGGGTCTTGGGCCCAGACCATCCCGACACCGTGACCACCCGTGGCAACATCGGGCACTGGACCGGGCGATGCGGGGACCCGGCCGGGGCGCTTCAGCTGTTCCGGCAGCTGCTGCCCGACCAGCAGCGGGTCCTGGGCCCAGGCCATCCCGACACTCTGGTCACCCGCAGCGCCATCGCGTCCTGGACCGGGCAGTGCGGGGATCCGGCCGGGGCGCTGCGGCTGTTCCACGAGCTGCTGCCGGACCAGGAGCGGGTCTTGGGTGCAGACCATCCCGACACCCTGACCACCCGCGGCAACATTGCGTCCTGTACCTGGCAGTGCGGGGACTGGGCCGGGGCGTCGCGGCTGTTCCGAGAGCTGCTGCCGGACCGGGAGCGGGTCCTGGGCCCAGAGCATCCCGACACGGTGACCACCCGGCGTGCTATCGAACGACTCGATGCACCGGAGGGCTGACGGCGCTGGCGGCCCGGACGGCTATCCGGGCGGGTACGCCAGGCATGAGCCCTCCGTCGTGGCGCGCGACCTTCCCCGGTGCTACCGCCAGCCTCAGCTGCCGCTGGGCCAGGGCGCGGGCCGCCTCCTCCAGGAGCATGAGCATCCATGCCTTGCCCGGGCAGACGTGCACCCCCGCGCCGAAAGCCAGGATGGCCCGGCGCGGCCGGTGCAGGTCGTAGCGGTCGGGGTCCGGTGTGCGGGTCTGGTCGTGTTCCGCGTCGGCGATCATCGGAACCACGACCGAGCCGGCCGGGATGACCCGGTGCCCGGCCTGGATCGGGTGGGCGTTGACGCCCGGCAGCGCGAACGGGAAGTGACAATTCCTGCGCAGGTGCTCCCAGACGGCGGCCGGCACCAGGTCGGGGTTGTCCCGGCACTGATCAAGGACATCCGGCAGGCACAGCGCCTCGAACGCCATGGCCTCCAGGATCGGGAGCGCGGAGGGGAACCCGCTGAAGACCGGCTGGAGCGTGCCGTACACCTCTGCTGCGTCCAGGCCGGCCCGGTCCAGGGCGGCCACGGCCCGCGAGATAAGCCCCGGGTCCGGTGACCGTCCGGCCCGCTCGGCTCGTGCCCGATCGGTGCGCATCCGGGCCACGACCGGAGCGCAGAAGGCGCGCAGGTCTTCCTGTCCCTGCCTGATCGACGCGTGATCACGCGGGGAGAGCACCGGCCCGTTCGCCACCTCGGTCAGCTCCCGCAGGCAGGCCCACTGGCCGCCGTCCACGCCCGTGGTGATGGCGACGGCCTCGGCCACCAGGGGCTCGCAGAACCCGGTGACCAGGTCGGCGTCGCCCAATCCGCGCTGCAGGCCGGCGGCCAGTTCCCCGGCCCGGGCCCGGACTCCCGCGCGCCAGGGCTCGACGCTGTCCCGGGTGAAACCCGGGTTGATCGCGGCCCGGATCCGCTTCGCCTGGTCGCCGTGCCTGCGGAGCAGGCTCTGGTCGTGCTGGCACGTGCTCCCGGACAGGGCGTAGTGCCTGGGCACCGCGCTGAGATCACGCCAGGCCGGATTTCTCAGCCCCTCAAGGACCAGCCTCCACGTCCGCAGCGGGTAGACCTGCGCCCCCCGGGTGCTGCCGGGGACACTGATCACCGCTGCGTCCTGGTCGCCCACAATTCACAAAGTAACTAATCGTGCCGCGTACGGACAGGGGTCAGGGCCCCGGCGGCGAGCGCTGCTCAGTGCCCGGGGGCCGGCACGTCGCCGTGGACCGATGCGTCGCCCGGGGCCGGCGCGTCGCCCGGCGCCGGCCCGGTGCGCGACGCCGGTGCGTCGCCGGGGGCCGATACGTCAAGCTGCCGCAGCCGCAGGCTGTTCCAGACGACGAACGCCGAGGACAGAGCCATCGTGGCCGCGGCGATCAGCGGGTTGAGGATGCCGATGGCGGCCAGCGGTATCGCGGCGATGTTGTACCCGAACGCCCAGGCGAGATTGCGGCGGATGGTCCGGAACGTGCCGCGGGCGAGCTTGATGGACTCGGGAACGGCCATCAAGTCGTCCCTGAGCAGGATCAGGTCGGCTGCGCTCATGGCGACGTCGGTGCCGGAGCCGAGGGCCAGGCCGAGGCTGGCGGCGGCGAGCGCGGGCCCGTCGTTGACGCCATCGCCGACCATGGCCACGGCGTGCCCCTCGCCGCGCAGGCGGGTGATGATCGCGGCCTTGTCGTCGGGCATGGTGTCGGCGACGACCTCATCAACGCCGGCCAGGGCGCCGATGGCACTGGCGGTGGCCTGGTTGTCGCCGGTCAGCAGCACGGTGCGCAGGCCGAGCCGGCGCAGCTCGGCCACGGCCGCGGCGGCCGACGGCTTGATCGTGTCGGCCACGGCCAGGACGCCGCGGGCCTGGCCATCCCACCCGGCCAGCACCGTGGTCCAGCCCGCCTGCTCCCACCGTTCCGCCTGTTCGGAAAGCTGGGCGGGAATCTTGAGATCCTGGTCGCGAAGCAGTTTCTCGCGCCCGATCGTGACTAGCTGGCCCGCGACGCTGCCACGGGCGCCCAGGCCGGGCAGCGCGGCAAACCCGGTGGCCTGGGGCAGGTCCCCGGTCTCGGCCCGCGCGGCGGAGCTGATGGCCGCGGCCACCGCGTGCTCGGAGGCCTGCTCGACCGAGCCGGCCCGGCGAAGCAGCTCGCTGCGGCTGGTCCCGTCGGCGGTGAGCAGCCCGGCCAGGGACATCTGGCCGGACGTCACGGTGCCGGTCTTGTCGAGCACGACGGTGTCGACTGAGCGCGAGGACTCCAGCGCCTGGTAGCCCTTGATGAAGATGCCGAGCCGGGCGCCACGCCCGCAGGCGACGACGAGGGCGGCCGGGGTGGCCAGGCCGAGGGCGCACGGGCAGGCGATGATCAGCACGGCCAGGGTGGCGCTGAACGCGTGCTGCGTGGCACTGCCGGCGGCCAGCCAGCCGGCCAGGGTGGCCGCGGCCATGGCCAGCACGGCCGGGACAAAGACGCCGGAGATCTTGTCGGCCAGCCGCTGGATGGCGGCCTTCTGCGCCTGGGCCTGCTCGACCAGCCGGATGAGGTGGGCCAGCTGGGTATCGGCGCCCACCTTCTCGGCGCGCACGATCAGCCGGCCCATGAGCGCCACCGTGCCGCCGGTGACGCCGTCGCCCTCGCCGACTTCGACCGGGACGGACTCGCCGGTCATCATGCTGCGGTCCACCGCCGACTGGCCGAACAGCACCTGGCCATCGGCCGCGATCTTCTCACCTGGCCGCACGATGAACGTGTCGCCGGCCCGCAGCTCGGCCACGGGGACGCGGCGCTCGCTGCCGTCGGCGTCCAGCACGCACACATCCCTGGCTCCGGTCGTGGCCAGCTCCCGCATGGCCTCACCGGCCGAGCGGCGGGCCCGGGCCTCGAAAAACCGGCCGGCCAGCAGGAATGTCGTCACCGCCGCGGCCACCTCGAGGTAGATGCCGCCGCCCGAGGCATGAAACAGCTCATATCTGGCACTGGCCCGGGTGCGGCCGGCGTCGAGGACGAACATCGCGTACACCGACCAGCCGCACGCCGCGGTAATCCCCAGCGACACCAGCGTGTCCATGGTCAGCACGCCGTGCCGGAGATTGCGCACCGCCGCGCGGTGGAACGGCCAGGCCGCCCACCCGGCCACCGGCGCGGTCAGCGCGACCAGCATCCACTGCCAGCCGGCGAAGCGGAACGCGGGGAACAGGGACAACGCCACCGACAGGTCGGACAGCGGGATGAAGAAGATGACGGCCAGGATGAGCCGGCGCCGCAGGTAGGCGGCGTAGCCGCCGTCATCCTGGCTGGCGTCGTCGTCGGCCGCCGCCGAGCCGGCCGGCGGCCTGGCATCGGCCGCGCCGTACCCGGCCTGCTCGATGGCCTCGATGAGCATGGCCGTGGTGATGCCCGGCGGGGCGGTGATGCTGGCCCGCTCGGTGGCGAGGTTCACCGTGGCGTGGACCTGGTCCAGGCCGTTCAGCTTCCGCTCCACCCGCGCCGCGCACGCCGCGCAGGTCATGCCCTGGACGGAGAGTTCTATCTCCGTGGTCCCTGACGGCTCGTCAGCCACCGCAGCCGACGACATCCCCGGCCCACCTTCCTTCATGCCCGCCTTCATGCCCGGCCTTCATGCCTGGCGGGCGGACGGTACCTGGTGGTGCTGCTCACGGCCGCTACGATGCCCGGCATGGAGCAGAGTGTAATCGTCGTGACCGGTATGACCTGCGACCACTGCGCAAATGCGGTTCGCGCCGAAGTCGCCAGGATCCCGGGAGTCAGCCAGGTCGACGTCGATGTTGCCTCGGGCCAGGTGAAGATCGCCGCGGAGCCCTGGCCCGACCGGGCGGCGCTGCGGGAGGCGGTCGAGACGGCCGGCTACGAGCTGGCCGGCTAGCCGGGCCGGCTGCCTCGGGCGCGCTCGGCTCACAGCATCAGGATCAGCATGTAGCCCGGCGCCGCAGGTCGGGCGGTGTCCAGGACTTTGCTTACCCCGGGGGAGTATGGATTTACCGGCAGGCCGCCGGGAATGCCCTGACCAGATCAGTCGAGTCCGTGGTCAAAGTACAGGCAGAACGGATGGCCCGCCGGGTCGAGGAGCACCCGGTTGTCCGCTTCCGGCTGCCACCCGGCCACCGTGGCGCCCAGTTCCACCGCGTCGGCCACGGCAGCATCCAGATCGTCGACCGCGATATCGATGTGCATCATCATCTGCTGGCGCCCGCCGGCCGCCGGCCAGACCGGCGGCACGTAGTCCGGTGACGACTGGAACGCCAGGTAGGACGAGGTGCCGGGGACGGCTATCGCTGCGCCGTCGTCCTCCTGCTTCACGATTGGCCACCCCAGCAGGCGGGCGTAGAACTGGGCCAGGGCGACGCCGTCGGGCGCGTCGAGCACCACGCCCCACCAGTCGGTCCTGGTCCGCCCGCGCATGCGCAATATCATGCCATCCGGTGTCATCCGGGCAATGTCACCGAAGCGGCCGGAAGCTGGCGCGGACCTCGCCGACGTATGCTTCCGGCTGCTCGAAGGCGGCGAAGTGGCCGCCCCGGTCCAGCTCGTTCCAGTAGTGCAGGTTCGGGAACTGCTGCTGCGCCCAGGCCCGGACCGGGCGGAAGATCTCCTTGGGGAAGATCGAGCAGCCGACCGGCACCGTAACCGGGCCGAGGGACGGCTGGTTGAAGCTCTCCCAGTAGAGCCGGGCCGACGAGGCCCCGGTGGCGGGCAGCCAGTAGAGCATGACGTTGTCGAGCAGTTCGTCGCGGGACAGGACATTGCCCGGGTCGCCGTCGCAGTCGGTCCACGACCAGAACTTCTCCACGATCCAGGCGCACAGCCCGGCCGGCGAGTCGACCAGCCCGTAGCCCACCGTCTGGGGGCGGGTCGACTGCTCCTTGGAGTAGCCAGAGTCCCACCTGCCGTAGTACTCCATCGAGTCCAGCGCCGCCTGCTCCCGGTCGGTGCGGTCATCGCCGGCCGCCGGGTCGGGAAAGGCGATCGGCATGTTGAGGTGGATGCCGGCCAGGTGCTCGGGGTGGCGCATGCCGATCGCGGTTGTCACCTGGGCTCCCCAGTCGCCGCCCTGGGCGCCGTAGCGCGCGTAGCCGAGCCGCCCCATCAGCTGGTCCCAGGCGTCGGCGATGTGCCCGACGCCCCACCCGGGCCGGCTGGGCTTGCCGCTGAAGCCGTAGCCGGGCAGCGAGGGGCACACCACGTGGAACGCGTCCTCGGCGTTCCCGCCGAACGCCACCGGATCGGTGAGCGGCCCGATGACCTTTCCGAACTCGACGATGGAGCCAGGCCAGCCGTGCGTGATCACCAGCGGCAGGGCCCCGTCCTCGGCCGACCGGGCGTGCACGAAGTGGATGTCGATGCCGTCGATCTCGGTAACGAACTGAGGGAGCCGGTTGAGCCGCGCCTCCGTGGCCCGCCAGTCGTAGCGCTCCAGCCAGTACTCGCAGAGCTGGCGGACGTAGGCCAGCGGGATCCCCTGGGACCAGTCGTCCACGGTCTCAGGCTCGGGCCACCGCGTCTGGCGGAGCCGCTGGCGCAGGTCGTCGAGGTCGGCGTCGGGGATGTCGATCCGGAACCCGGTGATGTCATCACTCATGGACCAAGCATGGCGCTTTCCGGATCGGCGCCCGGATCGGCGCCCAGACCATTGCCCGCTTAACGCCGGAGTCCTCGAGGTCGGCCATGACCGGGAAATCGCGGGCATCGAGCACCTGGAACTTGTCCCGCGGCAGGAAGCTGCGGCCGATATCCCCGGTGAGCACCGATGCGCCACGGGCCGTGGCCCGGTCAAGAAAACCGAGCACGCGCTCGGCCAGCGACCGGGAGTACCAGACGTCGCCGGCCAGGATCACCTCGGCGGCTGCTCCGTCGCCGTCCAGGACGTCGCCGACGATGGCCGGGGCACGGACGCCATTCGCCCGTGCGTTGAGCCCGACGGCGGCGGCGGCAAGCGGGTCAACCTCGCTGGCCAGCACCGTGGTGGCGCCGGCCATCGCCGCCGCGATCGCGACCAGGCCGGAGCCCGACCCGAGGTCAAGCACGCTGCGGCCGGCCACCAGGCCAGCGTGATCGAGCACGTAGCGGGCCAGCGCCTGCCCGCCCGGCCAGGCGAATGCCCAGAACGGCGGCGGCTGGCCGGCGCCGATCTCGTCTTCTGTCCGCTGCCACAGGCCGAGCACATCGTCGGCCAGGTGCAGCCGGATCTCGGCGACTCCGGGAACGGGGCGCAGGCGGCAGGCCGACCGGACGAAGAGCTCGGGGACGGGCACCCTTTCATGTTCTCACCAGGGCGTTACCGTTCGTTTACACCCGCCGCAGGTTACCGCCATTCGACTCGGGTAACCCTGAGTAACTGGATGAACGACATCAGTAATCGAATGAGCACCGATCGGGCGGGTGAGCACGGAAGTGTTGAGTGTAGGACGGCGCGGCAAGCAGGTAGCAGCCGAGGGCGCCTCCTCGGGCCAGGTAAGTGACGGCCGGGTGCGCGCCAGCCTCAGCAGCGCCGGCGCGGCCCTCAGAGACGCGCGGGTGCGCGCTCTGTTCGAGGGGGCGAAGAAGAGGGCCAAGTCAAGGACGCGGCTGATCACGGCGGTCACCGCGGTCGTCGCGCTGCTGGCCGGCGCTGGCGTGTACATGCTGACGCAGGGCGGCGGGACCCCGGCCAACGCGCCGATCACCTACGGCGCCGTGACCCTGCCCGGCCCGTTCCGGGTCATGTCGGTCTCGCCCTCCCCGGGCAGCCGGGACGCCGACGGCAGCCTGCCGGTGCGGGTGACGTTCTCCGCCCCGCCCGATGCCCGCTCGCCGATGCCGACCGTGACCCCCGATGTCCCGGGAAGCTGGCAGATCGTCGGCGACTCGGCGGTGTTCACGCCGGCGATGCCGTTCCAGCCGTCCACCAGGATCACGGTGAGCATTCCCGCCGACGTGCGCTCGACCGCCGGCCACGTGCTGGCCGGGCCGAAGACCGCGGCGTACACCACCGGAACGTATTCCACGCTGCGGCTGGCCGAGATACTCGGGCAGCTCGGCTACCTGCCGTGGTCGTGGCAGCTGCCGAATGTGGGCCTGCAGACCCAGAGCGAGGCCAACTCGGGCACTGCGAGCGCGGCCAGCTCGAGCCTGGCCGGCCAGCTGGCGCTGGCCTATGACCCGCCCAACGGCATCTTCACCATGGAGCAGGGATATCCCGCCTCGCTGGCCGCCATGTGGCAGCCGGACCAGTGGAACGTGGTCCTGCGCGGCGCGGTAATGGCGTTCCAGTCCGAGCACAACATGTCGGTCGACGGCACGGTCACCGTCGCCCTGTGGAAGGCGCTGTTCCAGGCGGTGATGAAGGGCCAGAACAACGTCAACGGCTACACCTACGCGGCCGTGACCCAGGTCGACCCGGAGACGATAACGATCTACCACGATGGCCAGGTCGTCCTGCGCAGCCTGGCCAACACCGGGATACCGGCCTCGCCGACCGCCAACGGGACCTTCCCGGTGTACGAGAAGTTCCTGGAGACCTACATGTCGGGCACGAACCCGGGCGGCAGCACCTACCACGACCTGGTGCAGTACGTGTCCTATTTCAACGGGGGCGATGCCGTCCACTACTTCGCGCGCCCCGGCTATGGGTACCAGCAGAGCCTGGGCTGCGTCGAGCTGCCCTTCACCCAGGCCAAGGAGGCCTTCCCGTACCTGACCCTGGGCAGCCTGGTGAACGTCACCGGCTGACCCGCCCCGGGCCCGCCCAGGCCCGTCCGCACCCGCCCAGCTCCCCAGCTCCCCAGCCCGCCCAGCCCGCCCGGCCAGCCCGTAACGGGCCAGGCCGGGCGGGTTCTGCGCGTTCACCGGTGACGTCTTGATTACGTACTTCGCCCGAGCGTGACAACCGCCCGCCACGGATGCGGATTAGCTGGTATACATCAGGACAGCACAGCAGTTCGCCCTGATGGGTGGCCTGATGAGCAACCGGGCGGCTAGGGCAAAGGGGTCGAGGTTTGTCCGGATTGGGGCAAGTCTTTGGGCAACTCCGCTGGCGGGTCTTGGCGGGTGCGGCAGTCATCGCAGTCCTGGTGGGGGGCGGGTCCTGGTATGCCCTGAGCGGGCATTCGGCGCCGCAGCACGGCTCATCAAACGCCGCATCGGGCCAGGGCGGCAAGGCCGGGTCGAAAACGCCGCATGCCCGGCAGGCGGTGGCGGTCAAGCCCATCACCGTGGTGTCGTTCACGCCCGCGCCGCACACGCTGGGTGTCAACGGCGCCGACTCGATCCGGGTGGTCTTCTCGGCTCCCCTCGCCGCCAACTCGCCCATGCCGAAGGTGTCCCCGTCGGTCGCGGGCAACTGGCAGCGGGTCAGCCCGGACACCGTCGAGTTCGTCCCGGCCCAGGGGTTCCCCGAGCAGACCAGGGTGCGCGTGGTGATCCCGGCCGGGGCCACGGGCGTCCGGTCGGCCAGCGGCGGCCTGCTCGCGGCGAGGACCGTCGACCGGTTCTGGACCGGCTCGTACAGCACCATGCGGCTCGAGCAGCTGCTGGCCCAGCTCGGTTACCTGCCGCTGACCTGGGCTCCGACCGGCCAGGCGGTGCCGGCGACCGACGCCAACGCCCAGCTCAGCGCGGCCTACGACCCGCCGTCTGGCTCGTTCGCCTGGCAGTCCGGATACCCATCGGTGCTGATGGACATGTGGGCGCCCGGCCAGATCAACGAGATCGTCACCGGCGCGGTGATGAAGTTCGAGTCCGATCACGGGCTGACCATGGACGGCGATGCCGGGCCCGAGGTATGGCAGGCGCTGCTGGCCGCTGTGGCCGCGGGCACCGATAACACCAGCGGCTACACCTACGCGCTGGCCAGCCAGGTGAGCCCGGAGACGCTGACCGTGTGGCACGACGGCAAGGTGATCATGTCGACCCCGGCCAACACCGGCATCGCCGCCGCCCCGACCACGGTCGGCACCGCCCCGGTTTACCTGAAGTACAGCTTCCAGATCATGAAGGGCACCAACCCGAACGGGACCAAGTACGCCGACCCGGTGTCCTGGGTGTCGTACTTCCGCTCGGGCGAGGCCGTGCACTACTTCCCGCGGGCCTCCTACGGCTGGCAGCAGAGCCTGGGCTGCGTCGAGCTGCCCTATAACCAGGCGAAGTTCATCTGGCCGTACCTGACCTACGGCACGCTGGTCACCGTGACCGCGGCCTGACCACTGCCGCTCCGCGTCGATAGCATCGGGGACAGCACTCTGAAGACGACGACAGGAGCCAGCCGTGCCAGCCGACAAGCTTCGGATCATCCTCGCCGGACGTGAGCACGTCGTGGAGGCCGGGACGACGGCAGGCCAGGCGCTGGAGGGACCGGGGGCCATCCGCACTTCCAGCCTGAACGGGACGCCAGGGGCCACCGCGGTGATCGCCGCGCGGGTCAACGGGGAGCCACGTGACCTGACGCACCCGCTGGCCGACGGCGACGTGCTGGAGCCCGTGGAGCTCGGCAGCGCCGCCGGGCTGGCCATCATGCGGCACTCGTCCGCCCACGTGATGGCCCAGGCGGTGCAGGACATCTTCCCCGAAGCCAAGCTCGGGATCGGCCCCCCGATCGAGAACGGCTTCTACTACGACTTCGACGTGGCGTCAGCGTTCACGCCGGACGATCTTAAATCCATCGAGCAGCGGATGCGCCAGATCGTCAAGCAGGGCCAGCTGTTCTCGCGCCGGGTGGTCACCGACGCCGATGCCCGCTCCGAGCTGGCCGGCGAGCCGTTCAAGCTGGAACTGGTCGGGCTCAAGGGCGGCCAGGCCGGCCACCCCGGCGCGGCGACCGCGCCGTCCGAGGTGAGCGCCGAGGAGGCGGTGGAGGTCGGCGCCGGCGAGCTGACCATCTACGACAACCTTGACCCGGCCACCCGCGAGCTGCGGTGGAAGGACCTGTGCCGCGGCCCGCACCTGCCGAGCACCCGTTTCATCCCGGCGTTCAAGCTGATGCGCAGCGGGGGAGCGTACTGGCGGGGGAGCGAGAAGAACCCCCAGCTGCAGCGGATCTACGGCACCGCCTGGCCGTCGCGCGAAGCGCAGGACAAGTACCTGACCGTGCTGGCCGAGGCCGAGCGGCGGGATCACCGGCGGCTCGGCGCCGAGCTCGACCTGTTCTCGTTCCCGACCGAGATCGGCAGCGGGCTTCCGGTGTTCCACCCCAAGGGCGGGATCATCCGGCGGGTCCTCGAGGACTACTCCCGGCAGCGGCACGTGGCGGCCGGCTATGAGTTCGTCAATACCCCGCACATCACCAAATCCGACCTGTTCGTGACCTCCGGGCACCTCGAGTGGTACGCCGAGGGCATGTACCCGCCGATGGAGCTGGAAGGCGCGAAGTACTACCCCAAGCCCATGAACTGCCCGATGCACATCCTGATCTACTCCTCGCGCGGGCGGTCCTACCGCGAGCTGCCGCTGCGGCTGTTCGAGTTCGGCACCGTGTACCGGTACGAGAAGTCCGGTGTGGTGCACGGCCTGACCCGGGCCCGCGGCTTCACCCAGGACGACGCGCACATCTTCTGCCGGCCCGACCAGCTGGCCGACGAGCTCGCGTCGCTGCTGAATTTCGTGGTGGGCCTGCTGCGTGACTTCGGGCTGACCGAGTTCGAGGCCGAGCTGTCCACCCGGCCGCAGAAGTACGTCGGCGAGATCGCCGAGTGGGAGCAGGCCGAGGCGGCGCTGAAGCACGCTCTCGACCTGTCTGGGCTGCAGTACGTGATCGCCGAAGGCGAGGGCGCGTTCTACGCCCCCAAGATCGACGTGCACGTCCGGGACGCGATCGGGCGCCGGTGGCAGCTGTCCACGCTGCAGGTGGATTTCCAGGAACCGGGCCGGTTCGGGATCGAGTACCAGGCCCCAGACGGGACCAGGCAGCGGCCGTACATGATCCACCGGGCGCTGTTCGGGTCGATCGAGCGGTTCTTCGGGATCCTCCTCGAGCACTACGCCGGCGCGTTCCCGCCGTGGCTGGCGCCGGTCCAGGTGACCGGTATCCCGATCGCCGACGCGCACGCGCCGTACCTGGAGGACGTCGCGGCCCGGCTGCGGGAGCGGGGGATCCGGGTCGAGGTCGACACCGGCGATGAGCGGATGCAGAAGAAGATCAGGCAGGCGCAGCGGCAGAAGGTGCCGTACATGCTGCTGGCCGGGGACGATGACGTTCGCGCGGGCGCGGTCTCGTTCCGGTACCGCAGCGGGGAGCAGAAGAACGGGGTCCCGGTCGACGACGCCATCGCCGAGATCGTGGACGCCGTAACCCGGCGCATCCAGGTCTGAATCCCGGCTTTACGTTTGCCCCGATTGGCCTCATTCTGGAGGTCAAGGGGGTGCGCCGGGGGGGTGTGCCCGCAGACGGTTGGCGGGGTCTGCGATGACAGCGGCCGAACCGGGTGAAGTAGCAGGCCGTTCTGGCGGTGTGACCAGGCGTGCGGCCGCGCGCGACAGGCTGGGTGCTGCGGTGTCGGCCGAGCGCGACGCCGATGCCGCCGTGACCGCGCTGTACGCCGCGCACTACCAGTCCCTGGTGCGCCTCGCGGCGCTGCTCGTCCTGGATAAGGGCACGGCCGAGGAACTGGTGCAGGACTCGTTCGTCGCCCTGCATCGCGGCTGGCGCCGGCTGGCCGGCCATGACCAGGCATTGTGGTACCTGCGGCAGTCCGTGGTGAACCGGTCCCGTTCGGTCCGGCGGCATGTCCCGCAGGGACCAGTGCCGTGCCCGCCGGCGGTGGTGGCCGCGATGCAGACCCTTCCGCTGCGGCAGCGTGAGGCATTCGTGCTGCGGTATTACGCGGGCCTGTCCGATTCTGCGGCCGCCCGGATGATGGGGGTCAGCACGAGCGCCGTGCGGCGCCACACCATCCAGGCCATCTCATCGCTGCGTGGCGTTCTGGAACCCCCCACATGAACCGCGGCGATCGTGACTACGACGAGTTGCTGCGCCGCGCGCTGCACGAGGCAGTGGACTGGCTGGAGCCGTCCGAAGATGGGCTGGAACGGATCCGCGCCCGGCTGACCAGGCCGCGTTCGAGGCCCGTGGCCTGGCTAATGGTGCTGTCTGGATGGCGGGCACGATTGCGGGCGGCGCGCAGCGACCGGTCCCGGAGGTGGCTGTGCGCGGCCGTGCTGCTGTCCATCGCGGTCGTCGCGGGAACCGCTTGCGCCCTGGCGCTGACCCCGCTGCCACGGCAGGCCGTTTCGCAGACGGCCGCCCTGATCCGGTCCCTGGAGGGCGGGTCCGCCGGCGGTGCTGGCGGCCAGGGGGTGAGCGGCAGCGGCACACGGTCGGCCACCGGCCCAGGAGCCGCCCCCGGCACGGTGCCACACATCACGCACCGTCACCAGCACGCGGCGCCTGCCCCGGGCGCGAAATCGGCGCCCAGCCCGGCCGCTTGCCGCAGCCGGGCGGCCAGCCCGCGCCCGGACCCGAGTCCCAGCCGGGCGGCCAGCCCGCGCCCGGACCCGAGTCCCGGCCCGGCCGCTTGCCCGAGTCCGGCGGCCAGCCCGAGTCCCGGGGCCAGCGCGAGCCCGAGCGCGAGTCCGAGCCCCAGCCCCAGCCCCAGCCCGAGTGTGAGCCCCAGTCCAAGCCCGAGTCCGAGCCCCAGCCCGGCTCCGAGTCCGAACCCGGGTGCGAGCCTGGGCCCAGGGGAGCCTGGGTAGGCCCGCCCCATTCGCCTGTGTCCCGCCGCCAACCCCACGCTGGTTCGGGTCTGTTTTCTTGAACTGGGTTCCTGAAGCGCGCATAGACCACCCCAGGAACCCCGATCATGGAACGCCGCCCGATGCGAGACTGATCGCAGCCAATCACCCGGGATCATGAAATGGGGCGGGCAATCCGAGCCGCACCGGGCCGCCCTATGCTGCATGCATGCCAGGTGCCGCTTCCGATGAGCCTGTCCTGCGGGGCGAGGACGCCCGGGCCCAGGGATCCTTGCGCCAGGAGACCTCGCGTGACGACCCTGGGCCGCAGGATGGCGCCGGGATCCCGGACGGATTCCAGCGGCTGTGGATGCCGCACCGGATGGCCTACATCAAGGGTGAGGGCAAGCCGGCCAACGCCGACGGCGGTGACGGCTGCCCGTTCTGCCGGGCGCCCAAGCTGAGCGACGCCGACGGGCTCATCGTGGCCCGCGGCGCGCTGGTTTACGCGGTGCTCAACCTGTACCCGTACAACGCCGGGCACCTGATGATCGTCCCGTACCGGCACGTCGCCGACTACACCGAACTCGACCCGCAGGAGACCGCGGAACTCGGTGGCCTCACCAAGCTGGCCATGACCACGCTGCGGGCCGCGTCCGGGGCCCACGGCTTCAACATCGGCATGAACATGGGCGCGGTGGCGGGCGCGGGCATCGCCGCCCACCTGCACCAGCATGTCGTGCCGCGCTGGGGCGGGGACAACAACTTCATGCCCGTCATCGGGCAGACGCGGGTGCTGCCCCAGTTGCTGGCCGACACGCGGACGATGCTCGCCGAGGCGTGGCCCGCTCAGTGACGACCGGGACTACCGGGGCGGCGACTGATACTGCGGCGGCCCCTGGTAGCCCGGCCCCTGAGGCGGGTAGCCGACTGCCTGCGGCTGGTAGCCCGCCGGCGCACCGAGGCCCGGCTGCCCGTTCGGGCCGCCGCTCAGCCCGCTGACCAGCCGTTCGACCTCCGGGCGCCAGACGCGATTGGCCCGGACCTTCATCGGCTTGGAGCGCTCCGGGTGAATGAACCGGAAGAACGGGTGCAGCTTGCCCGGCCGGTAGTCGGTCACCCGGGCGTACGCATTCGGCACGATGATCTTGATGCTCTTGGGCCTGGCGGTCCAGTAGGAGAGCCCGCAGAAGATCACCCGGCGGTCGGTGTGCACCACGAAGTAGTGCCGCTGGAACAACCGCACGAACTCGCCAACACGCGGAATCAGCCGCCACCAGTCGCTCGGCCCGGTGTGCACGCGCGTGCCGACTAGAACCTGCTCGCCCGGCTCGAGCTGGGGCGCGATGACGGCCTGGGCCCGGCTGGCCGTCCGCTCCTTGCCCCGCTGGGTAACGCCCGCCCGGCGCGATGGCGCCTGATACTGAGGGCTGGGAACTGTCATCGAATCCTCCCGTAATGCGGTCCGCGTCGTACGCGACAGCGTGAAAGCTCATGACCGCGATGCCCGGGCATATGGCGCTGGCATCACGAGTGCACAAGACTAGCGCTACCGGTAATTCTGCGGAGGTATGTCATGAAAATGCCGCAAGATGGATAGAGCGGACAGCCCTCCAGGGCGCACTGAACTTACGGAAGGGCGGCGCGGTTGCGCCGCGAGTATCCCGGATGGCAGGCCGAGCAGGCGATCAGCCCGGCTTGGAGGCACTCACCAGCTTGTCGGCCAGGTGCGAAGGCAGCGCCTCGTGGCGCAGGTAAGAGCGCGTGAACGAGCCGGTACCTTGCGACATCGACCTCAGGTCGATCGCGTACCTGGTGATCTCCAGCTCCGGTATCTCCGCCTTGACCAGGGTCCGGCCGCCCGGGACCGGCTCGGTGCCGAGCACGCGGCCACGCCGTGACGACAGGTCAGACATCACCGCGCCCACGTAGGCGTCCGCGATCATCACCGATACCTCGTCGACCGGCTCGAGCAGCAGCACCCCCGCCTTCTCCGCCGCATCCCGCAGCCCGGCCCGGCCCGCCTTCTGGAAGGCCATGTCGGAAGAGTCCACCGAGTGGGCCTTGCCGTCGAACAGCGTGACCCGGATGTCGACCATCGGGTAGCCGGCCAGCACGCCCTGCTCCATCTGGGCCCGGACCCCCTTCTCCACCGAGGGGATGAACTGGCGCGGCACCACGCCGCCAACGATCTTGTCGACAAACTCCAGGCCCGAGCCCGACGGCAGCGGCTCGACCTCGAGGTGGCAGATCGCGTACTCGCCATGGCCGCCGGTCTGCTTGACGTTCCGGCCCAGGCCCTGCGCCTTGCCCGCCAGCGTCTCGCGCAGCGGGACGCGCAGATCCGTGGTCTCCACCGCGACGCCGTAGCGCGTGGACAGCCGGTCGAGCAGCAGGCCGACGTGCGCCTCGCCCATGCACCAGAGCACGAGCTGGCGGGTCTCAGAGTTGTTTTCCAGGCGCAGCGTCGGGTCCTCGGCCACCAGCCGGGCCAGCGCCTGCGACATCTTGTCTTCGTCCGCCTTGGACTTGGCCGTGATGGCCACCGGCAGCAGCGGCTCCGGATTGGCCCAGGACTCCATGACCAGCGGGTTCTCTTTGTCCGAGAGCGTGTCGCCGGTCTCCGCGCTGGCCAGCTTGGCCACGGCGCAGATGTCCCCGGCGGCGCACTGCGCGATGGTGCGCTGCTGCTTGCCGAGCGGCGAGGTCAGCGCGCCGATCCGCTCGTCCTGGTCGTGGTCGGCGTGGCCCCGGTCGGCCCGGCCGTGGCCAGACACGTGCACGGTGGCATCCGGCCGCAGCGTGCCGGAGAAGACCCGCACCAGGCTGATCCGGCCCACGTACGGGTCCGAGGTGGTCTTCACGACCTCGGCCAGCAGCGGCCCGCGCGGGTCACAGGACAGGCCGCTGACCGGCTTGCCGTCCGGGGAGGTCACGCCGGGCAGCGGATGCTCGGCCGGGGCCGGGAAGGCCTGCGTCATCACCTCGAGCAGCTCGGGCATGCCGATGCCCTGCGGCGTCGCCGCGGGAATGACGGGATAGAAACTGCCCCGCGCGACAGCCTTCTCCAGGTCCTCGATCAGCACCTTGGCGTCGATCTGCTCGCCGGACAGGTACCGGTCCATAAGGCTCTCGTCTTCGCTCTCCTGGATGATCGCCTCGATCAGCGCGCTGCGCGACTCCTCGATCCGGTCGGCGTCGGCTGGCTCCGGATCCCGTTCCTGCCTGGAGCCGCCCGAATAGTCATAGAAGCGTTCGGAGAGCAGCCCGATCAGGCCGCGGACGCCAGTCTGGCCGCTGCCGACCGGCAAGTACAGCGGAGCCACCGAGTCGCCGAATGCCTCCCGGCACGCGGCCAGCGCATCCCCGAAGTCCCCCCGCTGGTGGTCGATCTTGGTGATCACGACGGCGCGGGGCGTGTCGACGGCGGCGCACTCCTCCCAGAGCATCCGGGTCAGGCCGTCCACGCCATCAGCAGCCGAGACGGTGAACAGGGCGGCATCCGCGGCGCGCAGGCCGGCCCGCAGGTCCCCGGTGAAGTCGGCGTAGCCGGGCGTGTCGAGCAGGTTCACCCGGACCCCGCCGTGCGTCAGAGGCGCCAGGGACAGGTTGACCGAGCGCTGCTGCCTCATCTCGACCTCGTCGAAGTCGCTGACGGTCGTCCCGTCCTCGACCCGCCCCGCGCGCTGGATCGTGCCCGTGCTGACGAGCAAGGCCTCGGTCAGGGTGGTCTTACCCGCGCCCGAGTGGCCGACAAGCACGACGTTCCGTACGTTATCGGGCTGGCCGGCCGCGGGTGCCCTGCCCGCGGCGCCTGATGTGCCCGCCTTTTCCACCATCCGATCGCCTCCTGAATCGCTTTGTTCGGCTGCTGCACGACCAGCCTTTACCTGCTGGTTGCGGATCACAAGCCCTGAGCCGGAATCGCCCGGGGCGTCAGTAAGATCAGACGGCCATGCTCAAAATGCTGCGCCCGCTGCTAGCCCGGCTACTGAATCCGGTCGCTAGCGCTCTTGCCCGCACCCCGATCACGCCCAACGCGCTAACGATTATCGGCACCGTTGGGGTGGCCGCCGGGGCGCTCACGCTGTTCCCCACCGGTCACCTGTTCGCCGGGACTATGGTCTGCTGGTTTTTCGTTACGGCCGACATGCTCGATGGGGCCCTGGCGCGGGTCAAGGGCACGACCGGAGTGTTCGGGGCGTTCCTGGATTCCACCCTCGACCGGGTCGCCGACGCGGCGGTGTTCAGCGGGCTCGCCGCCTGGTTCGTGCTCGGCGGGCACAGCCGGCTGATGGCGGGGGTGGCGTTGTTCTGCCTGGTGGCCGGCGCGCTCGTGTCGTACGCGAAGGCGCGGGCGGAGGGCCTGGGCCTGCGTGCCGACGTCGGCCTGGCCGAGCGAACCGAGCGGCTGCTGATCGCGCTTGTGGCCGCGGGCCTGGCCGGGCTGGGCGTACCGTATGTCCTCTCCATAGGACTTTGGGTGCTGGCGGCGGCGAGCGCGTTCACTTTCGGGCAGCGGGTTCTCGCCGTGCGCAAGGCGGCGGCCGGGGCGGCGAAAGCGGATCCGGGATCGGGAGGTGGGCCGAATGCCCGGGTTGAGTAACCGGCTGATTGCCGCTGGCTATGGCCTCGGCTGGTCGGTCATCTGCCGGGTGCCTGAGTCGTGGGCGGCGTGGGCGTTCCGGACGGTCGCCGACCTCGCCTGGCGCCGCCAGGGGCCGCGGGTCCAGGTCCTGGAGGGGAACCTGCGCCGGGTGCTCGGCCCGGAGGCGACCGGCGCCGAGTTGCGCGCGCTGTCCCGGGAGTCGATGCAGTCCTACGCCCGCTACTGGATGGAGATCTTCCGGCTGCCGGTTATACCGGTGGAGCGGCTGGTCAGCGAGACCGTCGTCCAGCCGGGACATCTCGAGGCCGCGATGGACTGCCTGCGCGCGGGCCGCGGGGTGATCTTCGCCCTGCCGCACATGGGGAACTATGACCAGGCGGCCGCGTGGATCATCCACCACGGCGCCGGCTCGTTCACCACCGTGGCCGAGCGGCTGAAACCAGAATCGGTGTTCGACAAGTTCGTCGCCTTCCGCGAGGGGCTGGGCATGGAGGTGCTGCCCGCCAGCGGGGGAGTGGTGAACACGTTCGGGATACTGTCCGAGCGGCTGCGCGCGGGCAAGCTCGTCTGCCTGGTCGCCGACCGGGATGTCACCGGAAGCGGCACTGAGGTCGACTACTTTGGCGAGAAGGCGCGGATAATGGGGGGATCCGCGGCGCTGGCCGAGCGGACCGGCGCGGCGCTGTTCCCGGCGATCTTGTGGTACGAGGGTGATCGCTGGGGAATCTATGTCGACAAGGAGATCCCGGTGCCCCTGGAGGGGGACAGAAAGCAGAAGGTGGCGCGGATGACGCAGGAGCTCGCGCACGCCTTCGAGGTCGGCATCAGGGCGCACCCGGCGGACTGGCACATGCTGCAGCGGGTCTTCGTCGCCGACCTCGATCCGGAGCGGCTGGCCGCGGCCGACGCCAGGGCGGCTGCGCAGGGGAGCACCGGGTGAAGGTCGGCCTGGTCTGCCCGTATACCTGGGATGTGCCGGGCGGCGTCCAGGAGCACATCATGGGGCTGGCCGAGGCGCTGATCGGCCTCGGTCACCAGGTCTCGGTGATCTCGCCGGCCGACGACGACGCTCCGCTGCCCGACTACGTGGTCCCGGCCGGGCGGGCGGTTCCGGTTCCCTACAACGGGTCCGTGGCCAGGCTCGCGTTCGGCTTCCTGTCCGCGAGCCGGGTGCGCCGGTGGCTCAAGGAGGGCGGCTTTGACGTCCTGCACGTGCACGAGCCGGCCGCGCCGAGCCTGTCGCTGCTGGCCTGCTGGGTGGCGGACGGGCCGATCGTGGCCACCGTGCACACCGCGATCCCGCACTCGCGTGCCATGCATGCCGCCGAGCCGATCCTGCAGTCGGCCCTGGAGAAGATCAGCGGCCGGATCGCGGTGTCGGAGGCGGCGCGCACCACGCTGGTCGAGCACTTCGGCGGCGACGCCGTGCTGATCCCGAACGGCGTGTCGGTCCGCAAGCTCGAGAAGGCCGACCCACTGCCCGGCTGGCCGGGCGCTGGCGGTGCGCTGGGCTTTCTCGGCCGGATGGACGAGCCGCGCAAGGGCTTCGCGATCCTGCTGCGGGCGTTCGAGATACTGGCCGCGGAGCGGCCCGGGCTGCGGCTGCTCGTCGCGGGCCACGGCGACGCCGACGAGGCGCTGGCCAAGACCCCGGCCTGGCTGCGGGACCGGATCGTGATGCTCGGCCAGGTCAGTGACGCCGACAAGGTCCGCGTCTACCACTCGGTTGACGTGTTCTGCGCGCCCAACACCGGCGGCGAGAGCTTCGGCATCGTGCTGGCCGAGGCGATGGCGGCGGGCGCCCCGATCGTCGCCAGCGACCTGGATGCCTTCCGCCGGGTGC
>Ga0335075_10002704_pt1 | contig 28328 bp, 27 predicted proteins | sample Lox_Sample_24_FD_206723 | JGI IMG/M metagenome (GOLD analysis project Ga0335075, IMG submission 206723) | Soil microbial communities from Loxahatchee National Wildlife Refuge, Florida, United States - Lox_Sample_2.4 | ecosystem: Environmental > Terrestrial > Soil > Wetlands | place: USA...
AGCTCTGATCCCGACGACCTGCAGTCGATCGCCTCCGCTGCAGGCCACCGCATTGAGGTCGACCACCCCTGACCTCCTCAGCGCCAGCTGTGCCTAGCACCCGCGGTCACGTTTGTAGCCCGCCCGAAATGCTCGGCGGTTGCTCCGAGCCTTGGTTTTCGATTCCTAAAGCGGTCCATTTAGCGGCCAATTAGGCTCTCACCCCAGAGCGGTATCCGAGATGAGGGGTGGAGACATGACAGGCTCGCTGAAGCGTATTGTCGCGCCGATAACGCGACGGGGGCGCCTCCGCATCGTCGGGGAGGTCGTCGGTGCCGTGGTTCTGCTCTCAGGGGGAGCGGCCGCAGGATCGGTCGCCGCCTCGAGCACGGCACCTACCACGATCCACGGCTGCGTCAGCACCAAGACCGGAGCCCTGAGCGTCGAGCTCAAGGCCAACGTGAGATGCCCGCGGCGGACGAAGTCGCTGTCGTGGAGCACCGGAGCGGCGTTTGGCTCACATACGAACACTGCGGCCGTAAGCACCGCCGCCGGGGCTGAGTGCACTCTAGGCGAGGCTCTCTTGATGCCCGGCAAAACGTTGGGCGACAATACCATTCCAGCGAACGGCCAATCGCTGTCAATCAGTGCCTACCCGGCGCTATTTTCGCTTTATGGGACTAGTTACGGCGGGAACGGCACCACCAACTTCGCCGTTCCGAATCTGAAGCGAGCCGCTCCGGACGGCTTGACGTACGTGATCTGCGTCGCCGGGGTATTTCCCTGATGACCGACGACCGGGCAGTGCGGGCGCAGGTCCATTCCGGCATTCCAGGCCAGCGCCTCTGACCGCCTCGGGCTCTCGGGCCAGCACGGACATTCCGACAGGGGAAGACTCGCCACTTCGTCGGCGCCCAGCGGGGGGCTGCAGGCCGAGCGCCGTGACGTCGCCCCGTGTCTGGGCGAAGGATCTAGCTAAGGGCGGCGGGCGATGAAGTTCACGGCGACAAGCGTCGCTGGCACGATGTCGTCCTGGTTGACGAGCTCGGCTTTCGTCCGCACCAGGCCCCGGTCGGGTTTCGATTGGGATAGGCGGGTCTCTGTGGTCGTCGTGCGCAGTTTCAGACGGTCACCAGGGCGGACGGGAGCGCTCCAGCGCAGCTCGTCCAGGCCTGGTGACGCCAGGCTCGCCACCTTGGTCAGGTAGTGGTCGGCGAAAAGGCGCATGAAGATGCCCCCGACGTGCCAGCCGCTGGCGATCAGTCCGCCGAACTGGCTTCGGGCCGCGGCCTCGGGGTCGGTATGGAAGGCCTGGGGATCGAAACGCCTGGCGAAGTCGACGACCTCGGCCTCTTCGACCTCGTAGTACCCGTACTCGTAGACCGCTCCTTGCCTGTAGTCCTGGAAGTACCGGTCCTCGATGGGAGCGGTGAAGTCGTCGTCGCTCAGCGTGCGGCTGGGCTCCGACTGGTGACGGGGTTGTGTGAATATCGGTTGGTAGGCCATGACGCTAGTCTCCCGGCTAAACAGTTCACGGCGGCCGAAACCGTTTCTGTCATACGCTCGGACGCCTTCGCTTTCATGGCGCTAGCACAGGTCCTGGCAGGGGTAGCCGGGCTGTTCGCTGGCCTAGCCACGGTGCTCGTCCTGCTCGCCAGGTCGGACATTACCCCGCCTGAACGCCAGCCACGGGTTACGAGCAGGCTCTCACCGCCGCCCTCAGGCTGGTGAACGCCTTACCCAACCTCTCCGCTGAAGCTCGTCGTCGTCCAGGAAGACCAGCAACGGCTGGCCGCGAGCCATCAGCATGGTCACGACAAAACGCAGCGGACTGTCGGTGCGATTGTTGCCGTCCTGATAGTGCATTACGTCCCCGCCCGGCTCCCAGAACGCCTCGCCGGCCTTGACGACTCGCGGCGGCTCGCCCTGCACCTCAAAGACCATTTCGCCATCCAGGATGTAGCCGAAACACGGCCCGCCAGGATGGCGGTGCGGCGGCACGCCGGGATCGCCGGGAGGGTATTCGATACGCACGATCATCACCTCGGCCGCTGCCGGTATAAAGGGCGGGGTGACGCTCTGAAGATCGGTCCGAGTGTTCCTCGCCTTTTCATAGGGGTCCATCGTTTCCTCCTATCTCACGCCGGCCTCCAGCCACCGACCTAACGTCGTCGGGACGATACGAGCGTTCTCGCCGCGCAGCAGCGCTGCCAACCATCGACTCATAAAGACTGGCGGCCCGGCACCAGGGCATGGCGGGGCAGGCCGCACGGCCGCGCTCTTTCGGGATATGTCGCAATACTAAGAACAAAGGAAAGGCTCTTCTACATAGTAATAGATATATGACATTCCGGCATCAGACGGCAGGAGCGGAGTACAGCTTAAAAAGTTAGGCTAGCTTCAGGATTATTCGCCACCCGAACTTCCGTTACATCACCACGTGAAACCAGCCGGACTTCTTTTCCCGGCTTAGTAACTGGCGCGTATAATGACAGCATCGCAGGTCAATCAATACGGACAGGAGACGGCAATGTCCGAGTCCTATCCACTCGCCACCGAACCCGAAGGCGTCGTGCCGTCGCTGATTGAGCGATTTAACTCCGGCAAGATCAGCGCGATGATGGGCCTATACGACCCGCAGGCCGTGCTCATCGCCGACGACGGGCGAACCGTCACCGACCGCGCCGAGATCGCCGCCCAACTAGAGCGCGACCTTAAGCTCGGCCTGCCGCTGCAGGCCAACGCCCGCCACGTGTTCGTTACCGGTGATATCGCCGAGATCGTGGTCGACTGGTCAATTGACGGCACAGGTCCCGACAGCCAGCACGTCCACGTCGAAGGCTCGGCAAGCGACATCGCGCGCCGCGGCGCCGACGGACTCTGGCGGACCCTGATCGACAACCGTCGCGGGACGGCGGTGCGACAGCCCGCCTGACACGCGTGCGCCGCGACAACTCCCGGCGACGGACCCACTCGTCAAGCGCGGCGCCGACGATCACCGCCACGTGGTGAAACTGCCCGTATCAAGCGCGCCGCGAAGTGCCGCCCGCGCTTGGGCTGGAGTCTCGTGCCGATCTGCCGCTCGACGATCGCGTGGCCGAGTCGTTACGTACGAACGCGGATGATCGTCTGCCCCTTGCGTCGCTCGGTCGGGTTGAGGGCGGCGACGGCGTCGTCTAGCGTTGCGACGTTGCCGATGTTCGTCCGCAGTCGTCCGTCCCGCACCCGCTGGATGATCTCACCCAGTTGGGCGCGATCGGACTCCACAACGAAGTCGACCGCCAGGCCGTCAGCGGGTCGTGCCTCGGGCGGTCCGACGACGGTTACCAGCGTTCCTCCAGCGCGAATCCGGCCTGCGGACCGCTTCTGGATGTCTCCGCCGATGACGTCGAAAACCAGGTCAACGTCGCCGACGTCTTCGAGCGTGTCGTTGTCGAGGTCGACGAACTCCATCGCGCCGAAGTCAAGCGCTTTCTGACGGTCGGCGGCGCGCCCGGTGCCGATGACATAGGCGCCAGCCTCACGTGCGAGCTGAGTCACCATCGCCCCGACTGCGCCGGCCGCGCCGTGCGCCAGGACGCTCTGTCCCGCCCGGAGGCGGCCGTGCTCGAACAGTCCCTGCCACGCGGTCAGGCCAGAGATTGGCAGGCTCGCGCCTACCGTGAAGTCGACATCGCCCGGCAGCGGCGCGAGGTTGCGTGCCTCGACGGCCGCGGACTCGGCAAGGGTGCCGTCGCGATACCAGTCGGTGAGGCCGACGACTCGCTGTCCCACCAAGAGTCCGGTCGTGCCATAGCCGAGGGCGGTGACCACTCCGGCCAGCTCGTGCCCGGGAGTCGATGGTGTTCGGTCACGGCCGAGGCGATCGGTCCAGGTCGAGGGCCACGCCAGCTCGGTCGGGACGAATGCCGACGCATGAACCTCAACGACGACATCGTTTATCGCCGCCTGCGGCTCGGGTCGCTCCGCCAGCGTCATCCCGGCCGTTCCCGCAGCCTGGTTGGTCACCACGATCGCCTTCATCTGGACACCTCCCTGTATCAGCTCTCGCGTACACGCCACTTCGGGTCTGTAGCTGTTAGGGGCGCCGCACCTCGATGTCCAGCCACGTGGATAAGCAGAAATCTGACGCAAAGGCGTCCTTGGCGTGTGAGCTTTCTAAGCGGGTCAGCACTTCCTCAGCGTTGACGCACGTCTGCCGCAACTGACAAGTGGAGGGTCGCGGCACAACCCTGGGTTACATACCGGTGGCACCCAGGGCATTACGGCCCTTTTAGGCCAGTTCCTGGGGTTACCTGAGTCGATCAGCGGAGCGTACCCAGGGTTCTTCTCGATGAAGCGGTCCAGCACCGGGCAGCAGTCGTCAGCCGACAAGGCGCGGGTCGAGCGCGGACTCCGGCCTGCGTCCGTGTGAGGGGAGTAAGCGGTGAGGGAACGTGAGCAGTGCGGGAGAAGTAGCGGTGCGGATGCCAGGGACCACTACGTGAGGTGAGGTTGCCGCGATGAGTACGGAGATCGTCCCTTTTCGCATAGAGATCCCCGAAGCTGACCTCGATAACTTGGGGGAGCGGCTGCGCCGGACGCGCTGGCCGGATGCGGAGACAGTGTCCGACGGATCGCAGGGCATGCGTCTCAGCTACCTCCGTGACTTGTGCGAGTACTGGCTGGAGCGCTACGACTGGCGGGCGTGTGAGGTCAGTCTCAACCGGTTTCCGCAGTTCCGCACCAGCATCGGCGGCCTGGACATTCATTTCCTGCACGTGCGTTCGCCGGAGGCCGGCGCGCTCCCGCTGGTCATGACGCACGGCTGGCCCGGCTCGATCATCGAGTTCCGCAAGGTGATCGGGCCGCTGACCGACCCGGTCGCGCACGGCGGGAACGCCGCTGACGCGTTCCATCTAGTCTGCCCGTCGCTGCCGGGCTTCGGCTTCAGCGCCAAGCCCGCCAGGGCCGGCTGGGGTATTGAGCGAGTTGCGGATGCCTGGGATGAGCTGATGAGCCGTCTCGGCTATGAGCATTACGGCGCCCAGGGCGGGGACTGGGGCTCTGGCGTTACGCAAGAGCTCGGTGCCAGACATGCCCGCCACCTCGCGGGCATCCACATCAACATGGTCACCGCCCCGCCGGATCCGGAGACCATGAACGACCTCACCGAGCAGGAACAAGACGCTCTGGCTGCTATGACGCATTTCCAGGACTGGGAGACGGGCTACTCGAAAGAGCAATCCACCCGCCCGCAGACTGTGGGCTACGGCCTCGTGGACTCACCTGTCGGCCTGTGCGCCTGGATCGTGGAAATGTTCTTTGCCGGGACCGACTCCGACGGCGACCCGGCGAACGTGCTGACCAGGGACGAAATGCTGGACAACGTGATGCTGTACTGGCTACCCGGGACCGGCGCGTCATCGGCACGGCTGTACTGGGAGAGCTTTGACAAGCTGTCGAGCTTGCCGGAAAGCAAGATGCAGGTACCGGTCGGCTGCTCGGTGTTCCCGAAGGACGTCCTCCGCCCCTCCCGGCGCTGGGCCGAGAAAACCTACCCCGACCTCCGCTACTGGAACGAGCCGGCCAAAGGCGGCCACTTCGCCGCGTTCGAGCAGCCAGCAATCTTCGTCGACGAAGTCCGCGCCGCGTTCCGCGCATTCCGGACCGGATGATCTCGATGGGTGCCGTCTTGGTGGGCCCCAGACCCCACCAGATCGGCTCCCACGATCGGCCGACGGCCGCGAAGGAAGCCCTAGCTGCTCCAACCGAGATGCGAATCCAAAGACCGGCGGTTAGGAGAACGGCTATGTCAGGTACGACGCTGCTCCCAGGGTGGGTGGCGAGTTCGGGTGAGTACAAGTTCTCGTACGTGATGACTGGGATTGGAATAGATGGCCGCCAGGCCCTGGCGGGCGCTCCAACGATCTCTGCCAGGGACAGCCGACCGGCAGCTCAGTGCGGACAACATCGCTCACAAATAGCCGGTGAGCGATCGCACTTTTGTCGGGGATATGCCGGTGATCCGGACAAGGTGAATTGCGGGCTTCGATATGCACGCGTGCTTATGCGCTGATCAGGATGCTACGCGCTGCTAGCGCTGCAGCAGGTTGCCGATTGCGGGGACGACTTCGGTCGTGATGCTAAAGTGGCCCAGGTCATCGAAGATGAGCAGTTCCGCGCCGAGGATGAGTTCAGCGGTGTGGTGGGCGTGGATCACGTTGACGATGCGGTCGCTTCGGCCGTGAAGGACTGTGACCGGACACCGGATCGCTGTGACATCGAAGCTGACCCATCCAGGGCCGTCGGCGAGCCGGTCGTCGGTGAAACCCTCCAGGCCCTGGGCGAACATAGCCCGGAACGCAGCCGCCGCTTCCTTCATCCAGCCGGGGTCGCGGAAGAGCGCGACATCCGAGGGAGCGAGCCCTGCCGCCATCCCGTCTCCGCGCATCTTGCTGCCATTCTCCCCATGCGCCTCGGTGGCGGCAGCCAGGGCCGCGGCCCGATCGGGCGCGTCCCACACGGCGTGAGTGTGGAGCTGGCTCATCGTGGCCCTGCCCTCAGGCCAGCGCGTGTCGGTCATCGAGCAGCAGGCGACCGCACCAAGGACGCGCTCGGGAGACACTGCTGCCAGCGCCAGCGCATAAGCGCCTCCGGTCGATGTTCCCACCGCGACGAACTGGCCGATGCCGAGATGGTCGGCGACGGTCAGTGCGTCGGGTACCCAGCCAGCGATGGTTCGGCCCGGCTGGGGGGTCGACAGCCCATAGCCCGGCCGGTCTACTCCGACGATCCGCAGGCCCGCCCGCATGGCCTGCGGTGCCAGGTGAGCAGGCTCAGCTCGGCTTCCGGGCCCGCCGTGGCACCACAGCACAGCGGTAGCTGCCGGAGGACCGTAGTCGGCGTATCCCACCGTGCGGCCGTCAGCGAGCCGGATCGTGCCGTCCTGCACCCGTGGCCTCCGCCGCATCTCCTCAACGGCCCGGGCGCGTCCGCTCCGTGCACCGAGCCAGCCGACCCGCATCCTGCTCAGGCCCGAGGACCCAGTCCGCCAGCGGCCAAAAGGCCAAACGACTCCGCGAAACACCACATCCGGCAGCCATCAACGCGAAACCCTCACTGCCGCACCGCAAGCGTGGCCAGAGCGGCGAGAAGCAGTCGACCAGTTTTCAGCATTCAGTTTCTCGAGGGCGAGATCGTGTAGCTCGCTATCCCAGAAGGTCGAGGTGGCTATGTGGCCGACCGTGCGACTTGCGCTGTTACGGGGAGCTCGCCCAGCTGTTACGGAGTCCGACTTCGTTTTGCCGCTAGCCTCTGGTCATGTCGGAAACAACCGCCGCCCGCACCTCGCTTCTGGCCCAATGATCTTCAGCCCGTTACGCTCAGGAGGTGCGGTTAAAGGGCCCCAGACTTGTTCTGCTGACGGGCGTCTTTCTGGTCGGGGTCGGCGCTGGTTGCCTGTACCTCTCCGATGCTGTTGCCGTCATTGGATCTTGGTGGCAGGCCACTCTCGATGCCTTCGGTGTCGGGTTCGTTGTCGGCGGGGTAGTTGATGTGACTGCCATCTCGTTGCTAAACCAGGCCCTGGCCGGTTACTCGGTCGAGATACGGCGAAAGCGAAACCTTGAGGCCCAAGACCTGATCAACCAAGCTGCCATGCGGTTGGGGGAGCAGGTCAGCAAAGGTAGCGTCCCGCTGACGGACCGAGATGTGATCGACGTTGCGATGGTCAGTGCCAACTGGCAGTCGCTCAGCCAACGCGTGGGCGACTTCATCGCGGAGTTCGGTAATGCGATCGATCCCTCGTTGCGCGACGGACTGGAGAAAATTCAAGGCCGAGTGAACGACGCTCTTGATGCTGCGAACGAAGTGCTGGAGATGAAGCGGAAGAGCTCTGCCAAAGCAACTAAAGCCTGAGTCCCTGTAAGGCGAGCGCTCTGGCTAACCCGTGTTGAACTTGTTGCCGTTGAGCGGTGCGTGACCATGATCACGGTGCCAGATGTAACCCGTATGGTCAGACTGGCATTCGAGTGCTGTTCGAGAAAGCTTAGCTACCAGTCGGGACGGCGGGATTTGAACCTGCGACCTCTTGACCCCCAGTCACGGCCTGGCCGTTGCCGGGCGTCGCCAAGCGTCGCCTGGTGAGCCGCTGAGCAGCGCGAATGCGGCTGAACGTTGCTCGACTCGGTTGGCTGTCCGTCGCCGTTGGCTTCCCTTTTGGCTCCCCGAAAAGGTTAATGGAATCGGGTGAGAACAGGCACCCCGGCTAAACGCTGAACCGGAATTCGAAAACATTGCTCGCGCCGCCCTGACGGTTGCGGACAACGCGCTGACTTCGGCATGAAGGATGCTCGGGAGTTAGCGCCCGGGCAAGGGAGTCCAGGACGGGCTCAGAGGCATCCGCGAGGTTCCCGCGCTCCAGGCGCGTGTAGTACTCGATGCTCATTCCGGCGAGCTGTCGCGGCAGAAGCGGAAGCGAGATTCGGCGGACTCAGTGTGCTGAGCGCAGTACTTCGATGGGGCACCGTGGGCCGGTGGATCGTGCCAGTCTCCCGTCGCCGGTAAGCAAGGTCAGCTCCAGCGCCTCAGCAAGGGCGACGTAACTGGCGTCGTAGATCGTCACGTTGTCGCGAAGTTCCCAGCAGCGGGCAAGCAGGGGCTGATGGGCAGCCCTGCGCAGCGGAAGTGCGGCCAGGTCAGCCAGAGCCAGCGCGGCCCGGCGGGCGTCCATGGCACCATCGCGGATCTGCCGTCGCCACACCGAGGCGACCTCGAGGTCGAGAAGGCCAGGCGCCGTCAGCTGCTCCCCGCGCAGCCGGGCCCGTGCGTGATCGCCGTCCTGGCCGTCGTCCGCGAGGGCCACGGCAAGGACGCTGGCGTCAACGACGATCACGGTCGGCGTGTAGCGTCGCTACCGCCTTCTTTAGCGGCACACGGCCGCCGGAGCGGCCGCCAGCGCGATCAAGGACTTCCTCGAGGGTCGGCTGGCTGGCTTCCTCGATCAGGCGGGCGCGCAAATATTCCTGGAGGGACTGGTGGGCGGCGGCCGCCCGCTGGCGCAAAACCGCGTGGGTGTGGTCCGGGACGTCCTTGATCTGCACGCTAGGCATCGCTCCATTATGGCGCTAGAAGCGCCAGTTCACAAGCGCACCGTCGTCGGCAGATGAGGGCGACTCCAGGGCAGAGGTGCGCCTTGCGCACGGGCGAGGCAGCGCATGGCGCGCGTGAGGCCGCCGCCAGCGCTCAGGTTGACGTCTGGGCCGCGCTGGCCTGGCGGGACTTCATGGTGTCGAACTATTCCGACGCCGGCCAGCAACACTGGCTGGAGAGCCGTGGCATTGACCTGCTGCGGGGCGCGGGCAAGCTGGTTGGCACTGGCGTGGTGGAAGTCGACGGCGTCCGCCATACCGCGGAGCACCTTGTCGTTGCGACGGGTACAGAACCGATCGTGCCGCGGGTACCCGGATTGCGTGACCTCGAGGGCGTCTGGGGCACCCGCGAGGCGACCAGCAAGAAGTCTGTACCGCGACGCCTGCTCGCACTAGGCGGCGGGGCGGCCGGCGTTGAGCTTGCGCAGGTCGTGCGGCGCCTGGGCGGCGAGGCCCTGCGCCGGGACGGGATCGAGCTGATACTCGGGAAGCGCGCCACCGCGGCGCGGCGCGAAGGTGACGAGTATGTCCTGAGCTATGGGGCGACCGGCTGCTCGTCGCAACCGGCCGCCGCCCGCGCGTCGCCGGGATCGGCCTGGATACCGTCTGCGTGCGGGTGAGCGGCTGTGGGCCATCGGCGACGTCAACGGCATCTGGCCGCTCACCCATGTCGGCGAGTATGAGGGCGACGTCGTCGCGGCGAACATCGCCGGCGACGCGCGCCCGGCGAACTACGAAGCCGTTCTCCGTGCCACCTGCACCGATCCGCAGGCAGCGGCGGTGGGCGCGGTCGAGGCGGAGTACACGGCCACCGCGCCGCTGTCAGAAGAGCCGAAGACCGCCACATATACGCACGCATACTCCAAATCCACCGGCTTGCTGACGCTGCTCAGCGACGGCCAGCGACTCGCCGGCGCGTTACGCCCTTGGGCCTGAAGCGGGCGAGTGACTGCAGCAGGCGACGGTTGCCATCCGCGCACGTTCCGATCGAGGTGCTGAGCGACACGATCCAGCCCATCCCTAGCTTCTCCGGGATCGACAGCGCGGCACTGCCGGCGCTCCGCATGCAGATCGCGCACATGCCGCCGCCAGCCGAGCCGATGGCCGCTCAGACTGCGAGCCTGTCCCGATGAACATCCAGCGGGGGAGGGGGAACCACGAGCCCGGGTACGCTAACGGCCGCCGTGCATAACACCAGGTCACAGCTTCAGCGCGCCGCAGCTCAACTCAGTTCACCGCAGCTGAGCGGCGATTACGCGGTCCGGCCGCCGTCGATGCGCAGGATCTCCCCCGTGACATACGGCGCTGACTCCAGATAGAGAATGCCGTCGACGATGTCACTGACCTGGCCCACGCGCCCGAGCGGGGGCAATTTCCCCGCGAGCGCCTCGGGCGTGTATGACTCCGGCGGCTGCAGCGGGGTCCGGGTGATGCCTGGCGCGACGGCGTTGACGCGGATGCCGCGGGAAGCGTACTCGACGGCCAGCGATTTAGTGACCGCGGCCAGGCCGCCCTTGGTCAGCGCGGTCAGCGCGGTTGGCTCGGCGGAGTCTGCGCGAGCCGCGATGCTGGCGCTGATGTTGACGACATGGCCGCCGTGCTGTTTCAGCATCTGGCCGATGGCGCGCTGGGTCAGCCAGAAGAATCCGGCGAGGTTGACGCCGGTGACCAGCGCGTAATCCTCGGCCGTGTAGTCGGTGAACGGCCTGGAGACGAAGACGCCTGCGTTGTTGACCAGGGTGTCGACGCGGCCGAAGCGATCAAGCGCCTGGCTCATGATCCGGTCGGCGGTGGCCCGCTCGGAGACGTCGCCCGCGACCGTGAGGATGTCCGGGTCCGTTGACGGCTTGATGCTAAGAGAGTTCGCCACCACCGCCCAGCCTCGCTGCCGGTACGCGTCGACGAGACCGGCGCCGATTCCCTGCGAGCCGCCCGTGATGACTGCCACCTTCTGCTGCGTTTCGGTCACGGCTTTCTCCGTTCTCGGGTGCTCACGGTCTCGGGATCGCTCGGGTGCGGCGTGAGCGGTGTGAGTTCCGTAGTCATCCACGGGTCGAGCGGGAGCGCTTTTACGATGGCTGCCATCTCCGCGCTGTCCCTGGCCTGGTACAAGCCGAGAGCGCGTCCCTGACCTGGAAGTGCCCACAGCCGCTCCAGGTGCCCCTGGTCAGCCAGTTCGCGCGCGCGTGCGGCCTCGGCCGCCTCGGCGTCTTCCACGGCCTGGCGCGGCGTGCCATCCGGGATCGTGACCACGAAGGTGGCCAGGAATTCGGCGCCTGACTGGCCTAGCCGGGCGCTCGGGCCCGGGTCGTTGGGGTGCGGCGCGAGCGGCGTCACCTGGTCGGTTCGCCAGATCTTCAGCGGCATCGAAGCTAGGGTCTGCTGGAGCTGGCCGGCGTCGTTGGCGGCGAACAGGCCGAGACTGCGCCATTCGCCCGGCTGCAGCGGCGGGTGCCACAGCCGCAGCAGCTGACCCTCCGTGGCCAGGTCACGCGAATGTGCGGCCTCGCGGGCGCGGATGTCCTCGACCGCCTGCTCCGGCGTCCCGTCCGGAACCTGAGTTGTCATCGTGACGAGGTACTCCATGGCGATCCTCCGTCGCTGAGCGGGCCGCGGCCGGATTGCGTCCGGCCCGGCTTTTTTTCGAGCTAGGCTACGCGCGCCTTCCAGAGGACGGGTGTCACCTTCGCCCAGCGAGGTGAGGCACCGCCCGGCTGGAACAGCCTGACCCGGGTCGCGTGGCTGCTCGATCCCCAGCTTGTCGCACACCGGCGTGCGCACTGCCTTCGCGCCTGCCGCTGGCGCGGTGCTGTCTGCGCTCTCGTCGGTTACCGTGCCGTCTGCATCACGGGTCCTGAAGCGCCGCGGCCTTGCTGGTCCCGAGCCGGTAGGACCGGGTGCCGGTCTCGAGGATGTGGGCGTTGAAGGTGACGCGGTCGACGCTGGCAGGAACGAGGCGGGGACTGCGGAACACCGGCGCCCGGCCGTGGTGCGCTAGAGCAGCAGACGCCCGCCGTCGATGGAGATGACCTGGCCTGTCACCCACGACGCCCGGTCCGAGGCGAAGAAACGGACTCCGTAGGCGATGTCCTCGGGTCGGCCCAGGCGCCGCATCGGGATGGCCTGCACTAGGGCGCGCTGTCCTTCTTCGCCGTAGCCTTCCCACTGTCGCTTTGTGGTCGGATTCGAGAGCGTGAAACCGGGCGCGACGCAGTTGACGGTGATTCCGTACGGGCCAAGTTCATGAGCCATCTGCCGGGTGAATCCGATCTGCCCGGCCTTGGCGCTGGCGTAGGCCTGGATGCCGGTGAGGCTGGCACTTCGCCCGGCGCCGGAGGAGATATTCACGATCCGCCCGTACCCCTTGCGCTTCATGCCAGGTGCGACGGCGCGTGTGCAGATAAACGCGCTGGTCAGGTTGGCGTCGACGATGGTGTGCCAGTCGTCGTCGGTCACCTCCTCCAGCGGGCGGCCGGCCTGACCGCACACCCCGCCGGCATTGTTGACGAGAACGTCGACCTGGCCTATCCGCTCTATCAGCGCGGCGACTGCCAGCGAGTTCGTGACGTCGACGCTGTCGAGGTCGACGCCGTGCACGGTGAACCCGTCCTCCCGGAGGCCCTCGACAATGGCCGCGCCAATGCCATGCGCCGATCCGGTCACCAGCGCTACCTTGCTCTGCTCACCCATTTTCTTTCCCTTCCGTCACCGGCCGGGGCCCGCTGGCCCGGCCAGGTGCTCTGGTCTCGTCGCCCCAAGTTGGCCAATAGGGGCGGGCATGCGCCGTTATACACCTTTATGTGTTGCCTTTGGATCGGCCGGTGCTCACCTATTTATGTCTGGTTGCATGCTTGACAGGCAACTTGACATGACCTACCGTTCCCCTATGTTTGGACAAAAAGATCTATTGGCGACTTCGTAATGGACGGCGCGTCTGCCGACCGCCAGTGGATCCGCAGCCTCACTGCCGAGATCGGGGCGCGCACGGCAGCTGTCGGCCCGGATCTAGTCGCGCTGAGCCACGCGATCCACGGCCGGCCGGAGCTCAGGTTCGAGGAGCACCACGCGGCCGCGGCCTTGCAGGAATTCCTCGGTGCCAGAGGATTCCCGGTCACGGCGGGCGCGGCTGGAATGGACACGGCCTTTCTCGCCACCCGCCAGTTCGGCGTTGGCGGCCCGACCGTCGCCGTGTTCTGCGAATATGACGCGTTGCCGGGGATCGGCCACGCGTGCGGGCACAACATCATCGCCGCTGCCGGCGTCGGCGCGGCCGTCAGCGCCGCTCAGGTGCTTGAGTCGCGCGGCGCCGCTTCTGGCCGGCTCGTCGTGGTCGGCAGCCCAGGCGAGGAAGGCGGCGGAGGGAAGGCCCGGCTGATGGCCGCGGGTGTCCTGGCCGGAGTGGCCGCGGCAGTGATGATTCACCCGGCGGGATTCGACATAGTCGAGCGCCCGCTCCTGGGCCGGCTCTCGCTTGAGGTCACGTTCACCGGCCGGGCGGCACACGCATCCGGGGCTCCGTACGACGGCCTGAATGCCCTGGACGCGGCAACGCTGATGCTCGTGAGTATCGGCCTGCTCCGCCAGCAATTGCGGCCTTCCGCCCGGGTGCACGCCATCGTCGCGGAGGGTGGTGAAGCCGTCAACGTGATCCCGGAGCGGTCCCGGCTGAAGGTGTTCGTCCGGTCGCCCGACAGCGACTACTTGCGCGGCCGCCTGCAGACCGCGGTCGAGGACTGTGCCCGCGGGGCGGCGATCGCCACCGGGACGACGACTGAGATAGCCGAGGTCGCGCCGGCGTATGAGCCGCTGAACAGCAATGCGCCGCTGGCCGATCTGGCCAGGGAAGTCTTCATCGCGGTCGGCCGGGAACCGGGCGCCGACCCGGTACCGGGCGGCTCCAGCGATATGGGCAACGTGAGCCAGATCCTGCCGGCCATTCATCCGTACATCTGCATCGCGCCTGGACTGTCTATGCACACCCGGGATTTCGCGGCCGCAGCGGACTCACCCGCCGCGGACCGTGCCGTGACCGACGGAGCGACCATCCTCGGGACGATGCTGGCCGCGCTGCTGGCGCGGCCGCAGCTGGTTGAGGAAGCCAAAGAGGCCTTCGACGGATCGCAGCCATCCCTCCCGCCCCGGCGGCTGGCGTGACTGCTGAGGATCTTGACAAAATACCGGGGAGAGCGGGATCCGCAGGTCCTGGTCAGTCCCTCGGCAGTCGGCCGCAGACTCCCGACGCGGAGCAGTTCGCTCTGGTCACCAAGGCCGTCCCGGCATTCGCCCAGGTCGCTAGCCAGGTCATCCGGGCGATCGAGGCCGGCCAGTTCCCGGTTGGCTCCCGGCTGCCGCCCGAGCAGCAGCTGTCGCAAGAGTTCGGGGTCAGTCGGCCAACTGTTCGCGAGGCGCTCAGCTGCCTCCAGTTCGCCGGCTACATCGAGCCGCGCCGGGGATCGGGCACGGTGGTGATCTCGACGGTCGCGCGTGGTGCCACGCCGCTGCAGCCAGCCGACGAGTGCGACCCGGTCGACCTCTTCGAAGCGCGTCTGGAGATCGAGCCGCTCGTCGTGGGGCTGGCCGCCTCGGATCCGGACGCGGCAGCGCTGCCCAACCTGCGGCGCGTGCTCGAGGGCATGGAACTGACGCTCGCGGGGTCGGATGTGCGTGGCCGGACTGACCTGAACGTGCATACCGCACTGGTGCGCGTGTGCCGGAACAAAGTCCTCGCGGACAGCGCGGAGCGCCTGCTGCGCATGGGCGAGGACGCCCGGATGCGCTCGGTCAGGGAGCGGGCCTGGGACAGCGGCGTGCTGCCGCGGGAATGGCTGAATCACCATCAGCTGATGGCCAGCGCGGTGATGCAGCACAAGCCCGACGAGGCTGCGGGGGCAGCCAGGACGCACCTGCTGTCGGTGCTGACGGATCTGGCTGCATCGGCGCAGCTGGAGCGCGCCGACTCCGAGCGTGCCGCCATCCTGATCGCGAAGTACAGCCGGACCGGCGCGGGGGAGCGGGCCGCAGCGGCTTCCGCGCCGCCTAACGACGACCGGGCGACGGACCCGGCAACCACCGACACACGAGCAGCGGAGGACGAGTAGATGACCACGCCCAGTGGGCCAGCCGACGGTCGGCACAGCTACCTGGACAGGCTTGAGTGCGGGCGCTGCTCGACCGTGTACGACGCTGCCACCTGGCAGGGCCTGTGCGCCTGCGGATCCCCCCTGCTCGCGCGCTACGACCTCGACATCGCCGCCAAGCAGGTCGGCACGGACGAGATCGCCGGACGGCCGCCGAGCCTATGGCGCTACCACGAGATCCTTCCGGTCCTCGCGGCGGATTCCGTCGTGACATTGGGCGAGGGCATGACGCCGCTGATCCCGCTGCCCCGGTTCGGCGCCGAACTCGGCATCAGGAATCTGCAGATGAAGGACGAAGGGCTGCTACCGACAGGCACCTTCAAGGCCAGGGGTGCAGCGGTCGGCATCTCGAAAGCCAAGGAGCTGGGCGCTCGGCGGATCGCGATGCCCACGAACGGCAACGCCGGGGCAGCCTGGGCGACGTATGCGGCCAGGGCCGGCCTGGAGTCACTCATCGTGATGCCGGTAGACGCCCCCTCGATAACCCGCGCGGAGTGTGCCGCGTCTGGTGCGCGGCTGTATCTGGTGGATGGTCTCATCGGTGATGCCGGGGCCATCGTCGCCGAGGCAGTGTCACGGCTCGGGTACCGAGACGTGTCAACGCTGAAGGAGCCCTACCGGCTCGAGGGCAAGAAGACCATGGGCCTGGAGTTGTTCGAGCAGCTCGGGTGGCGGGTGCCGGACGTGATCTTCTACCCCACCGGAGGCGGCGTCGGCCTGATCGGAATCTATAAGGCACTCCAGGAGTGCCAGGCCCTGGGGTGGATCGGCCCGAAGCTGCCGCGGCTTGTCGCGGTGCAGGCGACGGGCTGCGCTCCGATCGTCCGGGCCTTCGAGGCGCACTCCGAGACGTCGGAGCCATGGCCGGACGCGCGGACGATCGCCTTCGGGATCACGGTACCGAAGGCGCTGGGCGACTTCCTCATCCTGCGGGCGGTCGGCGAGACGGCCGGCTGCGCGGTGGCGGTGACCGACGAGAGCATTCTCGACGCCCAGCAGCGGCTGGCCCGCACGGAAGGGGCATTCATATGCCCGGAGGGGGCAGCGTGCTTTGCCGCCGCCGAGAGCCTCCGGCGTTCGGGCTGGCTCTCTCCGGATGACGAAGTGGTCATCTTCAACACGGGAACGGGGCTCAAGTACCCGGCAACAGTCGATGTGCAGGTTCCGGTGCTCGGCAAGGGCGCTGCGGTCCCGGCTGCATAGGCAAGCGGAACTACCGGAAGGGGCACCAGGTCATGCGATCAGCCAGTGGTCCGGTAGAAGGGTCGTTTTCCAAGCTCAGGCACGCCTCGGCCGGCACTGTCCGGAAGCCAGGACGCGCCCAGCGTGGCCTTCGGTCGAAAGGAATATGAGATGGAGAAGTATCGGCTTGGACTAAGGAAAACCTTCTGTGTGGGAGTCGGCCTGGTCATCGCGGGGCTGTCGCTGGCTGCCTGCGCCGGCGCCTCCGGATCGGGTTCTGCGAGTTCGACCAGCGCGGCCCAGACGACCGGCAAGCCCATTCACGGCGGCACCATCATCTGGGCCGAGCCGCCGGCCACGACCCCGGACTGGATCCTTCCATTCGCTACTGGGCCGTACTTCGGCAACGACAACTTCCTCGACTTCTGGCCGCTGATGTTCCGGCCGTTGTACTTCTTCGGCGGCGAGACCAACCAGCCGACGGTCGATGAGGCGCTGTCGACCGCAGACCTGCCAGTGTTCTCCGACGGCGGGACGCTGGTCACGATCAAGCTGAAAGGCTGGAAGTGGTCCGACGGGCAGACCGTGGACGCCCAGGACGTGATCTTCTTCATGAACATGCTGGAAGCCGAGAAGGCTAACTTCGCCGGCTACGTACCCGGTGAGTTCCCCGATAACGTGGTGAGCTACTCGGCGCCGAGCCCGACGTCGCTGACTGTCACCATGAAGCTGAAGCAGGGGTTCAGCTCCACCTGGTTCCTGTACAACGAGTTGTCGCAGGTCACGCCGTTCCCGCTGAAGTGGGACACCACGTCGCTGACCGGGGCTCCGGGCTCGGGCGGCTGCTCGGCGATGACCGGCCCGCAGGCGACCGCGGCGGCATGCGCGAAGGTCTGGAAGTTCCTGACTGACAACAACGGCACGGCGTCCAGCCCGCAGATGGCTGGCGACCTGGCAACGTACGCGACGAACCCGATGTGGCAGGACGTAGATGGCCCGTGGCGGCTGTCGGCCTTCGACGCCTCGAGCGGCGAGGCAACGTTCGTGCCGAACACCTCGTACTCGGGACCGCAGAAGCCCTACGTATCGAAGTTCGTGGAGATGCCGTACACCAGTGACACGGCGGAATTCAACGCGCTCGCGGCCGGCGGCGCGAGCGCACCGCAGGTGGGCTATGTGCCGGCGCAGGACATCACGACTCCGACTTCGTCGTACAAGAAGATCGGCCCCAACAACTCGCTCCTGTCCTCGAATTACAACCTGGACCCGCTCTACGCATGGGGCATCAGCTTTGACCGGGCAAACTACAACTCCACCGGAGACGGCGGCCTGGCGAGCAAGTTCATCCACCAGCTCTACATCCGCCAGGCCCTGCAGATGGGAGTTGACCAGCCCCAGATCATCTCCAAGGTCGACAAGGGCTACGCGATTCCCACCTACGGCCCGGTGCCGGTCTACCCCTCCAACTCGTTCGTGTCCTCGGGCGAACTGACCAACCAGTACCCGTACGACGTGGCCAAGGGCGCGGCGCTGCTGAAGAGCCATGGCTGGAAGGTGGTTCCCGGAGGCACCGATACGTGCGCGAAGGCCGGCACGGCGTCGGACGAGTGCGGGGCCGGCATCCCGCCCGGAACCAAGCTGCAGCTCAACATCTTGTCCGTCAGCGGCGATCAGGCGGTCACGACAACGGTGCAGAGCAACGTCTCCAGCTGGAGCCAGATGGGCATCAACGTCACGACGAAATCGGAGGCGTTCGATACCGTGCTCAGCCAGATGGTTCCGTGCAAGTCGGGGCCAGTCTGCAGCTGGGAGCTAGCCGACTGGGGCGGCGGGTGGAGCTACTCGCCCGACTACGAGGCCACTGGCGACCTTATCTTCTCGACGGGCGCCGGCTTCAACAAGATGAGCTACAGCGACCCCACCGCTGACGCCCTCATCCAGAAGACGGAAACGTCCAGCAACCCGGCCGACTTTGACCAGTACGAGAACTACCTAGCCAAGCAGCTGCCGGTGATCTGGGAACCGCTGGCTGCCAACGAGATGGTCGAGATCGCCAAGAACGTCGGCGGTGTCGAGCCCCTCAATCCGGTCCTGTCGCTGACGCCCGAGTACTGGTACCTGACCAAGAGCGGCTGACAGCTCCGGAGTGACCGACGGCGGCGGAGCGCCAGCGCAGCCGCCCCGCCCGCCGTCTGGCTGCTCACCTGCGTGACTGCCACGGGAATCACAAGGAACCACGGCCATGGTCAAGTACCTGCTCAGCAGAATCGCCCAGGCGATTGCCGTACTGTTCGGCGTTTCCCTGGTGGTCTTCCTGCTCTTCCACCTGCAGTCGCCGCAGGCACTCGCGCAGTCGGTGATCGGCGACCGGGCGACACCGGCCCAGATCCAATCGTTCTTCCAACAGGAAGGCTTCGGCAGGCCTCTGTGGGATCAGTACTACCTCGAGGTCGATCACCTCGTGCACCTCGACTTCGGGCATTCGTGGACCTTCAACGAGCCCGTGTCGACGCTGATCGCCCAGAAGCTTCCGAAAACGCTCGTACTGGTCGGCTGCGCGACCGTGCTGGCGCTGGTGGTGGCCATACCGCTGGGCATCTTCCAGACGGTGCGCCGCAACAGGCCGGCCGATTACGCACTCACGACGCTGTCCTTTGTCTTCTACGCCATGCCGAGCTTCGTCCTCGGCAACCTGCTGATCCTTTACCTGGCCGTAGCGCACCACCTGTTCCCGCCGCTGGTGCCCGCTGCGCCGAGCATCGGGCAGCTGCTGTCGGACCCCCGGGCCCTCGTGCTGCCGGTGGTGACGTTGTCCGCGATCACGATGGCATCCTTCAGCCGCTACATGCGGTCGTCCATGATGGACGCGATGGCAGCGGACTTTGTCCGCACGGCCAGGGCCAAGGGGATCAGGAAACGGCGGATCCTGTTCGTTCACGCGTTCCGCAACGCCATCCTGCCGATCATCACGCTGATCGGGCTGGCGATGCCCAGCATCGTCGGCGGCGCCGTCATCACCGAGACCGTCTTCAATTTTCCCGGCATGGGGCTGCTGACTTTTGAGGCGATACAGCGCAACGACCTGTCCGTGATCGTCGCCGTGACCGTGGTGTTTGCGGTAGCGGCGGTGGCCGGCTCCCTCATCGCCGACCTGCTGTACTCGGTCGCCGACCCCCGGATCCGCTATGTCAGCGACTAGAGCTCACCGCGGGGCCGGGCTATTGCCTCCGCGCGCAGGGACATCCGCGGAAAGAAAGGTGAGCCGTGAACGCCGCCGATGATGGTGCCGGCGCTGCCGGCCGCGCGCTCCGGCCCGACGAGATCCGGCAGATGTGGCAGACCAGGCCCGAAAACGACGTGGAGCTCAGCGGCACCGGCGCCACCAGGCTAGCCGCCCGCAGCTTCACCGAGCATCGCCTGGCGCTCGCTGGCCTAGTGATCATCGTGCTCATGCTGCTGTTCTGCTTCGTCGGCCCGCTGATTTATCACACCAACCAGCTGATCACCAATCTCAACAACCCGATCACCCAGCCTCCTGGCCACGGCCACCTGCTCGGCACCGACCCCAACGGGTTCGACGAGCTCGGCCGGCTGATGTTCGGCGGCCAGTCGTCACTGGAGGTCGGGATCACCGCGGCGATCGTGGCTACCGCGATCGGCGTGATCGTGGGCTCGGTGGCGGGGTTCTTCGGCGGGGTCGTGGACGCGGTGCTGATGCGCGTGGTCGACACCCTGCTGGCCATACCGCTGCTGCTGCTCCTCATCGTGCTCTCGGTCCAGTTCAACCCTGGCAAGTACGCGATGATCCTCGTGATCGGCTGCGTCGCCTGGCTCGTGCCTGCCCGCCTCGTACGCGGCGAGACGCTGACGCTGCGCACGCGCGAGTACGTCCAGGCGGTGCGGGTGATGGGCGGAGGAAGCCGGAAGATCATCCTCCGGCACATCATCCCCAACGCGATCGGCACCATCGCCGTGAACGCCACCTTCCAGGTCGCGGACGCGATCCTGCTGCTCGCCGCCCTCGGTTACCTGGGCGTGGGAATCCAGCCCCCGCAAACGGACTGGGGCTCGATGCTCTCGGTCGGCGCGTCCTATGTCGAGGCCGGCGCCTGGTGGCTGATCTGGCCGCCGGCCGTGTGCATCGTCATCGTCGTGGTCGCATTCAACTTCGTCGGGGACGGCCTTCGGGATGCGCTCGAAGTCCGCCTGCAGCGCCGGTAGGCCGGCTGTGGCACGCCAGCACCAGTTCAGGAAGGGGTTCTGAGTCATGTCGGTTCCGACGCGGTACACCGGCTACACCTCGTACTCGTATCTCCGCCCGGACGTTGACTACCAGGCATTCGAGCTCGCTGCCGAGATCGGCCGCGAGCAGCCGCACGAGGTCCCTCTGCCGGCTGGCGAGCGCGGCCGGGCAGACCGGCTGGTGGACGAGTCCGTCATCGTCAGCCTGCACGATCACCCGGTGATTTACCCGCTGCGCCCGGAGGAGTTTCACGGCTACAACCGGGCCGCACGCCAGCACACCGGATACGCGGGCCTGGCGCGATCAGGCATGACGGCAGTCTTCGACAACCTCATGAACGGCGAAGGCCTCATCACCAGCAGCGCAGGCTGGAAGTTTGACGAAGTCGTGTACGACCTCGGCATGCGGCTGTGCGACCTGGCCCACCAGGATTACGCGATCGTCGGCCGCAGCGTGAGCGACATCCTGTCCGCGCACCGGGACGGGCAGCTGGCCGTGATCTTCGGGATGGAATCAGCCACGCCGCTGGAGAACGAGATCGACCGGCTGGACATCCTGTACGGCCTGGGGATCCGGCAGGTCGGCATCGCCTACTCCGAAGCCAACGCGCTCGGCTCCGGCCTCAAGGAGCAGCGCGACGGGGGGCTCACCAAGTTCGGCCGGCGCTGTGTCGAGCGGATGAACCGGCTGGGAATGGCGATCGATCTGTCCCATGCCGGAGACCAGACCTCACTGGACACCATTGCCGCCAGCGACAAGCCGGTTCTCATCACCCATGCCGGGGCCCGCGGCGTCTGGAACACGCCCCGGATGAAGTCCGACGAGGTCGCGCTCGCGTGCGCCCGCCGGGGCGGCCTGATCGGCATCGAGGCAGCCCCGCACTCGACGCTTTCGCCGCACCGGACCGTCCATGACCTGGAGGCGGTCATGGATCACTTCCGCTACCTGGCGGATCTCGTCGGCATCGACCACGTGGCGTTCGGGCCCGACACCTTGTTCGGCGACCACAACGCGCTGCAGCGCGTCTTCACGCCCCGCTGGGAGCGCGGCCGCCCGCGGTCCATGCCGCAGCCGCAGGACGAGCCACCCTACGTGACGGGCCTGGAGAACCCGGCGGAGAACTTCCGGAACATTACGGCGTGGCTGGTGCGACATGGCTATTCCGACGAGGACATCCAGAAGGTGATCGGGGGCAACGTCGTGCGGGTGCTGACACAGATCTGGTGAGACCGTGCCGGGCCGCCTGCCCAGCGCAGGCAACGAAGGAGGAGACCGAATGTTCGTCGAGATCAATGACAACCAGCTGAACGTGGAAGTGCTCGGCCCGGACGGTGCCCCGGTCATCATCGTGCACCACGGCGGAGGCGGCATCGGGTCCCTGGCCGAGCCGAAGGCGAGTTTCGGCTGGCTGGCAGACGAGTTCCGGATCGTCGTCTATGACGCCCGCGGCTGCGGCATCAGCGAGGGCAAGCCGCCCTACAGTCATGCCCAGTGGGCCGCTGACCTGGACGGCGTCCGCGAATGGATCGGCGTCGATCAGATCATCGTGGCCGGGGGCTCCTATGGCGGATTCATCGCGATGGAGTACGCGATCGCGTATCCGGAGCACACCCGCGCCATGATCCTGCGCGACACGTCACCAGACAGCACGAACCTGAAGCTGGTGTTCGAGAACGCGCGGAAGCAAACTCGGGTCGACCTGAACTGGGATAACTTCGAGCGTTACTGGACCGGGCACATCCGGGATGACGCGGACCTGAAGGCATGCTGGGCAGAGATCGCCCCGCTGTACTCATATGAGGATGACCGGGAGCGCGCGGCGGCGAGAGTGGAGAACGGAAGCTACCGACATGAGACTCACAACTGGTGCTTCCAGCACAACCGGCCGAACTATGACGTGAAGCCGGCCCTGCCTGGCGTGCAATGCCCCACACTGATCACGGTCGGCCGGGACGACTGGGTGACGCCCGTCGTCATGTCCGAGACAATCGCATCACTCATCCCGGACTCGCAACTGGTGATCTTCGAGAAGTCCGGGCACTCACCGCCCAGCGACGAGCCGGAGCTGTTCCAGCGCACCGTCCGCGAGTTCCTCGCGAACCTCGCCCCCGAGCCGCTCGCCGACGGCGTGGCATAGGCACCCGCCGTGACCAGCTTGCTTGAGGTACAGGACCTTCATACCGATATACGGCTGCGGGCTGAGACCGTGCGCGCGGTGGACGGAGTGACGTTCTCGATCGGCTTGGGCGAGACGCTGGGGCTGGTCGGCGAGTCGGGCTGCGGCAAGACCATCACCGGCATGTCGATCATGCGGCTGCTGCCGCCAGGCGGTCACATCACCAGCGGGTCGGTTCACCTCCAGGGCCGGGACCTGGCCGATCTCGACGAGGAAGCCATGCGCAAGGTACGAGGCAACGACGTCGCCATGGTGTTCCAGGATCCGATGACGTCACTCAACCCCGTCATGACCATCGGTCAACAGATCGCCGAGACGGTCCGGGCGCATAAGCGGGCCACGAAGCAGGCTGCGATGGAACGGGCGAAGGAAGTCCTCGGCCTGGTCGGCATGCCCCGGCCAGCCGAGCGCCTGCACGACTACCCCCATCAGCTATCCGGCGGCCTGCGCCAGCGGACTGTCGTCGCCATGGCCCTGGCCTGCGAGCCCAAGCTGATCATCGCGGACGAGCCCACAACCGCGCTCGACGTGACCATCCAGGCGCAGATCCTCGAACTGCTCGGCAGCCTGACGACGCGCCTGTCCATGGGAATGCTCCTGGTCAGCCACAACATGGGAGTCATCGCCGGCCAGGCCGACCGGGTCATGGTCATGTACGCGGGCCAGATCGTGGAATCCGGCCCCACCGGCGAGGTATTCAGCCGGCCGCGGCATCCGTACACCGAGGCGCTGCTGCGGTCGGTCCCGAGGATGGATCACGACAAGGAGCAGAGCCTGCATGCCATCCCCGGCATGCCGCCGGACCTGGCTCATCCGCCGGCCGGATGCCGGTTCGCGCAACGATGTCCGTACGCTGCGGCGCGGTGCAGGGAGGAAGAGCCCGTGCTCGGCGGCGACGAGCATCTCTACGCGTGCTTCTATCCCCGCCATACCGCAGTCGCTGAGCAGCCGGTCGTGCAGGTAAGCACGGCGCGGGTGCCCGCGGCCCGGACCGCGGCGAAACCCGGCCCGCTACTCGAACTGCGCGGGGTAACCAAGGAGTTCCCGGTGAGCGCCGGTTTCGTCCGGCGCAAGGAGGGCACGGTCAAAGCCGTCTCCGACGTGTCGCTCACGGTCGCGGCGGGCGAGACGTTCGGGCTGGTGGGGGAGTCAGGCTGCGGGAAGACCACGATCGGGCGGATCGCGGTCGCGCTGGAGAAACCGGGAGCCGGCGAGGTCGTCTTCGACGGAACTGATCTCGCTACGGCGGATCGTGCCGACGTGCGGAGGGCGCGACGCGACCTCCAGCTGATGTTCCAAGATCCTTACGCCTCGCTAGATCCGCGCATGTCGGTTGGGAGCATCCTGCGCGAGCCTCTTGATATCCAGAGCATCGGAGATCGAGGGTCGCGGAAGGCGCGAGTGGCCGAACTCCTTGACGCTGTGGGGCTTCCCGCCAGGGCGATCGAGCGCCGTCCGCACGAGTTCTCCGGTGGCCAGCGGCAGCGGATCGGGCTGGCCCGGGCGCTGGCGCTCAACCCCCGGATGATCGTCGCCGACGAGCCAGTATCCGCGCTCGACGTGTCCATCCAGGCTCAGGTGCTCAACCTGATGCGTGACCTGCAGGACAGTCTCGGGCTGACCTACGTCGTCATCTCGCATGACCTGTCGGTGATCCGATACATGGCCGACCGGATCGGCGTCATGTACCTCGGCAAGCTGATGGAGATCGGGAGCAGCGCCGATGTCTATGATCGGCCCGCCCACCCGTACACGGCCGGGCTCATCCAGGCGATCCCGGTGCCCGATCCGGACCGCGAACGGGCCAAGCCCGCCGCCAGTGTCCGCGGCGAGCTGCCGTCTGCCATCGAGCCGCCCTCCGGATGCCGGTTCCGGACGCGCTGCCCGCTCGCCACAGAGCGATGCGCGGAGGAGGAGCCGGCGATGACCGATTTCGCGCAGGGCCACCGGGCAGCTTGCCATTTCCCACTCCAGGCGCCCGTGGCAGCGACCGCGAACTGAAAGGCGGGATCAGAGTGACCACGACGGCGAACGGCGGCCGCATCACGATCTGGGGTGCCGGGGCGATGGGCGGCACAGTCGGCGGCTGGTTGGCCAGGGCTGGCCATGACGTGCAGCTCGTCGACTCCGACCTTGCGCACGTTGCGGCGATTCGGACTGCCGGTCTGCGGGTGACCGGCATGCGCGGCGAGCATCGGTTCGACCTGGACATCGTCACCCCCGACGAAGTGGACGGGCCCCTCGGGACGACCATCCTGGCCGTGAAATGCCACCACACCGAGGCCGCGCTGGCTCAGATCGGACCGCTGCTGGCCGACGACGGTTACGTGCTCTCACTGCAGAACGGCCTCAACGAGGAACTGATCGCTCGCGAACTCGGCGAGGCCCGCACGGTTGGCTGTTTCGTAAACTTCTCTGCCGACATCGTCGAGCCCGGCGTCATCGAGTTCGGCGGTGAGCATCCCCTCTATATCGGGGAGCTGGACGGACACGCCGGACGGCGGATACGCGGCCTTGCCGCGACGCTCGGCGCTTTCGGCGACACCGTAGTCACCCCTAACATCTGGGGTTACCTGTGGTCGAAGCTATGCTTCATCTCCCTACTGTTTGCCACCACGCTCGTTGACGCGCCGATCTACGAGGTCGTCCGCCGCGCGGGCGCCGCCGAGGTCATCTACCAGCTGGTCGCCGAGGCCACCTCGGTGCCGTTGGGTCTTGGCATCCGGCTCGAGGAGCTGCACGGGTTCCAGCCGGTCGCTTATCTCGGCGAACCGGGAGCCGAAACGCTCGAGAAGGTCGCCCGGTTCTACGAGGGCCAGACAAAGGTGCGGAGCGGAAGCTGGCGCGACATCGTGGTGCACCATCGCCGCACCCAGGTGGACTGCCTCGTGGGTGCGCTCGTGGCGAAAGGGATAGGCCTCGGACTCCCGCTGCCCCTCAACCGCAAGCTGGTGGCAATGATTCACGAGCTTGAGACCGGTGCGCGCCAGATGCGCTGGGACAATTTCGAGGATCTGGAGAGCTACTGACGGTACCGCCCTCGACGTCATCGGCGTCGTGCGCGCGTGCGCGGCGCGGGCTAGGCCGACAGCGCTAACAGGGTCGGCGACCGTTCATCCTCCGGTCGCTTCTGCACCTGTTGACGCGGTGAGCATTTGACCGGGCCATAAGCAATGCTGATAGCGCGGTTAGCAATCTTGCACTTCCTGGGCGTCATCACCTGAGCTGAGACTTAATGTGAGGGGAGATGGCCACCATGCCAGTGTCAACCGCCGAGGACGCGGCCACCAAGACCGGCGGCGCGCAGCCAACCGGAGTCTCGGTAGTTGTGTGCGGGCTGAGGCGCGTACTCGCCGGCTGGCGCGCGCTGCTCCCCGGGATTAGCTGTGTGGCTGCTGTAGCCACAGGTGCGACGATGCTCGGTGGCGTTGCACCGGTGGTCGGCGCCCCGGTCTTTGCCATCGTTTCCGGCATCGCGATCGCCGTGGCGCGGCCGCCCGCTGCGCGCTTGAGGCCGGGCATCACGCTCGCCTCGAAGAAGGTCCTTCAGAGCTCGATTGTGCTTATGGGTCTCGGGCTGTCGCTCGGCCAGGTTCTCTCGACTGGAGCCCGATCCCTGCCGGTATTGCTGGGCACGCTGGCGGCTGCTCTTGGCATGGCGTGGGTGGCAGGTCGGCTACTGGGCGTACGGGGCGATATGCGCATACTGATCGGAGTGGGTACGGCCGTCTGCGGCGCGTCGGCTATCGCTGCCACAGATGCAGTGATCGGCGCAGACGAAGCTGACGTGAGCTACTCCGTCGCCACGATCTTCACCTTTAACGTTGCTGCGGTCCTGCTGTTTCCGAGTCTCGGACACGTGCTCGGCTTGTCACAGCACTCGTTCGGGCTGTGGGCCGGGACCGCCATCAACGACCTTTCCTCCGTCGTGGCAGCCTCCACGATTTACGGTCACGCTGCCGCTTCGTACGGGGTCATCGTCAAGCTCACTCGCACCCTCGCCATCATTCCCATCTGCCTGGGCCTTGCTGCCGTCCGTAGCCGGCGGGGCGAAGGCGCCACCGGACAGCCCGTGGCTCGAAAGGCCGCCATGCGCCGCATCGTGCCGGTGTTTATCGTAGCGTTCCTCGCGGCGGTCGCGGCAAATACGATCGGGCTAGTCCCTGCGGCCTTTCACCATGGCCTGTCAGACATGTCGACGTGGATGATCACCGCGGCTCTGGCGGCAATCGGGCTGTCGACGGATGTACGACACATCCGGCGGACCGGGCTCCGGCCGCTGGCACTGGGCGCGGTGTTGTGGGTTAGCGTGGGCCTGACAAGCCTTGGCCTCCAGGCGATAACCGGCACGCTGTGACGCTCCTGGCTACCGTGTCTGCGCCGCCGTGCTGGCGGTCGAGCGGAAAGCATCGTCCTAAGGTTTTGTTATGCCGCCCGCCTCGCCATATCCGGACATGACGGCGCTGGATCTGCTCGTGAGCGTAGGGAAACTGGGCTCGATCAGCGCCGCTGCCGATGCCCACGGGATCACGCAGCCGGCTGCCAGCATGCGGCTGAGCGCCCTCGAGCGACGGCTCAAGATCCAACTGCTGGAGCGGGCGACGACCGGTGCCCGCCTTACGCCGGCTGGGATGGCCACCGCCGAGTGGGCTGCCGCAATTCTGGCGGACATGCGGGCGCTGCTCGTCGGCACGGCGGCGCTGCGGGCAGAGCAGGGTTCCCACCTGCGGGTCGCGGCCAGTCTCACGGTTGCTGAGTACCTCATTCCCCGGTGGTTCGGTCTGCTGGCCGCAGAACTGCCCAGGACTAAGGTTTCGCTGGAGATGGGCAACACCGCGCACGTCGCTGACTCCGTCTCCTGCGGGAATGCCGAGGTCGGCTTCATCGAGGGCCCCCGGCCACCAGGGCGGCTGCGGTCCAGAGAGCTGCTCGCCGACCGGCTCGTGATCGTCGTCGGCCGGGATCACCCGTGGACCCGGCGCCGTAGGCCACTAGGCGCGCAGGAACTCGCGGCGACCCCTCTCGTCCTGCGCGAGCCAGGCTCCGGCACGCGAGAGGTGCTCACCGAAGCACTGCTTGCTCATGGGCTCGGGGTCGTCGCCGCAATGGAACTTGGCTCAACTACAGCCATCAAGGCCGCCGCGGCGGCAGGCGCAGCGCCGGCCGTCCTCTCTGCGCTGGCAGTCCGGACTGAGCTGCAGGCTGGCCAGTTGGTCGCAGTCGATTGCCCGGAGCTATCACTTCAGCGATCAATCCGAGGGATCTGGGCAGCGCTCCGGCAGCCTTCGCCGGCGGCTGCCCGCCTCCTCGCCATCGCAGCCCGGACAGAGCACCGCACAACCTCTCAACCAGACGGCTCGCGCCCGTCACGGCACTGATCGCCGTGTCGTTACCAGCCAACCGGTGCCAGATGCCTGCGGAGCAGTCAGCTCTGGCCGCACATACGGTGTTCCGCCGAAGCGACCAGTCTGTCCTGCTGG